>Ga0222423_1001038_pt1 | contig 14278 bp, 10 predicted proteins | sample 3A0metagenome_FD_182472 | JGI IMG/M metagenome (GOLD analysis project Ga0222423, IMG submission 182472) | Enriched microbial communities from leaf-cutter ant dump, University of Wisconsin, Madison, United States - 3A0 (version 2) | ecosystem: Environmental > Terrestrial > Nest > Insects nest >...
ATTCGCGCTATTCAGCGCGCACATCGCCTAGTAGCTCGATCGAAGTAGGGGAGTCGTAGTGCCGGAAGCGCAAGCATCTAAGGATAGATTCAGGAAGCGCAGGTCACTCGCCCGTAAACGGGCAGTTATCGCGTTGTTGTTGCTTGCGGTGGTGGCAATTGTTCTAGCGAACGTGACCTGGCTGGCGGTGGAACACACCTCGGTTTTAGGCAACCAGATTGTGGTCAACGTCAGCGGGCATAAGGCAGCCCCGGGGCTAACCGCGAGCGGCATCGTGATTGTTGCGGCCGCGATTTTCTTAGCAATCAGCGGCCGCTTTTCCAGTTATATAGCACTGGCGATTATGGGGATATCGGCGCTTTCGATCGGCGCGTTTTCGATATCCGTTTTGGCTCGGCCGCAGGACGCGATCCGGACGACCTTTGCGGACGCAACCGGCATTAGTACTGTGCCTGACGGGATTGTAGTTAACCTCGTCGGTCCGGTGCTTATTGCGGTGGCGGTTATTTTGCTGGCTGTTGTGATCTGGACGTGGCTCAGCGTGTCGTCGTGGACTGTGTCTTCGGGTCGATACGAGCGAACCGGCACCGCTGGCATTAGGGCGCCCCAGAATCTCAACGACTCTATAAGTAACCAAGCGCCTGGTATGGGTGCCGCACTAGACCGAGGGGTTACCGGGCGTCCACATGACGCACAGGCAAGTGACGAGCGTGCGCTATGGGATTCGCTGACTCTTGGTGCGGACCCGACACAGGACGATCAACTGTCAGATTAGTTGACATAGAGGGCGGCTTTGACCGAGCCGCGCGAAAATATCACACCCACTGGGACTGGTCTTAGTCGGTTAGTCCCAGATCTGCATGTACGCTAGTTGTGGACCAACCTTTTGAAAGGGATTCTCATGTCTTCACAGGACGTCGACTACAACCGCAACATCCTCAACCGCGAGGGTGTGGAGCTTCCGGAATTTATTCCGCCAGCTAACCACGGACACACCACGGCGGCATGGTTCCTCGTGATTGTTGCAATCATCGGAGCGCTAGCCATTGCGCTGGGTATGCCATTGAATTCGACACCTATGATCATCGTTGGCATAGTTGTCATCTTTGTTGGGCTTATCGGAAGCGCCGTGCTTTCTAAGAGCGGCAAGGGTCAAGTAGCGGTTAAGACCCCAAAGAACTAGTTTTCACTTCCGTGCGAGGCTCCTGGCAGTTGTCAGGGGCCTCGCACTGTTTATGGGCTAGTCGATGTCTCAGGTGTCGATAGCCAGAAAGTAAGCGGGGTGAAGGGCGGTACCATTGCACAAGTCAATGTGGCCAATTGTGATGAGCACCCCGCCTCACGCTACGTTGTATGCAGTAGTACCCGGGGAGGAAGAATACTAATGACCGTGCTTGACGACATCATTGCGGGTGTCCGTGAGGATCTTGCAGTTCGAGAAGCAGCAACGCCGCTGAGTGAACTCAAGGAAATGGCTGCGCGTCAGCCGAGCGCCAAGGAATGTCTGAGCCGATTGGGCAACCCGGAAGCAGTCGCAGTCATCGCGGAGGTGAAGCGCAAGAGCCCCTCTAAAGGTGAACTGGCCGACATTCTAGATCCCGCGCAACTCGCTCAGGAATACGAGCAGGGCGGGGCCACTGTTATCTCTGTGCTCACAGAAAAGCGCCGTTTCGGTGGCTCACTAGCTGACCTCAAGGCTGTGCGTGCGATGGTTGACATCCCAATCCTGCGCAAAGACTTTGTGGTCACGCCCTATCAGGTGTGGGAAGCGCGAGCCTATGGAGCCGACCTCGTACTACTCATCGTTGCTGCTTTGGAACAGACGGTTCTTGAGTCCCTGATCGAACGCGTTCACTCCTTGGGTATGACTGCATTGGTTGAAGTACACACCGTGGATGAGGTCAACCGTGCAGTTGCGGCAGGTGCGCGCCTTATTGGGGTTAACTCCCGTAATTTGAAAACGTTGGAGGTCAACCGCGATACGTTCGCCGAGGTGGCACCGGCAATTCCAGAAGGCATTGTGCGCGTGGCTGAGTCAGGTGTGCGCGGACCCCACGATGTGGTTGAGTACGCCCGCCACGGCGCAGACGCAGTGCTTGTTGGTGAAGCTCTCGTTACCGGTGAGAACCCGCGTTCGTCGGTTGCTGATCTGGTAGCGGCCGGTTCGCACCCTTCGCTGCGGTCTATCCGGCACTGACACTTACTTCTACTGGGCTTCACATGTGGAGCCCAACGCGGTGCTGAACCGGATCGATAGTTCTGCACTGCCTAAATAACTACTCGCAACGCACTTTGGAGCCGCTCGCAATGGCCTCGTCACTGCAAAATCTTCCTGGACCGTTCTTTGGTGAGTTCGGTGGGCGCTATATGCCTGAGGCTCTCGTGGCCGCGCTCGATGAACTCACCTCAATTTATGAGGACGCAAAGCAGGACCCAAGCTTTGGCGAGGAACTGACTCGCCTGCACCGCACCTACTCGGGCCGGCCGTCAATCATCACCGAGGTCCCACGATTTGCTGAGCACGCGGGCGGCGTTCGCGTATTCCTCAAGCGTGAGGACCTAAACCACACGGGGTCGCACAAGATCAACAATGTGCTTGGCCAAGCATTGCTCACCAAACGTGTGGGCAAGAAGCGTGTCATTGCGGAAACTGGAGCAGGGCAGCACGGCGTTGCAACTGCCACGGCAGCCGCACTCTTTGACCTTGACTGCACCGTGTACATGGGCGAGGAAGACACTAAGCGTCAGGCACTCAACGTTGCTCGTATGAGGCTGCTTGGCGCCGAGGTAATTCCGGTTAAGACGGGCTCGCGCACGCTTAAGGATGCGATCAACGAGGCACTGCGTGACTGGGTCACCAACGTGGAAACCACCAACTACATTTTTGGTACGGCCGCAGGACCACACCCGTTCCCGGCGATGGTTAGAGACTTCCAACGCATCATTGGTGTTGAGGCACGAGCGCAGATGCTTGATGAGATTGGGCGACTGCCGGACGTTGTAGCAGCGTGCGTGGGGGGTGGTTCGAACGCAATCGGCATTTTTGATGCCTTCCTTGACGACGAATCGGTCCGGTTGGTTGGTCTAGAAGCCGGCGGTGATGGCGTGGAAACTGGTCGACATGCCGCAACAATCTCAGGTGGCGAGCCTGGCATCTTGCACGGCGCGCGTTCTTACCTGCTGCAAGATGAGGACGGGCAAACTATTGAGAGTCACTCGATTTCAGCGGGTCTTGACTATCCCGGTGTAGGCCCCGAACACTCGTATCTCGCATCTATTGGGCGAGCGGAGTATCACCCCATCACTGACACCGAGGCTATGGAGGCGCTGCGCCTTCTTTCGCACACCGAGGGCATCATTCCCGCAATCGAGTCTTCACACGCTCTGGCCGGTGCAATCAAGTTGGGTAAGGAAGCTGCTGCCGCAGGCCGAACCGAGGAGGTCGTTTTGGTGAACCTTTCGGGCCGTGGAGATAAAGACGTGGCAACGGCTGCTCGATGGTTCAACCTTGTTGATCCAGGTGCAGATTTGGATGAGGAAGGTAATTAAGTCATGACGTCTGTTGCAGACAAAATCAGGCAACTGCGCGATGAAGAGGGTCGAGCTGCACTTATCGGATACCTTCCCGTTGGGTTCCCTACAGTCGAGCAGTCAATTGAGGCTGCCAAGACTCTAATTGAGTCGGGTGCAGACATTCTTGAGCTGGGTATCCCGTACACCGATCCAGTGATGGACGGCGAGACGATTCAGCAGGCTGTCCAGTCGGCGCTTGACGGTGGCGTGCGGCTGCGTGATGTTTTCACGGTCATTAAGGCGATTGCGCACCTCGGGGCACCAATCCTCGTGATGACATACTTCAACCCTATTTACCACTACGGCCTGCGTCGTTTTGCCCAGGATTTGGTGGACGCAGGCGGCTGTGGCCTGATCACCCCTGATCTCACCCCGGACGCCGCACAGGAATGGATCGAGGTGGCCGACGAGTTTGGTCTCGATAAGGTGTTCCTTGTGGCGCCTTCATCTACCACTGAGCGTCTGGAGCTAACTGCCGCTGCGTCGCGTGGCTTTGTTTACGCAGCCTCAACGATGGGCGTCACCGGTGAGCGCACCACACTTGGCTCGGCGGCTGAGGAACTAGTGGCACGCACCCGAGAAGCTGGTGGTGAGATCGTGTGTGTTGGGCTCGGTGTCTCACGCGAGGAACAGGCGCGAGACGTTGGACTTTATGCGGACGGCGTCATCGTAGGATCGGCGTTTGTGCGTCCACTTGCAGGTTCCGGAAGCTTCGAAGAGCGGCTTATTGCCATGGGTAACGTGGCCAAAGCGCTTGCACGTGGCGTGCACGAAGCACGGAAGTAGGACGTATGCATTTTTACGCGATTTTGCCCGCCGCGATTCCATCGCCCAGTCAGGCCGTATGGCATCTGGGGCCGTTCCCACTGCGGGCCTACGCCATAGCAATCCTCATCGGCATTTTTGTTGCGGTATGGCTCACTGCCAAGCGCATGGTTGCGCGTGGTGGCAGCGCAGACCACGTCTATGACATTTCGATGTGGGCGGTTCCGTTTGGCATCGTTGGAGGCCGGATCTACCACGTCATCACAACCCCAGAGCCATACTTTGGCAAAGGCGGTGATCCTGTTCGTGCACTGTTCATCTGGGAAGGTGGATTGGGCATTTGGGGTGCGGTTGCGCTCGGTGCTGTGGGTGCCTGGATTGGCTGCCGCAGAACGGGAGTCAAGTTTGGAGACTTCGCGGATGCGTTGGCGCCCGGGCTCCTCATTGCGCAAGCGATTGGCCGGTTGGGTAACTGGTTTAACCAAGAACTTTTTGGCCGTTCAACCACGTTGCCTTGGGGCCTCAAAATTGACGACGCACATTTGCCGGCTGGATACGAGTCTGGAACGTTGTTTCACCCTACGTTCCTTTATGAGTTGCTCTGGTGCCTTGCGGCTGCGGGTGTCATCTTGTACCTGGACAGCCGAATCAGATTCAAACGCGGACAGGTGTTTTGGCTGTATGTTGCCTTGTATACGCTTGGCCGCGTGTGGATTGAGTCGGTACGCATTGACACAGCCGAGACCTTCCTGGGGCTGCGCCTGAACGTGTGGACATCTGTGCTGGTATTTATTGTGTCGGTAGTCGGTTACGTGATCACTGGTCGACGTAACAATCTCGTTAACGACGAGTCTGCCGCTGACACGGACCCGGCTCCGGAGGGCGACCAAGACTGAACGCTGTCAAAGGGCGCACAACCATGGAAATTCCTTGGTTGTGCGCCCTTTGTTATATGCGCGTGCGCCAATGGGCGTGCAGCCCTCCACGCCTTTGAAAACTGTTAGAAACATACGTTCAATCTGACTGAAACCTAACCGTAAAAGCCGTAACAGGGGCGATACAACGAATCACTATTCTCAACGGTACGACTGAACAGGGCCGCACTGAGTGGTGTAAACAACACCGCAGTGCATGAAGTACTCAAGGTGCGCGCTCGAGCGTATGAGAAGGATGATCCGGATGGAATCGCGGCAATACGAAGCGGGGCTGGATGAGCCAACCACGCTGTGGGGAACTTCAACCTCGCGTAGGGGACTGTATGACCCCGCGGCGGAACATGACGCGTGTGGCGTTGCTTTTGTTGCAACTCTGCGCGGTACCCCTGGTCATGACATCGTGGAGAATGCACTGACGGCCCTGGTCAATCTTGATCATCGTGGCGCTGTTGGCGCCGAGGAGAACACGGGTGATGGTGCGGGAATTCTGACCCAGATACCGGATCGGTTCTTGCGCAGCCGCGTTAACTTCTCGCTGCCGGTTGCCGGTCACTATGCGGTTGGGGTGGCGTTTTTGCCCCAAGATGTTCAGGAACGTATAGACCTCAAGATGGCGGTTGAGAAGATCGCTATTGCTGAGGGCTTGCGGGTGCTTGGATGGCGCGCAGTACCTGTTACTGACGGTCTTGTTGGTCCTTCCGCCCGTGCCACTCAACCGGTTTTTGAACAGGCTTTTGTGTCCACGCCTGATGCTCAGCTGGGTGGGCTGGAGCTGGATCGTCTGACGTTTCGCTTGCGTAAGCGTAGCGAGCATGAGTTGTCCCTCTTTTTTGCGTCGCTTTCCGCCCGCACGTTGACGTATAAGGGAATGTTGACTGTGGGGCAGTTGCGTCCGTTTTTCCCGGACTTGTCTGATCCTGCATTTGAGTCCGAGATCGCGCTTGTGCACTCGCGTTTTTCCACTAATACGTTTCCTTCGTGGCCGTTGGCGCAGCCGTTCCGGTTGATTGCTCACAACGGTGAGATCAATACGGTTCGCGGTAATCGAAATTGGATGGCTGCCCGGCAGGGGAAGCTTGCGTCCGAGTATTTGGGTGATGTCTCTGCGTTGTTGCCTGTGTGTACTGATGGGGCTTCTGATTCGGCTTCATTTGATGAGGTGCTGGAGTTGTTGCATCTTGGGGGTCGTTCGCTTCCGCATGCGGTCATGATGATGGTGCCTGAGGCGTGGGAGAATCACGCTTCGATGTCGCCTGCGCGTAGGGCTTTTTACGAGTATCACTCGAACCTTATTGAGCCGTGGGATGGACCTGCGTGTTTGACGTTCACGGATGGCTCGCTTGTTGGTGCGGTTTTGGACCGTAATGGTTTGCGTCCTGGCCGGTTTTGGGTGACTGCTGATGGTCTTGTGGTGTTGGCTTCGGAGTCTGGTGTGTTGGATCTTGATCCGGCTTCGATTGTGCACAAGGGCCGTTTGGAACCGGGCAAGATGTTTTTGGTGGATACCGCCGCGGGCCGGATTATTTCCGACGACGAGGTCAAGTCCCAGCTTGCCGCACTGCATCCCTATGAGCAGTGGGTGCGAGAGAACTCAATCTATCTGTCCGAGTTGCCTGAACGTGAGCATGTCTCGCATTCACCTGCCTCGGTTGCGCGTCGTCAGCGCGCTTTCGGGTACACGGAGGAGGAACTGAAGATGCTCCTCGGCCCGATGGCAGAGGAGGGCGTTGAACCGATCGGCGCCATGGGTAGTGACACCCCTATTGCGGTGCTGTCACAGCGTCCCAAGCTGCTCTTTGATTACTTTGCGCAGATGTTTGCTCAGGTGACTAACCCTCCGTTGGATTCGATTCGTGAACGTCTGGTCACTTCGATTGGTGGTGCGATTGGTCCGGAGCCAAACCTGTTAGCTGATACTGCAGATCATGCTCGTAAGGTTGTGCTTGATTTTCCGGTGTTGTCTAACGACGATCTGGCTAAGATCGTGCACATTGCTCGGGCGCGTACGGGTTCGTTTACGTCCATTGTGATCCGCGGTTTGTATCGCGTAGATCGTGGTGGCGATGGATTGCGGGAGCGGTTGGAAGAGATTTTCCGCGAGGTGGATGAGGCTGTAGCTGATGGTGCGAGTTTTATTGTGCTCTCAGACAGGAACTCATATTCGGATTATGCGCCGATTCCTTCGTTACTTTTAGTTTCAGCGGTGCATCAGCACATGTTGCGTAACCATACTCGGACGCAGGTTTCGCTTGTGGTGGAGGCGGGCGATGTCCGTGAGGTCCATCATGTTGCGTTACTGGTGGGCTTTGGCGCGGCTGCGGTTAATCCGTATTTGGCTATGGAGTCGGTGGAGCGGCTGAGCGAGCAGGGCCTTGTGAATGTGTCTTCAGATGTTGCGGTGGAGCATTTGATCAGGGCGTTGGGTGAGGGCGTGCTCAAGATCATGAGCAAGATGGGCATCTCCACGCTTTCGTCGTATCGCGGTGCGCAGGTGTTTGAAGCTTTGGGTCTGTCTCAAGAGTTGATTGACCTGTACTTTACGGGCACTACATCTCGATTGGGTGGTATTGGCCTTAATGAAATTGCTGCGGAAGTTGCACTGCGCCATGAGGACGCATATCCGGCCAGTGGCAATCAGAGGGTGGACGGTCCGCTGGCGAGTGGCGGCGAGTACAAATGGCGTAGGGATGGCGAGGAGCATCTCTTTGATCCGGAGACGGTTTTCAAATTGCAGCATTCAACGCGTACCCGCCGTATGGACATTTTCCGTCAGTACACGGGGCGTGTAAATGATCAGTCGCAGCGCTTGATGACGCTGCGTGGTCTGCTTGAGTTTCACTCTGATCGGCCATCCGTACCTATCGACGAAGTAGAACCGATCTCAGAGATCGTCAAGCGATTTAACACAGGGGCTATGTCTTACGGCTCGATCTCTCAGGAGACGCATGAGACGTTAGCGATCGCCATGAATAGGTTAGGTGGTCGTTCGAACACTGGCGAAGGTGGCGAACTTCCCGAGCGTCTTTACGATCCGGAGCGCCGCTCACGGGTTAAGCAGATTGCCTCTGGACGCTTTGGAGTTACCTCTGAGTATCTTGTGAATGCGGATGACATCCAGATCAAGCTTGCCCAGGGCGCGAAGCCTGGCGAAGGTGGGCAACTGCCGGGGCACAAGATGTATCCGTGGATTGCGCAGACTCGTCACTCGACTCCCGGTGTTGGACTGATATCGCCGCCGCCACACCATGACATTTATTCCATTGAGGATTTGGCCCAGCTGATCCACGATGCTAAGAATGCGAATCCAGCAGCCCGTATCCACGTGAAGTTGGTCTCGGAGTTTGGCGTTGGCACAGTAGCAGCGGGTGTCTCTAAGGCGCATGCGGATGTGGTTCTCATCTCGGGACATGATGGTGGAACAGGAGCGAGCCCGCTCAATTCCCTTAAACACGCTGGAACTCCCTGGGAACTTGGTCTTGCGGAGGCACAGCAAACGTTGATTCTCAATGACCTACGTGACCGAATCACAGTCCAGGTGGACGGCCAGTTGAAGACCGGCCGCGACGTGGTAGTAGCCGCTTTGCTTGGCGCCGAGGAATTCGGGTTTGCCACAGCGCCCATGGTGGTTTCCGGCTGCATCATGATGCGTGTATGCCATCTTGATACGTGCCCGGTAGGCGTTGCTACCCAGAATCCTGAATTGCGTGCCAGGTTCAGTGGGAAGCCGGAGTTTGTGGTGAACTTCTTTGAATTTATTGCGCAGGAGGTTCGTGAGTTTCTTGCTGAGCTGGGATTTAGGTCAATCGAAGAGGCAGTTGGTCATGTTGAGGTTCTTGATTCCCAAAAAGCTGTGACCCACTGGAAGACTGCTGGCTTGGATTTGGGTCATGTGCTTGAGCGAATCGCCCCTAAAGAGGGCTCAGATATTAAGCGAGTGCGCGAGCAAAAGCACGGGCTTGAATTAGCACTCGATAACCAGCTCATCGCGCAGGCTCAGCCTGCACTCGAACGTGCGGAACGCGTGGTGATCAATGCTCAGGTGCGAAACGTCAACCGAACTGTTGGCACGCTCTTGGGGCACAGCGTGACATCTCGCTTCGGTGGGGCAGGGCTGGAAGACGACACTATCGTCGTGAATCTAACCGGCTGTGCTGGGCAATCACTCGGAGCGTTTATGCCCCGTGGCATCACTTTGAATGTGACCGGTGACGCCAATGACTATGTGGGCAAGGGACTTTCTGGTGGACGCATTACCGTGCGGCCAAATCCGAGTAGTACCTACCAAGCTAGTGCGAACGTGATTGCAGGGAACGTCATTGGTTATGGTGCCACCTCAGGGGAGATTTATCTCAGCGGTCGGGTTGGCGAGCGGTTCGCGGTGCGCAACTCTGGGGCAACCCTTGTTGCTGAAGGTATTGGCGATCACGGTTGTGAGTACATGACCGGGGGAACGGTACTGGTGTTGGGGCCTACCGGACGTAACTTTGCGGCCGGTATGTCTGGAGGCGTGGCGTATCTGCTTGACTGCGAGGAAAACCAGCTCAACGCCGATGCACTTTCTGAAGGTGAACTGCTGGTCACTGGTCTAGACGCGAAGGACGAGGAGCGCGTAGTTGAGCTTCTGACCGCTCACGAACGTCACACTCAATCCGCTGTTGCGAGCGCACTGCTTGCGGAGCTGCCGGCATCACTTGCGCGTTTTACTCGCATTTTGCCGGCTGAGTATGCGCGCATTCAAGGTGCGCTTGACGATGCCAAAAATAGGGGAGTGGACTTGGACGCGCCTGGCGCGTGGGATGAAATTTTGGAGGTGTCCCGTGGCTGATCCACACGGATTTCTTAAGGTAAGGGAACGGCAGACGCCTGCCTACCGCCCCGTTGAGGTGCGGCTGCTTGACTTCAAAGACGTGCAGGCGGCTCGTGAGTCTGACGAGCCATACGTCAAAGTGCAGGCTTCGCGCTGTATGGATTGTGGCGTGCCGTTTTGTCACCAGGGTTGCCCTCTGGGCAATCTGATTCCGGACTGGAATGATCTCGTGCGCCAGGGGCAGTGGGAATTGGCGGCGCAACGCCTGCATGCCACTAACAACTTCCCCGAGTTCACTGGGCGAGTGTGCCCGGCACCGTGCGAAACAAGTTGTGTGCTGGGCATCAACCAGCCCGCTGTCACCATTAAAAACATTGAAGTCACAATTATCGACGAAGCGTTTGAGCGCGGTTTTGTCCAGCCGCTTATCCCGCACCGGCTTTCTGGAAAGACAGTTGCCGTGGTCGGTTCAGGCCCCGCGGGTTTGGCTGCAGCGCAGCAACTAACTCGAGCCGGACACACCGTTGTGGTGTACGAGAGGGACGAGCTTGTTGGCGGTCTGTTGCGCTTTGGAATTCCGGACTTCAAGTTGGAAAAGCACCACATTGAACGCCGGCTCGAGCAGATGGTTGCGGAAGGCACTCGGTTTAGGACTGGCACGGAAATTGGTCGGGATATCACCTGGGAGGAGCTACGTGATCGTTTTGATGCGGTCGTTGTTGCTACTGGTGCTACGCGCCCGCGTGACCTTCCACTTCCGGGGCGTGACCTAGGCGGGATCCACTTTGCAATGGACTTCCTAGTTGAGCAAAATCGGGTGTCAAACGGAGAAACACTTAACAATCAGATACATGCTGCGGGAAAAAACGTTATTGTTATAGGCGGTGGTGACACAGGCTCAGACTGCATCGGTACAGCGCTGAGGCAGCAGGCAGCCAGTGTGACAACCCTTGCCATAGGCAAGAAACCCCCATTGGAGCGGCCAAGCAATCAGCCTTGGCCAACCCATCCCACACTCTTCGAGGTGTCTAGTTCACATGCGGAGGGTGGAGAGCGCACATATTTGGCTTCGACCGTTGAGTTTATAGGCAACGAGCAAGGTCAAGTGACTGCACTCAAAGTTGCTGAGACTCAGTACCTATCTGATGGCCGTCGTGTTCCCCTGCAAGGCACGGAGCACGAGATTCCAGCGGATTTGGTCCTCATCGCGATGGGATTTGTGGGGCCTGAAACAGAAAGTCTGACCACGCAAAGCCGCGCAGAAGTCACCGAAAGGGGCGTGTTCGCGCGCCGCGATGACTTCTCAACGCAGCTGCCTGGCGTTTTTGTTGCAGGTGACGCAGGCCGAGGCCAATCGCTCATAGTATGGGCGATTGCTGAGGGCCGTGCAGCCGCAGCGAGTGTGGACGCATTCCTGCAGGGTGTAACGGAACTTCCCGCGCCAGTTCACGCAGCCACCCAAGCCTTGCGCCCCTAGGTCCCATACGCCGTTGTAGACACACAGTCTAGAATGGTCATGACAATGGGATTCATACTGTCCCGAAGCTGTATTAGACAAGCAATAGGCTGGAGCTATGCGTAAAGCAAAGATCGTTTGCACCATCGGACCTGCATCGTCCTCACCAGAGAACATGGCCAAGATGGTTGCCGCAGGTATGGACGTTGCTCGAATCAACCGTTCGCACGGTGGATTTGAGGAGCACGAGGCTGTTTACAACAACGTTCGTCAGGCGGCAAAGGACGCCGGCCGTAATGTTGCTGTCCTCGTTGACCTGCAGGGCCCAAAGATTCGTCTCGGCAAGTTCGAGGAAGACCGTAAGTACTTCCTCGCTGTTGGCGACATCTTCACCATCACCATTGACGACATCCAGGGTAACCAGGAGATCTGCTCCACCACCCACAAGGGCCTGCCAGGGGACGCCAAGGTTGGAGACGCAATCCTGATCGACGACGGTAAGGTTACCGTTCGCGTCATTGAGGTCACTGACAAGACCGTTGTCACCAAGTGTGAGGTCCCCGGCCCTATCTCAAACAACAAGGGTCTGAACCTGCCAGGCGCAAACGTTTCCGTTCCTGCCATGTCCGACAAGGACGAGGCAGACCTGCGTTGGGCAATCCGTTTGGGTGCTGACATCATCGCACTCTCGTTCGTTCGTACCGCTAAGGACTACGACGACGTACGCCGCGTCATGGAAGAAGAAGGCCGTATCCTTCCAGTTGTCGCCAAGGTTGAGAAGCCACAGGCTGTTGAGAACCTCGCAGAGATCGTTGACGCATTTGACGCCATCATGGTGGCACGCGGCGACCTCGGTGTGGAGCTCCCACTCGAGCAGGTGCCACTGGTTCAAAAGCGCGCAGTTGAACTTGCTCGTCGTGCTGCTAAGCCAGTTATCGTGGCAACCCAGGTGCTCGAGTCCATGATCACCAACCCACGCCCAACCCGTGCAGAGGCTTCTGACTGTGCAAACGCCATCCTCGATGGTGCTGACGCAGTCATGCTTTCCGGTGAAACCTCCGTTGGTGACTTTGCAATTGAGGCCGTGCAGACCATGGCCAAGATCGTTGAAGCAACCGAGGAACTCGGCCAGGAGCGCATCGCACCACTGGGCTCGACCCCACACACTCGCGGTGGCGCAATCACTCGCGCAGCCGCTGAGATCGGTGAAACCCTCGGCGTTAAGTACGCAGTGACCTTCACCCAGTCGGGTGACTCGGCTCGCCGCTTTGCACGCCTGCGCTCGCACCTGCGTCACCTCGCCTTCACCCCACGTTCCGACGTGCGTTCCGTCCTCGCTCTGTCATGGGGCGTTGAGGCTCAGCAGGTTGACCACGTGAACTCGACCGATGACATGGTTCGCTTGGTTGACGCACGTCTCCAGGAGCAGGGCCTCGCAGAGGTCGGCGACATGATCGTAGTTGTTTCCGGTGCACCTGTTGGTGTTTCGGGAACCACCAACTCGATCCTCGTACACCGCATTGGTGACGACATCTGAGTTAGTTTCAACTGAACTCACGCGAGGGCCCTTCCCGTTTTGGGAGGGGCCCTCGTGCGTCTATGTCGTCTAGTCTCTATGAAAAAGAGGTGCTGGTTTTACTCGGTTTTTCCGAGTGAAACCAGCACCTTTTCTTCATCTCGATGTGGAGATCGGAGGTGCGCCCATAACTCGGACGAGGGCAAAAGTTATCCACATGGGGAGTTTGCCCGTTGGTGGGTTGGTTTGTGTGTGGTGTGCTGTGGTGGACGATTTTTGTTTCTGAGCAGGGGGATTGAGTGCGGGTTCGGGTTGTAGGTGTGGTGTGCGCTGTGGCGGTAATGCTGTCCGGGTGTGCGGGAAGTGGCGGAGAGGAGAAACCACCGTTGACGACCGCGACGAGTAGCGCAGTAGAGACTGGTGTGGCTGAGGTGACGGATGAACCGACTGAGTCTGTGCCGGTGTATGTGCCGTTGGATGAGGCTGAGGTGGGTGATGTGGTTGAGGTGGAGGTTCCGGTGAAGCCGGAGCCGTCTGCTGCGATGGCGGTGAATGATGAGGCGGGGGCTAGGGCGGCTGTTCGGTATTTCTATGACGTCATCAACTACAACTTTGCTGTCCCCGATTCAGGAATTGTCCTCGAAGTAGCGAGTGAATTGTGTGACTACTGCACTGAGGTAAACGGCACCGCAGAGAAGCTTGTTGCAGATGGGCACCATGCTGTCGATGGCGGGATCACGCTTAAGAGTATTGATGCGATTCGTCGGCTCTCGGACGTCGCATGGATAGCATCAACTACCGCAGAGTATCCCGCCACTGTACTGGTGGACGCGGAAGGCGAAGTGCAGGGTAGGAAGCAGAAGAGTCAGATTCTAGAAGATCAGATGATCTTCATTTTCGAAAACGGTGGATGGAAACTAGATGATCTAGGGGAGCGTGCATTTTGATGCAGATATCCTTTCTGGCCGCCGTTGTTGGCTTCTCGTTTTTTGGCCCCGTACACATTGAGCAAGCAGACGTAGACATTTATGCGGTCGATCGTCATGGTGGATTCCAGCTCTCAGGCACATCAGTTCAACGTTCTACAGGGCTGAAAGCGTCGTCGAAGGTTGGTTTGGTGTTGAGTGATGTGGTGTATCAGCGTCGGGATCAGTTGTGTGGGGGTGTTGTGCGTGTGGGTGATGCGTTGGATTGTGCGATTGAGGCGTTGGAGACGTTTCGGCCGC
>Ga0222423_1001039_pt1 | contig 14278 bp, 13 predicted proteins | sample 3A0metagenome_FD_182472 | JGI IMG/M metagenome (GOLD analysis project Ga0222423, IMG submission 182472) | Enriched microbial communities from leaf-cutter ant dump, University of Wisconsin, Madison, United States - 3A0 (version 2) | ecosystem: Environmental > Terrestrial > Nest > Insects nest >...
GCAGATACTCTCGAATTGATAGCTGCCAGCGCTTGCTGGACAAGCGCTGGAGGCCAAAAAGGCTTCAAACCCCGAATTCATTGCCCAGTTCGTGCGCCCGCTGCTCGGCCGCGCGCATCGCGGCCTCGAACGCCGGGGCCACGCCGCTGGCCTCCATGGACTGCAGCGCCGCGTAGGTGGTGCCGCCCTTGGACGTAACGCGTTCGCGCAGCACGGCCGGGGGCTCGTCGGAGCGGCGCGCCAGCTCCGACGCGCCCACGAAGGTGCCCACCGCCAGCTTGTGCGCCTGCGCGGGCGACAGGCCCATGCCGGCGCCGGCGCGCGTCATCGCCTCCAGGAAGTAGAAGACGTAGGCCGGGCCCGAGCCCGACAACGCCGTCACGGCGTCCAACTGCTTTTCGCTCTCCACCCACAGGAACTCGCCCGTGGTGCCCATGATGGCTTCCACCTGCGCGCGTTCGGCCGGGGCCACGGCGGGGCGGGCGTAGAGCGCGCTCATGCCCTTGCCCACCAGCGCGGGCGTGTTGGGCATGGTGCGCACGATGCGCTCCGTGCCCAGCCACTGGGCGATGCTGTCCGAGCGGATGCCGGCCGCCACGCTCAGGTGCAGCGCGTGGGCGGTGTGGGCGCGGGCCTGCCCGGCGGCGTCCTTGAAGGTCTGGGGCTTGACGGCCCAGACGACGATGTCCGCGCGTTGCAGGGCCGGGCCGGGCGCGGGCTGGGCCTGCAGGCCGTAGTTCTTCTGCAGGGCCTCGCGGGCCGTTTCCCAGGGCTCCACCACCTCGATCCGGTCGGCCGGGTGGCCCTGGCGGATCAGGCCGCCGATGATGGCGCTGGCCATGTTGCCGCCGCCGATGAAGGCGATGACGGGGTGCGGTGCTTGCTGCGGTGCGGATGCGGGGGTCGACATGGTGGTTGTATTTACTCGGTGATGCGCCCGCTGGCGCGGTAGACGCCTAGTGTCATGTATTTGGAGGCGATGCGCGAGCCGGGCGCCAGGCGCAGGGCGTAGTCGCCCAGGTCCAGCGCCAGCCCCTTGTCGATCGCGCGGCGCACGCCCTCGGGCGTGAGGTCGTCGCCCGCGGCGCGCAGGGCCTCCACGGCGAAACGCAGGTTCAGGCAGCCCTCCAGGCTGAGCAGCGACGGCTCCTGCTGGGCCTTGGCCATGGCGGCCTGGTACTCGCGCGCGGCGCGGCGCGCGCCGGTCCAGGGGCTGGGGTAGAGCATGCCGGTCATGATGCCGGCCACTTTCTCCTTGAGCCGGTCGGTCAGCACGCGCCCGCCCACCACGTTGAGCACGGCCACGCGGGCGGCCTGGCCCGCGGCTTCGCGGTAGCGGTCGATGAATTCGGGCGCGGCCGCGCCGGCGGCGATCAGAACCACCACGTGCGGCTCGGCCTTGCGCACCGCGGCGATGGTGGCGGCCATGCCCGCCGCGTCCTGGCCCAGGGCGAAGGTGGGCGTGGATTCGCCGAAGGCCTTGCGCGCGCTGGCCAGGCCCGCCTTGCCGAAGGCGTTGTCCTGCACCACCAGGGCCACGCGCGTCATGCCGATGGTGGGCAGGATGCGCGCGAAGCCCGCGAACTCGTCGCCGTTGCTGGCCTTGGTGTGCACCACCCAGGGGCTCGCGCCCTCGGGCGTGCGCAGCGCGTCGGCGCCGCTGGAGACGCCGATCACCGGCACCTTGACCTCCCCGAGCACGGGCTGCACCGCCAGCATGGGGCCGGTGCCCACCAGGTTCACGAAGGCCGCCACGCCCTGGCCCGCCAGGGTGCGCACGTTGGCCACGGCGCGCTGGGCGTCGTAGCCGTCGTCCAGGTAGGCGATGCGGATGGGCCGGCCGCGCACGCCGCCTGCCGCGTTGACGGCGACCAGGCAGGCGTCGGCGCCCTTGCGGTATTCCTCGCCGTACTCGGCGAAGGCGCCGCTGAACGGCGCGGTGGTTCCCAGCGTGACGGGGGCCGGGGACGGCTGCGCGTGGGCCGCGCCCAGCGCGGAGCACAGGGCGAGGCTGGTGGCGGCGAGGCGTCGTGTGAACGGGGTCATGGTGCAATAAACCTTTCTGGTTGCGAAGGCGCGGGCAGGGGCAATGCCGTGGCCGTTTCGTCGATCACGAAGCGGCGCACGGTGTGCGCCAGCGCCTGGGTTTGGCTGCGCAGCGCGGCGGCGGCGGTGCTGGCTTCGTCCACCAGGATGGCGTTGTCGCGCGTGCCGCCTTCCATCTGCGCCACGGCGGCGTGCACCTGGGCCACGCCCTCGCTCTGCGCATGGCTGGCCTGGGCGATGGCGTCCACGCTGCCCACCACCTCGCCCACGCGGCGCACCACCTCGCGCATGGTGTCGCCGGCCTGCGCGACCAGGCGGCTGCCGCCTTCCACGCGGGTGCTGGAGTCGTCGATCAGCGCCTTGATCTCCCGGGCGGCCTGGGCCGAGCGCTGGGCCAGGCTGCGCACCTCGGCGGCCACCACGGCGAAGCCCCGGCCCTGCTCGCCCGCCCGCGCCGCCTCCACGGCGGCGTTGAGCGCGAGGATGTTGGTCTGGAAGGCGATGCCGTCGATGGTGCCGATGATCTCGGCCATGCGGCGCGAGGCGTCCTGGATGGAGCTCATGGTCTGCACCACCTGCGCCACCACGTCGCCGCAATCACGCGCCACGCCGCTGGCGGACTGGGCCTGGGCGCGGGCCTGCTGGGCGTGCTCGGCGTTGCTCTGCACCTGCTGGGCGATGGCGTGCATGGCCTGCGTGGTCTGCTCCAGCGCGCTGGCCTGGGCGCTGGTGCGCCCGGCCAGTTCGGCGTTGCCCTGGGCGATGCGGGCGGCACCGCTGGCGATGTCGTCCGAGCCGGCGCGCACGTCGCGCACGATGCGCTCCAGGCTGGCGTTCATGCTGCCCAGCGCGGCCAGCAGCTGGCCGGTCTCGCCGCTGCCCTGGGCGTCGATGCGCTGCGTCAGGTCGCCGCCGGCCACGCCCTCGGCCACGCGCACCGCGCGCGCCAGGGGCCGGGCGATGGCGCGGGCCAGCAGCACGCCCAGCAGCAGCGCCAGCGCCACGCCCGCGCCGATGGCGGCGATGGTCAGCCAGTGGATGCGCGCATAGGCTGCCTGCGATGCGGCGTACAGCGCCTCGCCCGCGGCCTGCTGTTCGCGCATGAGGGCGTCGAGCGTGGCGCGCGCGGGCTGGTACAGCGGCACCAGGGTCTGGCCGTACAGCTCGGTGGCGCCGGGCAGGTTCACCGCGCGCAGCGCCTCCACGGTGGGCTGCACGCTCTCGGCGGCGAAGCGCGTGTATTCCTGCGCGAAGCGGGCGGCAAGGGCGCGCTCCTGCTCGCTCAGGGCGCCCTGCTCGTAGGCCTTCCAGGCGCCCTGGCCGGTGGCGAGCAGCTTGTCGAGCACGGCCAGGTCGCGGTCGATGTCGCTGGGGTCGGCAATGGCCGAGACCACGCCGTAGCGGCCCATGTCCAGCGCGTGCGTGACCTGGGCGAGCTGCTGCATGGGCGTCAGGCGTCCGGCCACCAGCGCCTGCAGCGCGGCGTTGCTGCCCTGCAGCGCGTGCAGGCCGAACGCGCCCGAGGCGACGAGCAGCAGCCCCAGCACGCCGACGAGCGCGAGCAGCTGGGCCCGGATGGGCAGGCGGGCGAGGCGCATGGCGGTTCCTTTGCGTCAGTGGGCGCGGCCGCCCAGGTACAGCTCGCGCACCTTTTCGTCCTGCAGCAGCTCCTGGGCGCGGCCCGTGAGGGCCACCGTGCCCATGGAGAGCACGTAGGCGCGGTCGGATATGCGCAGCGCCTCCATGGCGTTCTGCTCAACCATCAGGATGGTCACGCGCTCCTGGTCGCGCACGTGGACGATGGCGTCGAACACCTCATGCAGCACCTTGGGCGACAGGCCCGCCGACGGTTCGTCGAGCAGCAAAATTTCAGGCCGGGGCATCAGGGCGCGGGCGAGCGCCAGGATCTGCCGCTCGCCGCCCGACATGGACGCAGCCCGCGCATTGAACTTCTTGCGCAGGATCGGGTAGAGCGTGCACAGCTCGTCCATGCGCTTGGCGCAGTCGGCCTTGTCCATGTAGTGGCCGCCCACTTGAAGGTTCTCGCGGATGGTGAGCGCGCTGAACACGTTCTCGGTCTGCGGCACGAAGCCCAGGCCGCAATGGCGGATCTTGCGGTGCACGGGGATCTGCGAAACGTCCTTGCCGCGCAGCTTCACGTGCCCGCTGCGCGGCAGCAGAAAGCCCGCGATGGTCTTGAGCAGCGTGCTCTTGCCGCAGCCGTTGGGGCCCAGCAGGGTGACGATCTCGGCGGCTTGCACGTTCAGCGTCATGCCGCGCAGGATGTCGATCTCGGCCGTATAACCGGCCACCACGTTGTCGATGTCGATCACGATGTTGTCGCTTCCAGGGGTTTGGCGCCTGCGGAGCCCAGGTAGGCCTGCAGCACGCGCTCGTTGCTCGCCAGCTCGTCGGGGCGGCAGCTCGCCACGATCTGGCCGCGGTCCAGCACCACGCAGCGGGTGCACACGTCACGGATGAAGTGCATGTCGTGCTCCACGATCACCAGCGTCATGCCCTGCGCGTTCAGGCGCTGCAGGGCGGCGACGATGTCGCGGCGCAGGTTGGGGTGGACGCCGGCGGTGGGCTCGTCCAGCAGCAGCATGCGCGGCTCGGCCATCAGTGCGCAGACGATGCCCAGCAGCTTCTTCTGCCCGCCCGAGATGGCGGAGGCGGGCAGGTCGCGCACGGGTGTCAGCAGCAGTTCTTTCAGCAGGTGCTCGGCCTTGTCGCGCGCGGCCTTCTCGGTGGCGCGCGCGCCCGCCGTGCCCAGCAGCGTGTCGAACACGCCGTGGTGCGCGGTGGCGGCGGCCATCGCCACTTCCATCACCGACATTTTTGTGGGCATGGATGGCAGCTGGAAGGTGCGCGCCATGCCCGTCTGCACGATGCGGTGCGCGGGCAGGCGGTCGATGCGCTGGCCGTCGAAATGCACTGTGCCTGCGTCGGCGGCGGTGAAGCCGGTGATGACGTTGAGCAGCGTGCTCTTGCCCGAGCCGTTGGGGCCGAGCAGGCCCACGATCTCGCCGGGGGCGATCTGCAGGCTCACGTCTTCCAGCACGTGGTTGCCGCCAAAGGCCTTGGCGACGGACTGGACTTCCAGGAAGTTGTGGCTCATGGAATCTTCCTCAGCTTTTCAGGAACGAGGCCCTGGCTGCGCCACAGCAGGCAGGCCAGCAGGATGGCGCCGATCAGGCCCAGGCGCAGCGCGCCCGCCAAGTCGGGGCTGAAATGGAAATGGTCCTTGGCGAAGGGGACGAGGGCGTACGCGGCCTGCACCAGCACCACGCCGACCAGCACGCCGGCGGTGTTGCCCAGGCCGCCGATCATCAGCATGGTCCACAGCAGGAAGGTCTCGGCGGCGATCATGTAGTCCGGCCCCGCGAAGCTCATGTAGTGCGCGTAGAGCGAGCCGCCCAGGGCCGTCACCGCCGCGCCCGCCATGATGGCGTGCGACTTGAGCTGGCGCAGGTCGTAGCCCATGCACACGGCCAGTTGCGGCTCCTCGCGCATCAGGCGCAAGGCGCGGCCAAAGCGACCGTTGGCCAGTCGCCGCGCCAGCAGCGCGAACACCGCCACGGCGACGAGCACCACGCCCAGGAAGGCCAGCGCGCTCCAGGGGCGGCCCAGGCCGTCGAACAGCGAGGGGATGCCCGCGATGCCGTTGGCACCGCCGGTCAGCCAGTCTTCGTTGGTGGCGATGGTGCGCAAAATTTCTGCGATCGCCAGCGTGGCGATGCCCCAGTAGTCGGCGGCCAGCTGGCGGCCCAGGCGCGCGATGCACCAGCCCAGCGCCATCGCGGCCAGCATGCCGCAGGCCGCGCCCACGACAGGGTGCCAGCCCGCCTGGATGGCGATGGCCGTGCCGTAGGCGCCCATGCCCGCGAAGGCGATGTGGCCGAAGTTGAGCAGGCCCGAGACGCCCGCCTGCAGGTTCAAGCCCAGCGCCATCAGGCCGTAGATGCCCGCGACGGTGAAGGTGGCAATGAGAAAATCAAACACGGCGCACCTCCCGGTCGAACAGGCCGTAGGGCTTGAACAGCAGCGCCAGCAGCAGCACCAGGAACGAGCCCGCGCTGATGTACGACACCGGCAGGAAGGCGATGCTCTTGCCCAGCAGCGGGCCGAAGTTGAGGTTGGTCACCAGCGTCTCCGTCAGCGCGATCAAGAGCGCGCCCAGCACCGCGCCCAGCGGGTTGCCCAGCCCGCCCAGGATGGCGGCGGCGAACACCGGCAGCAGCAGGTCGTGCCCCAGGTTGATGTGCGCGCCAGTGGAGAGCGCCAGCACGCTGCCGCCCAGCCCGGCGATGGCGCCGCTGGCGAAGTTGACCAGGCGCGTGATGCCCTCGGCGTTCAAGCCCGACGCGGCGGCCAGCGCCGGGTTGGTCGAAAGCGCCCGCATGGCGCGCCCCGTGCGCGTGAAGAACAGCAGCAGCGTGAACAGCACCAGCAGCACCGCCGTGGTCGCCATCGCGGCGATCTGCGTGTGCGACAGGCGCACGCCGCCCACGATGACGGGCTCGGTGATGGGCAGATTGAACATGCGCGGGAACGAGCCCGCGAAGCCCTGCGCGAAGGCCACGACCAACATGGCCACGGCCAGCGATCCGATCATGGTGATGGCGGGCCCCGAGCGCAGCAGGCGGCGGAACACCAGCAGGTGCAGCGCCAGCGTAAGCAGGCCCGTGAGCACGCAGGCGATGAGGATGGCCACGGGCAGCGGCAGGCCCATGGAGAAGAATGCGTAGGTGGCGTAGGCGCCCAGCATGGCGTACTGCACGTGCGCGATGTTGGGGAACTTGACCAGGCCGTAGACGGTGCTCAGGCCCAGCGCGACGAGCGCCAGGTCCGAGGCACGCAGGAGCGTGTCGAAGAGCAGTTGGAGCATGGCGGGATGCTATTAAAAAAAGAGCTTCCAGCGCTTGATGGATAAGCGCTGGAAGGCGATTTGGCTTGAAACCGCCCGCAGGGGCGGCAGCCGGGATCAGCGGGGGACGACCTTGCCGTCGAACTTGAGCTTGGCGTACGGGGGATCGGTGCGCTGGCGGTCAGCGTCGAACACGATCGGGCCGGTCACGCCCACGTAGCCGCCCTTGCCGATTTCCTTGAGCGCGGCCTGCACGGCGGCGGTGTCGGTGGACTTGGCCTTGTTCATGGCGGCGGCGGTCATCAGCACGGCGTCATACGCATAGCCGGTGTACGAAGTCTTCATGCCTTCCTTGTGCTTGGCGGCGAAGGCGGCGGCGTAGGCCTTGCCCGCGTCGCCGTAGACGTTGCCCACTTCCATGCCGAGCTGGCCCTTGGCGATCTCGGGCGCGGTGTCGGACAGGCTCATGGAGATCAGGATCGCGTAGAACGGCTTGGCGCGCAGGCCCAGCTCCATCGCTTCGCGGTTGATCACGGCCGATTCCTGGCCGTAGGCGGTGTAGATGTAGGCGTCGGGGTTGCTGCGCGACAGTTGCTGCAGCTCGCGGCGGTAGGTGGACTGGCCGGCGGTGTACAGCGCCTCAGCGATGATCTTGCCGCCCAGCTTTTCAAACTCTTGCTTGAAGCCGTGCACCACGCCCTGGCCGTAGGCGTTGTTGGGGGCGATCATGGCCACGTTGCGGTAGCCCAGGTCCCACACGTCCTTGGACGAGAACTGGTTGCCCTTGTCTTCCAGGCCGATCAGGTTGAACGACGATGCGCCCAGGTCGCGGATCTTCACGCTGGTGCTGGCGATGTTGATGTGGGCCACGCCCTCCTTCACGAGGTACTGCGCCATGGGCAGCGTGATGCCCGACGAGTATTCGCCGATGACGACCGGCACCTTGTCCACGCTCACCAGCTTGCGCGCGGCGTTCAGGGCGGTGGTGGCGTTGCCGCCCGAGTCTTCCACGATCACGTTGAACTTCTTGCCCAGCACGCCGCCGTCGGCGTTGACCTTGTCCACGGCCAGGGCCACGGCGCGGCGCACGTCCTCGCCCACGGTGGCGTTGGCGCCGGTGAGGGACAGCACGGCACCCATGTTGATCGTTTCCTGCGCCAGGGCGGGCAGGGCGGACAGGCCCAGCGCGAGGGCTGCGGCGGTGGAGAGTTGGCGGCGGGTCAGACGAGGCATGTGAACTCCTGGTGGTTGGAAAAAATTGGATTCATGGCATGGTTTGCAATATCCATACCAATTTGAATTGGATGCGAATATATGAAATTGGATCCAAAATGGCAAATTGGGGTTAACCCAGGGCATGGATCTGATCCAATAGAGGGCATGAAGCCCCGCTCCCTGCACCACACGATCCGCGAAGCCCTGCGCCAAGACATCCTGAGCGGCGTGCTGGAGGCGGGCTACGAGCTGCGCCAGGACGCGCTGGCCGAGCGCTTCAACGCCAGCCGCATCCCCGTGCGCGAGGCGCTGCGCCAACTGGAGGCCGAGGGCCTGGTGATCCACCAGCCCAACCGGCGCGCGGTGGTGGCGGGCATGAGCGTGCCGCAGCTGTGCGAGCTGCTGGACATCCGCATCGCGCTGGAATGCCATGCCGCGCGGCTGGCCGTGCCCAACATGGTGCAGCGCGACTTCGACACGATGGAGAAGATCCTGGCGGACTACGCGGCCTCGAACGTGCTGGCCGAATGGGCCGAGTACAACCGCCAGTTCCACCTGGCGCTCTCGGCGCCCGCCAACAACGCGCGGCTGCGGCGGCTGATCGAGGAGTACTGCCTCAACACCGACCGCTACACGCACGAGGCCATGTCCGAGGCCACGGGCCTGGAGCGCCCCATGCAGGACCACCACGCCCTGCTGGCCGCCTGCCGCGCGCGCGACGTGGAGCGGGTGGTGGAGCTGCTGCGCGACCACATCGACCACACGCGCAAGGAGCTGCTGGCCACCGAGCGCGAACGCCAGCAGGCGCTCGAACGGGCCGTGGCGTAGTCAAAAAAAGGAGCGACTTGCGCGCTCCCTTATTGGTTTCCCGATAGTTTTGATGCTGAAACGCTTGCTGGACAGGCGCTGGCAGCACCTGTTTTCATAGCGTCGCCTGCGCCACCGCATGCTCCCAGCGCGCCATCAGCGCCTGGGCCTGGTCGCGCGGCAGCGTGGGCACGAAGCGGCGCTCCGCGCGCCACAGGCCCGACAGCTCGGCCGTGCTGCCGTACACGCCGCTGGACAGGCCCGCCAGGTAGGCCGCGCCCAGGGCCGTGGTCTCGATCACGGCGGGGCGCACCACGGGGATGCCCAGCAGGTCGGCCTGGAACTGCATGAGCAGGTCGTTGATGCAGGCGCCGCCGTCCACGCGCAGCTCGCTCACCGGGGCGCCGCCGGCGGCCACGGCGTCGCGGCTCATGGCCAGCAGCAGGGCGGCGCTCTGGTAGGCGATGCTCTCCAGCGCGGCGCGGGCAATGTGGGCCAGCGTGGTGCCGCGCGTCAGGCCTGTGATGGTGCCGCGCGCGTCGGGCTTCCAGTAGGGCGCGCCCAGGCCGGTGAAGGCGGGCACCATCATCACGCCGCCCGAGTCGGGCACGCTCTCGGCGAGCGCCTGCACCTCGCTGCTGGACGAGATGGCACGCAGCCCGTCGCGCAGCCACTGCACCACGGCGCCGCCGACGAACACGCTGCCTTCCATGGCGAACTCGGGCGTGCTGCCGGGTTGCGCCGCGCTGGTGGTGAGCAGGCCGTTCTGGCTGGTCTGGAAGGTGGCGCCCGTGTGCATGAGCATGAAGCAGCCCGTGCCGTAGGTGTTCTTGGCCATGCCCGCGTTGAAGCAGGCCTGGCCGAACAGCGCGCTCTGCTGGTCGCCCGCCACGCCGCCCACGGGCACCGCGTGGCCCAGCAGGTCGGCGGCGATGTCGCAGAAATGGCTGCTGGACGGCTGCACCCGGGGCATCAGCGCCTTGGGGATGCGCAGCAGGGCCAGCAGCTCGTCGTCCCACTGGTTGGAGTGCACATTGAACAGCATGGTGCGCGAGGCGTTGCTCACGTCCGTCACGTGCGCCTGGCCGTGGGTGAGCTGCCACATGAGCCAGCTGTCCACGGTGCCGAAGGCTAGCTCGCCGCGCTCGGCAGCATCGCGCGCGCCGGGCACGTGGTCCAGCAGCCACTGCAGCTTGGTGCCCGAGAAGTAGGCGTCGATCAGCAGCCCCGTCTTGGCCTGGATGGTCTGCGCGTGGCCCTGTTCGCGCAACTGGGCGCAGGCGGGCTCGGCGCGGCGGTCCTGCCAGACGATGGCGTGGTGCACCGGCTGGCCCGTCTTGCGGTTCCACAGCACCGTGGTCTCGCGCTGGTTGGTGATGCCCACGGCGCGCACGGCGTTCGCCGCGATGCCGGCCTTGGCCAGCGCCTCGCGCGCGGTGGCGAGCTGGGTGCGCCAGATGGCCAGCGGGTCGTGCTCCACCCAGCCGGGCTGGGGGTAGATCTGCGGCAGCTCCTGCTGGGCCAGGGCAACGATGTGGCCGTGTTCGTCGAAAACGATGCTGCGGGAGCTGGAGGTGCCTTGGTCGAGTGCGAGCAGGTAGGTCATGGCGGGAAAGGATAGGGGAAGCTAGGCGGCCACCGTGCAGAGCACTTCGGCGTCCTGCAGCAATGCGGGGAAGGGCTCGGGCGGCGGCGCGTCGGTGAACAGGCGGTCGATCTGGTTCAGCGTGGCGAGCTGCACCATGGCCGGGCGGTTGAACTTGCTGTGGTCGGCGGCCAGCCAGACCTCGCGCGCGTGCTCGATGATGGTCTGGGCCACCTTCACCTCGCGGTAGTCGAAGTCGCGCAGCGAGCCATCGGGCTCGATGCCCGAGATGCCGATGAGCGCGATGTCCACGCGGAACTGGCGGATGAAGTCCACTGCCGCCTCGCCCACAATGCCCCGGTCGCGCGTGCGCACCACGCCGCCGGCCACGATCACCTCGCACTCGGGGTTGCTGCTCAGGATGGCGGCCACGTTCAGGTTGTTGGTCAGCACGCGCAGGCCCCGGTGGTGCATCAGCGCCTGGGCGATGGCCTCGGTGGTGGTGCCGATGTTCAGGATCAGCGAGCAGCCGTTGGGCACCTCCTGCGCCACGGCGCGCGCGATGCGCGCCTTGCCCTCGGCGTTGAGCGTCTGGCGCTGGGTGTGGGCGAGGTTCTCCACCGTGGAGCTGGGCACGCGCACGCCGCCGTGAAAGCGCGTGAGCAGGCCCGATTCGGCCAGCCGCTGCACGTCGCGGCGCACGGTCTGCAGGGTCACGCCCAGGGTGTCGGCGAGCTGCTCCACGGTGGCGGACTTGCGCGCGCGCACTTCTTCGAGCAGCAACAGTTGGCGGGGATTGGTATTCACACGTTTGACTTTAAAGCGAACGAAAAGGAACCCAGATAAGGGTAAACCTTGATAACAAACGATCTAAAAAGAACAAAAATGCGCAAATTCGAAAAAGAAAGGGCGGCTTCGATGCAACTGGCATTGGAAGGCATCAGCAAGAAGGTGGGGGCGCAGACCTGGCTCTACGACATGAGCCTAGCGCTGCACAGCGGCGCCGTGACGGTGCTGCTGGGCGCCACGCAGGCGGGCAAGACCAGCCTCATGCGCATCATGGCCGGGCTGGATGCGCCCACGGCCGGGCGCGTGACGGTGGACGGTGCGGACGTGACCGGCATGCCCGTGCGCGAGCGCAACGTGGCCATGGTGTACCAGCAGTTCATCAACTACCCGTCGATGAAGGTGGCGGACAACATCGCATCGCCCCTCAAGCTGCGCGGCGAGAAGAACATCGACGCCCGCGTGCGCGAGCTGGCGAGCCGCCTGCACATCGAGATGTTCCTGGACCGCTACCCGGCCGAACTCTCCGGCGGCCAGCAGCAGCGCGTGGCGCTGGCCCGCGCACTGGCCAAGGGCGCGCCGCTGATGCTGCTGGACGAACCCCTGGTCAACCTGGACTACAAGCTGCGCGAGGAGCTGCGCGAAGAGCTTTCGCAACTGTTCGCCGCAGGCGGCTCCACCGTGGTCTATGCCACCACCGAGCCGGGCGAGGCCCTGCTGCTGGGCGGCTACACCGCCGTGCTGGATGAAGGCCAATTGCTGCAGTACGGCCCCACAGCCGAGGTGTTCCACGCGCCCAATTCGCTGCGCGTGGCGCGCGCCTTCAGTGACCCGCCGATGAACCTGATCCCCGCCACGGCCACCGCCCAGGGCGTGCGTCTGCAGGGCGGTGCGGAGCTGGCTGTGGCCCTGCCGCAGGGCGTGTCGGCCACCGCCGGGCTCACCGTGGGCGTGCGTGCCAGCGCGTTGCGCGAGCAGGCCCGCCCGGGCGACGTGAGCGTGGCCGGGGTGGTGGAGCTGGCGGAAATCTCGGGCTCCGACACCTTCGTGCACGCCGCCACGCCCTGGGGCGAACTGGTGGCGCAGCTCACGGGCGTGCACTACTTCGAGCTGGGCGCGGCGATCACGCTGCACCTGGACCCGGCGCAGATCTACGTCTTCGGCGCCGACGGCCGCCTGGCATGGGCGCCCGTGCGCCAGGGAGGGGTGTGACATGGCCCGCATCAGTCTGGACCTCGCGCACTCGTACAAGCCCCACCCGCAGCAGGACAGCGACTACGCGCTGCTGCCGCTCAAGATGGAGTTCGAGGACGGCGGTGCGTATGCGCTGCTCGGCCCCTCGGGCTGCGGCAAGACGACCATGCTCAACATCATGTCGGGCCTGCTCGTGCCCTCGCACGGCAAGGTGCTGTTCGACGGCCGCGACGTGACCCGCGCCACGCCGCAGGAGCGCAACATCGCCCAGGTGTTCCAGTTCCCCGTCATCTACGACACCATGACGGTGGCCGAAAACCTGGCCTTCCCGCTCAAGAACCGCAAGGTGCCCGAGGCGCAGATCCAGCAGCGCGTGGGCGTGATCGCCGAGATGCTGGAGATGAGCCACCAGCTCAACCAGCGCGCGGCGGGCCTGTCGGCCGACCAGAAGCAGAAGATTTCGCTGGGCCGGGGCTTGGTGCGATCCGACGTGGCGGCGGTGCTGTTCGACGAGCCGCTAACGGTGATCGACCCGCACCTCAAATGGCAGCTGCGGCGCAAGCTCAAGCAGATTCACCACGAGCTGAAACTCACGCTGATCTACGTCACGCACGATCAGGTGGAAGCGCTGACTTTTGCCGACCAAGTGGTGGTGATGACGCGCGGGCGCGCGGTGCAGGTGGGCTCGGCCGACGCGCTGTTCGAGCGGCCCCAGCACACCTTCGTGGGCCACTTCATCGGCTCGCCGGGCATGAACTTCCTGCCCGCGCAGATGGTGGGCGGCAGCCTGGACGTGGCGGGCCACCGCCTGCAGGCCCCGCGCCCCTTGCCTGAAGGCGCCTTGAAGGTCGGCGTGCGCCCTGAATACCTGGCGCTGGCCGGTGCGCAGCAGAGCGGCGCGCTGCCCTGCACCGTGGCCCAGGTGCAGGACATTGGCACCTACCTGATGCTGACCGCCAAGGCGGGCGAACACACGCTCAAGGCCCGCTTCAGCCCCGAGACGCGACTGCCGTCGAAAGGCGACACCGTCTGGCTGCAGGTGCTTGGCGAGCACACCTGCTTCTACCAAAACGAGGAGCTTCTGGCATGAGTTCAACGACCAAGCCGGTGAACCAGAAAGCCTGGTTCCTGATCCTGCCGGTCATCATCTGCGTGGCCTTCTCGGCCATCCTGCCCTTGATGACGGTGGTCAACTACTCCGTGCAGGACATCATTAGCCCCGAGCGCCGCGTGTTCGTGGGCACCGAGTGGTTCGCCGCCGTGATGCGCGACGAGGAACTGCACGCCGCACTGTGGCGCCAGCTCACCTTCTCGCTGGCGGTGCTGGCGGTGGAGATTCCGCTGGGCATCCTGCTGGCCCTGTCCATGCCCGCGCAGGGCTGGAAGTCGTCGGCCGTGCTGGTGGTGGTGGCCCTGTCGCTGCTGATTCCGTGGAACGTGGTCGGCACCATCTGGCAGATCTATGGCCGCGCCGACATCGGCCTCATGGGCCGCGCGCTGCAGGAGCTGGGCATCGACTACAGCTACACCGGCAACGCCACGCAGGCCTGGCTCACGGTGCTGCTGATGGACGTGTGGCACTGGACGCCGCTGGTCGCGCTGCTGGCCTTCGCGGGGCTGCGTTCCATCCCGGACGCGTACTACCAGGCCGCGCGCATCGACGGCGCGAGCAAGTTCGCCGTGTTCCGCTACATCCAGCTGCCCAAGATGCGCGGCGTGCTGATGATCGCGGTGCTGCTGCGCTTCATGGACAGCTTCATGATCTACACCGAGCCCTT
>Ga0222423_1001041_pt1 | contig 14247 bp, 12 predicted proteins | sample 3A0metagenome_FD_182472 | JGI IMG/M metagenome (GOLD analysis project Ga0222423, IMG submission 182472) | Enriched microbial communities from leaf-cutter ant dump, University of Wisconsin, Madison, United States - 3A0 (version 2) | ecosystem: Environmental > Terrestrial > Nest > Insects nest >...
GAAAAAGGCACCAACCGACGCTTCAAAGGCGAGGAAGGTCATGCCGGGCCGGTGGTACGCGACCTGTGTATCAAGAACGGTCTTATGGTGCGCGGTATCCGCGATTCCATCGTCATGTGTCCGCCTCTGGTGATCACCGAGGCCGAGATCGACCGCATCGTCGATACGATCAGGCGGTCGCTTGATGAAGCGGAACCGCTGTTACGGGCGTTGTGAGGCCGCAGTCTGGTTTTTAGAGCGTGTTCCGTTCAAAATGAATCGGAACAACGCTCTAACTTTTTGTTTTAACGCGCTTTTTAATCCGAAAAGTGCGTTACACTTTTCGGAAAGCGCTCTAAAGACTGTTTCTTAAAACCGGTCACGCAGGGCATAGTAGCTGAGGCCTGCCACCTGAAGCGGCCAGCGCAGGAGCCTGCCGCCGAAAAAGGCCGGTACGGGCAGGCGCGACAGGAGGTCGATGTCCTTTGTGTCGCCGGTGGCGGCGCGGGCCAGAAGTTTGCCGAAATAGGGTGCCAGCACCACGCCCTGACCGCTGTAGCCGGCACTGATGAACACGTCTTTTTCCAGTTCGCGGACAAAGGGGGCGCGGCTCAGGGTTATGGCCAGCGTGCCGCCCCAGCCATAAGCGATAGGTGTCGTTTCAAGCTGCGGATAGATTTTCAGCATATGGCGGCGGACAAAGGCCCTGATGTCAGACGGGAAACGGGGGCTGTAGTTTTCACCGCCGCCAAACAGCAGGCGGTTATCGGGGGTCTTGCGCCAGTAATGGACGACAAAGCGCGAATCGGCAGCGGCATAGTCGTTCGGCAATATGGCCGGATCGGCAAGGGGGGCGGTGACGAGAATGAAGTTGTTGATCGGCAGGACATAGCGGTCGATGACGGGGTTCAGGCCCTGCATGTAGCCGTTGCCGCAGATCAGCAGCTTTTGCGCCGTGATCCGGCCCTGCGCGGTGCTGATCTCAAGGCCGCCCGCTGTGCGCCGGTAGCCGGTGACGGGGCTGTGTTCATACAGTTTCGCGCCGGAGGCCTGCGCCTTCTGTGCCATGCCAAGCGCCAGTTTCAGCGGGTGCAGGTGGCCGCCGCCGCCATCATACAGGCCGCCGTGATAGACATCTGTGCCCAGCTCACGGGCGACGTCGCGGCGGTCGAGCAGGGCCAGTTGTTCATAGCCATAGTGCTTACGCACATGGTCGGCATAGGCGCGGTCTTCGGCGGCAAAGCGCGGCTTGTGCCAGCTATGCAGGATGCCTTTGCGGAAATCGGCGTCTATGCCGTCATCGAGCAGGGTTTGCAGATGGGTGCGGGCATCGAGCGCCATGTCCCACAGTGCGCGGGCGGCATCGGCCCCAAGCTGTGCCTCAAGGGTGTGCGGGTCGAGCCTCTGGCCGATATGGATCTGGCCGCCGTTGCGCCCTGATGCGCCTGACCCCAGCGTGGCCCCTTCGAGCAGGGTGACGGCCTTCCCCTGACGCGCCAGTTCGAGGGCCGCCCCCAGACCGGTAAAGCCGCCGCCGATAATGGCGACCTCGCTGTGGTGTACCCCTTCAAGGCGCGGGCAGGCGGGCAGGGCGGCCGTAGCGGCATAATAGGAATCTGGCGGGTGGCCTGTGTTTTCAATGCGGGTCATGTTTCCTCGCCTTCTGTTCTGATCCCTCACCTGACGGGGAGGGGGAAGGCCGGTCAGACATTGAGCAGCAGGAATTCGCGCTCCCACGGGCTGATGGTGCGCATGAAGGTTTCATATTCCTGCTGTTTGACGCGCGTATAGGCGGTGACGAAGGCAGGGCCAAGGAGTTCGGCCAGTTCGTCACAGCGTTCCAGCTTGATGACCGCCTGAATCAGCGAATAGGGCAGATCGGCAGATGGATCGTTCGAGGCGTCCGTATCGACCGGCGGCAGGGGCTTGAGGCCCTGTGTCATCCCCAGATAGCCGCAGGCCAGGGCGGCGGCTATGGCCAGATAGGGATTGGCGTCAGAGGACGGGATGCGGTTTTCCAGACGGCGGTTTTCGGCGTCCGACGGCGGCACGCGCAGGCCTGCGGTGCGGTTGTCATAGCCCCAATGGGTATTGACCGGCGCGCCTGAGCCTTTGGACAGGCGGCGGTAGGAATTGACATAGGGCGCCAGAAGCGCCGTAGCGGCGGGCAGGAAGGTTTGCTGACCGGCAATGAAGGACGCGAACAGGTCGGTGGCTTCGCCGGTTTTCGGGTCGGAAAACAGGTTCTGGCCGGTCTGCATATCGACGATCGACTGGTGGATGTGCATGGCCGAACCCGGCTCCAGCGCCATCGGCTTGGCCATGAAGGTGGCGTAGATGTCATGTTCCAGCGCTGTTTCCTTGATGGTGCGCTTGAACATGAAGACCTGATCGGCCAGTTCCAGCGGGTCACCGTGGCGCAGGTTGATTTCCATCTGGGCCACGCCGGATTCATGGATCAGGGTGTCGATCTCAAGGCCCTGCGCCTTTGAATATTCGTACATGTCCTCAAACAGGTCATCAAATTCATTGACCGCCGAAATCGAATAGCCCTGACGGCCGGTTTCAGGGCGGCCTGAGCGGCCTACGGGCGGTTTAAGCGCATAGTCGGGGTCGATGTTCTTTTCGACGAGGTAAAATTCAAGCTCAGGGGCGACGACCGGCTTCCAGCCTTTTTCATGATAGAAGGACAGGACGCGGCGCAAGACCTGACGCGGGCTTTCCTCGACCGGACGGCCATCGGGGTGGAAGGCGTCATGGATGACCTGAGCCGTCGGGTCGGTGGCCCAGGGTACGACGGCCAGTGTGGCAAAGTCGGGCTTGAGGAAGATGTCGGTGTCGGACTGCACCGTGCCGACAATGCCTTCGAGGTCGGGGAAGTCGCCGGTGATCGTCTGATAGAAGATCGACAGGGGCAGGTTCATATAGCCTGCGGTCTGGAATTTGCGCACCGGCATGATCTTGCCGCGCGCCACACCGGCAAGGTCAGAAACCATGCACTCGATTTCCTCGATATTCTGCTGGGCGAGCCAGTCGGAGGCAGAGGTGATATCCGTGGCGCCGCGTTGGGAAAAGCCGGTTTGCGGACGTTTGGATTTCGATTTCATAACAACCTGCGTCAAGAGCCTTGTCTGTCCGATCATGGCCTTGTCCGGCGCTTTTTCCAAGTCCCCCGCACGGATATGTGATCACATGAGCCGGGGGCGGCGTTTTGTGCTAAAGGCTCAGGCCATGATGATCGAGATCACTGATTCTGCGGATGCGCGCCTGAGGCTTTACCGTGATGTGAAGGACCGCGACCTGAACGGGCGCGAAGGCCTGTTTATGGCCGAGGGCAAGGTGGTGCTGGAGCGGCTGTTTCAGTCACGGCTGGCGGAAACGGTCAGTGTGCTGACGACGCCGGAACGGCTGAGGGGGCTGGATATATCGGCCCTGCCGGACATGGTGCCGGTCTATGTGGTGGCGCAGGGCCTGATGGATGAGCTGGCCGGTTTTCCTATCCATCGCGGCTATCTGGCGCTGGGGCGTTATGCGCCGCCGCTTTCGCTGGAGGCCTGTGTTGCGGGGGCAGGGGCGCGGGTTCTGGTGCTGTGCGGCATCAGCAATACCGACAATATGGGCGGGCTGATGCGCAATGCGGCGGCCTTTGGCGTCGATGCGGTGGTGCTGGATCAGACCTCATGCGATCCGCTGTACCGTAAGGCCATTCGCGTCAGTGTCGGCGGGGTGTTCGAGGTGCCGCATTTTCGCGTGGCCGATGTCACGGCAAGGCTGAAAGAGCTTGAACTGACGGCCTTTGCCCTCAGTCCGTCAGGGGCGCGACGGCTGGATGAGGTTGCACCGCCTGCACGATCAGCGGTGCTGATGGGGGCCGAGGGGCCGGGGCTTCCGGCGGAGATCATGACCGCCTGCGAAAGCGTGCGCATCGACATGAGCGGCGGGTTTGACAGTCTCAATGTCGCTACGACCTCCGGCATTGTGCTGTATCATTTTTGCCGGTAGGGCAGAAAAGGCTTGCATTAAATAAATTTGATATAATTATTCAACCTTCAATGATCATATAATTGGAGGATGCGGCGATGAAATGGTTTGCGGGTATGGTGGCAGGGATGCTGCTGATGGCAGGCACCGGAACGGCGATGGCGCATGAGAGCCTGAAACTTGAGGCCCCCAAGCCCGATCTGGCGGCGCAACCACCGATGGGCTGGAATTCGTGGAACAAGTACAAGTGCGACATCAGTGAGACCCTGATCCGCAAACAGGCCGATGCCATGGCCGCGTCGGGTCTGAAAGACGCCGGTTATCAGTATATCATTATCGATGACTGCTGGCAGAGCCACCGCGACGACAAGGGGAATATTCAGGCTGATCCTGAGCGGTTTCCGTCGGGCATCAAGGCGCTGGTGGACTATGTTCACGCCAAGGGTCTGAAGTTCGGCCTGTATTCGGACGCTGGTGTCCTGACCTGTGGCGGGCGACCGGGCAGCGCGGGGCATGAGTTTCAGGATGCGCGCCAATATGCCGAATGGGGCGTCGATTATCTGAAATATGACTGGTGCTATACCGGTACGCGCGATGCCGAAGCCGCCTATACGCTCATGGCCAAGGCCCTGAGGGAATCGGGACGGGATATTGTTTTGTCGATCTGTGAGTGGGGCGACAACAAGCCGTCCGAATGGGCGCATAAGGCCGGTCATATGTGGCGCACGACGGGGGATATATTTGACGCCTGGGAGGGACAGAAGGGCTATTCGATCGGCATGACCAATATTCTCGATAAGCAGGTCGATCTGTGGCGCTATTCCGGCCCCAATCAGTGGAACGATCCCGACATGCTTGAGGTCGGCAATGGCGGCATGACGGTCACCGAATATGAAGCGCATTTCAGCCTGTGGGCCATGCTGGCCGCGCCGCTGATTGCCGGTAACGATATGGCCGATATGGATGCCGATACGCTGCGCATCCTGACCAATAAGGACATCATCGCCGTTGATCAGGACGCACTGGGGGTACAGGGACGGCGTATCCATAAGGACGGCGATCTGGAAATCTGGGCGCGTCCGTTAAAGGGCGGGGACTATGCGGTGGTGCTGTTCAACCGCTCAGGTGAGGCGAAAAATATGCAGGTGACATGGGCGCAGCTTAATCTGCCTGCGGGTCTGAAGGCCGAGGTGAAAGACCTGTGGTCGAAGAAAGTGACGCAAAATGTCGCCGGAAGCGTTGGTGGCACTGTTGCGTCACATGGGGTCATTATGGTGCGGATTACACCAAAGCGGCTGTAGGCCCCCCATACCCCGGGGCAAACGGGTGCAGGGCCTCAGGCCCTGCGTTCAGAAACGGGACATTAACCATCCCTCTACACCGGATTTTCACTCTGGCGGGCTACATCTGTCTCAAAATAAGCCGGGAATGAGATGGTGGCAAATGGCTAAGACGATCCTGATCTGTGACGATGATCCGACGCAAAGGCGGCTGATTCAGGCCGTGCTGGAACGTGAGGGATTTTGCGTCCTGCATACGGAAAACGGGCCGGAAGCCTTTGAGCGGCTGACGACCACTTCGGGTATTGATGCGGTCATTCTTGATCTGGTAATGCCGGGGCAATCGGGTATCGACACGCTGAAGGACATTCGCGCCGCCGGTATCCGCACGCCGGTGGTGGTGCTGACGGCCAATGGTGGCATCGATACCGTCGTCAAGGCCATGCAGGCCGGCGCGCAGGATTTCTTCGTCAAGCCCGCCTCGCCGGAGCGTATTCTGGTCAGTGTGCGCAATGCCTTGCAGATGGGCGACCTCAGTGCCGAGGTGACGCGCCTGAAAAAACAGACAACCAACCGGATCGGGTTTGACGATCTGGTGGGGGCGTCGGGCACCATGATGATGGTGCGGCGTCTGGGGGAGAGGGCGGCGAAGTCGAACATCCCTGTGCTGATCCTTGGGGAAAGCGGGGTGGGTAAGGAACTGATCGCCCGCGCCATTCAGGGATCAGGTGAGCGCGCGGGTAAGCCGTTCGTGGCCGTCAACTGTGGGGCCTTGCCGGAAAATCTGGTGGAATCCATCCTGTTCGGGCATGAAAAAGGCGCGTTTACCGGCGCGTCCGACAAGCATCTGGGCAAGTTTCAGGAGGCCAGTGGCGGCACCCTGTTCCTTGATGAGGTTGGGGAATTGCCGCTTGATATGCAGGTCAAGCTGTTGCGCGCGCTTCAGGAAGGCGAGATCGATCCGGTTGGTTCCAAGCGGCCGGTCAAGGTCGATGTGCGCATCATCTCGGCAACCAATCGTAATCTGGCCGAACAGGTCGAGGCGGGACGCTTCCGCGAAGACCTGTTTTACCGGCTGAATGTGTTTCCTATCGAAGCGCCGTCTCTGCGTGAACGGCGTGAGGATATTCCGGCCCTGATCGAGCATTTCATCCGCCGTTTCAATGTCGAGGAAGGCAAGCGCGTGACCGGTGTGGCGCCTGAGGCCATGCAGATGCTGTCGGCCTATGACTGGCCCGGCAATGTGCGTCAGCTTGAGAACACGATCTATCGCGCGATCATTCTGGCGGATTCGCCCTATCTGCAACCGTTCGATTTTCCGGCCATCAGCGGGGTAAGCCAGCCGGTGCCAATAGCGTCTGAAGCGGTGATGTCTCAGTCTGTGGAGGCGGCAAGCGATGAGGGGCAGCCGGTGCGCATCCTCGATCAGGCCGGTCATCTGCGGAAACTTGAGGACATCGAACGCGATCTGATCGAACATGCGATTGGCGTCTATGCCGGTCATATGTCCGAAGTCGCGCGGCGTCTGGGGATCGGACGTTCGACGCTGTATCGCAAGGTGCGCGACTGCGGCCTTGAGGGGATCGTCAAGGAAGCGGGCTAAAAAATTATTTTTTACAGGCGGTGTTTATTTGATCATCGAGAGTTTTTCGATGATCAAATAATTCATTTTCAGCTTTATTAACATTGTCAATAAATTCTGGCCTTGTGTTGGCGGTATGAATTTTCATGAGCTCTTGATAGTCAAAATTGTAACTATCAATTAGCTCTCCCAATTCTATTTCTTCATTTCGTATATATTCTTCATTATAATTAAGATTTATTGATCCTAGAACGCCTTTTTTTAGTGGATTTACTTTTAATAATTCGGCTCTTCTTGCTCTTAATTCTTGTCTTCTTCTTATTAGTGGTTCTATGGAATTTTGGTGGTTTTGTCTGTCATTTTCAATGGTCTTTTCATATTCTTTATATTTATTATTTAGGCCCTTTAGGTCAATAGATATTTCGTCCCAAAGCAACTGGAGTTTTTTTCCAGAAAAACATGCTGCATTAACATTTTTTTGTTTTAGGTAAATTTCCAAATCGCCTTCAATCTGGTTTGCAGTTTCCACTTTATGCTGAATGCTTTCTATATCTTCATTTGTAACTTGTGCATTTGCAAAATTAGCTGAAATGATATATATAATAGCAAGAGAAATAATATGCTTTGACGTATTCATTATTGTTTCATTTTTAACAATTGAGATATTTGTGAATATTTTAGTACGATTTATTTTAATGTAAATCTTTTATCTAGCAAAAATAACCTGATTGAGCTCGCCATCGGCGTCTATGCCGGTCATATGTCCGAAGTCGCGCGGCGTCTGGGGATCGGACGTTCGACGTTGTATCGCAAGGTGCGCGACTGCGGCCTTGAGGGGATCGTCAAGGAAGCGGGGTAACAGGTGCAGGGTCGCGGACCCTGCACCCGATAGCGAAATGCCCTCTCCGTCGCGGACTTGCGCCGCGACACCTCCCCCGTTCGCGTAGCTCACAGGGGAGGATGGAAGCGGTTTCACACCTCGGGGCTAACGGGTGCAGGGGCTAAGCCCCTGCCTTGATATAGACTTCAGAGCCGAGGGCTTTGAATTTTTCCGACATCTCATTCATGCCCGTCGAGGCAGCCTCAAGGTCGGCGCGTTCGTTGTCCGTCATATTGGCAGCGTAGTCGCGGACTTCCTGCGTGATTTTCATCGAGCAGAATTTGGGGCCGCACATCGAACAAAAATGCGCCGTCTTATGCGCTTCCTTGGGCAGGGTTTCGTCATGGAAGGCGCGGGCCGTATCGGGATCGAGGCCGAGGTTGAACTGATCCTCCCAACGGAAATCGAAGCGGGCGCGCGACAGGGCATCATCCCACATACGCGCTGCCGGATGGCCCTTGGCGAGGTCGGCGGCATGGGCGGCGATCTTATAGGTAATCACACCGGTTTTCACGTCGTTGCGGTCGGGCAGGCCCAGATGTTCCTTGGGCGTGACGTAGCATAACATGGCCGTACCGAACCAGCCGATCATGGCCGCCCCGATACCTGAGGTGATGTGATCATAGCCCGGTGCGACATCGGTGGTCAGCGGGCCAAGCGTATAGAAGGGCGCTTCGCCGCAGACCTTGAGCTGCTTGTCCATATTGGCCTTGATCTTGTGCATCGGCACATGGCCGGGGCCTTCGATCATCACCTGACAGCCCTTGGCCCAGGCCACATGCGTCAGTTCCCCAAGGGTTTCCAGCTCGGCAAACTGGGCGGCGTCATTGGCGTCGGCCACCGAACCGGGGCGCAGGCCATCGCCGAGCGAGAAGGTGACGTCATACTGGCGCATGATGTCGCAGATTTCCTCGAAATGGGTGTAGAGGAAGTTTTCCTTGTGGTGGGCCAGACACCACTTGGCCATGATCGAGCCGCCGCGTGAAACGATACCGGTGACGCGTTTGGCGGTCAGGTGGATATAGGGCAGGCGCACACCGGCATGGATGGTGAAATAGTCCACGCCCTGCTGGGCCTGTTCGATCAGGGTGTCGCGATAGATTTCCCATGTCAGGTCTTCGGCAACGCCGTTGACCTTTTCCAGCGCCTGATAGATCGGCACCGTGCCGATGGGATTGGGCGCATTGCGGATGATCCATTCGCGGATATTGTGGATATTGCGACCGGTCGAGAGGTCCATGACATTATCCGCGCCCCAGCGGATAGCCCAGACCATCTTGTCCACTTCTTCCTCCATCGAGGAGGTGACGGCGGAATTGCCGATATTGGCGTTGATCTTCACAAGGAAGTTGCGGCCGATGATCATCGGTTCGACTTCGGCATGGTTGATATTGGCGGGGATGACGGCGCGGCCCCGGGCCACTTCGTCACGGACAAATTCCGGCGTGATGAAGTCCGGAATCGAGGCGCCAAAGTCTTCGCCGTCGCGGATGTAGCCGGCTTCCTGCTGGCGGCGCATGTTTTCGCGGATGGCGATATATTCCATCTCGGCGGTGATGATACCGGCGCGGGCATACTCAAGCTGGGTGACCGGACGGTCAGCCTTGCCGCGCAGAACCTTTGGCAGGTTGGGAAACTCAGGGGCCATGCGCTCGGCAGAGACATTGCCATTATCTTCGGGTTTGACAACGCGGCCTGCGATATATTCGACATCGCCGCGATCCAGCACCCACTGTTCGCGGTGGCGTTTCAGGCCCTTTTCGATTTCAGGCGTGAAACCGGCTTCGGTATAGGGGCCGGTGGAATCATAGAGGCTGACGGGGGCCTCATTGGGGTCGGTCAGGGTGACTTCGCGGAACGGCACGCGGATGTCAGGGAACAGGGTGCCGGTTTCATAGATTTTTTTCGACCCCGGAAAGGGGGAGGCTTCGACCTTGATGGGCTTCAGGTCTTTGACAGGTGCATTCATGGGGTTTCCTCCTGCGGTGCAAAAGGATCATGAGCATAAGGTTATATGGCTTTGGGTTCCCGCATGTATGGCAAAACGCATGACGGGCCTGAAACTCCACTCCCTTCGCCGGCATGACCCGGATCAGGTTCGACGGTTTTAGGGCGAAGCGTATAAACGCCCGATCTCAGCCCGCATCAGCCTGCGGACACTCCGGTGAACGGGGGCATGATAGCCGAAGGGGGAAAGGGATCAAGGGGATTCGTTGCGGAGGAAAGGCAAGGACGTATCAGGCTTATTTCTTTTCGCGGGTGTGGTGCAGGCGTTTTTTGTTTTCGGACGGGCTGTTGTCCTTTGAGGCACCGGCTTCGTTCAGGGCGATGGCAATGGCCTGTTTGTGCTTCTTGACCTTTTTGCCAGCGCTGGTTTCAAGATCGCCTTCCTTGAAATCGTGCATGACGTCTTCGATAATGTCCTTCTGTTCCGGGGTCTGTTTTTTAGGCATGACGGCCTCCTGCGCGGAAAACTGTATCCGGCGCTTCCTGAGGCTAAATGTCAGGACGGCGGCACCCCTCGGGGGCGTAAAAAGCGCTAAAGGCGGGGATTGATGCTTTCCTTAGTTTGATCTGCATCAAGCCGTGTCGGCTTTTGATGTGCCGGGGCGCATAGTGGTTCCTGTCATGAGAAAGCCTTTGCTTTTGAACATGAATGTTTTTTCTCAGGCAGAAAAAACAGCTGAACAACCGTTTGGTGATGGTGTTGAAAAGCAAAAGACCGGTTCGGGGTGCCGTGAAAAGCATTTCGGGCCGGTCATTTTTTTGCCTGAAAGCAGAAACCTGAAGGGAGCCGCATCATGGACGCCACAGACCGCCGTGGCCAGAAGCCAAACCAGAAGCCAAAGACGGGGCCAGAGACAAAAGACGGGCGGCATATTCCGCCCGGCAAGGAAGGCAAGGGGCTGGAGAATGACCGCTATTCCAAAAGCGATTCTGACCGGCCGCGTGTAAAGAAGCCGACCAGAAACACGAAGGCCGACGCGGCGCATTTACGAATGTAGAGCTGTCGGCGGAGAGACTTGACGGGGCGGGGGGCTTGCTATATAGCCGCGACATCTTTTTTGGAGGTCGGGCCGCAAGGCCTCTCCGCCTGATGATTTATGCAAGGGCCTGTGTGCCCGCCGTAACCCCCAAAGCGCGGGTTGCGGCTTTTGCGTTTGTTTGTGGGCGGCTTCTTTAAAATGTCAACCGAGACCCTTCGGCCAAACGGCACAGGTTTCCATCATACAGAGAAAGTCATCGTTTCGATGCCCACTATCAACCAGCTTATCCGTAAGCCCCGCAAGCCGAAGCCGGTTCGCAACAAGGTTCCTGCCCTGAAGGGCTGCCCGCAGCGTCGCGGCGTCTGCACCCGCGTTTACACCACGACCCCCAAGAAGCCTAACTCGGCTCTGCGTAAGGTCGCCAAGGTGCGTCTGACCTCAGGCATCGAATCGGTGTGCTACATCCCCGGCGAAGGCCACAACCTTCAGGAACACTCCGTGGTTCTGATCCGCGGCGGCCGCGTGAAGGACCTTCCGGGTGTGCGTTACCACATCCTGCGCGGCGTCCTCGATACGCAAGGCGTCAAGAACCGTAAGCAACGTCGTTCGCACTACGGTGCGAAGCGCCCGAAATAAGGATATTCCATGTCACGTCGTCACCGCGCAGAGAAGCGCGAAGTCCTTCCCGATCCCAAGTTCGGCGATCTGACCGTCACCAAGTTCATGAACTATGTGATGTACGAAGGCAAAAAGGCTGTCGCCGAAAATATCATCTATGGCGCTTTCGACATTCTCGAAGCCAAGAAAAAAGACGCAACCGCGATCGAAACCTTCCACGCCGCTCTGGACAATGTGTCTCCGGCGATCGAAGTGCGTTCACGCCGCGTCGGTGGTGCGACCTATCAGGTGCCGGTTGAAGTCCGCCCTGATCGTCGTCGCGCCCTGGCTATCCGCTGGTTGGTCAATGCTGCGCGCAAGCGTGGTGAGAACACCATGACGGAAAAGCTGGCCGGTGAGCTTCTGGATGCCGCCAACAACCGTGGCACCGCCGTCAAGAAGCGTGAAGATACGCACAAGATGGCCGAAGCCAACCGCGCCTTCGCACACTATCGCTGGTAGGGTCTTTGTGGGCGGGGCTGTCACAGCCCTGTCGCAGAATGGCTTTAACGCGCGGGCGGTTCTTGATGATCTGAGAACCTGCCCGCGTCTGCTTTTTACTTATCCCCTTTTCTGAACTGAGGCCCAATATGCCCCGCAGTCATAAAATCGAGGACTACCGTAACTTTGGTATCATGGCGCACATCGACGCCGGTAAGACCACGACCACGGAACGCATCCTCTTCTACACCGGTAAAAACCACAAGATGGGCGAGACTCACGACGGGGCCTCGACCATGGACTGGATGGATCAGGAGCAGGAGCGTGGTATCACCATCACCTCGGCTGCGACGACCGCTTTCTGGAAAGAAAAGCGCCTGAACATCATCGACACCCCGGGCCACGTGGACTTCACGATCGAAGTCGAGCGCAGCCTGCGTGTCCTCGACGGTGCGGTGACCGTGCTTGACGGTAACGCCGGTGTGGAACCGCAAACCGAAACCGTCTGGCGTCAGGCCGACAAGTACAATGTGCCGCGCATCGTGTTCGTCAACAAGATGGACAAGCTGGGCGCCGACTTCGAGAAGTCCGTGGAATCCATCCGCGACCGTCTCGGGGCCAAGGCTGTGCCGATCCAGCTGCCGATTGGTGCGGAATCTGCGCTGAAGGGCGTGGTTGACCTCGTGGAAATGAAGGCTCTGGTCTGGGAAACCGATCAGGTGGGTGCCGCTGCTGATGTGCGCGACATTCCTGCCGACATGGCGGATCAGTGCGCCGAAGCCCGTCAGTATCTGATCGACAATGCTGTCGAGCTGGATGACGAGGCGATGGAAGCCTATCTCGAAGGCAATGAGCCTTCGGTCGAAACCCTGAAGAAGTGCATCCGTAAGGCCGTTCTGACCGGTGCCTTCTATCCGATCCTCGCCGGTTCGGCCTTCAAGAACAAGGGGGTTCAGCCGCTGCTCGACGCCGTTGTCGATTACCTGCCGTCGCCGGTCGATATTCCGCCGACCCCCGGCATCGACTACAAGACCGAAGAACCCATCGTGCGCAAGGCGTCTGACGATGAGCCTCTGTCGGTTCTGGCGTTCAAGATCATGGATGACCCGTTCGTCGGTTCGCTGACCTTCTGCCGTCTGTATTCGGGCAAGATGGAAACCGGTATGGGCCTGCTCAACTCGACGCGTGACAAGCGCGAGCGCGTTGGCCGTATGCTGCTCATGCACTCCAACAACCGCGAAGACATCAAGGAAGCCTATGCCGGCGACATCGTGGCTCTGGCTGGCCTCAAGGACACCCGTACCGGCGACACGCTCTGTGATCCGCTGAAGGCGCCGGTGATCCTCGAGCGCATGGAGTTCCCGGCGCCGGTTATCGAAATCGCCGTGGAACCCAAGTCCAAGGCCGACCAGGAAAAGCTGGGCGTCGCCCTGTCGAAGCTGGCCGCCGAAGATCCGTCCTTCACCGTTTCGACCGACCACGAGTCGGGCCAGACGATCCTGAAGGGCATGGGCGAACTGCACCTTGACATCAAGATCGACATCCTGAAGCGTACCTATAAGGTCGAAGCCAATATCGGCGCGCCGCAGGTGGCCTATCGTGAATCCATCACCCGCAAGGCTGAAATCGACTACACCCACAAGAAGCAAACCGGTGGTACGGGTCAGTTCGCCCGCATCAAGGTTGTGGTTGAGCCGGGTGAGCCGGGTACGGGCTTCGTGTTCGAATCCTCGATCGTCGGCGGTGCCGTTCCCAAGGAATACATCCCCGGCGTGGTCAAGGGCTTTGAATCGGCCAAGGAAAACGGTCTGCTGGCCGGCTTCCCGCTGATCGACTTCAAGGTGACCCTGATCGACGGTGCTTACCATGACGTCGACTCCTCGGTTCTGGCCTTTGAAATCGCGGCCCGCGCCGCCTTCAAGGAACTGCGTGAAAAGGCATCGCCCAAGCTGCTCGAGCCGGTGATGAAGGTCGAAGTCGTGACCCCTGAGGAATATCTCGGTTCGGTCATCGGCGACCTCAATGGCCGTCGCGGTATGATCCAGGGTCAGGACATGCGCGGTAACGCCATCGTCGTTGACGCCTTCGTGCCGCTGGCCAACATGTTCGGTTATGTGAACACCCTGCGGGGTATGTCGCAAGGCCGCGCCCAGTTCACCATGACCTATGACCACTACGAGCCGGTGCCGCAACACGTCGCCGACGAAGTGATCAAGAAGTACGCCTAAAAAACACCGCTTGGCCCGTAGCCTATTGTATGCTACGGGCCACAACCACCTAATCAACCCCTATCCGAATGAAGGCCCGCCCAAGCGCGGGGATTTGAAATGGCCAAGGAAAAATTCAACCGCACTAAGCCGCACTGCAACATTGGCACGATTGGTCACGTTGACCACGGCAAGACGACGCTGACGGCAGCGATCACGATCACGCTGTCGAAGTCCGGCGGCGCGACGGCAA
>Ga0222423_1001042_pt1 | contig 14234 bp, 10 predicted proteins | sample 3A0metagenome_FD_182472 | JGI IMG/M metagenome (GOLD analysis project Ga0222423, IMG submission 182472) | Enriched microbial communities from leaf-cutter ant dump, University of Wisconsin, Madison, United States - 3A0 (version 2) | ecosystem: Environmental > Terrestrial > Nest > Insects nest >...
TGTCCTACTCCTTGGGATAGGCCCGGACCGCAGCCGGGTCATTCGGCCCGATTTACAGCGTGGGTGGGGCCGTCGCTTTCCGACGAGTCCCCACCCACGCTGTCAGGTTCAACTACCGCTCAAATACGATTTGCAGCGTTGCCCAACGGTGCTTTTCCCAACGCTGCTTTACCTACTGCAGCATCGCCTAGCGTTGCCAATCGGCGGCTTTACTTACCGCAGCCGCAGTTCCCGCAGCCGCATCCAGCCTTCTCGCCTGCGCCGGCGCCGTCAGCACCCTCGGCTTCAACGTCCTGACCGCGACGAATCGCCTCGGCAAGGATCTCGGCGATCTGCACAGCGTTGAGCGCCGCACCCTTGCGCAGGTTGTCATTGGACACAAACAGCACGAGGCCCTTATTGCCGTTCACGGACTGGTCCTGGCGGATGCGTCCCACCAGGCTTGGGTCCACTCCGGCGGCGGCCAGTGGGCTCGGTACGTCCACGAGTTCCACACCCGGAGCCTGCGCTAGCAGCCCCGCAGCCTGCTCCGGCGTGATGTCATTTTCAAACTCCGCGTGGATGGACAGCGAGTGTCCGGAGAACACGGGCACGCGCACGCACGTTCCAGCTACCTTCAACTCAGGCAGACCGAGGATCTTGCGCGATTCATTGCGCAACTTTTGTTCCTCGTCCGTCTCGTTGGAGCCGTCGTCCACAAAGTTTCCGGCCTGCGCCACCACGTTGAACGCGATGGGGTGGACGTACTTCTTGGGTTCAGGCAGGGTCACGGCGGAGCCGTCCCGTACGAGACCCAACAGGTCCTGTTCGGCTCCGGCGCGTACCTGCTCGGCTAGTTCCTGTGCGCCGGCAAGACCAGAACCGGATACCGCCTGGAAAGTAGTGACAACCAGGCGCTTCAGGCCCGCAGCGTCGGCGAGTGGCTTAAGCACTGGCATTGCGGCCATCGTGGTGCAGTTAGGGTTCGCGATGATGCCCTTTTCCGCCTCAAAAATGGCCTCCGGGTTTACCTCAGACACCACCAAAGGCACCTCAGGGTCCATGCGCCAGGCGGACGAGTTGTCCACCACAAACGCGCCAGCCTCGGCAAACTTTGGCGCAAACTCCAGGGAGGTTCCGCCACCCGCGGAGAAGATCGCAATGTCAATGCCGGAAAGATCCGCGGTGGCAACATCCTCCACCACCACGTCCTGACCCTTAAACGGAATAACCTTGCCAGCGCTACGTGCAGAGGCAAAAAACCGGATCGACCCAAACTCAACGTTGCGCTGTTCCAAAAGGTCGCGCATAACCTGTCCCACCTGTCCCGTTGCACCAACAACGGCAAAGTTCAATGGGGTACTCATGACTCAAGTCCTTTTAATCGGCGGTGCACCCACACTACGCGGCGCACCCATTCGTCGAAAATCAGTGCAGTAAAAACTGCACGAGGCAGCCGAACGGGTCAGCGACCCGTCCCGCCATACACAACGGCCTCACCCTCGCCGTCCAGGCCAAAAGCCGAGTGGACGGCGCGCACGGCGTCATTGAGCGAGTCCTGGCGCGTGACCACAGAAATGCGGATCTCCGAGGTGGAGATCATCTCGATGTTGATGCCCGCATCGCGCAGCGCACCAAACAGGCGCGCCGAAACACCCGGCGAGGACTTCATACCGGCGCCAATGAGCGAGAGCTTGCCAATCTGGTCATCGAACTGCAGCGAATCAAACTTGATCTCATCCTGCACAGCGCGCAGCGCGGCCAAAGCGGCAGGGCCATCGGCCTCGGGCAGAGAGAACGAAATGTCCGTCAGACCGGTCGCGGCCGCCGAGACGTTCTGCACAATCATGTCAATGTTTGCGCCGGAAATGGCCACGACCTCAAAGATTCGGGCCGCGGTACCGGGAACGTCTGGGACACCAACGATGGTGATTTTGGCTTCGGAACGGTCGTGCGCAACACCGGTGATGATGGGATCTTCCACGGCTTGGTCCTCGGATTCTGGGCTAACTGGGGCAGGAACATTGGTCACGAGCGTTCCGGTTTTACCGGAGAACGACGAACGCACGTGGATAGGCACGTTGTAACGGCGGCCAAATTCAACGCAGCGGAGCATGAGCACCTTGGCGCCACAGGCGGCCATCTCAAGCATCTCCTCATACGTGATGCGGTCCACCTTCTGCGCGCTCGGGACAATGCGCGGGTCCGCGGTAAATACGCCATCCACGTCCGTGTAAATCTCGCACACATCAGCGGACAGACCCGCCGCGAGCGCCACTGCCGTGGTGTCCGAACCGCCACGTCCCAGCGTGGTCACGTCATTTGAGCTGCGGTTGACGCCCTGGAAACCGGCCACAATGGCCACGGTTCCCTTCTCAATAGTCTCGCGGATGCGCACTGGAACCACATCAACAATGTGGGCCTTGCCGTAGACGGCATCAGTGATGACTCCGGCCTGCTGGCCCGTGAATGACTTGGCTTTGACGCCGAGATTGTTGATTGCCATCGCGAGGAGCGACATAGAAATCCGCTCACCAGCGGTCAGGAGAATATCCATCTCGCGCTGCGGCGGCATCGGGGTAACTTGCTGGGCCAGGTCGATCAGTTCGTCGGTGGTGTCTCCCATAGCTGAGACGACCACGACAACGTCGTTTCCTGCCTTTTTAGCTTCGGCAACGCGCTTTGCCACGCGCTTGATACTCTCTGCGTCAGACACAGATGAGCCGCCGTATTTTTGCACAATTAAGGCCACGGTAATGCTCCGTCCTAAGCTGGTCCCGTCGATCTAAACGTCCACCAGTCAAGTGATTGAACGCCCCCATACTAGCCGCTGCGGCAGCCGTGATGCGGGGGTGGTCGCCATTCGGATGGTTGGCTGTGCTGATTGGCCCACCCTGTTGGTACTGATTTCCGACGATATCGCTGGGTCCCAGCCATATCGTCGAAAATCAGTGACCCCAAGTAGCATTCCTGTGGCCACCGGTTTCATACCGTGGGGTGATCCGCTGGACGGGGCGCGCAAAGTAATCTCATGAGTATGTCCCATGAACTCAATGCGCACCCGCCGCTGACACCGCAACCGGTGCCACAGCAGCAGGGCGAAGGCGAGCCCGCAGCGTCCCCCACGCTTGCGCCGGAGCGCCGTGCTGTAATTTCCACTGACTCGGTCATCCGCTCATTTGGCACGTTTATCGCAGTAAACGGCGCCACCCTGAACGTGTGGGAGGGCAGCGTCACCGCGCTGATCGGCCCAAACGGATCCGGTAAAACCACCCTCATGCTCATGCTCGCAGGTCTGCTCACCCCTGATTCGGGCACACTAAACGTGTGCGGATACGATCCGGTAACGCAGAACTATGAGGTGCGCTCGCAGATCGGCTGGATGCCGGATCAATTTGGCATGTGGGATTCACTCACGGCACTTGAAGCGCTGACCATGACGGGTGCCACCTACCGGATGACACCCGCGGACTCAATGGCTCGCGCCCGCGAGCTACTCAATTTGGTGCACCTATCCGAGTTTGCACAGCAGCCTGCACACGTGCTCTCCCGTGGGCAAAAGCAGCGGCTGGGTTTGGCGCGTGCACTCATGCACAAGCCCCGCCTGCTTATTCTCGACGAACCGGCAAACGGACTTGATCCGCGCTCACGTATTGAATTACGCGGGATTATCCGGGAGCTCGCCGCGCAGGGCACCACGATTCTTATTTCGAGTCACGTTCTTGCCGAACTCGACGAGATGGTCGATGACGCGATCTTCATTTCCGGTGGCCGCACGGTTGCGCAAGAAACGGTGGAGCAGGCGCGCTTGGCCCGCACCACCTGGCAATTGCGGGCACTCGACCGCGAGCCACTTATTGCTTGGCTTGACTCAATCCACATCCCGTTTGCGCAGAACACTGATGGTTCCGTGCTGGTAAACATTGCCGGCGAGAATAATGCGGCACGGTTCCTTGCCGATGCGATCGCGGCGGGTGTGCCAGCCGTGGAATTCCGGCCGCAGGGCGGCGCACTTGAAAGCACGTACCTCTCGCTGAACGAGGAGCGCCTCTGATGCCTACTTCTGCTTCAACTCTCGCGGCTGGGTCTGGGTCTGGGCCTGTATCTGGGTCTGGGTCTTGGTCTGGCGCCGATTCATCGTTTAGCGGGCCTGCACCCCACGGCAAATTGATCACCTGGCACGGCGTGAAAACGGTTGCCCGCTTGGAACTGATCCAGCGCGTGCGCTCCTCACGCTGGAAGGTAGCCCTGCTGCTGTGGTTCCTCGGCGTGGGCGCAGTGTGTCTGCTGGTGTCCGGGGCGTTGACCTCGTCTTATAGTTTCTCGGCTGATACTGCGCTGGGGCCGATGCTCTTTGGCATCAACACCTACTTCATCTTGTTTATGGGCTTGCTCATCACCCCCACGCTGGCGTCCACGTCCATCAACGGTGACCGCAGTCAGGGCACACTTGCAATCCTGCAGGCGAGCCTGCTTAACCCCATGGAAATTACACTTGGGAAGCTTGCGGCGAGCTGGATCTCCGCAATGGCATTCCTCGTGGTCTCGATTCCCTTCATCATCTGGTCTTTGGCCGCTGGTGGAGTTGCATTGTGGTCTGTGGTGGCTGTGATCATTGCGATGGCGTTTGTGCTGCTTGTGGTGTGTGCGGTGTCGCTGTACATGTCCGCACGTATGGCCAAAACCTCGGCGTCTACAGTCATGAGCTACCTGTATGTTGCGTTTATTTCCGGCATTACTGTGCTGTTGATGGTGCTCGGCTCTGTGGTTATTTCTCATGACCGCGTTACCCGGGAGATGGTCCCTTCTGAGTGGAGTTCCAGCACGGGCAATCCCACGGCCTGCACCATTCAGGAGACGTATGGCACTACAGCCAACACTGGCGCCACGTGGTGGTTGCTTGCGCCCAACCCGTTTGTGATCGTGGCCGATGCATCAACCGTGACAGGCCTAAGTTCGCTGTCCGACACCGGCGATGACCCGCTAGCTGCGGTGGCCTCCGTGGTGCGCCAGGCACGTTCTGGATACACCTCCGATTACAACGCGGCGTGGTGCCGTGCGGATGGCACCACACGCAGCGAGGAGGAAGCTAACGCAATTATGAACGATCCAACCTATGGTGGTCCCGTATGGCCGTTGGGCATTCTCATCAACGTGGTGATAGGGGCGGGCGCTATTTATGGCACGTACCGTCGCCTCAAAGCGCCGTACAAGCAGTTGCCTAAGGGTGTGCGCATCGCTTAATCCCTGTCACCTCTTAGTCCCTGTCACCTCGCGGCAGTCCGCATCATGAGATCTACGAAAATTGCTCCACATACATCATTTTTGATGTATGTGGAGCGATTTTGCGTGGAGGTGGGGCGGGTTAGTCCTCGGCAAATAGTGCGTCGAAGGTCGCAGCCTCAGCCACGTCGTCGGGAACGTCAAGGCGCATGTGCATCAGCACATGCTGCAGCACGCGCAGCACGCTGGAGGCGCGCTCGCCCCATACGGCAATATACGAGTACTGCCACCACCACAGCGCCTCAATTTCATGTCCGGCATCGTGGTGCTGTAGTCCGTGCGTCAGATTTTCGACGATTGAGGCCAGATCCGAGGAAATCTCAGCTGCCCCTAGCTCAGGTCCCTGCAGTGGGTCCACAACCTCGGGGTAAGTGTCCAGACCATCGAATTTACGCGCAAATGCTTCACGCAGCGGATCAAGATCGAGCGAGTCCTCGAGGTCGGGTTCAAAGCGTTTGGGTGGGACGATGTCCGTGGTTGCGCCAAGGTGTGCACCTGCGGACAGGATGTCTGAGAGCGCAAGTACGAGGAGCGAGATCGACGCGTCCGGTTCGTCACCGGTTGCAACATCCACCACGGTTTGGATGAATCCGCGCACGCGCGGCACCACAATCTTGGACAGTTCGCCAAGTGCTTCCACCGACTGGATCGGCGCTACTGGCGTGTCCTGAGTGATTTCGCGTTCCATATTCAGCTCCCCATGAGTCGTCGGCCTTCAAAGGCACGCCCTAGCGTGACCTCATCGGCGTATTCCAAGTCTCCACCTACAGGTAGGCCAGACGCGAGGCGAGTGACTCTGATTCCCATTGGCCCAAGCAGTCGTGCAAGGTAGGTGGCGGTGGCTTCACCTTCCACGTTGGGGTCCATAGCGAGGATGATCTCTTGGACTGCGCCGTCTGCTAGGCGGGTCAACAGTTCCTTGATCCGCAGGTCGTCAGGCCCCACGTTGTCCATCGGGTTGATGGCGCCGCCCAGCACGTGGTAGCGGCCGCGGAATTCGCGGGTGCGTTCGACTGCCACTACGTCTTTGGCTTCTTCAACCACGCAAATGACTGCGTCTGAGCGCCGCGAGTCGAGGCAGATTCGGCAGCGGTCTTCCTCGGATACGTTTCCGCAGATCTCGCAGAAGCGCACGCGCGCTTTGACCTCGGTCAGCGCTGAGACGAGACGCATGACGTCGTCCCTGTCTGCCGCGAGGACGTGGAACGCAATGCGTTGCGCACTTTTGGGGCCTACTCCGGGGAGTCGGCCGAGTTCGTCAATGAGATCTTGTACAGCGCCTTCATACACGCCTTAAGCCTACTTGGTGTACCGAGGTGCTAGGTGCCTCTCTGCCCTCAGTGACCCGCGGTGTTAGGGCTCATCGGTGAGTTCGTCGATGATGACACCGCCGAGCATGGACATAACCAGTGGCACGCCCACGAGTCCGGTGGATTCGAGGTCCTCATCATCAGGCTGCGGATCGTCAATGATTTTGCGTCGTTCTGCCTCGCGTTGCGCCTGTTCTTGGGCGCGCCGCTCGGCCGCTTGGCGCGGCGTATCGCTTATCGACGATTCCCCAGTTACGTTCTCCGGCGCCGCGTCCCAGCTCGGTTCGGGTGCGTCAGGGATACCCGTATCCCAGGTAGCTGTGTGCGAGGCAGTTGTGTGCGACGTTGATACGTGCTGGGTTGTTGCAGGCGAAGCAGCGACGGGTGGGGTCGCTGTATTTGAGGCACCTGTACTTGAGACACCCCCTGCTGTAACTCCCTGGACAATGGTCGAAGCGGGTGTCGAAGTTCCCGCAGCCGGGTCAAAAGCACCGGCAGGTGCGGTGCCGCTATCGGGTGTGGCGGAGGACCACGAATTACCTGCAGGGTGTTGGTCTACTGTGCGTTGTGTTGCAGAGGGATTCTGAGTTGCCAAACCTGCGGCTACCTCGTTGGCCACACCTGCCACGCGTGGCAGGTCCAAGGATTCAGCCTTGCGTGCGTTGGCCAGAGCGCCTATCGCAGCGCCAAAGACGCCGAGGGTTGCACTAGCGTCGAACGGCTTGCGTTCCTCAGGCTGCGGCTGAACTGCCTCTGGTTGAAGCGACTGTGGTTGAAGCGACTGCGACTGAGCAGGCTGCGCTTGTTCAGGTTCTGGGCTAGGCTCCAGCTCTGCCTCGGGCATTGATTCCGATTCAGGCTCGGGTTCCAAGCCGTAATATTCGGGCTCAGGTTCTGGCTCAAAGGGTCCCGAGACAGGATCAACAATGGGATTTTCCGCAGGCGCAACCGTCGCAACTGGGTTTGCAGTACCAGAGCTCACTGCAGCGGGGCTTGGCGCAACAGGGCTTACTGCTACCGGGGTTGACGCGACCGCTGCCGGAGCAGAGCCGCTACCGGCTTTTGGGAAGCGCGGCGAGCCTTCTAGGTCGATAACCACCGCAACGTCAAAGCCGAGCACATCCTTGACCGCGCCGGAAATCTGTTCGTCACCACCGCGCGAACCGAGGGTTCGTAGGAGTTGCTCGTTGGGCAGCGAAACATACAGTGCTTCCCCATCGAGCCTCTCCACCTTGGCGTATTGGTTGACCAAGGCCCACACCGCCCGCGAGCGCCCGGCGAGCGCGTCCAGCACTTCGGGCCACCGCGTGCGGAATACCTCAAGCTCCACAGCCGAGCCAACCGAGCCAGCCAGGGCCGCTGGCGTGGTCTGCGTGTTGGGCTCTTCCACCTGCTCTTCCACCAGATCAGGCGCAGCAACAGGTTCCAGCGCAGAAATGCTTGGGGCTGCAACAGGATCAGGAGCGGGTGCGGCTGCTGGTGCTTCCGCTGCGATCGGCTCCGCCACTGCAGGCGCAGCAGCATCTACAGCCGGCTGCGGTGCGGGCATGCTCTGCGCAAAAATTCCCGTTGGGGCAACCTGCTGTGGAACTACTGGTTGAGAAGACACTTGCTGTGGCGCAGCCGCAGCGGGTGTCGATGCTACCTGTTGCGGCTCTGTTGGCCGCCTTCGCGTGGACTCTGGCCGCATCGATACCGTGCGCGTGCCATCGCTTGCTGCAACGGGCGTGGCGGGAACAGAATCAGCACTACCAGCTACCGGAGCACTCGCCTGGGCCGCACCACCACCGGCCCCAACCTCAGCGCCCCCAGCCCCAGCCCCAGCACCGCCGGCCCCAGCACCGCCGTGGGCAAGCGCCCGCTCAATACCGTCAATCCGCGCGCCCAGTCCCGCAGCACTCGCATCCGCAGCGGGCAGTAGCAGCCGTGCGCACAGCAATTCGAGGTGAAGCCGCGGCGAGGTTGCCCCACTCATCTCGGATAACGCACTGTTCACCACATCCGCAGAACGTGACAGCTCCGCAGTACCTAGCGACCCCGCCTGCGCGCCCATACGCGCAAACTGATCTTCAGGAACCGTGGCAAAGATGGACCGCGCACCGTCACCAGAAAGCGAGATAACAAGTAGATCGCGCAGCCGCTCCAGCAGGTCCTCCACAAACCTGCGCGGCTCGTGACCGGTGTTGATGACCCGCTCAATCACACTGAATAGAGCGGCGCCGTCACGTGATCCCAGGGACTCCACTACGTCGTCGAGAAGCGTGGCCGGCGTAAAACCAAGCAACGCAACCGCGGAATCGTATTGGAGTTGCCCGCCGGGCGCCCCCGCAATCAACTGATCGAGCACGGACAGGGTGTCACGCACAGAGCCGCCGCCGGCGCGCACCACAAGCGGAAGCACGCCCTGACCAGCAGCAATCCCCTCGGCCTGGCATAGTCGCTCCAGGTAGGTGTTCATCGTGTCCGGCGCCACCAGCTTGAACGGGTAGTGGTGCGTACGCGAACGAATCGTGCCAATCACTTTGTCTGGCTCGGTGGTGGCAAAAATGAACTTCAGGTACGGCGGTGGCTCCTCCACAATCTTGAGCAGCGCGTTAAAACCTTGGGCCGTAACCATGTGGGCTTCGTCGAGAATGAAGATTTTGAATCTGTCCCGCGTGGGGCTGAAAGTAGCGCGTTCACGCAGGTCACGCGCGTCATCCACACCGCCGTGCGAGGCCGCGTCAATCTCCACTACGTCCAGCGATCCCGGCCCGCCCGTAGCAAGTTCCAGGCAGGACGGGCACACGCCGCAGGGCGTGTCCGTAGGGTTAGCCTCGGTGTTTTGAGCACAGTTCAAAATGCGCGCAAGGATGCGCGCCGAAGTGGTCTTACCGCAACCGCGCGGCCCCGAAAACAAGTACGCGTGATTGACCCTGTTCGATCGCAACGCGGCCATCAGTGGCCCCGTCACATGCTCTTGCCCAATCATGTCGGCGAACGTGTCCGGTCGGTAACGGCGATAAAGTGCTGTGCTCACACGCCAACCTTAGTGGAGATCACTGACACTGTGCCTAGTCGCCTAAATCCGGGGACAGTTTGTGGGCGCTTTCGCGCCCTGATTATCGACGAGAAGGCTCGGTACCTGCGCAGGTACCGAGCCTTCTCGTCGGAAATAAAAACGGGTTGTCAGCGGCGCATAACCCGGCGGGCCAGCCAGTTACCCAAGAACTGAGCCGCCTGCACGAGAAGAACAATGACTACGAGAGTCACAAAGGTGATTTCCCAGTTGAAACGCTGGTAACCCCAGCGAATAGCAAAGTCGCCCAGGCCACCGGCGCCCACCACACCGGCCATGGCAGACATGTCTACCACACCGATGAACAGGAAGGTGAAGCCAAGAATCAGCGGACCAAGCGCCTCCGGAACAATAACCGTGGCAATAACCCGCAGGCGAGACGCACCCATGGCACGAGCCGCTTCAATCACGCCAGGATCCAGTGAGACTAAGTTTTGTTCCACCAATCGAGAGAACGCAAAGGTGGTCATGATGGACATGGCGAAGATGGCCGGCCGCTCCCCCAAAGTGGTTCCGACCACGGCTTTAGTGGCCGGACCAATAGCGGCAATAAAGATGATGAACGGGATAGGGCGAACAATATTTACCAAGATGTTCAACACCGTATAGATCACGCCATTTTGGAAGAGATTCCCGCGGCGCGTCAGGTACAGCGCAAGGCCCACAATCAGGCCGAGGATGCCACCAATCAGCAGGGACATCCCCACCATATAGAGGGTTTTGCCAAGGTCCTCAAGGAGTTGGGGACGCATGATTGACCAGTCGGTGTCAGCCGCCAAACCAGAGATGGGGGCGGCCAGGCCAGCGTAAATGGTGTTCATTTCTGGTCCCCTCCAAGGATCTGAGTCTGCGTACTGGTGCTGGCGCCAGCTTGCTGGGCTTGCTGCGCGGGCTGGACTGGCTGGGCTTGCTGCGCGGGCTGGAAGGCCGCATCAGCGCCGTAACCAAAGCCGTCAACGGGGTGGGCTGCCGTGCCCAAGTCCACAACCGTGGTGTACCTACGCAACTCGTCAATAACACCCTGAATATCCGCAGCGGCGCCCTCAAGTCCCCAGGTGAGCGAACCAAAAGGACGCTGCTTAATCTCTGAGATCCCGCCGTACACAATCCCGCCGCGCACGTTGTGATCGTGCAACGCATCAGTGATGCGGCGGCCATGTCCGCCGTCCTCATGGACCGTCACAGTAATAAGGTGCTCAGAGTGGCGGCTGCGCAAACGTGCCAGGGTGTCTGCGTCTGGCTTGTCTTTAATTGCGGTGGCCACAAATCTGCGGGTTGCTGGGTGCTCGGGGTGAGAGAACACCTGATATGCGGTGCCCTCCTCCACAACCTTGCCAAACTCCATAACGGCAACGCGGTCACAGATTTGCTTAACCACCTCCATCTCGTGAGTAATGACCACGATGGTGACACCCAAATCACGATTGACCCGCGCCAGCAGGTCCAAAACGTCGCGGGTGGTCTCTGGGTCAAGCGCAGATGTGGACTCGTCAGCAAGCAAGATTTTGGGATTCGTAGCGAGCGCCCGGGCAATACCCACGCGTTGCTTCTGCCCGCCCGAGAGCTGGGAAGGGAAAGCCTTCTTCTTGTCTGTGAGGCCCACAAACTCAAGCAACTCGTCTACACGGCGGCGGCGCTGCGCGCGTGGCACACCGGCCACCTCGAGCGGGTACTCCACGTTGCGCGCCACGGTGCGCGACTGCAGCAGGTTGAACTGCTGGAAAATCATGCCGATCTCTTGGCGTAGGCCACGCAGCGCAGACTCACCCAGTTGGGACAGATCATGTCCATCAACCACAACAGTTCCGCTGGTGGCCGGTTCCAGCGCATTGATCATACGAACCAGCGTGGATTTTCCCGCGCCTGAATATCCAATGACACCAAAAATCTCACCGGGGTTGATGGCCAGGCTGACATCGTCGACTGCCTTAACCGTTCCGCTCTTAACCGTAAAGTGCTTACTTGCACCGCGGAATTCCACGATGGGCGGTGTGGACGAACTCATGTGTGCTCCGATCAAGCGATCGATAGTTTCAAAGACATAGTTTCAAAGACTAAGTGCGGGCAGCTAGCCCTAGGGCCAGATATGCGGGTGCCGAGTTACGCCGCAAGGCGACTCCCTGCAATCCTAGATTGCTTGGGAGCCGCCTTGCGTGCGCTAGGGCAAGTTAGCGTGCGCTGCGCGGGGAGTATTCCTCGCAGTCGGCCTTACTTGGTGGCCTTGATTTGGTCCTCGATGTCGTTCAGGTAACCCTGAAGTTCATCGCCGTTCTGGTTTGCAAGAGCCGCGGTGCCACCGGAAGCAGCCAAAACGCCGTCCTGAACAGCCTGCTCCTTGTATACGTCGATGATCTTCTTGTATACGGGGTTGTCCTTGTCGTCTGCGCGGGCTACCCAGATGTTGATGTAGGGGCGAGCGCCTTCGGAGTCAGCGGAGTCCTGGTACAGGGCGTCCTTGGCGGTAAGGCCAGCGTCCTTGAGGAAGTCGTTGTTCACCACGGATGCTTCCACCGAGTCGAGTGCGAGCACGGTTTGGGTAGCGTCCACCGGGGTGACCTTAACCTTGGACTCGGGCAGCACGTCGAGCTCGGTGGAGAAGGCGTTTCCGCCGTCCTTAAGCTTGACTAGGCCGGCATCCTGGAGCACGAGGAGCGCACGAGACAGGTTGGTTGGGTCGTTTGGAATAGCAACCTGGCCGCCGGTGATCTCATCAATCGACTTGTGCTTCTTGGAGTAAACGCCCAGCGGGTACACAGCGGTTCCGGCAATTGGCGCGAGGTCCTGGTTTGCGTCCACGTTGTAGTTAGCCAGGAAGAGCAGGTGCTGGAACTGGTTGAGGTCGAGCTCACCGTCAGTCACGGCCTTGTTTGGCAGCTGGTAGTCACCAAGGTCCTTGATGTCCACGTACAGTCCCTGCTTTTCAGCCTCGGTCTTAAAGGTGGTCCAGTAGTCGTCCGTGCCAACGATACCGATCTTAACGGGGTTGTCTTTGGTGCCCTTTTCGTTGCCAGCTACGGTGTCCGAGGCTGGGCTGTCGTCGTCGCTGCTGCATGCTGCGAGCGAGAAGGCGAGGGTGGCGGTGAGTGCAGCGGCAGCTACAGACTTCAGGATGGACTTGCGTGACATTGTGATTTCTCCATGAGGATTGCAGGGGTCACCTGCGCGGGCCGAGGCCCTCGGAACGTTGAATGGCTTACCAGCCATGCAAGACTGCGTTGCTTGGTTCTTCGCATGCCACGGTTACATGAGGTATCCGGGGCGGGAAACAACGGTCTCTAGTCAGTGATCCCAACGGCAAGTTGGGTAATCACAGCGCAACCTGTGCGCGGCAGAAGCGGGATGACTTGCCGCGGCTCGTATCGAGTGATTCCTCGATTCGGGCGAACTGCCTATCGGCAGCTACACCCACAGGGCATTGAGCGCATGACACAGCACATAACGCGAGGCATGTGTGCCTGGCGCTGAATGCTTGGGTGCTGTGTGCTGAACATGCATTAATCATGACCTCAGGCCCGCCGCGAGCGCCACCTAGTGGACAGAAGTCTCATATTTTGGATGACTTGCTGCCGGTCAAAACGACTATATATCGCAAACATGGGCAAATAGATGCGCTTTTGTCTCACCATTCGGCCCAACGTTAGGCGTGAAAAATGGACACAGCTCGTCCCATTAAGTGATCTCCTATGCGATCGCCCGTGCGCTCATATCCGTTTCTGCCTATTCAGCCGCTTCTCGACGAAACCCTCCTCCCAGCCCCATGTCCACCCACCGGCACCCGCGCCGGGTGGAGGGATTCGTCGAAAATCAGTGCCTGCCAGATGAACTAGATGAGCGGCCGCAGCGAACTGCACCACACGGGCGCGCGCCATGTACAAGCGAATAAATCAGACTTATAATGGATGGCGTATCCGAGATGTGCCATCGCCGCAGGGCGGCGAAAATGAAACGGGTAGTGCTAGCAGCACGCGAGCCACCCACCTTTCGCCTTGTAAGAATCGGCACCACCACTTCAAAGGAGCATTTGTGTCTGAAGCACAGGCAAACATCGGCGTTGTCGGCATGGCCGTCATGGGATCCAACTTGGCCCGCAACCTGGCCAGCCGCGAGGGCAACACCGTGGCCATCTACAACCGTTCTGTAGACAAGGCCCACGCTGTAGCCGAGGCCCACCCGGAGGCAAACTTCATCGTTGCCGAGTCCGTACAGGCTTTTGCAGATTCCCTGGCCAAGCCACGCACCGCAATCATCATGGTCAAGGCCGGCGGACCAACCGACGCCGTGATCAACCAACTCGTTGAGGTATTCGAACCCGGCGACATCATCGTTGACGGTGGAAACGCACTGTTCACCGACACCATCCGCCGCGAGGCAGCCGTCCGCGAAACCGGAATCCACTTTGTGGGCGCCGGCATCTCCGGTGGCGAGGAGGGCGCGCTGAACGGCCCTTCGATCATGCCCGGTGGAACCGCAGAGTCCTACAAGACTCTCGGCCCAATCCTTTCCTCCATCGCTGCTGTTGCTGAGGGCGAGCCTTGCGTGACCCACGTGGGCACCGACGGCGCTGGCCACTTTGTCAAGATGATCCACAACGGCATCGAGTACGC
>Ga0222423_1001043_pt1 | contig 14232 bp, 15 predicted proteins | sample 3A0metagenome_FD_182472 | JGI IMG/M metagenome (GOLD analysis project Ga0222423, IMG submission 182472) | Enriched microbial communities from leaf-cutter ant dump, University of Wisconsin, Madison, United States - 3A0 (version 2) | ecosystem: Environmental > Terrestrial > Nest > Insects nest >...
GGAAGTCTCGCTGGTCGCCATCCTCGATGCCGACAAGGAAGGCTTCCTGCGTTCGACCGGCTCGCTGATCCAGACCATCGGCCGCGCGGCGCGCAACCTGCGCGGCACGGCGATCCTCTACGCCGATACCGTGACGCGCTCGATGCGCGCGGCGATCGACGAAACCGAGCGCCGCCGCGCGCGCCAGGTCGAATACAACGAGCAGCACGGCATCACGCCGAAGTCGGTCGTGCGGCGCATCACCGATGTCATGGAGGGCGCGCGCGCCGAGGTCGAGACCGAGCGCACGCGCGGACGTGGCCGCGGCGTCGCGCGCAAGGTCGCCGAACCTGCCGCCGATTACCGTGCGCTGTCGCCCGAGCAGGCGGCCGCACGCATCAAGCAGCTCGAAGCGCAGATGTACAAGCACGCGCAGGACCTCGAATTCGAGGACGCCGCGCGCGTGCGCGACGAGATCCACCGGCTGCGCGAGCAAAGCCTGGCCGGATGACGCGCCGCGGCCGTCGCGGCGCGTGCGTGCGTCACATGATTGTCGCAGGCGCGTTCTAGTCTGCGCGGCTCGCCCGCATCGTGCGCGGGCTGGTCGATGTCGTTCGATGACGGTTGCGCCGCCCAATCCCGAGTTGTCCGCGATTCCATCCGCGCCGGCGCGCGCGAATGTGCCGGTCGAACTGGCGACGCTGCGCCTGGCCACGCCGCCGGTGCCGCCCGATACCTGCGTCATCGACGTTGCGCAACTGTTCCTCGACGCCAGCTACGCCGGCCTGCTCAGCCTGCCGATCGTCACCGCCGCCGGCGAGCCGGTCGGCATGATCAGCCGCTACGAACTGATGCGCGTGTTCCTGCAGCCGTACGGCCGCGAGTTGTACGGTCGCCGACCGATTTCGGTGCTCATGGACCACGAGCCGCTGGTGTTGTCCGTCGACACCCGTATCGGCGATGCGGCGCGCGCGATCGCCCGGCACATCCGCAGCCCGATCACCGACGACTTCGTCCTCGTCGAGGATGGCCGCTACATCGGCACGGCGCTCGTGCTCGACGTGCTGCGCGCGGTCGAAGGTCGCCTTGCCGAGCGCTCGAGCGAACTCGAACGCGCGTACACGCGCCTGAAATCCTCGCAGGCGCAGCTTGTCCAGTCGGAAAAGATGGCCTCGCTCGGCCAGATGGTCGCGGGCCTCGTGCACGAGATCAACACGCCGCTCGGCTACGTGCGCAACAACGTGGAGATGACGCGCGGCGTGCTCGCCGACGCGGCGCAATTGCTCGCGGCGCAGCAGGGCGCGCTCGACGCGCTGCTCGGCGGCGAGTTCGTCGCCGATGCGCAGGCGCGCCTCGACGAGGTCGAGCTGCTGCGCACGCGCGTCGATCCGGCTGCCCTAGACGACATCGCGGCGCTGCTCGACGACACGCTGCACGGCGTCGGCCAGATCGGCGACCTCGTGCTCAACCTCAAGGATTTCAGCCGCCTCGACCAGGCCGGCGCGCAGAAGGCCGACCTCAACCAGCTCGTCGCCAGCGCGCTCAAGATCGCCAACCACATCCTGCGCAAGCGCGGCGTCGAGGTCGTGCACCAGGCCGGCGACATGCCGCCCGTGGAATGCGCGCCGGCGCAGATCAACCAGGTGCTGCTCAACCTGCTGACCAACGCGGCGCAGGCGATCGAGCATGACCGCGGCCGCATCGTCGTGGCGACGCGCGCCGTCGAAGGCCGCGCGATGGTGCTGATCCAGGACAACGGCAAGGGCATCAGCGCCGAGAATCAGGCGCGCATCTTCGATCCGTTCTTCACCACCAAGCCGGTCGGTGAGGGCACGGGCATGGGTTTGGCGATCTCGCGCCAGATCATCGAGCAGCATGGCGGCGCGATCCGCGTGACTTCCGCGATCGGGCAGGGCACGCGCTTCGTCGTCGTGCTGCCGCTGCGCGCGCCCGCGCGGGAGGCGGCATGAGCGAGGCCTTGCCCTGCGTGCTCTTCGTCGACGACGAGGAGCGCATCCTGCGTTCGCTGCGCATGCTGTTCCGTGGTCGCGCCGAAATCCTCGCCACCACTTCCGGCCGCGAAGCGGTCGAGCTGGTGCGCAAGAACCGCGTGCACGTCGTCGTCAGCGACCAGCGCATGCCCGGCATGACCGGCGTCGACGTGCTGCGCGAAGTCGCCGCATGTTCGCCGTCGACGATGCGCATCCTGCTCACCGGCTACGCCGACCTCGATGCGATGACCGCGTCGGTCAACGAGGGCGAGATTTACCGTTTCGTCGAAAAACCGTGGGATGCGCAGCGCCTGCTCGCGACGGTGGAGCAGGCCGCGCGCGTGGCGATGGACGAATTCGCCGCGGCGGCGACGCGAGTCGGCGAATCGGCCGTCGCCGCGGCGAGCCCTGCGTCGACGGCGGAACATGCGGCTGCCCACGTTCTGGTGCTGGACGAGGAGGGCGCCATCGCCGCGCAGGTGCGCGAACTGCTGCCGGCGGCGGTCGCCGTCGTCCATGCGACCGACCTGGAATCCGCGCTGGAAGCGCTGGCGACGCAGGATGTGGCGGTGATGATCGCGCAGCTGTCCAGCGCCGACGGCGACGTTGCCGACGCGCTCAAGCAACTCAAGCGCCTGCGCCCGGCGATGCTGGCGATCGTGCTGTCGTCGCTGCGCGACAGCCGCCTGCTGCTTGGCCTCATCAACGAGGGCCAGGTGTTCCGCTTCCTGCTGCAGCCACCGCCGCGCGAGCTGCTGCGGCGCGCGCTCATCGCCGCGCTGGAGCGTCACGAAACCCTGCGTCGGCAGACGCGCCTGCAGCGCCGCCACGAAGTGGAGGCCTCGGTGCGCGCGCCGGCGACGACGATTTCCGCCCGCGTGCTCGGTGCGTGGCGGCGCCTGCGCGAAGCGACTGTGGCGCGCATCGCGTGAAACCTGTTGTGATGCGCAAAGGGCTGTGCTACCTTGCGCGCCCCTTGCAGCCGGGATGGTTGCAGATCGGGCGGTTAGCTCAGCGGTAGAGCACTACCTTGACATGGTAGGGGTCACAGGTTCGATCCCTGTACCGCCCACCAGTTTTTCGCCATCGTCCGCGATGGCGTGACTGGACGCAGATCCGGCAATCCGTGGCCGGGAATCGGAACAAGACATCACGCCTCGCCAGATGGCGATGCGCACAGCCCGGGAAGCCGTAGTTCGAAAGAACACGATCACCATGACGCGAACCTTCGACCTCATCGACTGACACGCTCAAGGTTTTCCCGTTTCGAGAAAAGGGCGCCTTGGCGCCCTTTTTCTTTGCCCGAGTACGACGCCATGATCGAGATCACCCTTCCCGACGGCAGCCGCAAGCAGTTCGAGAACCCGCCCAGCGTGGCCGATGTCGCCGCGTCGATCGGCGCGGGCCTGGCCAAGGCGACGGTCGCCGGCGAGGTCGACGGCCGCCTCGTCGACGCCAGCGACCGCATCGACCACGACGCGACGCTGCGCATCATCACGCCGAAGGACGCCGAAGGCGTCGAGATCATCCGCCATTCCTGCGCGCACCTGGTCGGCCACGCGGTCAAGCAGTTGTATCCCGAAGCGAAGATGGTGATCGGCCCGGTCATCGACGAGGGCTTCTACTACGACATCTGGTATCCACGCCCGTTCACGCCGGAAGACCTTGCCGCGATCGAGCAGCGCATGCGCGAGCTCATCGACAAGGACTACGACGTGGTCAAGAAGGTGACGCCGCGCGACGAGGTCATCGCGGTGTTCACCTCGCGCGGCGAGGACTACAAGCTGCGCCTCGTCGAGGACATGCCCGACGAGAAGGCGATGGGCCTGTACTACCACGAGGAATACGTCGACATGTGCCGTGGGCCGCACGTGCCGAACACGCGCTTCCTCAAGGCATTCAAGCTGACGCGCATTTCCGGCGCGTACTGGCGTGGCGATTCGAAGAACGAGCAGCTGCAGCGCGTCTACGGCACCGCCTGGGCCGACAAGAAGCAGCTCGATGCCTACATCCAGCGCATGGAAGAGGCCGACAAGCGCGACCATCGCAAGCTCGGCAAGCAGCTCGACCTGTTCCACCTGCAGGAAGAGGCGCCGGGCCTGGTGTTCTGGCATCCGAAGGGCTGGTCGGTCTGGCAGGTCGTCGAGCAGGCCATGCGCCGCGTCTACCGCGACACCGGCTATGGCGAGGTGCGCTGCCCGCAGATCCTCGACGTCGAGCTGTGGAAGAAGTCCGGCCACTGGGACAACTACAAGGACAACATGTTCTTCACCGAGTCCGAGAAGCGGACCTACGCGGTGAAGCCGATGAACTGTCCCGGCCATGTCCAGATCTTCAAGCAGGGCCTGCACAGCTATCGCGACCTGCCGATCCGCTACGGCGAGTTCGGCTCCTGTCATCGCAACGAACCGTCCGGCGCGCTGCACGGCATCCTGCGCGTGCGCGGCTTCACGCAGGACGACGGCCACATCTTCTGCACCGAGGACCAGATCGAGTCCGAGGTGACCGCGTTCCACCGCCAGGCGCTGGCGGTGTATTCGAAGTTCGGCTTCACCGACATCCAGATCAAGATCGCGCTGCGCCCCGAGCCGCGGCTCGGCGATGACGCGACCTGGGACAAGGCCGAAGGCGCGCTGCGCAACGCGCTGCGCGGTGCCGGCGTCGAGTGGCAGGAACTGCCCGGCGAGGGCGCGTTCTACGGCCCGAAGATCGAGTATCACCTCAAGGACGCGATCGGCCGCACCTGGCAGCTCGGCACGATGCAGGTCGATTTCATGATGCCCGGGCGCCTGGGCGCCGAGTACGTCGACGAGGATTCGGCGCGGCGCACGCCGGTCATGCTGCATCGGGCCATCGTCGGCTCGATGGAGCGTTTCATCGGCATCCTCATCGAACACCATGCCGGCCTGTTCCCGGCCTGGCTGGCGCCGGTGCAGGCGGTGGTCATGAACATCACCGACGCGCAGGCGCCGTTCGTGGCCGAGGTGGCGCAAACCCTTGTCGCGCAAGGTTTCCGCGCCGAGGCGGATTTGCGCAACGAGAAAATCGGCTATAAAATCCGCCAACACACGCTGGACAAGGTTCCGTATCTGCTGGTCGTCGGCGACCGGGAAAAGGATACGGGGGCCGTTGCCGTGCGCACGCGCGCCGGCGAAGACCTCGGCTCGATGCCGGTAGCCGATTTCGTGCAGCGTCTGAAGTCCGAATCGGGCGCGGGCTGAGCCTGCGCCGTTCGGGTGCGTTTTCAGTTCGGAGGATCAACCTATCGCCATCGAAAGCAAGCCGAACCGCAGGAACCACGAGATCCGTGTTCCGCGCGTTCGCGTCATTGGTCCGGAAGGTGAGCAGGTCGGCATCCTGAGCCGCGACGAGGCATTGTCGATGGCGCAGGACGCGGGTCTGGACCTCGTTGAAATCCAGCCCAACGGCGACCCGCCGGTCTGCCGCATCATGGATTTCGGCAAGTTCAAGTTCGAGACGCAGAAGAAGGCGCACGCCGCCAAGAAGAAGCAGAAGCAGGTCGAGATCAAGGAACTCAAGTTCCGCCCCGTCACCGACATCGGCGACTACCAGATCAAGATGCGCAACTTGCGCCGGTTCCTGGAAGAGGGCGACAAGGTCAAGATCACGATCCGCTTCCGCGGCCGCGAGATGTCGCATCAGGAACTGGGCCGCGCGATGGTCGACAAGATCACCGCGGAGATCGCCGAAGAGGCGATCATCGAGCAGTTCCCGCGCATGGAAGGTCGCCTGATGGTGATGATGATTGCGCCGAAGAAGAAGCAACCGCCGCAAGTTTGAGATTGCTGCGGCAGGTTCGGATCTTCATTGAAAAGTGCGGCCATGGATGGCCGCTGTTTGACTCTCGCGTTCAGGGATGAACGCTGAAATACAGGAAAGAGTCCGGGAATCCGGACCACACAAGCCGGTGCGAGCAGGATGGAAAGCGTGGCGCAGGCCACCGCTCGGGCCAGTCACGAAAACCAACGAAGGAACAGTCATGCCCAAGATGAAAACCAATCGGGCCGCCGCCAAGCGGTTCCGCAAGACCGCGTCCGGCAAGTTCAAGTGCGGCCACGCGTTCAAGAGCCACATCCTCACCAAGAAGGCGACCAAGCGCAAGCGCGGTCTGCGTGCCACCAACCACGTGCGCAAGGAAGACGCTGGTCGCGTCGCCCGCATGTTGCCGTACGTGTAAGGAGAGAGAACCATGGCACGAGTCAAGCGCGGCGTCATCGCCCACCGTCGTCACAAGAAGATCCTCGGCAAGGCCAAGGGTTACTACAACGCGCGCCGCAAGGTTTTCCGCGTCGCCAAGCAGGCCGTCACCAAGGCGCACCAGTACGCCTACATCGGCCGCAAGCAGAAGAAGCGCAATTTCCGCAGCCTGTGGATCGTCCGCATCAACGCGGGCGCGCGCCAGTTCGGCCTGTCCTACAGCCGTTTCATCAACGGACTGCTCAAGGCCGGCATCACGCTCGACCGCAAGGTGCTCGCGGACATCGCCGTCCACGACATCGCCGCGTTCGGCGCGTTGGCCGAGAAGGCGAAGGCCGCGCTCGGCGGCAAGGCGGCTTCCTGAGTTGATGGCTGTCGCGCGACGTCGCCCGGCGACGTTCGCGCGCTGACGAGAAGGGAAGGGCGCAGGTCCTTCCCTTTTTTATTGGCCCGGCGTCGTGCGCCGGTGCCGACAGGAGCGGAACAAGGCATGAGCGACATCGAACAACTCGCCGCAACGGCGCTGGCCGACATCGCGGCCGCGACCACGACGGCTGCGCTCGAAGACTTGCGTGTGGCCGTGCTCGGCAAGTCCGGCACGCTGACCGCGCAGCTCAAGCAGCTCGGCGCGCTTGCACCGGACGAACGCAAGCAGCGTGGCGCCGAGGTCAACGTGGCCAAGGAGCGCGTCGCCACGGCGCTCGCCGCGCGCAAGGTCGAACTCGACCGCGCTGAAACCGCAGCGCGCCTCGTTGCCGAGCGCGTCGACGTGACCCTGCCAGGTCGCAATGGCGAGCGCGGCGGCCTGCATCCGATCACGCGCACCCTCGAACGCATCAGCGCGATCTTCGCCCGCCTCGGCTACGACGTCGCCGACGGCCCGGAAGTCGAGGACGACTGGTACAACTTCGGCGCGCTCAACTTCCCGCCCGACCATCCGGCGCGGACGATGCACGACACGTTCTGGTTCGAGCCGGACAAGAGCGGGGCCGCCCGCCTGCTGCGCACGCATACCTCGCCGGTGCAGATCCGTGCGGCCAAGGACCGCACGCCGCCGATTCGCATCATCGCGCCGGGCAAGGTCTACCGCAGCGATTCGGACCAGACCCATTCGCCGATGTTCCATCAGGTCGAAGGCCTGCTCATCGACGAAACCTCGACGATGGCCGATCTCAAGGGAACGCTGCGCGAATTCCTGCGCGCGTTCTTCGACCGCGATTTCGAGATGCGCTTCAAGCCGACGTTCTTCCCGTTCGTCGAGCCCGGCGCCGACGTGGTCATCAAGTGGGAGCTGCCCGACGGCGGCTCGCGCTGGCTCGAAGTGCTCGGTTGCGGCATGGTGCATCCGAACGTGCTGCGCAACTGCGGCATCGACCCGGAGCGCTACAGCGGCTTCGCCTTCGGCATGGGCGCCGAGCGCCTGGCCATGCTGCGTTACGGCGTCACCGACCTGCGCGCGTTCTTCGAGAACGACGTGCGTTTCCTGCGGCAGTTTGCATAAATCATGAAGATTTCCGAGAACTGGCTGCGCGAGCGCGTGGCCCTGAAAGCGAGCCGGGACGAACTGCTCGAGCGCTTCGACATGATCGGTCACGAGGTCGAGAGCGTCGAGCATGTCGGCGCGTCGCTCGACGGCATCGTCGTCGCGCAGATCGTGTCCTGCGCCAAACACCCGGAAGCCGACCGTCTGCAGGTCTGCGAAGTCGACGCCGGCAGTGAAAAGCTGCAGATCGTGTGCGGCGCGCCGAACGCGCGCGCCGGGCTCAAGGCGCCGCTGGCGAAGATCGGCGCCAAGGTCGGCAAGATCACGATCGAGGCGGCGAAGCTGCGCGGCGTCGAATCCAGCGGCATGCTCTGTTCGGCGAAGGAGCTCGGCCTCGACGCCGACGCCTCCGGCCTGCTCGAACTGCCGGACGATGCGCCGGTCGGCGCGCCGCTCGCGCAATACCTCGGCCTGCCCGACGCGAGCATCGACCTCGGCCTCACGCCGAACCGCGCCGATTGCCTCGCGCTCGAAGGCATCGCCCTCGATGTTGCCGCCGCGTTCGACGTGCCGTTCGCGCCGCTCGCGATCGAATCCGTGCCGGCGCAAAACGCGCGCACGATCGCGGTGGAGCTGAATGCGCCGGCCGACTGCCCGCGCTATTGCGGCCGTTTCATCGAAGGCATCGACGCGGCCGCGCGCACGCCGTTGTGGATCGTCGAACGCCTGCGCCGCTGTGGCCTGCGTCCGATCAGCCTCCTCGTCGACGTGACCAACTACGTCATGCTCGAACTCGGTCAGCCGTTGCACGCGTTCGACGCCGACACGCTGCAGGGCCCGATCGGTGTGCGCCGCGCGCGCGCGGGCGAGACGATCAAGCTCCTCGACGAACGCGATGTCGCGCTCGACGACGCCCTCCTGCTCATCACCGACGCCAATCGCCCGGTCGCGCTCGCCGGTCTCATGGGCGGCTTCGACACGCGCGTCACCACGGCGACGCGCAACGTGTTCCTCGAAGCCGCGCACTTCGCGCCGGCCGCGCTCGCCGGCCGCGCGCGCAAGCTCGGCATGCATACCGATGCCGCGCATCGCTTCGAGCGTGGCGTCGATGCGGAACTGCCGCGCCGCGCGCTCGAACGCGCGACGAAGCTCATCCTCGATGCCGCCGGTGGCAGCGCGGGCGCCATCGTCGAAGCCGTCGCGAAGGAGCACCTGCCGGTGCGCGCGACGGTGCCGCTGCGCCGCGCGCGCATCGAGCGCCTGCTTGGCATCGCCGTGGACGACGCGGAAGTCGAACGCATCTTCGCCGCGCTCGACATGCGCGTGGAGCGCACGGACGATGGCTGGCGCGTCACGCCGCCGAGTCGCCGCTTCGACATCGCGATCGAGGAAGACCTCATCGAGGAAGTCGCGCGCATCCACGGCTACGACCGCATCCCCGATCGCGCACCGAGCGGTTCGCTGGGCGCGCCGTCGCTGCGTGAGGATCGCGTCGGCCTTGCCGCGCTGCGCGAACAACTCGTCGCGCGCGACTATTTCGAGGCGATCACGTTTGCCTTCGTCGCGCCCGCGCAGCTCGCGCAGTGGCAGCTCGGCGCTGGCGCGCTGGCGCTGGCCAATCCCCTGTCGGCGGACCTGGCCGTCATGCGCACGAGCCTGCTGCCGGGGCTCGCTGCCGCGCTTGCGGCGAATCGTCGCCGCCAGCAGGCGCGCGTGCGCCTGTTCGAGATCGGCCGCGTGTTTGCCGCCGACGGCACGGAAACACTGCGCATCGCGGGCGTCGCCTGCGGCGGCGCATTCGACGAGCAATGGGGCATCGCGGGGCGAGCGCTCGATTTCTTCGACGTGAAGGGCGACGTGCAGTCGCTGCTCGCACTGACCAATGCCGCCGCCGCCTTCTCGTTCGCGCCGGCCGCACCCGCGTGGGCGCATCCGGGCCAATGCGCGGCGCTGCAGCGCGGCGATCGCATCGTCGGCCATGTCGCGGTCATCCATCCCGACGTGCGCAAGGCGCTCGACATCGATGACGACATCTACGCGTTCGAGCTCGATGTCGAACCGCTCGCGGTCCGCGACGTGCCCAGTGCGCAGGCGTTGTCGAGGTTCCCGTCCGTGCGCCGCGACCTGTCCTTCGAACTGCCCGTCGAAGTGCCGTATTCGACCGTCGATGCGGTGATCCGTGATGCCGTTGGCGAAACGCTGGTCGATGTCGTACTGTTCGACCGGTACGTGGGGGAGAAGCTCGGCGGCGACGTGAAAAGTCTCGCCATCGGCTTGATTTTGCAGGACCGTTACCGCACGCTTACCGACGAGGACGCAGATCGCTGCACAAGCCTCGCGGTTGCCGCGCTCGAATCGGCGTGCCGGGCAAAGTTGCGAGGGTAGAGGATGGCACTCACGAAGGCTGAAATGGCCGAACGCCTGTTCATCGATGTCGGATTGAACAAGCGCGAAGCCAAGGAATTCGTCGACGCTTTCTTTGAAGTGGTGCGTGACGCATTGGAGAAAGGGGAGCAGGTGAAGCTGTCGGGTTTCGGCAATTTCGACCTGCGGTTCAAGAACCAGCGCCCGGGACGCAATCCCAAGACCGGCGTGGAGATTCCGATTTCCGCGCGCCGCGTCGTGACGTTCCGTCCGGGGCAAAAACTGAAGGTCCGGGTCGAAGCCTATGCTGGATCAGGGCAGCAATAGCGAACTGCCGGTCATCCCGGCCAAACGCTATTTCACGATCGGCGAAGTCAGCGAACTTTGCGCCGTCAAGCCGCATGTGCTGCGCTACTGGGAGCAGGAATTCCCGAACCTCAAGCCCGTCAAGCGTCGCGGCAACCGCCGCTACTACCAGCGCCACGACGTGCTCATGATCCGTCAGATCCGCTCGCTGCTCTACGAACAGGGCTTCACGATCACCGGCGCGCGCCAGCGCCTGGAAGGTTCGCAAGCGCGGGTGGAATCGAGCATGTCCGCGCAGATCGTGCGCCAGGTGCGCATGGAGCTGGAAGAAGTGCTGCAGATCCTGCGGCGCTGATCCGTCCGGCAGATGCCGGGTCGGCGGGGGCCACAATTTCGGGTCGAACGCTGCTTGTGTCGCGCCTGGACCTGCTACAATCGCAAACCCGTCGGGGTATAGCGCAGCCTGGTAGCGCACTTGTCTGGGGGACAAGTGGTCGTCGGTTCAAATCCGGCTACCCCGACCAATTCACAGTCCGGTATAGTCCGAGACAGTCCAGAAAGCCCCGCCAAACGCGGGGTTTTTTGTTGCCTGCCGTCCAGCACGGCCCGATATGGTCTATTGGAATCCGGCGGTAACAGGCGGTAGTTTTGGCGGTAACATGTTGTCGTCAGGAGGCTGTTACCGCCATGCCGCTTTCAGATACCGCCATTTGCAAGGCCAAGCCCGCCGGCAAGCCGACCAAGCTGCGCGACGGCGGCGGCCTGTACCTGCTCATCCGGCCGGACGGCGGGCGCTGGTAGCGCTGGGACTATCGCCGCCCCGTGACCGGCTCGCGCAACACCGTGAGCCTTGGCACCTATCCCGACGTGGGTTTGGCGCATGCTCGCACCAGGCACGCCGAGGCGCGCAAGCTGCTCGCGGCGGGTATCGACCCCGGCGAGAAGCGCAAGGCCGAGCGCGCGGCGACCGCCGAGCGCGCGGCCAATACCTTTGCGGCAGTCGGCGACGAATTGCTTCAGCAGCGTGCGAAGAAGCTCGCGGCGGGTTCGGCGACCCGCGAACGCCGCCTGCTCGAAAAGGACTTGGCCCCGTACGTGGGTAAGCGCCCCATTGCGGACGTGACCGCCCCGGAATTGCTCGTTGCCCTGCGCAAGATCGAGGCGCGCGGCGCTGTCGAAACGGCGCACCGGGCGCGTATGCTGGCCGGGCAGGTGTTCCGCTACGCGATCGCCACGGGCAGTGCAGAGCGCAACCCCGCGGCCGATCTCGTCGGTGCGCTGTCGCAGCCGGACGAGACGCACTTTGCCGGCATCACCGATCCCGCGGCGCTGCCACTGCTCCTGCGAGCGCTCCACGGTTACCGGGGAACGCCCGTCGTCGAGGCCGCCCTGAAGCTGACCCCGCTGTGTTCGTCCGTCCCGGCGAGTTGCGCCGCGCGCGCTGGGCGGACATGGACCTGGACGCCGCCGAATGGCGCTACACGACAAGCAAGACCGGCACGCCGCACATCGTCCTGCTGGCGACGCAGGCGATCGCCATCCTGCGTGACCTGCATCCCGCTGACCAGCGCCGGCGAGTACGTGTTCTCCGGCGCGCGCTCGATCCGCAAGCCGATAGGCGAGAACGCCGTCACCGCTGCGTTGCGTTACATGGGCTTCGACGGCGACACGATGACCGGCCACGGCTTCCGCGCGATGACGCGAACGATCCTCGACGAGGTGCTCGACTTCCGGCCCGACTACATCGAACACCAACTGGCGCACGCCGTCCGCGACCCGCTCGGCCGCACTACAACCGCACTGCGCACCTGCCGGAGCGGCGGAAGATGATGCAGGCATGGGCGGACTACTTGGACGGCCTGCGCGCAGCTTGATCGGTTGACTGGGCTTAATGCTCGTATGCTAAGTCTGCGTTACGATGCAGGCAGGCGTCCCGAAGATCGGGGGCAGTGGGAGAGGCCGAACTTGTCATGACGAGTACGGTCGAAGCAGTATGAACAACTCCATTTCCGTTGGCGCGCCCGCGTCGAGCATTGGTGAAACCATCCATTTCTTCGCGGAGTCTTTCGAGGGCTTGGCCGACCTGCGTCTTGTGCGCGCCGTGGATGAAACGGTCGATGTTCTCTTGGCGGAAGCGAAGTTTTACCGTGGCCATGCGGTGACAGGGCGCTCCATCATCACGAAGATTACTTCCATGCTGGCGAAGGCCGGGGAATTCATGGACGAATCGGGTGAGCTGGAATCGACCTTGCGCGAAGTCATAGACCGCTGCGAGACGTTGCTATCACTTTGGGCGGCCAAGAAGGGCACCATCGATTGCGATGGACGACTCGCGCAGGGGCATTGCGACATGCTGCACTCGGCTTACGACGATGCGTTGGTAGCGTTGGCCCGCCTGAACAAGACCACGAAGAATACGTTGGCAGCGGTCATCTCGCATGACCTCAAGGCTGAGACTTGGGACGGCAAAGTGTACGCCGATGTGTACGATCTGCATGCGGACATCCTCAAACAATGACGGAAGTCGGCGTGGGTGGGGTTGTCATCAGTGGCTGGACACCATCCAAGCGTTACGCGCGCGAGTTCAAGAAGCTGACGGATGCGATGCGGGTCTGTAAACCCAACTGTGTAACTGCCGTTTTTGATCCTACCCGTTGACCGGCACGCGCTCTTCGCCGAACAAGATCTGGAACACCTGCAACGCCGGCTTCCAGTGATGCACGCCGCGCCAGCGCTTGCTGGCCTCCCGGATCGCCAGGTACAGCGATTTCAGTGCCGAGTTGTCGCTGGGGAAGATGCGCCGGTTGCGCGTGTACTTGCGCACCGTCATGTTCAGGCTTTCGATCGCGTTGGTCGTGTAGGTGATCTTGCGGATCTCCGGCGGGAACTGGAAGAAGGGCACCACGTTCGGCCAGGCGTTGCGCCACACCCGCACGGGGGCGCGGTATTTTTCGCCCCAGGCCTCCTCGAACGCGTCCAATTCGCGGGCCGCGTCCTTGATCGTGGCCGAGGCGGAAATGCGCTTGAGCGCGGCAGCGAACGGCCTTCATGTCCTTGTTCGCCACGTAGCGCATCAAGGCGCGCAGCAAATGCACGATGCATTGCTGCGTCAGCGTCCGCGGGAACAGGGCGGTCACCGCTTCGGGCAAGCCCTTCAGGCACATCTTCGTCGCACCGTTGCGCGTGTTGGCGCGCTGGCCCTCGCCCGACTTCTCGTGCCGTGCGTAGCCCAGGTGCGCGTCCAACCCCGCGTCCAGGCTGCGGTCGACCACCCGTTGCAGCATCTGCTGATATAGCGCAGCCACGTCCTGCGGCGTCTGGCAGTCGGCGACCAGCGCATCCAGCCTCGCCTCGTTCGTTTTGCTTGCCATCTGTGCTCCTTGCGGCATGAGCCGCCATGGTCTACCAAGGAGCAGCTACACAGTTCAAATTACGGACTCTGAGTGCGGTCGGCCACTGCGCCGACAATACGGCCTGCGAGGGCTTCTTCGACATGCTCAAGCGCGAGCGGATGTACCACCGAAACTACCGCACGCGTGACGCGGCGCGCCGATCTGTTCGACTATCTGGAGCGGTTCCACAGTCATCCACCTATAACGCGATCCGCGGTGGGGTTGTGGCAATGGCGGGAGCCAGTACGTTGGCAACTCAGTCGGTCAGGTCAAGCCGTACTGCTGCAGCTTCTTGCGCAAGGTCGCGCGGTTGATACCGAGCGCGTCGGCGGCGCGGCTCTGGTTGCCACCGTACCACGACATCACCTCGCGCAGCAGCGGCATTTCCACTTCCTGCAGGACGAGCGCGTGCAGGCCTTCGTCCGGCTGCGATTCCACGTCGGCAAGATAACGGCGCACCGCACGCGCGACGCATTCGCGCAAAGCGGGCTGCAAGGAA
>Ga0222423_1001044_pt1 | contig 14232 bp, 16 predicted proteins | sample 3A0metagenome_FD_182472 | JGI IMG/M metagenome (GOLD analysis project Ga0222423, IMG submission 182472) | Enriched microbial communities from leaf-cutter ant dump, University of Wisconsin, Madison, United States - 3A0 (version 2) | ecosystem: Environmental > Terrestrial > Nest > Insects nest >...
CGACTTCATCCAGAAGCCCTTCAACGAGGAAGAACTCGTGGGCCTGGTCGAGCGCATGCTGGACCACGCGCGCGAAGCCTTCGCCGGCTACCAGCAGGCCGCCAGCCGCGACGCGCTGCTGTCCAAACTCACCAGCCGCGAGGCGCAGGTGCTGGAGCGCATCGTCGCCGGCCGCCTGAACAAGCAGATCGCGGACGACCTGGGCATCAGCATCAAGACCGTGGAGGCGCACCGCGCCAACATCATGGAAAAGCTCAACGCCAACACCGTGGCCGACCTGCTCAAGATCGCCCTGGGCCAGAACGCGCCCAAGGGCTGAAAACTCATCACGACTTACGCAAAACGGGCTCAAGCAAGGTGTTTGCCCTATGGCAAGACCGCTGTTGCATCCTTGTTTGCGCAAGTCAAACTCATATTTTGATAGCTGCCAGCGCTTGCCAGATAAGCGCCGGAGGCCAATTTGACTGATATTTTGGATTGACATGACAGCCCAGCTCATCGACGGCAACGCCCTCTCCCGCCAACTGCGCAGCGAGGTCGCGCAGCGCGCCGCCGCGCTCACGGCCCGTGGCCGCCAGCCCGGCCTCGCGGTCATCCTGGTGGGCGAAGACCCGGCCTCGGCGGTCTATGTGCGCAACAAGGTCAAGGCGTGCGAGGACAGCGGTGTGCGCTCCATCTTCGAGAAGTACGACGCCAGCCTCTCCGAAGCCGCACTGCTCGACCGCATCGCCGCACTGAACGCCGACCCTACGGTGCATGGCATCCTCGTGCAGATGCCGCTGCCCAAGCACATCGATCCCCACAAGGTGATCGAGGCCATCTCCACCTCCAAGGACGTGGACGGCTATTCCGTGCTGTCCGCAGGCGAGCTGATGGCGGGCCTGGACGGGTTTCGCCCCTGCACGCCCTACGGCAGCATGAAACTCATCGAGTCCACCGGCCAGCCGATCAAGGGCAAGCACGCGGTGGTCATCGGACGCAGCAACACCGTGGGCAAACCCATGGCCCTGCTGCTGCTGCAGGCCAACGCCACTGTCACCGTCACGCACAGCGGCACCCCTGATTTGGGCTATCACACCCGCCAAGCCGACATCGTGGTGGCCGCCGTCGGCCGTGCCAACACGCTGACGGCCGACATGGTCAAGCCCGGCGCCATCGTCATCGACGTGGGCATCAACCGCAAGGCGGACGGCAAGCTCTGCGGCGACGTGGACTTCGACGGCGTCAAGGAAGTGGCCGGCTGGATCACCCCCGTCCCTGGCGGGGTCGGTCCCATGACCATTACCATGCTGCTGGTCAACACCCTCGAAGCCGCCGAGCGCGCGGCGGCTTGAACCTTGGGCCCTCGGGGCCATCTACCACCGCATGAGCAGCAGCAACCCCCTCCTCGACTTCTCCGGCCTTCCCCTCTTCGACCGCATCGCGCCGCCGGACGTGGCCCCCGCCATCGACGTGCTGCTGGAGCGCGCCGACGCGGCCCTGGAAACCGTCACCGCACCCGACTTCCCCGCCGACTGGAACGCCATCGCCAAGGTGCTGGACGTGGCCACCGAGCACCTGGGCACGGCCTGGGGCGCCATCAGCCACCTCAACAGCGTGGCCGACACGCCCGAGCTGCGCGCGGCCTACAACGCCGCCCTGCCCCGCGTGACGGAGTTCTGGACGCGCCTGGGCGCCGACGAACGCCTGTACGCCAAGTACAAGGCCATTGATCCCGCCACGCTCACCCCCGAGCAGCGGCAGGCCCACAAGAACGCGGTGCGCAACTTCGTGCTGAGCGGTGCGGAGCTGACCGGCGCCGCCAAGGAACGCTTCGCCCAAATCCAGGAGCGCCAGGCCGAGCTGAGCCAGAAGTTCAGCGAAAACGCCCTGGACGCCACGGACGCCTACGCCTACTACGCCACGGCCGATGAACTGGAAGGCATTCCTCCCGACGTGCAGCAGGCCGCCTTGGCGGCAGCACAGGCTGAGGGCAAGCAAGGTTACAAGCTCACGCTCAAGATGCCGTGCTACCTGCCCGTGATGCAGTTCGCCACGCACAGCGACCTGCGGGAGCGGCTCTACCGCGCCTACGTCACCCGCGCCTCCGACCAGGCCGAGGGGGAAGCGCGCAAGTTCGACAACACCGCACTGATCGGCGAAATCCTGGCCCTGCGCAAGGAAGAAGCCCAGTTGCTGGGCTACGCCAACTTCGGCGAAGTCTCCGTCGTGCCCAAGATGGCGCAGTCGCCTGCCGAGGTCGTCCACTTCCTGCGCGACCTCGCGCGCCGCGCGCGCCCCTATGCAGAGAAGGACGTGGCCGACCTGCGCGCCTTCGCGGCCGAACACCTGGGCCTGCCCGACCCGCAGGCTTGGGACTGGCCCTACATCTCCGAAAAACTCAAGGAAGCGCGCTACGCGTTCAGCGAGCAAGAGGTCAAGCAGTACTTCACGGCGCCCAAGGTGCTGGCGGGCCTGTTCAAGATCATTGAGACGCTGTTCGAGGTCTCCATTCGCCGCGACACCGCCCCGGTGTGGAACCCCGCCGTCGAGTTCTACCGCATCGAGCGCGGCACGCAGCTCGTGGGCCAGTTCTACCTGGACCAGCCCGCCCGCACTGGCAAGCGTGGCGGCGCCTGGATGGACGACGTGCGCACCCGCTGGCAGCGCCCCGACACCGGCGTGCTGCAAACGCCCGTGGCCCACCTGGTCTGCAACTTCGCCGAGGGCGTGGAGGGCAAGCCCCCGCTGCTCACGCACGACGACGTGATCACCCTCTTCCACGAATTCGGCCACGGCCTGCACCACATGCTCACGCAGGTGAACGAGCGCGACGTGTCGGGCATTAGCGGCGTGGAATGGGACGCGGTGGAACTGCCCAGCCAGTTCATGGAGAACTTCTGCTGGGAATGGGACGTGCTCAAGCACATGACGGCCCACGTGGACACGGGCGCGCCGCTGCCCCGCGCGCTGTTCGACAAGATGATCGCGGCCAAGAACTTCCAGAGCGGCATGCAGACGCTGCGCCAGATCGAGTTCGCGCTGTTCGACATGCTGCTGCACACCGAGCACGACCCCGCGCAGGACTTCATGCCGCTGCTGGCGCAGGTGCGCAGCGAGGTGTCGGTGCTGACGCCGCCGCCCTTCAGCCGCACGGCCCACACGTTCAGCCACATCTTCGCCGGCGGCTATGCGGCGGGCTACTACAGCTACAAGTGGGCCGAAGTGCTGAGCGCGGACGCCTACGCGGCCTTCGAGGAAACCGCTGGCAGCGACGGCCTGCCCAGCACGGAAACCGGCCGCCGCTACCGCGAGGCCATCCTGGAAGCGGGCGGCAGCCGCCCGGCCATGGAATCCTTCAAGGCCTTCCGTGGCCGCGAGCCCACGCTGGACGCGCTGCTGCGCCACCAGGGCATGGCCGGTGAAGCCGTGCCCGCGTAACATGCACCGAGGAGAACCGACCATGACGAACAAACCCCTGCGCGCGCACTTCGCCCTGTCCATGCTGATGACTCTGGCCTGCGCCGGTGCCCAGGCCCAGGGCGTCTACCGCATTGTCGGCCCGGACGGCAAGGTGACCTTCTCCGACCGCCCCCCGGCCGAGGGCAACGCCCAGCCTGCGCGCGCGGCCGCGGCGGCGCCCGCATCCGCCAACGGCGCATTGCCCTACGAGCTGCGCCAGGTGGCGAGCCGCTTCCCGGTCACGCTCTACACCGGCAACGACTGCGCGCCGTGCACCTCTGCGCGCAACATGCTCAACGCGCGCGGCGTGCCGTTCACCGAGCGCACCGTCACCACCAACGAAGACATTGAGGCGCTGCAGCGCCTGAGCGGAAGCACCGGCCTGCCGTTCGGCTCCATCGGCGGGCAGCAGCTCTCGGGATTCTCGGAAGCGGAATGGGTGCAGTACCTGGACGCGGCCGGCTACCCCAAGCAGTCGCAGCTGCCGCGCAACTACCGGGCGCCCGCACCCGCGCCGCTGGTGGCTGTCAAGGAAGCCGCGCCTGCACCGGCCCCCGCGGCTGCGGCATCCGCGCCCGCGAACCCGACGCCTGCGCCCGCACCGGCCACTGGCCGCACGCCCAGCAACCCGGCCGGTATCGTCTTCTGATTTGTTTCTTCAATAAGTCAGGGTCTTGACGCCCTGCGACGTGCCCAGAAGGCAGACCGAAGCCTTCTGGTGCGCGAAGACGCCCACCGTCACCACGCCGGGCCACTGGTTGACTTCGGACTCGAAGGCCAGCGGGTCCGTGATCGTCAGGCCCTGCACGTCCAGGATGTGCTGCCCGTTGTCGGTCACCAGCGGCCGACCGTCCTTCTGGCGCAACTCGGCCTGGGCGCCCATGGCGGCAAAGCGGCGGACCACGTGCGCGGTGGCCATGGGGATCACCTCTACCGGCAGCGGGAAGCGCCCCAGCGCCGCCACCAGCTTGGACTCGTCGGCAATGCACACGAAGCGGCCTGCCAGCGCGGCCACGATCTTCTCGCGCGTCAGCGCCGCGCCGCCGCCCTTGACCATGTGGCCCTGGCCGTCGATCTCGTCGGCGCCGTCGATATAGACCGACAGCGATTCCACCTCGTTGGCATCGAACACCGCGATGCCCAGCGCCTTCAGGCGCTCCGTGCTGGCCACGGAACTGGACACGGCGCCCTTGATCCGGTCCTTGATGGTGGCCAGCGCGTCGATGAACTTGTTGACGGTGGAGCCGGTTCCCACCCCCACGATCTCGCCGGGCACCACGTATTGCAGCGCGGCCTGGCCTACCAGGGTCTTGAGTTCGTCTTGGGTCAGGGGAGAGTTGGTCGTCATGGGAGAAAATCGAAGGTAATCCTTGAATTATCCCCCCATGTCCCTCATCCCCTACGCCCTCACCCGCCCCTTTCTCTTCGGCCTGGACGCGGAGACCGCGCACGAACTCACCATGGACATGCTGGCACGCGGCCAGCGCACGCCTCTGCAGTGGGCCTGGTGCAACGAGACGGTCCAGGACCCGGTGGAACTGGCCGGGCTGACCTTTCCCAACCGCGTCGGCATGGCGGCGGGCCTGGACAAGAACGCGCGCTGCATCGACGCCCTGGGCGCCATGGGCTTCGGCTTCGTGGAAGTGGGCACCGTCACGCCCAAGGCCCAGCCGGGCAACCCCAAGCCGCGCATGTTCCGCCTGCCCGAGGCGCGCGCGCTGATCAACCGCCTGGGGTTCAACAACGAGGGGCTGGACGCCTTCCTGCGCAATGTGCAGCAGGCGCGCTTCCGCAGCCAGGGTGGCACCCGCATGCTGCTGGGCCTGAACATCGGCAAGAACGCCGCCACGCCCATCGAGAATGCCACCAGCGACTACCTGACCTGCCTGGAAGGCGTGTACCCGCACGCGGACTACGTCACGGTCAACATCAGCTCGCCCAACACGCAGAACCTGCGCGCCCTGCAGAGCGATGCTGCCCTGGACGCGCTGCTCTCCGCCATCGCGGAACGCCGCGAGGCGCTGGCCAGCCAACATGCGCGGCGCGTGCCGGTGTTCGTGAAGATCGCTCCCGACCTCGATGAAGCCCAGGTTTCCGTCATCGCCGCCACGCTGCAGCGCCATGGCATGGATGGCGTGATCGCCACCAACACCACCATCAGCCGCACCGCCGTGCAGGGCCTGCGCCATGCGGAGGAAACCGGCGGCCTCAGCGGCGCGCCAGTGCTGGAAGCAAGCAACCAGGTCATCCGCCAGCTGCGTGCCGCGCTGGGCAGCCGCTTCCCCGTCGTCGGCGTGGGCGGCATCCTGAGCGCCGAGGACGCCGTGGGCAAGATCCGCGCCGGCGCCGACGTGGTGCAGATCTACACCGGCCTGATCTACGAAGGCCCGGCCCTCGTGGTGAAGGCGGCCAAGGCCATCAAGGCCATGGCCTGAGTTCATGAAAAAAGAGCCGCTGATCCCAGCGGCTCTTTTTTCATCCCGTCAGCGCACCTGGCGGCGCAGCCGCATGAGCATGGGCAGCAGCACACCGGCCCAGCGGATCAGTCGGCGCGGCCCGGCCACCAGGCCCGCGCCTGCCATGGCCGCCACGGCCAGGGGATGCTCGCGCGCGAAAGCCGCTGCGCGCAGCGCCAGGGATTCATCGATGGGCCCTGCGCCGTCCCGCTGCGCCAGTGCGAGCGCCTGCGCACGGGCGGCCCGGCGCGCGCGCAAACGCTCGCGCTGGGTGGCAATGCGGTCCAGCACCTTCTGCTGGGCGGCGGTCGGCTCGGGGGTTGCCGTGCCTGCGGAATTGCGGTGGGAATGCGCCATTACAAACGCTCCTTGATGTCGCGCCAGTCCTGCGCCAGCTCCTGGCGCGTCAGCGCGAAGCCGCTGCCGGCGCGCTGCGCCACCGAAACCAGCGTGGCCAGGGTGGCGACCCAGCCCACGGTCCAGACGCCGGCCACCAGCCACGCCACCAGAACCCGCTGGGGCGTGTCCCAGAAATGGACCACCACCGCCAGCGAGAGCATGATCAGCGCCACCACCGTGAGCCCGGCGACCACGATGGTCAGCACCAGCATCTGCTGCAGGCGCTGCTTCTGGTCCTGCCATTCCAGGCGGATCAGGTCCATCCGGTCCTCGGCGGCGATGGCGGCCTCAATCACGTTGGCGCGCCACCGCGCGACCAGCGCTTCCAGCCCCAGGATGGACAGCCAGTTCATGCAGTCACTCCGCGCACTGATTAGCGGCGTGCCAGCAGGAACCCCACGAGCGCGCCCACCGCCAGCGCGGCGCCGGCCACGCGCCACGGCTCGTCGTGCGCGTAGCGGTCGGCCGCCAGGGCGGCGTCCTTGGCCTGGCGGGCCGCGTCCTGCGCGGCGCGCACGGCGGATTCGCGCACGTTGTGCATGCCGTCGTCCAGGCGCTGGCGCAGCAGCCTGATTTCAGGGACCGCGTCGAGATCCTTGTTGGCCAGCAGCCCCCGCAGATCGGAAACCAGCTTTTCCAGCTCGCCCTGGGTGGTGGTGTCGGAAGCAGTCATACCAAGCCTTTCTTAAGAACAACAAAAAATCGAAGAGCCCGGGTTCATCTTAGCTTCCCGTCCCAAAGCCCTTCGTAGGACAACCCCATCAGACCAGTTCAGCCACATGCTCCGCAATGGCCAGCGCGCTCGTCAATCCTGGGGATTCGATGCCGAAAAGGTTCACCAGCCCCGGGACGCCGTGCACCGCCGGGCCCTGGATCACGAAGTCCGCGGCCGGTGCGCTGGCGCCGTGGATCTTGGGGCGAATGCCCGCATACCCGGGCGCCAATGCGCCGTCGCGCAGCGCGGGCCAGTACTTGCGGACCTCGGCATAGAAGGCATCGCCCCGCGCCGGGTCCACCAGCAGGTCGTCGGGCGAATCCACCCATTGCACGTCCGGGCCGAACTTGGCCTGACCGCCCAGGTCCAGCGTCAGATGCACGCCCAGGCCCGCAGCCTCGGGCACCGGGTAGATCAGACGGCTGAAGGGCGCCTTGCCGGTCAAGGTGAAGTAGCTGCCCTTGGCGTAGTGGGCCTGCGGCACGTGCGCCGGGCCGAGCCCGTCAAAGCGCGCTGCCAGGGCGGGCGCATGCAGGCCAGCGGCGTTCACCACGGTGTTCGCCCGCAGCCGCGTGCCGTCCTGCGCTACCAGATCAATAGCTGCTTGCGCTTTTCCCGCCTGGGCTAGAGGCGAATTCAATGCTACAAGCCCGCCCGCATGCTCCAGGTCTCCCTGCAGCGCGAGCATGAGGCCGTGGCTGTCCACGATGCCGGTGCTGGGCGAATGCAGGGCGGCCACGCATTCCAGCGCGGGCTCCAGCGCCCGGGCCTCTTCGCGCGTGAGCCACTGCAGGTCATGCACGCCGTTGGCCTCTGCGCGCGCGCGGATGGATTCCAGGCTGGTGAGCTGCGCCGGGGACGTCGCCACCAGCAGCTTGCCGCAGCGCCGGTGCGGCACGCCCCGCTCTGCGCAGTAGGCATAGAGCATGTCGCGCCCCGCGACGCACAGGCGCGCCTTCAGGGAGTCAGTGGGGTAGTACAGACCGGCATGGATGACCTCGCTGTTGCGCGAGCTGGTGCCCGTGCCAATGGCGTCCGCCGCCTCCAGCACCATCACCTCGCGCCCGCGCAGCGCCAAGGTACGCGCCACGGCCAGGCCCACCACGCCCGCGCCCACCACCACGCAATCCACGGTATCGGTCATTGCACTGCCTCCTGGGTCTCGAAACCTTCCAGCACGTTGACGGCGTTGGTGCCCAGTTCGGCGGCCGCGTAGCCGCCTTCGAGCACGAACACCGTGGGCAGGCCCAGCCCGGCCAGGCGCCCGCCCAGGCGCGTGAAGTCGGCCGAGGTGAGCGCGAAGCGCGAGATCGGGTCACCCTCGAAGGCATCCAGGCCCAGCGATACCACCAGCGCACCGGCGCCGTACTGCGCAATCCGCGCGCAGGCCTGTTCCAGCGCGTCAAACCACTCGGCCGCGCTGGTGCCCGCGGGCAGTGGCAGGTTCAGGTTGAAGCCTGCGCCCTCTCCCTCGCCCGTCTCGTCGGCATGTCCCAGGTAGAAGGGGTATTCGGTGCACGGGTCGCCATGGATACTGATGAACAGCACGTCCGACCGGCGGTAGAAGATGCTCTGCGTGCCATTGCCATGGTGGTAGTCCACGTCGAGCAGCGCCACCCGCGGCACGCCCTGGTTGCGCAGCCATTGCGCGGCCACGGCCGCGTTGTTCAGAAAGCAGTAGCCGCCCATGAAGTCGGGGCCGGCATGGTGGCCCGGCGGGCGCGTGCAGCAAAACGCCGCGCGCGCACCCCGCGCCACGCGGTCCGCCGCGCTGGCGGCGGCGTCGGCCCCAGCCTTGGCGGCCGCCCAGGTGCCTTCGGCCATGGGCGTGCCGTTGTCCATGGAATACAGGCCCAGGCGTGCGACGAAGTTGTCGGGCTCCACGTCGCTGCGCAGCGTGCGCACGGGCCACACCGAGGGAAAGGGCTGGACGGCGGCGTTGGCAGGGCTCAGCGCCAGCCACTGGCTCCACGCGCTCTGCAGAAACGCCAGGTAGCGCGGGGTGTGGACCTGGGCCAGCACGGGCTGGCTGTCCAGCTCGGGGGCGAGCAGATCGTGGCCGCGCTCGCGCAGGGCATCTTCGACGTACTGCGCGCGGTCCGGCTTTTCGAAGCACGGCACGCGCTCGCCCCGGAAGAATTCATGGACCGGCGCATGCCGGTGGTGCAAGGGATTGTGGAAGGCGATCATGGCCTCCACTGTAAGGCGAAGCACCCATGAAAATGCCCCCCACGCTCCCCACTGCGTGGGGTCGCTGCCCCCCAAGGGGGCCGCTTTTCATCTTGGGGCGGCCCGACGATGAAAAAACCCTTGCAGGCCAGCGCCTGCAAGGGTTTCGAATTGGTGGGTGATACATGGATCGAACATGTGACCCCTGCCGTGTGAAGGCAGTGCTCTACCGCTGAGCTAATCACCCCTTCGCATAACGCGAAAGACTGTCTGCAGGCGTGGTGGGTGATACATGGATCGAACATGTGACCCCTGCCGTGTGAAGGCAGTGCTCTACCGCTGAGCTAATCACCCTCGCTGCGTGACAGCCTGCTATTATGGCACAGCTTTTCAGGCCGCCTCGGCAGTTCGCCAGATTGTTTTGCCGCCGCTGGCCTTGTCGATCTGCGTGAGCACATCGGCGTGCGCGGCCTGTTCCTGTTCGCTGGCGCGCAGCACGGGCAGCACCAGGGCCCGCAGGTCGATGGCGGCCACGGCGATGCCGCCGGCGCCGTCCTGCGCGTCGTCGGCGATCAACAGGGCGTCCTGGCCGCGCGTGAGGTTGATGTAGACGTCGGCCAGCAGCTCGGCGTCAAGCAAGGCGCCGTGCAGCGTGCGGCCCGAGTTGTCCACGCCCAGGCGGTCGCACAGCGCGTCCAGCGAGTTGCGCTTGCCGGGGTACATCTCCTTGGCCATGGCCAGGGTGTCGGTGACGCTCTCCACATAGGTGCGGAAGGCGGGCCGGCCGGTCAGCTCCAGCTCCTTGTTCAGGAAGCCCACGTCGAACGCGGCGTTGTGGATGATGATCTCTGCGCCCTGCAGGTACTGCAGGATGTCTTCGGCCACGTCCTCGAATTTGGGCTTGTCCTTCAGGAACTCGTTGCTGATGCCGTGGACCTTGAGCGCGTCTTCATGGCTGTCGCGGCCGGGGTTGAAGTACAGGTGCAGGTTGTTGCCGGTGAGCTTGCGATTGAGCAGTTCCACGCAGCCCAGTTCGATGATGCGGTCGCCGCCCTCGGCAGAAAGACCGGTCGTTTCCGTGTCCAGGACGATCTGACGCGCCATCAATGGTTCTCCTTGGCATGGTTGATGGTGTACTTGGGAATCTCCACCACCAGGTCCTGCTGCGCCAGGATGGCCTGGCACGACAGGCGCGACTGCGGCTCCAGCCCCCAGGCGCGGTCCAGCAGGTCTTCCTCTTCTTCCTCGGCCTCATTGAGCGAGTTCAGCCCCTGGCGCACGATGACATGGCATGTGGTGCAGGCGCAGCTCATGTCGCAGGCGTGCTCGATGTTGATGTGGTTGTCGAGCAGCGCCTCGCAGATCGACGTGCCCGCGGGCGCGGTGATCTCGGCGCCTGCCGGGCAGTATTCGGGGTGGGGAAGTATTTTGATGACGGGCATATCTCAGATGCTTTGTACGTTCTTGCCAGCCAGCGCCTGCTGGATGCCGCGGTTCATGCGCTGGGCCGCGAAGGCCTCGGTGCCCTTGGCCAGCGCTTCGGTGGCGGCTTCGATCACGGCGGCGTCCTGGGTGTCGCGCGTGCGCCGCAGCGCCGCCATCAGGGCGTCGATCCCGGCGCGCTCCTGCGCGGAGAGCACGTCGCCGTCGGCGTCCAGCGCGCTCCGAGTGGCGATCAGCATGCGGTCGGCATCGACGCGCGCCTCGACCACGGCGCGGGCCTTCATGTCCTGGGCCGCCGTGGCGAAGCCGTCCTGCAGCATGCGGGCGATCTGCTCGTCCGAGAGGCCGTAGGATGGCTTCACGTCGATGCGCGCTTCCACGCCGCTACCCTGCTCTTTCGCGCTCACGCTCAGCAGGCCGTCGGCGTCCACCGTGAAGGTCACGCGGATGCGCGCCGCGCCCGCCGCCATGGGCGGGATGCCGCGCAGCTCGAAGCGCGCGAGGCTGCGGCAGTCCTGCACCAGATCGCGCTCGCCCTGCACCACGTGGATGGCCAGCGCGGTCTGGCCGTCCTTGTAGGTGGTGAAGTCCTGCGCCTTGGCGGTGGGAATGGTCTCGTTGCGCGCCACGATGCGCTCCACCAGGCCGCCCATGGTCTCGATGCCGAGCGAGAGGGGAATCACGTCCAGCAGCAGCAGATCGCCCGCCGTGTTGTTGCCCGCGAGCTGGTTGGCCTGGATGGCCGCGCCCAAGGCCACGACCTCGTCGGGGTTGAGGTTGGTCAGCGGCTCGGTGCCGAAGAATTCGGCCACGGCGCGGCGCACCTGCGGCATGCGCGTGGAGCCACCGACCAGCACCACGCCCTGCACCTCGTCCTTGGCCAGATGGGCGTCGCGCAGGGCGCGGCGCACGGCGGCCATGGAGCGGGCGGTGAGGTGGGCGGTGGCGGCCTCGAAGTCGGTTTTTTTGACGTCGAATTGGGCTCTAGCGCCCGCCAGCTCTGCGCTGAAAGCTACTGAATCCATAGCGGTCAGTGCCTCCTTGCAGGCCCGCGCCGCCATGCGCACGGCCGTCTTGTCGGCGGGCGTGGTCGCCTGCAGGCCGAGCTGCTGCAGCACCCAGTCCGCCAAGGCGGCGTCGTAGTCGTCGCCGCCCAGGGCCGAATCGCCGCCCGTGGCGATGACCTCGAACACGCCCTGCGTCAGCCGCAGGATGGAGATGTCGAACGTGCCGCCGCCCAGGTCGTAGACGGCGTAAACGCCCTCGCTCGCGTTGTCCAGGCCGTAGGCGATGGCGGCAGCGGTCGGCTCGTTGATGAGGCGCAGCAGGTGGATGCCCGCGAGCTGGGCCGCGTCCTTGGTGGCCTGGCGCTGGGCGTCGTCGAAGTACGCGGGCACGGTGATGACGGCGCCGTACAGGTCGTCGTTGAAGGTGTCCTCGGCCCGGTAGCGCAGCGTGGCCAGGATCTCGGCGCTGACTTCGACGGGCGACTTGGGGCCGTCCGCGGTGTCCAGGCTGACCATGCCTTGCGCTTCAACAAAGTCATAGGGCAGCTTGCCAGCATCCGCCACGTCCTGCAGCCCGCGCCCCATGAAGCGCTTGGCCGATGCGATGGTGTTGCGCGCGTCCTGCGCCTGGGCGGCCAGCGCGTCGTGGCCGATCTGGCGCCTGCCCTGGCCCAGGTAGCGCACCACGGAGGGCAGCAGCACCCTGCCCTCGCCGTCGGGCAGGCATTCGGCCACGCCGTTGCGCACGGCGGCGACCAGCGAATGAGTGGTGCCCAGGTCGATGCCGACCGCGATGCGCCGCTGGTGCGGGTCGGGGGACTGGCCGGGTTCGGAAATCTGCAGAAGCGCCATGGGGTCGTGTGCGTGGAGGGTCTCGTGGAATCGGGCGCTATTGTCCCAGTTGCTCCCGGCGGCGCTCGATGTCGTCGGCAAATCGCGCAATGAACATGAGGGCTCTGACCTGCCGGGCCGCGCCCGCGTGGTCGTGCTGCTGGTCGATCAGGGCCTCGCACTGCGCCAGCGCCGCGCTGCAGGCCTGTGCCACGGCGTCGTCGAGCGCGTCCAGTTCGCCCTCGTCCCGGGCCTCTTCCAGCGCCTCGCGCCATTCCATCTGCTGCATGAGGAAGGCGGCGGGCATGGCGGTGTTGTCCTCGGCGCGGATGGGGGCGCCGTGCAGCTCGCACAGGTAGGCCGCCCGGCGCATCGGGTCCTTGAGGCGCTGGTAGGCCTCGTTGATGCGCACGGACCACTGCATGGCCACGCGCTGCGCGGCTGCGCCCTGGGCGGCGAACTTGTCGGGGTGGGCCTCGCGTTGAAGCTCCTTCCAGCGCGCGTCGATGGCGCTGCGGTCCTGCGCGAAGCGGCGCGGCAGGCCGAAGAGTTCAAAGTCGTCGGATTGGAGGTTCATAAAAATGATAGCTACCAGCGCTTGTTACAAGCCATTTTTAATATGAAAACTATCTGAAACCCAGGTATATCAAGCGCCACCAGCTATGAATTTTGATAACAAAAAACCGCCGACGGGGGCGGTTTGGCTATGAAGGCGCAAAGAACGGTCAGACGCGAAAGCTCTCCCCGCAGCCGCAGCGGTCGCGCTCGTTGGGGTTGTTGAACTTGAAGCCTTCGTTCAGGCCCTCGCGCACGAAGTCCAGCTCGGTGCCGTCGATGTAGGCTAGGCTCTTGGGGTCGATCAGCACCTTGACGCCGTGGTTCTCGAACACGATGTCCTCGGGCTCGGCATCGTCCACGTATTCCAGCTTGTAGGCCAGCCCCGAGCAGCCCGTGGTCTTGACCCCCAGGCGCACGCCAAGCCCCTTGCCCCGGCGGGACAGGTAGCGGGTGACGTGGCGGGCGGCAGCCTCGGTCAGCGTGATGGCCATGGTCAGGCAGCCACGGCGGCCGAGTGCTTGGCCTTGTAGTCGTTGACCGCGGCCTTGATGGCGTCTTCCGCCAGGATGGAGCAATGGATCTTGACGGGCGGCAGCGCCAGTTCTTCGGCGATCTCGCTGTTCTTGAGCGCGGCGGCTTCGTCCAGCGTCTTGCCCTTGACCCATTCGGTCACCAGCGACGACGAGGCGATGGCCGAGCCGCAGCCGTAGGTCTTGAAGCGCGCGTCCTCGATGACGCCGGTGGCGGGGTTCACCTTGATCTGCAGCTTCATCACGTCGCCGCAGGCGGGCGCGCCCACCATGCCGGTGCCCACCGATTCGTCGCCCTTGTCGAAGGAGCCGACGTTGCGGGGGTTTTCGTAGTGATCAACAACTTTGTCCGAGTAAGCCATGGTGTATTCCTCCTGATCCTGTCTGTCTCAATGCGCCGCCCACTGGATGGTGGAAAGGTCGACGCCGTCCTTGTACATCTCCCACAGCGGGCTCAGCTCGCGCAGGCGGGCCACGTTCTCGCGGATGGTGGAGATGGCGTAGTCGATCTCCTCCTCGGTCGTGAAGCGGCCGATGGTCATGCGCAGGCTGCTGTGCGCCAGTTCGTCGCTGCGGCCCAGGGCGCGCAGCACGTAGCTGGGCTCCAGGCTGGCCGAGGTGCAGGCGGAGCCCGACGAGACGGCAATGCCCTTGATGCCCATAATGAGCGATTCGCCTTCGAC
>Ga0222423_1001046_pt1 | contig 14210 bp, 10 predicted proteins | sample 3A0metagenome_FD_182472 | JGI IMG/M metagenome (GOLD analysis project Ga0222423, IMG submission 182472) | Enriched microbial communities from leaf-cutter ant dump, University of Wisconsin, Madison, United States - 3A0 (version 2) | ecosystem: Environmental > Terrestrial > Nest > Insects nest >...
TTTTAAATGCGGCACGATTTTGGCAACTTTGAATACATGAAAATAGCTGTCGATATGGATGAGGTGCTGGCCGATCCATTAAAAAAATTTATACAATTATACCATCTAGTTGCGTTGCCTTTTTCGTCCGTTTCAAAAGAAGGCAAGTAACAGGGTGATATGGTGATGTCTTCTTTTCCGATAATGATATGCTCGGTGATTGTTTCGACAATAGCTCGTTTCTCTTCAAATTCCATCGTTGCCCACTTCTCATAGAGGGTTTTAGCTTCGGTAAGGATTACATCACTTGATGCAATTTGTATCCTTCTAAAATCAACTTCTGCTTGTAATTCGGGAATAGAGCGGTCAAGTTGAACTGCTTGTTGCTCGAGGGGTTTGTAGAGTTCAGCAAAGTGTTCCTTAGAAAGTTCTCCATTAAGGCGAAGTGGTACAAGTTCGTCTTAACCTCCTTTCTTTTCTGCTCTGCCATTAAGAGTAATCGCTCCTTTTCTTTCACGAGCGTATCGGCTTCTTGAATGTAGTGAGTAGGATGAATATCGCTTAAATACCCTTTACTGTCTGCCGTAGAACTTAGGGTTTCATGTAAATTTTACACCTTTTCATGTAGGAATATGGCCATTCTGTATAAAAACTAATGTTTCTTTCACAAAATTATCTTCCTTTGATTAATAAATTAGGAGCTAACTATTTTTTGGTGTCGATAAACAATCACAAAATACCGTCAAATAACGGAGAGGAGTATGGTTATCAAGCGGATGCTACAAAAAAAAGAAATTTACCTATTTTATACTTTTAAATAAAAACTCTACTTAAATAGTGAGTTAATAGTTAACTTAAATCTTTCACATCTAAAACAATCTTGATTAAAATGAAAAACCATCTAAAAATTCTCTTACTTATACTTGTTCCACTCCTGTTATTTACCATCTCGTGTAGAAAGGAAACAGTTACCGAAAACTCTATTGCCTATAGTAAGAGGAATAAGGGGAAACAAATAACTAGTGTTTCTGAAAAACAGATTATTGCAGATTGGATCGTAGAACATGATAAAAGTTTAAATAGCAAGGATAAAAAGACCCTTGACCTTATAAGCAACAATTTAAATTATGACGGAATTGAGGTTAAAGATCGAGACAATGGAGATGATATTATTATCATACCTATAAAAGAAACGGTCAAAAGCCATTTAAATCTTAACGCAAAGCACCTCAAGCTTGATGCTAACTCAATTCTGAACTATGTAATCGTGCGAAACAAAGACGGAAAACTAAGATGGTCGTACATCGTATCGTTTCAACCATCCGATGGTAAAAAACATTCTAAGCTTTTGGATGGAACTCTTCAAAATATACTAAACAATAAGCCCGTTGCAGATGAAGGAGTGTTTAATCTTATCAATTTGGATGGTAAATTGTCACTACAGCTTAGTTACAAAAACAACAAAATATCTGCTGTCGGCAGACCTATGACAAAAGCTCAATATGCAGAATTTAAGAAGTTACTGTCCTTCGAAAAGAAAGACAATCAGAAATCATTGAATAACGCGCCATTGCCAGAAGATTGTGAAGATTTTTTCCTAGTAACAACATATTATGACGGAGAAGGTGGTACGTATGAAGATTGGGAATATTTATATACAGAATGTGACGGAGAGACAGGCGGCGGTGGTGGCGGCGGTCTTGGTACTCCTGAGGAAGACCCTGATATAGAAATAGAAACCGAGCAGGAGTTTTCATCACTTGAAAATATAGGCACACCTCTTGATATGGAAGCGGGTAATAGCGGCCCAAACACAGCAGGAGTTCAAATACCAGGCACTCTTGTCAGTTTTAAAGCAAAAATTACGCGTAAGGAAGGGCGAATATTAAAAGCCATAACTAGAATTACAATGGACGACCCTACGATAGCATATGGAGCAGTGAGCGCACCGTTTCAAAGTGCGTACAGAAATAAGCCGTGTGTGAGATACGTTACCCTCATAGCGGTTTTGAACACAAAGCAAGTCGATATTGGTGGCGTTACCGCTACTCTCAGATGGCGCTACGACTTACACTGTAAGTATGTTTATACAGGTTTGGATATCGTAGATACCGAACAATTTGAGCGACTTCATCAAGCTACGGTATCGGCATACACTATAGGGGCAGTTGAATGGTAAATAACGTATTTGATTAAAAATTATGACTGATAAAAACAGGATAACATTTAATTCGGATGCTTTTATAGGTGGCCTTAGGCATATGGTTGTTAATGGTCGTGCCGACCTTTTGTCAACGATAAACTCTGGTGTGAACCTGATGTTTTGGGAAATCGGGACACTGATAGGTAACAAATCAAGATCAGATGAAAGACATATCATCGAAGAGCTTTCAAATTCCTTAGCGCCAGTTTTTGGTGATTATTTTAGTAATGAAAATCTTTCTTTAATGAGAATTTTCGCCGAAAAATGTTCTGTAGCCACTATTGGTAAGACGTCAACGGATATAAATTGGGGGTATATCCCTCAATTTATATCTCTAAAAGACGACAGTGCTTGGATGTTTTATTTTAAGCTAATGCATATTCATTCTTTAACTCCAGTAGAATTAAAAAATGAAATTGCAGCAAATGCCATCGAAAATAAAACTATTGATGACGAAAAAAATATCTCGCGGTATGATCTGGCTGAATTTCATCACCATACAAGCGAATTATATTTCGGTAAAAAGGATAGCGCAAATTTTAGGAAACTGTTCGAACCTCGAGACATACATGACCCAGTACTAACAAGCTTTTTATCAAAACATTCGAATAATGAACTTGTAATGCCTATTTATAGGTTAATATTTGAATTTCAATCTGAAACTCACTACGTTATAAACTTCCAGTTTAATTCTTTATTATGGGAAATCGGAGGAGAATTAATTAATCTCTCAAAGAGTTTGAATGTCCCCATGCTAGATATTTTAAATAAAAGTATTCAGGAATATGAAAAAGAATTTCCGTCCCTTTTTAATATTGATGTGCTCTCGCACTGTGTTAAATTTGCAGAACAATATAAAACAGATAATCAATTTGAGATTACAGAACTTGTATCATGGCCTTATATTAAAATTTTACTTGAGGTAAACGATATAGAAAAGCAGAGCTTTATTGCCAAAGAAGGTTTAAACAAAGGAATAGGTATTCAAAAGCTTAAAAGTTTGATTGCAGATAGTTTTTTTGATATTAAGAAGGAATATAATGTATCAAACATGGTTAGAAGTCGTAATTCAACGACAACAGAAACAAAAGATGACGATACCGTAACCTCTATTACTGAGGAATTAATGGAGCCAATTATTCACCCCATACACGACATAAACCGCAATATCTACAAAACTCAAGAATTGCTAACTTTCTTAACTAATTTCGAATAAAAACGAGGCATTATCTATCCGTTTGTTTTTCTAGTACCCTATGCAATTTTGTTTCGACCGTTTCGGATGGTTTAGTTTTTCCTGCTTCCCATTTGAGTATTGCCGTTTCACTTACTCCGATTAACCCTGCAAATTTATTTGCACTCAAGCCATGTTTAAAGCGATACTCTTTCATTCTTGCTTCCAACGAAGAACTATCGAACTGCCATAGGGAATATCCTAAAAATGTGGTGATGTGACTAAAGTCTCTAATGCGTGGCTTTTTCTGGTTGTTTTCCCAACTGCGTAGAGTTGGAAGACTAGTATTTAGTATCACTGCAACTTCTTGAACTGATAATTGTAAATATAGCCTCCGTTTCAGCAAATGTTCGCCAAGTGTTTGTGGATGCACAAGGTAAATAAAATCCTAATAATTAGCAAGTTGCATTATTTTTAAGAGAATGTTTTAAATGCGGCACGATTTTGGCAACTTTGAATACATGAAAATAGCTGTCGATATGGATGAGGTGCTGGCCGATCCATTAAAAAAATTTATACAATTATACCATCGCGATTACGGGACGCCTTTAGACTTGCGGCTGGAAGCCGGCAACGAAATTTACCATCAGATGCCGGAGCATTTGCGCGATAAATGGTATGATTATATCCATGAAAAGGGCTTTTTTCGTGATCTGGAACCCATTCCCGGTAGTGTGGAAGCGCTCCACCAATTGCAGACCCAATACGAGATTTATATTGTTTCGGCAGCGATGGAATTTCCCAATTCGCTCGAAGACAAATATTACTGGCTACAGGATCATTTCCCCTTTATTGGTTGGAAAAACATCCTGTTTTGTGGAGAAAAAATTGTAAACACCGACATCATGATCGACGACCGGATCAAGAACTTTGCCGGCTTTAAAGGCCGCTGCCTGCTTTTTTCATCGCCCCATAACCTGCTCATCAATGGTTACGAACGCGTCAACACCTGGCAGGAGGTGCTGGAGAAGTTGGGCTGCGCTTAGGGGCGTGTTTTTAAGACGTCATAACCTGCTTATTACCGGGTATGAAGGCGCCAATGCCAATCAACCGGTTCTTCATATTATTATTTCCCAACAGCGATTTAATTTGTGCAATAGCCACTTTGTTCAGTTCTGTTAGCCTGTCTGTTTGCGAAAAATCTTTGCGGATTAAAAGCGAATTGATACTCTCCAAATGGCTGAGTACTATCAATTGTTCAATGGTGGCCTCATCTCTAATGTTCCCTTTGGCGTCTGGATGTTGTGCTTTCCACTCTTTCGCCGTTATTCCGAATAAGGCCATATTTAACAGGTCTGCTTCGTTGGCATATATAAAATTAGCCTGTTGTTTAGTGATGAGCTTGGGTATCAGACTTTCTTTAATTGCATCGGTGTGAATACGGTAATTTACCTTTGCCAAAGTGCGCAAAAGTACCTCCATACCTTCCGGTTTTGGACACGATGCCGATAGCATTGGTTTCCTCAATCCATCGTTTGGGGGTTAAAGAGAAACTGTTTGAGCCCGACATCTATTTTCTGAACGGTTATCGTTTTATTCTTGTAGTGTTATAGTGATTTAAAGTAGAATGGGATTGTTGTTCATACAAATGTATAAATTAACCCAATCTTTTTAGCTTTGCGTCTTTAATTGAATTTCCTTTTTTAATACGATAATGATACCGATGAACGCCTATTCTTCTGCGATTGCTGCGGCGCTGCAAATTAACCTGAAGCAGGTAAATGCTACCCTTAACTTGTTGGAGGAGGGGGCGACCATTCCGTTTATTTCGCGCTACCGCAAGGAGTTAACGGGTAGTTTAGATGAAACGCAGGTGGCTGCGATACGGGATAAGGCCCTGCAATTAAAAGAAGTCGATAAGCGGAGAACGGCTATTTTAAAGGCTTTGGCCGAACTGGAGAAGCTGACGCCGGAATTGGAGCAGCAGGTAAAGAATGCCGACACCTTATCGCTGTTAGAGGATATTTATCTGCCCTTTAAGCCGAAGCGTAAAACACGTGCGGCGATGGCGCGGGAGAAGGGTTTGGAGCCTTTGGCGCTTCGTATTCTGGAACAGAGCCGGATGGATCCTGAAGAAGCTGCGCGGGGCTATGTAAACCCGGCCAAAGAGGTGGCAAGTGTAGAAGAGGCGCTGGCCGGTGCCCGGGATATTATTGCCGAGCATATCAGCGAGAGCGCGGAGGCCCGTGCAGCCATGCGGCGTTATTTTTCGCGCGAGGCGACGTATAAAACCCGGCTTGTAAAAGGGAAGGAGGCCGAGGGGCAGAAGTATAAAGATTATTTTGAATGGGAGGAACCCGCCCGGCAGGCACCTTCGCACCGGGTGCTGGCCATGCGCCGGGCGGAAGACGAAGGAATTTTGAAATTGGATGTGCTTCCTCCGGAAGAGGGCGCTATCGCCCTGCTCGAAAAACAGTTTATTAGGGCTTCGAACGCTTGTGCGGGCGAGGTGCGGCTGGCGCTTCAAGACGGCTATAAGCGCTTGTTGCGCCCCGCGATAGAGACCGAGTGGCGCACCTTGACCAAGCAAAAGGCCGATGAGGAAGCGATTCGTGTTTTTGCGGGCAATGCCCGGCAATTGTTGATGGCCGCTCCTTTAGGGCAAAAAAATGTATTAGCCATCGATCCGGGCTTTCGCACCGGCTGTAAGGTGGTTTGCCTCGACAGACAGGGCAAGCTCCTGCACAATATGACCATTTATCCGCATAACGGGGCGTCTGCACTAAAAGATGCGGCCTGGCAATTGGAAAAATGCTGTGAAAACTATGCTGTGGAGGCCATTGCCATCGGTAACGGAACAGCCGGACGCGAAACCGAGAGCTTTGTGCGGGGCTTAAAGCTGGCGGGCATACTGGTGGTCATGGTAAACGAAAGCGGGGCGTCTATTTATTCGGCCTCGCCGCTGGCCCGTGCCGAATTCCCCAATCATGATATTACCGTGCGGGGGGCGGTGTCTATTGGTCGCCGGCTCATGGATCCGCTGGCCGAGCTGGTAAAAATTGATCCGAAATCGATTGGCGTGGGGCAATACCAGCACGATGTGGATCAACAGAAATTGCAGCAGAGTTTGGACGATACCGTGATGAGCTGCGTGAATGCGGTGGGTGTAGAGCTGAATACCGCGTCGAAGCAAATATTAGCCTATGTTTCGGGTCTGGGTCCGGCATTGGCACAAAATATTATCGATTACCGGAACACGCACGGCGCCTTTAAAAACCGGGAGAGTTTAAAGAAAGTGCCTCGCCTGGGCGATAAGGCTTTTGAGCAGGCGGCAGGTTTTCTGCGCATCAGCGATGCCACGCAGGTATTGGATCGCAGCGGTGTGCATCCCGAAAGCTATGCGCTGGTGGCGCAAATGGCGGCCGATCTGGAATGCACGGTCGACAGGCTGATGAAAGACCCGCAATTACAAAAAAGGGTGCAACTGCAACGTTATGTGAGCGCCTCGGTGGGGCTGCCCACTTTAAACGATATTATGAAAGAATTGGCCAAACCGGGTCGCGATCCGCGGGAACAGTTTGAAGCCTTTAGTTTTGCCGAAGGGATTAATGCCATCAGCGATTTGCATACTGGCATGACGCTGCCGGGTATCGTGACCAATATTACCAATTTTGGCGCTTTTGTTGATATTGGTGTTCATCAGGATGGTCTGGTGCATACCAGTCAGTTAGCCAACCGCTACGTTTCAGACCCGAATGAGGTGGTTAAAGTAGGGCAGGTGGTTAAGGTGACGGTAAAAGACGTGGATATCGCGCGGAAGCGGATTTCACTTTCAATGAAAGAGGGCCTGGCCAAATAGCAATGAAAAAGGGCGCCCTCAATTGAGGGCGCCCTAATAATCTTTATGCGATACGCGGCTTATTTTACCCCGTATTTATCGCTAAATTTCTTATCCAATTGCTTATGCAGATTGTCTAAGTTAATCGAGCGACCTTGAATAAAGGCTTCTTCTACCTTATTCGAAATCATATCCAGCGCGTCGCCGGCAGAGATAATAAAGGTGGCATCCTTGCCGATAGCCAGACTGCCAATGGTATTGTCCATCCCAAGCGCTTTAGCGGTATTCAGTGTAATGGTTTTTAAGGCATCTTCCTTGCTCATGCCCCAGGCAGAGGCGGTTCCGGCCATAAAAGGCAGATTGCGCTGTTGCCAGAAGCCGTCAATGCTTAAGGCTACCGTTACACCGGCATTGCTTAAAATCGAGGCGTTTTTATAGGGCAGGTTCACATCTTCGTCGATACTTCCCGGCAAAGCATGCGGTTGATTAACCACCACTATAACATTATTTGCCTTTAAAAAGTCGGTGATAAAGCGTGCTTCGGCACCACCCACAATAACGGGAGTAATACCAAAGCCTTTTGCGAAATTAACGGCTGCAACGATGTCTTTCTGGGTATTAGCTGCGATAAACAGTTTTTTAGTTCCATTAAACAATCCTTTCATGGCGGCAAGACGCGCATTTGTTACATCATGACTGTTTTGACTATATGTTTTTGCCTGCGTAAAAAAGGTGTTGAGTTCGGCGATGGCGTTATTTACCCTTTCGTTCGGGTCGCCCGCTGCTGCCCCGCCTCGTCCGCCAAAGCCACCACGTCCGCGAGGTATGGCTGGCCAGGTAATATGCATGGCATCTTCCGTTTTAAGGGCGGCATCTTCCCAGTTCCAGGCGTCGAGTTGTACCACACCCGAACTTCCCGAAATATAGCCGCCTCCGGCGGGTGTAATCTGCGCCATCAGCACCCCGTTACTCCTTAAAGTGGGCGGCACTTTCGAATCGGTATTATAAGCAATAATCGCACGGATATGCGCATTATTATCGCCGATTTCGCGTTCGTCTAAGGTGGCTTTTACCGATTCGATTTCGGCAAGGCCAAGATTGGTTACTGGTGCAATAAAGCCCGGATATACCTGCTTGCCGCTGGCGTCAATGAGCCGGGCACCGGTGGTATTCGGTTTTACGGTGCTCGCATCGCCTATACCCGTAATTTTTCCTTTTTCGAGGGTTAAATAGCCATTTGGAATCACCGTGCCGTCGCCGGTATGAATGGTGGCTCCCATGACAATAATTTTCTGATTTTGGGGCTTGGCCGGAGAAATGGTAGCCTGTCCATAGCTTAAACCTACGGACGCAAACAAGGCTACAGCCGTACTAATATACTTATTCATGATTGTGCTCTCCTTCCATTTGGTTTACTTCTGCCCAGTAATCTTCTTCCGTTTCGCATTGATATAAGCGTGGTGCGCGTTCGCCAATTGCACGTTGTGTACGGGCGCCGCCATTTTTGTTTTCGATTAATTTTTGAATGATACGTGCCTTCTCTGCATTTTGTGCTTTTTGTACCTGTGCGTCACGATCGATATCCCAATATGCAATACCGTCTACAAAAGTTTTTTCGGCTTTAGCATAGATTGACAATGGATTGGCAGACCAAACCACGATATCGGCATCTTTGCCCGGTTTTAAGCTGCCTACTTTATTATCAATATGCAACATACGTGCCGGATTCAGCGTCACAAATTTCAAGGCTTCTTCCTGCGGAACATCGCCATATAACACGGCTTTACCGGCTTCCTGATTCAGGTGGCGCGCCATTTCGGCATCATCCGAATTAAAGGCAGTGGTAATACCCACGTTATGCATAATTTTTCCATTATAAGGAATCGCGTCCTGCACTTCCATTTTATATGCCCACCAATCGGAGAAAGTAGAGCCGTTAATACCATGCGCTTTCATTTTATCCGCAACTTTATAGCCTTCTAAAATATGCGTAAAGGTGTTTATTTTGAAACCTAAGCTATCGGCAACATGAATCAGCATGTTAATTTCGCTTTGTACATACGAGTGACAAGTGATAAAGCGCTTGTTATTCAGAATTTCGACTAAGGCATCGAGTTCTAAATCACGGCGCACGTTATTTCCTTTTACAGCTAATGCTTTTTCATACTCACGGGCACGGGTAAAGGCATCTACAAAGGTTTGCTCCACACCCATACGGGTAGCAGGGAAACGCTGGTTGCTTTGCGAAGAGCTTTGTTTCACGTTTTCGCCTAAAGCAAATTTGATAAAGCCATCGGCGCCTGCAAATTTCAGTTCTTCGGGTGTTTTTCCCCAGCGTAATTTAATTAACTGTGCCTGTCCGCCGATAGGGTTGGCCGAACCATGCAGAATTTGCGAAGACGTTACACCCCCTGCTAATTGGCGATAAATATTGATATCTTCGGAGTTAATAATATCGCCAATGCGTACTTCGGATGATACCGACTGTGCGCCTTCGTTAATACCGCCACTTCCGGCGATATGCGAGTGTTCGTCGATGAGACCAGGGGTAATGTGTTTACCGGTGGCATCAATTACCTTGGCCGATCCGGCCGAAAGATTTTTACCTACCGCTTTAATTTTTCCGCCTTCAATCAGCACGTCGGCATTTTGAAGCACACCCTCTTTTTCGTTGGTCCATACGGTGGCGTTTTTTAATAATACCGTTTCCTGTGCCGGAGCGGCTTCGGTGCCAAATGCCGTAAACGGATAAATCAAAGCGCCTTTCGGACTTTCAGTTTTGGCTGTTTCCTCCCGTTTAGGACCTTCTTTAAAGGCTTCTTTAAACGAGCCGCTCCATGCACCCGAAGATAAAGAGCTGATAAACACCTCGCCGGCAAAGGCTACCGGGTTCATGGCGGTCAGATAACCACTTAAGCGGACATCGCCTGTGGGATTATTGCGCGAGTTAAAATAAATATTAACCCAGTCACCATTGCGGTTCAGGCTGGCGTTAATCGGACTGCCCTCCGTTCCGCTGCGTTCAATCGTTGCAGAAGGAGACGCGGCCGATCCGGCAATTTTTAACAGTACATCACCCATACCGGCAATGTTCAGCGCATAGGTGCCACGAATATCGGTCACATTCATTTTGTTGACCACAAAACGTTTTCCTTGTACCCAATTTTCATAAATAATATTTCCATTCTTGAAAAGATTATCCGACGTAATTAAAAAGTTAGCCAGTTTTCCTTTCTCAATAGAGCCTACTTTGTCGGCAATGCCCAGCATCGTGGCCGGAATTTCAGTAACCGATAAAAGCGCTTGTTTTTCGCTCAAGCCGTTATGAATGGCCTGCTGGATGTTGGTCCAGAACTCACGTGGGGCATCCAGACCAAAGGTGGTTAATGCAAAACGGATACCGGATTTTTCCAGCACTCCGGGATTGGTAGGTGCCAGCTCCCAACCTTTTAACTGTGCCAGCGACAAATTGCGTGCCTCCGCGGGATCATCCACATCAAAACCTTTCGGGAAATTAATTGGGATAATCAGCGAGGCTCCGGTTGCTTTTACAGCATCGATACGTTGATATTCATCTCCATTCGATTTAATGATATACGACTTTCCAAATTCTTTCGCGACTTTGTCGGCACGTAAAATATTGGCCCAACCGTCCGCTTCAAACAATTGTGGCAAACTTTGCTGTTTGTTAAACTGTTCTAAAGAAATATTGTATTCGTCTTTCTGCTTTTTATACCAATCAGCATCTAAATAAGTTTGGCGTAGCAAGGCAATTGAACCCATCAGCGACGAAGGATAGTCGTTGCTCGAAGTACCGCGGTTAAAGGAATAATTTGCCGCGCTCTGATCGTTCAGCATCACCTCATTTTCGCGGGCATCACTTAGCGTAACCGCCGCCGATGTACCGCGGGCAATTCCGTCCCGGCTAACCGCGTTAACACTACCAAATCCGGCTTTCCTTAAATCGTCTGCTTTTTTGGCATCCACAGAAAAGATTGCGCGCGCTTCTACTTCGGGACGAATACTTTCGTTCCAGTTATAAGGCCCTTTTTTAGTCGATGTAAAAACAGATTGACGACCAAAGAAGCCGCCGCCTTGTCCGTTAGACCGCGTGGCTTCGGGTATACCATAGGATGTGAAGGCATCAATCAGCGAAGGATAGATATATTTACCTTTCAAATCAATTACTTCATAGCCCTTCGGAATGGCGGTGCCTGTCCCTACAGACTGAATTACTTTGTCTTTGATGAGTAAAACCCCATCATTAATGGTTTGGTTGGCATTGACCACGATATTGGCATGCGTAAATGCATACATTCCCGGCCGGATGTCGTACGATCCGTTCACGGGAAATGTTTCTTGCGCAAATACGCCTATCGCAGAAAACACCAGCATACATGCTAGTAAAATTTTCTTCATAATATTGAGTTTATTTGAGATTAAAGCTACCTATAAATTGGCATTTTTGAAATATATAATCAGTTTTTTACATAAGGCATTGTATTTCGCATTTCAGGAATTATTTTTTACTTTTGAAACAAAGGAATTTAATTAAAGAAGATATATAATGAATGATTTTTACACCGTATTAAAAGGCGCCCATTCCGGCTGGCGCTATATTGTTTTTGTTCTGCTGATTATAGCCGTTCTTCAGGCTTTAATGGCAGTGAGCGGCAAACGCCCCTATACCGAAGGCAACCGGAAGCTTAATCTTTTTACCCTGATTAGTGCGCATATTCAATTGCTTTTAGGTTTAATTCTCTATTTTGTCGGCTCGTTTTATCAAATGGACTCGTCAACGGTGGTAGGTCGGTATTGGAAAATGGAACATATCAGTATGATGCTATTAGCGATTGTTCTGATTACGGTGGGCAATTCCCGCTCTAAAAAAGTGCCGGATGATAGCGCTAAGCATAAAGCAATTCTCGTTTTCTTCGGCCTGGCCTTGCTGCTTATTATCGGTGCCATCTTTATGATGACCAAATCCGACCCTACGCGTCATTGGTTTGGAATGAGTTAAGGCGGCTAAAGGATTTTTATTAAAAAAATTTTGAATTTTTGACTTTTTCTATATTTTTGCTTCATAATGATGAACAATAAACATACATGGCAGTGGCGTCGCAATGCAAATAGCGTTATGTCGAGCAATGTGTTACCTTATAGTTAATCAACCTAAACCTAAACTTAAACCACATTTAAAAACCCGACGTAACCACACGGCGGGTTTTTTGTTTTAAGACACCTGTCGTCGTGAGGATATAAAAAATAACAACAGACGATAACAACATGCATCATTTTCAGATTCAAACCCATATTCAGAAGCGCCTGGCCGATACGATAACGCCTGTGAGCATTTACCTCCGCTTGCGCGACGTGTTTCCCAATACTATTTTGCTCGAAAGTTCCGATTATCATAGCCGGGAAAATGCCACCAGTTATGTTTGTGCTCAGCCGGTAGCGGGAATGCAGGTAAAAGACGGTCTTTTTAGCGCATATTTCCCCGACGGGACTAGCATCGAAAAAACCAATTTTGTATTGGCCGACGAGATTAGCGCATTTAAGGCGCGCTTTATTCCCGACGGGCAGGTGCAGGAAAAACATTTGACAGATGGCATGTTTGGTTATTTTACCTGGAATGCGATATCCTATTTCGAGGACATTCAATTTACCGCGGCTACGGATGCTGCCGATTCCATTCCGCTGATGCAGTATCATGTCTATCGCTATATTATTGCTATTGATCATTTTAAAAATGAAATGACGCTGATGAAAAGTAGTTTTAATGCGGATGACGATGCTGATTTGAGCCGGATAGAATACCTCATTCAGAATAAAAATTTTCCGGAATATCATTTTAAAGCCGAAGGCGAGGAAGTATCTAATCTGAGTGACGCCGGATTTATCCAAATCGTAGAACAGCTTAAAGCACATATTTACCGGGGTGATATTTTTCAGATTGTGCCTTCAAGAGCGTTTAAACAGCGTTTTCAGGGCGATGAGTTTAATGTGTACCGCTGCCTGCGATCTATAAATCCTTCGCCTTATCTTTTTTATTTTGATTACGGGAGTTTTAAGTTGTTCGGTTCCTCACCGGAGGCACAGTTAACGATTAAATCGGATGTGGCCAGTATATTTCCGATTGCCGGCACCTTTAAACGCAGGGGCAACGATGCCGAAGATGCAGCGCTGGCCCGACAGCTCGAGGCCGACCCAAAGGAAAGTGCCGAACATGTTATGCTGGTCGATCTTGCCCGCAACGATCTGAGCCGCCATTGCCGGGAGGTAGCCGTAAAATCGTTTAAGGAGGTACAATATTATTCGCATCTCATCCATTTGGTGTCGAAGGTGAGCGGTCATTTAGACGAAAAAACCCCTGCTTTTAAGGTGGTAGCCGATACCTATCCCGCGGGTACACTGAGCGGCGCACCCAAATATAAGGCGATGCAGCTCATAGACCGCTATGAACCTTCGGGACGTAATTTTTATGCCGGAGCCATTGGTTATATGGGCTTCGACAACGATTTTAATCACGCCATTATGATCCGTACGTTTATGAGTAAAAATAATCATTTACATTATCGCGCCGGTGCGGGAATTGTGGCCGACTCTGTGCCGGAAAAAGAATTGCAGGAGGTTAATAATAAAATGGCGGCCCTGCGCAAAGCGATTCAAAGCGCGGGCGAGATTTGAGGGCTAAAAAAACAGAAGCAATATAGACCGGATAACCGGTCATAATATAAAATATAAACAAAATGAAACCAATTTTAGTTATCGATAATTACGACAGCTTTACCTACAATCTGGTACATCTGCTTCATGAGTTGGGTTATGAGGCCGAGGTATGGCGGAACGATCAGTTTGCGCTGGAGGACGTAGCGGCTTATGATCAAATTCTACTATCGCCGGGGCCCGGCATTCCCGAAGAAGCAGGGCTGCTGCTGCCGCTTATTAAAGCCTATGCGCCAAGCAAGCGCATATTAGGAGTTTGTTTAGGACAACAGGCCATTGCAGAGGTG
>Ga0222423_1001047_pt1 | contig 14177 bp, 9 predicted proteins | sample 3A0metagenome_FD_182472 | JGI IMG/M metagenome (GOLD analysis project Ga0222423, IMG submission 182472) | Enriched microbial communities from leaf-cutter ant dump, University of Wisconsin, Madison, United States - 3A0 (version 2) | ecosystem: Environmental > Terrestrial > Nest > Insects nest >...
CGCGGATCATTACCGGTTCGTTTGCCGCCTCACTGGTCACCACCTTGTGGGAACGCAGCGAAAGCCAGCACCAGACGCGGCTGGCCGAGACTATGGGCGGGCCGGACGGCCTGAGCGGGCCAATGGCCGAAGCCTTCCATCAGGCCAGCCAGATGGGCCTCGACACGGCCCAGAGCGCGGCCCTGATCATGCGGCAGGTCTCCAGTCAGGCCTTCCTGCTGGCCACTGTCGATCTGTTCCGCATCGCCGCGATCGTCATCATATTGCTGGTGCCGTTCGTCTGGCTGTGCCGCAAGACGCTGGTGCAGGGGCCGGTGACCCACGCCGCCGACTAGTATCGTGAATTTGAAGTTCGCCTCATTTTGATATCAAACGCCGGGCGAACTTCAAAAAAAGACGGTTTCAAAGCGAAAAAACCAGCCTGCCCCAACGGACAGGCCGGTTTTTTTGTGTCTGCGTCAGTTCCCCTTCAGGCCTTTGCAGCGGGCCTGAGGCGAAAGGCAACCCCCAGCCGGTTATAGGCATTCATCAGGGCCACAGCCATCGTCAGATCAGCCAGATCCCTGTCATCGAACACCCCGGCCACAGCGGCATAGGCGTCGTCCGGCACATGGGTTTCGGCGACCTTCGTCACCGTCTCCGTCCAGGCCAGAGCCGCCTGTTCACGGGCATCGAACAGGTGCGCAGCTTCGTGCCATACCGGCACCAGAAGCAGCTTATCGACCGAATAGCCTGCCTGCAAAAGATCGCGCGAATGTTTGTCTATGCAATAGGCACAGCCATTGATCTGCGACGCCCGCAGATAGACCAGATCGATCAGGCTTTTCGACAGATTGGTCTGGTTGAGCAGATACAGGCGGGTTTGGTTCAGGGCCTTCATCGCCTCAGGGGCGACGGCACTGTTGTTCAGACGATCGGTCATACATATTCCTTTGCGCAGAGGCATTGTTTTCGGGCGTTTCGGGCCGGAAGGCTTTAGTGACAACTATGCCACAGTGCGCCCCTGAGGCCAAAGCCGCAATGCGGAAATCCGGCCCCTGTCACAAAAACTTTGCACAGCCTCACTATGCAGCGCCCCGACAGGGCTTTGACCGTGGCCATTCACGGCCTTACCCAAGCCCTGCCTGTTCATATGCAGCCGCCGCTTTCCGGTGGCCCTATTCCGAGGATCATCCTTACATGCCCGTGTCTTCACGCGCCAAGTCTCTCTCGGCAGGTCTTGCCTTCCTGCTGTCCAGCACCATGCTGGCCGGTATCGCCCATGCTGACATCGCTGCCGATGCCGCCGCTGATGCCGATGCCAGCAGCGAAATGACGGAAATCGTCGTCGTCGGTTCCGGTCACACCCGTTCGGTGTCCACCCTGCTGCCGTCCGATCTCGATGTGCTGCCCCCCGGTTCCAGCGTGCAAAAGGCGCTGAACGTCCTGCCGGGCGTGAGCGCCCAATCGATCGATGCGCTGGGCGTCAACGAACAGTCCCTGTCGCTTCAGGTGCGCGGCTTCAGCACCACCCACCTCGGCTATACGCTTGACGGTATGCCGCTGGGGGACGGGGCCTATAACAACTATAACGGCCTGACCATCAGCCGCGCGCTGATTTCGGAAAACCTGGCCCGCGCCGAACTGGCGACCGGTATTGCCGGTCTGAGCATCCCCTCGACCAGCAATCTGGGCGGTGCCCTGTCCTATACCTCCAGCAACCCGCACGCCGACAGGGGCCTGTCCCTGTCGCAAGGCTTCGGCAGCGAAGACAGCCGCCGCACCTTCATGCGCGTCGATACCGGTGACTATAATGGTTTCTCGGCCTATCTGTCGGGGCAATATACCGAGCAGGATCTGTTCATCGATCAGCCCGCCGGTAACAAGTCTTTCGGCAAGCAACTGAACGGCAAGGCACAATACCGCTTCGCGCGGGGTGTACTGACGGCCTTTGCCGATGTGTCGCGTACCAATCAGGCCGACGACCCCTATCTGTCGAAGGACATGCAAAGCCGTCTCGGCTGGGACTGGGGCGGGGTGGCACCGGACTGGGACACCTATCTCGGCCTTTCCTACTGCGTGCTGCAACCGAAGGATACGCCTGACCCGCGTTGCGTCCCCTCGACCGGCAAGGACAAGTCGGGCGAAGCCGCCTATACCAATGGCCAGATCCTGCGCAATGACGAACTGTATTATATTGCCGGTGACTTTGACCTGTCCGCTTCGCTCAGCGCGCGCGTTCAGGTCTATAAGCACACCGACAAGGGCGCCGGTAACAACTTCATCAATACCGGCTGGTCAACCCAGGGCACGGTCGATACGTCCGACGATGTGCCGGTGCAGGTGCGTGACACGCGCTACAGCATCGACCGCAGCGGCGCGCTCGGCAGCCTGAGCTGGGAATCGGGCATTCACCACGTTCAGGCCGGTTTCTGGTTCGAGGAAAACACCAGCAGCGCCGTGCGCTATTTCTGGACGAATGTGACGGGGCCGTTCAGTCTGGCGCACTATCTGAAAGGTCAGCCGGACACGACCGAATGGGCGCAGGAAACCGACTGGAAGACTCAGCAATTCTACGTTCAGGACACCCTGTCCCTGCTCGATGACACCCTGAGCATCGATTTCGGCTTCAAAAGCACCAATGCCAAATCCACCGCCCGCGCCATTGACGGCATTGCCAAGGCCCCTCCGGGTGCCAAACAGTTCGCCAGTGGCTCTCTGACGGCCAGGGACAATTTCCTGCCGGAAGTCGGGGTGCGCTGGCAGGTGGCCCCCGGTCATGAACTGTTTGCCAGCTATGCGGAAAACATCGCCATGTATCAGGGCGGTTTCAAACTTGGGCCGCAATCGGTAACCCAGACCATCTGGGACCTGCAAGGTCAGTATCTGAAGCCTGAAACTTCAAAAAGCGTCGATGTCGGCTATCGCTATGTCAGCCAGCCGCTTCAGGTGTCGGTAGCTCTGTATGACGTGAAATTCGACAACCGTCTGCTGCAATATAACCCCTGCCCGACCAAGGATCAGTCTCAGCCCAACTGCGGCAACTCGTTCCACAATGCCGGCAGCATCACCAGCAAGGGTCTGGAAGTCGGCGTCCTGTGGAAGCCGCTGACCTGGCTCAACTGGTACAATTCGGCCTCCTATAACGAAACCACCTATGACGACAATCTCGACTGGTGCGACACCAACTCTGTCTGCTCGGTCAAGCTGACAAAGGGCAAGCAACAGGTGGATACGCCGAAGGAAATGTTCTCCAGCGTGCTGAACCTGCATAAGAACGGCTTCTGGGGGTCGTTGTCGGGCAAATATACCGGTGAACGCTTCTATACCTATACCAATGACCAGGGCTTTGGCGGCGTGACCACCTTCGACCTCGGCTTCGGTTATGACTTCACCCCCACCGGCGTGCTGAAAGGCGCGAAGCTGGCGGTCAATGTCACCAACCTGACCGACAAGCGTTATGCGTCGAACTTCGACAACAGCGCCTTCGTGCCGGACGATGCCACCGGAAAGACCCTGATCTTCCACGCATCGGCACCGCGTCAGGTCTTTGTCACGCTCGGTCTTGATTTCTAATCTGAACCGATAAGCGACACACCTGTTCAGGCAGGCGGTCATTCAGGCCGCCTGCCCCTTTTGTTTAGAGCCTGTTCCGTTCTGATTGAATCGGAACAACGCTCTGATTTTTTGTTTTGACGCGCTTTTTATCCGAAAAGTGCGTCACACTTTTCGTAAAGCGCTCTAAGGATTACCCGCCATGTCCCGTCCCCTATCCACCCTCCTGTTGCCTGTGCTGGCTCTTGGTCTGGCGTCCGGTGCCTGCGCTCAATCGGCCGCCTATACGCACCCGCACCGCGACACCACATCCGAGGCCGTCAATGTCACCCTCAATGGCCGCACCTATGTCACTCACGGTCTGGTCGGGGCCGGTCGCCTGAGCGCCGCCGCCCTCGATTTTGCCGGGGATACGCTCGGTTCCTTTTCCAGCATGGCCGTCCGGTCATGGCAAAAACTGCCCGACGGCAGCTATGACGGCGATCTCTATACCCTGCCTGATCGCGGCCCCAATGGTGTCGGCGCGGTCGAAGGGACGACCGACTATGCCAACCGCCTGCATCGGCTGCACCTGAACCTGACGCCTGACGGGCGCGTGACGCTCACCCCCACCGGCGGTTTCCTGCTGAAAGACGCCACGGGAAAGACCTTCACCGGCCTCGATCCCGCCGATCATGTCCTGACGCGCGACGGCATCCGCTACCCGTCTCCGGCCAGCGGTGTGGGCGCAGGCCGCATCAGCCTCGATCCCGAGGCCGTGGCCTTCCGGCCCGATGGCCGTTTCTATATTTCCGATGAATATGCGGCCAACATCTATCTGTTCGACGCCAGCGGCACCCAGACCGGCGCGATCCAGACCGTTCCCGCCCTGCTGCCGATAAAAAAGGGCCAGCTCGATTTCACCGCCGAAAAGGCCCCCGATACCGGCCGCCGCAACAATCAGGGGCTGGAGGCCCTGACGGTGACACCCGACGGCAAATATCTGGTCAGCGTCCTGCAAAGCGCGGCCATGCAGGACACCCGCAAAAAAGACGCCGCTACGCGCAACAATACGCGCGTGCTGGTCTATGATATTTCCGCCACCCCGACACCGGCGCAACCGGTTGGCCACTATGTCCTGCAACTGCCGGTCTATCGCGAAAACGGCAACGGTCAGGCGCCGGACACCACCGCCGCACAGTCGGAAATCGTCGCCCTGAGTGACACGCAGTTTCTCGTCCTGTCGCGTGACGGTAACGGACGTGGCAAGGGGACGCCCCATGCGCCCGTCTTCAAGAGCGTGTTGCTGATCGACACCACCGGCGCGACCAATCTGGCAGGCACGGCCTATGAGCAATCGACCCAGCCCATAGCCCCAAACGGTCAGCTTCTGGACAGTATCGTACCGGTGCAACAGACAGAGCTGATCAACATGCTCAATCCGCTGCAACTCGGCCGCTTCGGCCTCAATCTGGAGGTTACGCCGTCAACGCCGGACAGCCTGCCGGAAAAACTTGAGGCTCTGGCGATCGTTCCGGCCTTCGATGCCGATGCGCCGAATGATGTATTCCTGCTGGTGGGCAGTGACAATGACTTTGAAACCGCTTCGGGTCAGTTGAACGGGCAGGCCTTCGATGCCGGTCTGACCAATGCCGAAGGGACAGGTTCGGGCGATAATGACAGCCTGATACTGGTCTATCGCCTGACCCTGCCGCAGCCTTGACAGATGGCTCTCAACGTTCCAGCGCTCCTTTACCGGCCATAATCCGGTCACGCAGGCGGACGATGCGCGCCACACGGGTCTGCGGGGCCCTGGCCCCGTTCAGGTGCAGAACATAGCTTTTCTGCCGACCGGGGGTCAGGGCGTGAAAGGCCTCGGCCAGTTCAGGATCACTGTCGAGCGCATCGGTCAGTTCGGCGGGCATATCCGGTTCATGAACCGCCTTCGGGGCCTTGAGGCCTGCCTCGGCATAGCGCATGGCCTCCGCCAGATAGGCGCGCAGGATCGGGGCCATCGACGTTACCTTAGCCGCATCGGTAAAGCGGATCATGTCGGGGTGCCGGGTATTCGACCCCTGTTTTTCCAGCACCCCTTCAGGGTCTTGCAACAGAGCCGCCTGAAAGAAGATCAGGCGGAAATCGCCGCGAACCGCGCCGAACAGCACGATATTGCGACCGGCATGCATATAGCAGGGATGGCCCCACTTCACCGTTTCACAGAGACCGGCCTCAAGGCATATACCCCGCAGAGCCTCAAGCCCGTCCTGCCACAGACGCGCCGAACAGTCCGCTGTGGCAAAGCGCGCACACCGTCCGCAGCCGTCGGTGAAAAAGGTGTCTATCTCGGTGATCATCGGTTTATCGCCCGCTCTTTTGCCCGACTGTGACACGCTCAGGCGGGCCTGTCACCCCTCAGGGTAAGGCGATGACCCGCTCATCCCTCAGGGCATGGTCTGCCGGATGGTCTGCCCCGCCCCAGATTTTCCGCGCCGTCCACGGCTCCGGCGGCGCGCTCCAGAACGGTGCCGTCTGCGGCAGGCCCAGAGGCAGCAGGCCCGTCGCCGTCAGATAGAGACTGCCGGTTGAAATATAGTCTTCGCCCAGATCGGGCTGATGACCGGCCAGACCGATCCGCAGCCAGCCATCGGCGGTAAAGCTGTCGGCTGGTGACAAGGTACGCTGAAGCACCGCCCCCAGCGCCTCACGCACCTGCGGCGCTGTCACCGTGTGCGGCAGATGTTCCATCCAGGCCATCTGCGCCAGAGCGTGAAAGGCACCGGCCCGATAGACGACAGACCGGCCCAGCGGCGGGAAACTGCCATCCACACCGATCATGCGCTCCTGAATTTCGGCATAGCGCACGGCGCGCACCAGCACCTTGTCATAGGCCTCGCGGTAACGGGCATCGGTCTGTTGCAGCGCCTTCAGGCAATCGACCAGCATCGGCTGAATGACGAAGCTGTTGTAATAGTCGGCATGGTAATCCGCCCCGTCACCATAGGTGCCATCGCCGATATACCAGCCGAGCATCACGGCAATATTCTGCTCCAGCCGTTGCGTCACCGTCGGGCGACCGGCACGTTTCAGGCAGGTTTCCACCATAGCCGCGAACATCACCCAGTTGTTGCGGTCGGGATTGGGAATCTGGCGTGTGGACTCCAGCGCCGCAATGACCTGTGCCTTGACGGCAGGTGTCAGCGGATCCCACAGCACTTCCGGCGCGCGCACAATGGCCTGAGCGAGAAAGGCGGCATCGACCAGAGGCTGACGCTCTGCGGTAAAGTTCATAAAATCCGGTGAGGCCGGATTGACGGCACGTTCAAGCGCCGCCTGCGCCCAGCCGGCAAAGGTCGCCTGCAAGGCCTGTTCATGGCCCTGCGTCTCTTTCAGCGCCAGCCAGGGTGCCATCCCGCACATCAGTCGCCCGAAGGCTTCGAGATGGGTCACGCTGCGGCGATTGATATGGGCGGGCAGGTCGGCGCGCTGTTCCACCGGCATGGCAGCCTTTAAGGTGCCGCGCGACAGATGCGACAGCACCGGCCGCGCCAGCCTGTCCATCAGGGACAGCCAACAGGCCCGCGATCCCGCCTCAGGGGCCGGTGTGGCGGCACTCAGGCCCGTGGCCGCGCTCAGGCCGACCGCCGCGCTCAGGCCAAACAGGGTACGACGTGAAGGGTCCATCACCACACTCCTATTGTGTCACCAGCTCAAGGCGGCGCTTCCACAGCCAGGATTTGAACTCATCGACGGTTTTGATGCCCTGCTGATCCTGTATCCACGCATAGCCGAAGGCATAGTGCATATGGGCCGCGTCCTTAAAAGTCACATACAGGCTGTGGCCGTCATCGGCAGGCGCGCCGGTCACCTCATCGGGGCGATAATAGACGACCATACCCAGCTCATCACCGGCAAGGCTCTGTTTGCCCCATGTCGCCACATAGGCCCAGCCGGTGGCATCGGCCTCCCCCTGAATGACCTCGACCCCTTCCGGTTTGATCAGGCCGGTAAGGAAAGGATCAGAAGTCGCCTTTTCCGCATGAGCCGAAACCCGCGTCAGGGCCGACCCGCCGCGTATCGCCAGTTCGGTCAACAGATTTGTCCGCCCGCCATCAAGCCCGTCATTGCGCAGGGTGGCTCTCGCCTCATGCGGGTCGGCATTGTCCAGCGTGACGCGGATCTGCGATGCCCCAAGCTGCACCGCCTTGCCGTTACGCAGGCGGCCCAGACCGCCGATACCGACGGTTTCCCCGACCTTGAGGATGTCCATGCCCCACGGGGCCATCTCATGATAGGTGTCGCCCCCGATGCCGACCGTCTGCAACACATTGGCCGGAGCCTTCTTGCCGAACAGGTCAATGGCCATACGCTCATCAAGATACAGGCGATAGCCCGCCAGTTCGCTTTCCCAGCCCAGCCCCTCGAACGCCATCGCACCGTCACCGATGGTGTGGCCTGCCGGTACAGTATAGCTATCCCTTAACTGATAGGTCAGTGGCCGGGTATCAGTGCGGATATTCAGCACCATCTGCGGGCGCGGCAAATCCGCCGGAACCGTCAGGTCAGGCCCGTCGCTCAGATCCAGATCAGCCACCGCCACAGCCGCCATCAGGAAGGCCCCGCCGCCATAGAAATGGGTGTCGAAATAGGACACATTGTCGGGCCGGTCACCCACCGGCTGCACATAGCCGATACGCCCGTCAGGATGCACGGCGCGATTCAGCGCGGCCCAGCCCTTGCGCACCGCCGGTTCATAGGTCTGACGATCCAGAAGCCCCTGCCTTATGCCCCAGGCCAGACCATAGGTGAAAAAGGCCGTGCCGCTCGATTCCGGCCGTGTGGTGGCCGGATCGGCCAGAAGCGACGGCGACCAGTTGCCGTCGGTTTTCTGTTCCTGAATGAGGCGCGCCGACATCTGCTTAAAAATCGTCTCCATGCGCAAACGCACAGGGTCACCTTCGGGCAGAAGCGGAATACTGCGCGCCAGCCCCGCCAGCACCCAGCCATTGCCCCGGCTCCAGAATACCTTTTCCCCGTTCGGCCCCCGCCGCTCAAAGAAGCGTGAATCGCGGTAATAGAGATGCTCGTCCTTATCGAACAGGAAATCCGTGGTCGCCAGAAACTCCTTTTTGGCATAGTCGGCATATTTCGCCTCGCCGGTGACCTTCGACAGCGCAAACCATGTCGCCGGTGCCATGAACAGGGCATCGGCCCAGCACCAGCGCTGACTGCAATCAGGGCCTTTGACGGGCTTTGTGGCATCAGGGAAGGCAAGGTCTGTGGCCGGCGGATCGATCAATAGTTGATCGAACTGCGCCCGCATCGGTGCAAGGGCTTCGGGGCCTGCGCCATGCGCCGAGGCCCAGACATAGGCCTGACCAATGACATGATCATCGGCATGATAGGGCCGCGCCCCCAGTTGCCAGTGATTGTCCACCCCGCGCGCCTGTATGGCCTGAGCATAGGCCGGGGTCTGCGTCCGGTCGGCCAGATCGCTCAGGCCGACAAACAGCACCCCCTGTATCCAGCCGGTGCTGATCCATGAATCCCTGGCAAACGGATATTGGGCCGGATCACCCGCCAGCATGTGCAACTGATGCGCCGCCACACGCTCGGCCACGGCCAGCGCCTCGGCACGGCTATAGGGAACGGCGGTGCCCGCGGCTTCGGATGCCGTCTCCGCCGCCAGAACCGCAGGGGCCACAGGCGCGCTCAGGGCCAGAAACAGGGCCGTCATCAACCCGCCGCAGCGCCTTGTCCTCGGTGTGTTCATGCCGTTTATCCTTTCCTGTCGCCTCTTAGAGCGCTTTCCGAAAAGTGTGACGCACTTTTCGGAAAGCGCGTAAAAACAAAAAATGAGAGCGTTGTTCCGATTCAATATGAACGGAACAGTCTCTTAGGCCAGCTGGCAAATATCCAGTTGATCCATATCGTCATAATCGAGGTTTTCACCGCCCATCGCCCAGATAAAGGCATAGTTCGATGTGCCTGCGCCCGTATGTACCGACCAGGGCGGACAGATGACCGCTTCTTCGTTATTGACCACGATGTGCCGCATCTGATCGGGCTGTCCCATGAAATGAAACACCCGCGCGTCGTCTGCGAGGTTGAAATAGAAATAGGCCTCGGAACGGCGGTCATGGGTATGGGGCGGCATGGTATTCCAGACGCTGCCCGTATCCAGCACGGTCAGCCCCAGCAGCAACTGCGCCGACTCACAGACACCGGGAATGATCAGCTGATAGATGGTGCGGGCATTGGAGGTTTCCATCGCCCCGCGCCGCAGCGGCTTGGCCCCGGCCAGCGGCAGGTGGCGCAGCGGAAATTCCCGATGCGCCGGTGTCGAAGCCAGATAGAGCCTGACCGGTTGCGCTGCGTCTTCGGCGGCAAAGCTGACGGCGCGTGTGCCGCGCGGAATATACAGGGCATCATGGGGCAGGAGGCGCAGGGGCTGACCATCGACCTGCACCACCGCCACGCCTGTACCTATATTTACAACGCCCATTTCCCGATTATTGAGAAACGGCTGACCTTTGAGCGATTCGGGCGCCTCCAGATCCGGCAGGGCCACAGGCGCAATGCCCGCAACCACACCACCGATTACCAGTCGCTCCTGATGCAGATAGTTCAGCCGGATGCCCTTGGGTTCAAACAGGCCCTGCACCAGATAACGCGCCCGAAGATCGGCCTGAGACGCCCCGATCATCATGTCGGGATGGGTGGCATAAAAGGTATTCTGATACATTACGCGTTTCGCACCGCTGCCGTTTGTTTCTATTATTGAAACGGCATATCATTATTCTGAGACGGTGCAAACCCCATATTGGTGATTTCTACGCTCAGGCCCGAAAGTCAGCCTGCCTCCGTCGGCCCTGTCGCCTTGCGGCCATAGACGGCTTCAAACAGCGGTGAGGCCATGACCGTGGTGATAATCGCCATCAGCACCATGACCGAAAACAGGGTCGGGCCGATAATGCCTTTTTGCAGGCCGATATTGATGATGATCAGCTCCATCAGGCCGCGTGCATTCATCAGCGCCCCGATCCCCAGAGACGTGCGGTTATCTTCACCGCTCAGGCGGGCGGCAACATAACAGGCTCCGAACTTGGCGGCCACGGCCACAGCCAGCACCGCCAGCGCCATCAGCAGCAACGACAGCGAATTGACCATATCAAGGCGCGTATTCAGCCCCGAATAGGTGAAGAACAACGGCAGCAGCATGATCACCGCCAGGGGTTCGATTTTGGCCCGCAAGGCTTCGGTGAATTTCCCCCTCGGCATGGCCGTCCCCAGAATGAAGCCGCCGAAAATAGCGTGGATACCGACCGCATCCATCACAAAGGCCGACACACAAAAGGCGATCAGGGTAAGGGCCAGCACCGTGTGGCTCATCTCGCCACTGCGTTCAACCGCCTGCCCCAGCGGAGCCAGCAGACGCTTGCCGACAAACACCACCAGCAGCGTCCACACCAGCCCGCCCCCGACCGCCAGCACCGCAAGCCCCGCGCCGCCGCCAAAGGCCGCCAGCACCAGCGCCAGCACACACCATGACACAGCATCGTCAAAAGCCCCCGCCGCCAGAGTCAGCGTCCCCAGTGAGGTATGGGCCAGTCCCTGTTCATTAATGATGCGCGCCAGCATGGGAAAGGCCGTCAGGGCGATACAGGCCCCCAGAAACAGGGTGGCATTGAAGCGCGATATGCCTTCGGCAAACAGGCCCGGTATCGTCAGCAGCCACGGCGTCAGGAACACGGCGAACAGAAACGGCGCGGCAATCCCCGACAGGGAGACGGCAAACGCGCTGCGGCCTTTTTTGGCAAAATGGTCACTGCGGAAGGTCGTGCCGACCATGAACATATACAGCCCGACCCCCAGTTGCGCCCCGACATAGAGAACGCCTCTGGTTTCCGGCGGGAACAGCATCGCCTGTCCCTCGGGCCACATCAGCCCCAGCAGGGACGGGCCAAGCAGCACACCGGCCACCATCTCGCCCACCACCTGAGGCTGACGCAGAAACCTCTGCCCCAGCCAGCCAACCGTGCGGCAGGTCAGGATGATCAGCCCCAGTTGTAAAAAGAAATGGATACTGAGATCGGCCAGCGTATAGCTGCCGTCAGGCCCTCTGGGCGACAATATGCCCAGAAAGATTTCCTGCGTACTGGCCCATATATTTTCTGCACTCATGTTTCCTGCGCTCAAGGCGGCACTCCTCCGGTATGACCCGCCTTTTCCGGCAGACCTATTTTACCGCATCCGTAATTGCTTTGATCGCCGGTGCATAGCCCTGAGTCGCAGCGGCACGGTCGAACAGGCCCGACTGATGATTGCTGAGGTAGCCATTGTCCCAATAGACCGGCACGATACCGTGCTGATAGGCCGAGCGGGTGATATAGCCGTTCCAGTGATTGCGATAGGTCTGGGACAGATCATATTCGCTGCGCAGGCTGGCGGCATATTCCCCCAGAATCACCGGCACGCCCTTATCGACGAAGTGGGTTTTCATCTTCTGGAACTGGGCATCGGTATAGGCTTCATTGGCCCAGGTTTCCGTAGCTGACGGCTGGGTAGCGATCGATCCCCACTGCCAGACCGTACTGTCGGTATTGAGCGTGAAATTATAGGGGTCGTAATAATGCACCTCCATCATCAGGCGCTGCGTCGCCGTGTCCGCAGGCAGGGTGGCATTGCACGACAGGGTATAGTCGATATTGGTATTATAGCCCTGCACCACCAGATAGCGCGTGGCATTGTTACCGCCCGTCGCGCGCACGGCATTAACGAAGGTCTGGTTGAAACTGTTTTGCACGGTGCAGTTTTCCGCCGTCGGTGCGCTGAAGACATTGGTGATGGTGACTTCGTTGGTACCGGCAAACAGCAGATGATCGTCATAGGCCTCGAAATGGTTCGCAATCTGCGTCCAGTAGGTCGTCAGACGCGCATTGACCGCCGCCTGATCGGCATAGGTCGGCTGCATCCAGCCACCGTCCCAGTGGATATTGAGGATGACATACAGTCCGGCCTTGCGGGCATAGTCCACCACCTCGGCCACGCGGCTCATCCATGCCGCATTGATCGTGCCGCTGGCGTCGGCATATTGTTTCCACGCCACGGGCAGGCGCACGCTTTTGAAACCCGCGGCCCTGACCGCATCCATCAGGGCCTGTGTCGCAGCCGGATTACCCCAGACGGTTTCCTGCGACAGCGTAAACGGCCCCGTTCCCGCACCGGTCGCCTCCAGCGTATTGCCGAGATTCCAGCCGGGCGCCATTTCCGCCAGCACCGTCTCTGCCGACAGGCTTCCGGCAATCTCCGAAGCGCTTGAGGATGAAGAAGACGACGACGACGACGAGGAAGATGAAGATGAAGATGAAGATGAGCTTGTGGCCGGGGACGAACTGGCTGATCCGCCGCCCGGGGACGGAGTGGCCGCACTGCCGCCGCCCCCGCCGCCGCAACTGGCCAGCACGATCACCGTCGCCAAGGTCAGGACAAGCGGCCTGACGGGGGCGCGAAGCTCCTGTGAAATCTGCATCATGATATTCCCCTGTATATATTTATCTGTTTTCTTATCTGTCTCATCAGAGCGCGTTCCGTTCAAAATGAATCGGAACAACGCTCTGACTTTTTGTTTTAACGGGCTTTTGAATCCGAAAAGTGCGTCACACTTTTCGGAAAGCGCTCTAGTCTGCCGTTTCGGCATACATACCGACCACGGCTCCGACAAAGCCCTGCGCCGCAGCGGTCGTCAGCGGACGCGCCTCGGCATTGGCCAGCACCGGCCTGAAGGTCTGACCGTCGGAGCTGTAGTCGAAATCGATCCGCGCCCTGTCTATGGCGATACGCAGATAGACCGCTCCTTCCGCACCGTCTGGTAACGGGGTTTCGGCCACCACCTGCCCGTGGGCCGGATCTTCTGCCCCCATGCGCTTGCGCACCCGCAGAACCGGCGCACCCTGTGCGTCCAGCCCCAGACCAAAGGCGTAATAATACTCGTCATTCTGCACCGCCAGCAGCCCCGCCTCATCCCCCGATGCCACGGGTTTAAAGGTCAGGCGTGTGGTCATGGCAGCGGTCATGTGCTGTACCCGCCGCCCGATAAAGGACGGCTGGCCGTTTTCCCCCAGACGGTCAGGGCGCGCCGTGATCTTCAGGCTGCCGTCGCCGGTTTCCCACCACTGGCTTTGCGGCGTGCGGGCAAACAGCCATTGCGGCGCTAGAGTGCGGTTGTCAAAGGCGTCGTGCAGGGTGAAATTACCCGTGGCCGGCACCTCAGGGGCCTGATCGGCAGGCAGGTTCGGGCGCTGCGGCCTGAAAGGCAGGGCCTTGCCCTTTTCAAGGATCACCGGCCAGCCATCGACCCAGGTGACCGGCAGCATAAAGGTTTCGCGCCCCGTATGAAAATAACCGGGGTCCTGCGGCGGGGTCGTCAGGTCATAGACGCGCGTGCCCAGAAACACGGCCCACCACTGGCCGTTCGTGTCCTCGACCATGTCCGCATGGCCGGTCGCCGTCACCGGATCGGGACGCGCATCGTCCAGACCGAACTGGGTGAGGATGGGGTTGTTCGGATTAGCCGTATAGGGCCCCATCGGAGATTTGGATTTAAAGGCCAGTTGCTGATGATAATAGCCCGTCCCGCCGCCAGGAGCCGAGAGGATATATTCTCC
>Ga0222423_1001049_pt1 | contig 14128 bp, 13 predicted proteins | sample 3A0metagenome_FD_182472 | JGI IMG/M metagenome (GOLD analysis project Ga0222423, IMG submission 182472) | Enriched microbial communities from leaf-cutter ant dump, University of Wisconsin, Madison, United States - 3A0 (version 2) | ecosystem: Environmental > Terrestrial > Nest > Insects nest >...
CCGACCCCCCCGTTGCGGAACACCACGGCCGCGACCCACCACCCCCTTCCCCCGTTGCGGAACACCACCGTCGCGAAACGCCACTTGCGGAACACCGCGGACCAGCCACGTCCCGCAAGCGGGCGTGGTGCTCTACTCGGGAACTGACTTCGCGGAAGTGGCCGCGGTACCCCGCCGCTCCCGGTGACGGCCCGCGAAGGTGCGGACCACCATTGCGGAACACCACCGTCGCGAAACGCCACTTGCGGAACGCTACGGACCAGCCACGTTCCGCAACGGGGGGTGGGGTTCCGCAACGGGGGGTGGGGTTCCGCAATGCGGGGGTGCTGCGGGGGCGTGGCGGGGGTGCGCGGTCGCGGCCCACCGGTAGGGTCAGGAGGGCAGGACGCCACCAGCGAAGGGATGCATCGTGAGCGAGCGGGGCTTCTTCAACCGGATCACCGAGCCCATCGCCGAGCGCGTGCGCGAAGGCGTGGACAACGTCGAGGAGAAGGTCAAGCGCGCCATCCAGGCGCAGACCGACAAGGTCAAGGCCGCCGCGCAGGCGAAGGCTGAGGAGTACGGCCGTTCCGTGGTCTCCTTCGGCGTGGCCGGCGTGCTGGGTTGGCTCGGCATCCTGAGCCTCGTCGCGGCGGCGATCCTCGGCCTCAGCGAGGTGCTGCACCCGGCGCTGGCCGCCGTCGTCGTCTCGGCCGTGCTGTTCCTCGTCGCGGGGCTGCTCGGTCTGTACGGCAAGTCGAACTTGCCCAAGTCACCCGAGCCAGCGGCACCTGCACCTGTCACTCCCGCCCTGCGGCAGCAGGACGAGAGCGTCGACCACTTCTGGACCGACTAGCTGGCTCCGCCCTGGCGGGGCACTCCGGAGAGCAGCTCACGGACCTCGGACTCCCGGTAGCGACGGTGGCCACCGAGAGTGCGGATCGAGGAGAGCTTTCCGGCCTTCGCCCAGCGCGTCACGGTCTTGGGGTCCACCCGGAACAGGGTGGCGACCTCGGAGGGAGTCAGCAGGGCCTCGGTGTGTTCCACAGGTGTCGTCATGGAAGTCTCCTCAACTCGCAAGACCCGGTGCACCACGGCTGGAAGCCCCAGTTCCGTCGAGCGTCCAGGTCCTCTCAGTCGGTCGCTACCTGATCGCTTCCCGTGGGCCGTGACCCAGGAGCCGGTAGGCCGCTGACACCTACCCCGACTACCTCTACTGTGCAGCATGGAACAGATGTGTGCATACCGGACGCACCGATTTAGCCCGTTTTGTGCGCCGACGACCACGGGCTGAGACAGATTCCGGGTAGCGGCGTCCACTTCGTGGAACCTCGGGATTCAGCCCTGCGCGAGGCGAGTGGTCCCGGGGCCGCTTGACGATGTACCGTGGGCCTCACGAAAGACACGCACAGATACCCGGGGCCGCACGTGTGAGCACGGTGCCGCCCCGCTCTTACGTCAGAGGGGGTCGATGCCATGGGGCGCGGCCGTCAGCGGGCAAAGCACGCCAAGATCGCTAGGGATCTGAAGTACTTCTCGCCCGACACGAACTATCGCGAGCTCGAGCAGGAGCTCGCCTCCAAGTCCGACGTCGCCACGGACACGCGCGCGCACGACGCCGCGGACGAGGACGACGACGAGTGGAACAGCTGGTCCGAGTCGCGCTGACCGCGCGAGCCACCCGTCAACGCGTGCGGTAGCTCCCGGACATCGCCACTGCTCCGCCGTGCACGCCCTTCGTGCCGGCGACGAGCTCGACGCCCTCGGGCGCAGACCCCAGCTCGCCGACCTCGCCGAGCACCCACGCGCCCAGCCCGAGCTCCGCGCTGTGCGCGAGCACGCCGTCCACGGCCTCGGGTCCGACGACGGCCACCATGCCGACGCCCAGGTTGAGGGTCCGCTCGAGGTCTGACCACGGCACGCCGCCCAGCGCGCGGACCACGTCGAACACCGGCGGGACGGTCCACGCCGCCCGGTCCACCCCCGCGACGAACCCCTCGGGGAGCACGCGCGCGAGGTTGGCCGCGAGCCCACCACCCGTGACGTGGCTCATCGCGTGCACCCCGCCCGCGGCACGAGCGGCGAGCGCGAGGACGTCCGAGGCGTAGACGCGCGTCGGCTCCAGGAGCTCCTCGCCGAGCGTGCGGCCGAACTCCTCGACGTGCCGGTCGAGCTGCCACCCGGCCACGGCCACGACCTTGCGCACGAGCGAGAACCCGTTGGCGTGCAGGCCGCTCGCCCCGAGGGCCACCACGACGTCGCCGGCGCGCACCCGCTCCGGGCCCAGCACGGCGTCCGCCTCGACCACACCCGTCACGGCCCCCGCGACGTCGTACTCGTCGGGACCCAGCAGGCCCGGGTGCTCTGCCGTCTCGCCGCCCACGAGCGCGGTCCCGGCCACCTGGCACGCCTCGGCGATGCCGCGCACGATCGCCGCGATCCGCTCGGGCACCACGCGGCCGCACGCGATGTAGTCCGTCATGAACAGCGGCGTGGCGCCCACCGCCACGATGTCGTCCACCACCATGCCCACGAGGTCGAAACCGATCGTGTCGTGCTTGTCCATCGCCTGCGCGATCGCGACCTTGGTGCCCACGCCGTCCGTGGACGTCGCGAGCAGAGGCTTGCGGTAGCCCGCGAGCGCGCTCGCGTCGAAGAGGCCCGCGAACCCGCCCACGCCACCGGTCACCTCGGGACCGTGGGTCGCCCGCACGGCGTCCTTCATGAGCTCGACGGCGAGGTCGCCGGCCTCCGTGTCGACGCCGGCCGCCGCGTAGGTCAGTCCCGCGTCCTGCGACCCGCTCACGGCTGCTCGAGCGCCGTCGCGCCACCGGTCCCGCCCAGCACGGACAGCAGCCCGTCCTCGGGCGCCCCGAGGGGAAGCTGACTGTCGAGCAGGTTGAGGCCCATGTTCGCGGTCTCCGGGATCTGGATCGGGTACGTGCCCGTGAAGCACGCGGTGCACAGCTGGGACGCGGGCTGCTCGGTCGCGGCGATCATGCCCTCGAGCGAGATGTACCCGAGCGAGTCGGCGCCCAGGGACGCGGCGATCTCGTCCGCCCCGAGCCCGTTCGCGATGAGCTCGGCGCGCGAGGGGAAGTCGATGCCGTAGAAGCACGGCCACTTCACGGGCGGCGAGGAGATGCGCACGTGCACCTCGGCCGCGCCGGCCTCGCGGAGCATCCGCACGAGCGCGCGCTGCGTGTTGCCGCGCACGATCGAGTCGTCCACCACCACGAGGCGCTGGCCCCGGATGACCTCGCGCAAGGGGTTGAGCTTGAGGCGGATGCCGAGCTGGCGCAGCGTCTGGGACGGCTGGATGAACGTGCGGCCCACGTAGGCGTTCTTCGTCAGGCCCTGCGCGTACCGGACCCCCGACTCGGCGGCGTAGCCGATCGCGGCGGGCGTCCCGGACTCCGGCACGGGGATCACGAGGTCCGCCTCGACGGGGTGCTCGCGCGCGAGCTGGCGGCCCATCTCGACCCGCGCGGCGTTCATCGAGCGGCCCGCGATCGACGTGTCCGGGCGGGCCAGGTAGACGTACTCGAACACACAGCCCGCGCGCGCCGGCTCCGCGAAACGGCTCGAGCGCAGGCCGTCCGCGTCGATGACGATGAGCTCGCCCGGCTCGACCTCGCGCACGAACGCCGCGCCCACGATGTCGAGCGCCGGGATCTCGCTCGCGACCACCCAGCCGCGCTCGAGCCGACCCAGCACGAGGGGGCGCACTCCCTGCGGGTCACGCGCCGCGTAGATCGCCGTCTCGTCCATGAACACCAGGGAGAACGCGCCACGCACGCGCGGCAGCACCTCGAGCGCTGTCGCCTCGAGCGTGTGGTCCGGGTCGCCCGCGAACAGCGCCGTGAGCACCATCGTGTCCGACGACGCACCCCCCACGAGCTCGTTGCGCCGCTGCGTCCCGTACCGCTGGGCCACGAGCTCGATGAGCTCCGTCGTGTTGGTCAGGTTGCCGTTATGGGCGAGGGCGAGCGTCCCCGCGGACGTCGCACCGAGCGTGGGCTGGGCGTTCTCCCACGTGCTCGAGCCCGTCGTGGAGTACCGCGTGTGGCCGATCGCCAGGTACCCCTGCAACGCGTTGAGCGAGGTCTCGTCGAACACCTGGGAGACGAGCCCCATGTCCTTGTAGACGAGGATCTGCTCGCCGTTGGACGTCGCGATGCCCGCCGACTCCTGGCCGCGGTGCTGCAGCGCGTACAGCCCGAAGTACGTCAGCTTCGCGACCTCTTCCCCGGGCGCCCAGACGCCGAAGACGCCGCACGCGTCCTGGGGTCCGCGTTCTCCGGGAAAGGTCTCGTGGGACAGTCGTCCGTCTCCGCGCAGTGCCACGGCACCATGGTGACACACCCCAGGCGGGCCGCCCGAGGGGTGTCGAGGGGCGGACGGTCCGCCGTCGGCCCCCGTCGCGAAAGGCTAGATGACGCCCAGGGCGATCATCGCGTCCGCAACCTTCGTGAAGCCCGCGATGTTCGCGCCCACCACGTAGTTGCCCGGCTGGCCGTACTCGTCGGCCGTGGCCTGGCAGCGGTCGTGGATGTTGCGCATGATCGCCGCGAGGCGCGACTCGGTGTACGTGAAGGTCCACGAGTCGCGGCTCGCGTTCTGCTGCATCTCGAGGGCCGACGTCGCCACACCGCCCGCGTTGGCCGCCTTGCCCGGGGCGTACAGCACCCCGGCGTCCTGGACGAGCGCGATCGCCTTGCCCGTCAGGGGCATGTTCGCGCCCTCGGCGAGGGCCACGAGGCCACCGGCGACGAGCGTGCGCGCGTTCTCCTCGGTGAGCTCGTTCTGCGTGGCGCACGGCAGGGCGACCGTCACGGGGACGTCCCAGATCGAGCCCTTGCCCACCGGCACGAAGGTCGCGGAGTCGCGCGCGTCGGCGTACTCGGAGATCCGCGCGCGGCGCTCCTCCTTGACCTCGCGCAGCAGCGCGACGTCGATGCCCTTCTCGTCCACCACGTAGCCCGAGGAGTCCGAGCACGCGATGACGTTGGCACCGAGCGCCTGCGCCTTGGCGATCGCGTAGATCGCGACGTTGCCCGAGCCCGAGACGGACACCTGCTGGCCGTCGAACGTGGCGCCGCGCGTCGCGAGCATCTGCTCGGCGAACAGCACGGTGCCCATGCCGGTGGCCTCCGTGCGGACGAGCGAGCCGCCCCACGCGATGCCCTTGCCCGTCAGGACGCCGGACTCGTAACGGTTGGTGATGCGCTTGTACTGGCCGAACAGGTAACCGATCTCGCGACCGCCCACGCCGATGTCACCGGCCGGCACGTCCGTGTACTCGCCGATGTGGCGGTACAGCTCGGTCATGAAGGACTGGCAGAAGCGCATGATCTCGCCGTCGGACCGCCCGTGCGGGTCGAAGTCCGAGCCGCCCTTGCCGCCACCGATCGGCATGCCCGTCAGGGAGTTCTTGAAGACCTGCTCGAAACCGAGGAACTTGATGATCCCCAGGTACACCGAGGGGTGGAAGCGCAGCCCGCCCTTGTACGGTCCGAGCGCCGAGTTGAACTCGACGCGGAAGCCACGGTTGATCTGCACGCGGCCGGCGTCGTCCACCCACGGGACGCGGAAGATGATCTGGCGCTCCGGCTCGCAGATGCGCTGCAGCACGGCCGCGTCCGCGTAGTGGGAGTGCTTGCGCAGCACGGGCCCGAGGCTGTCGAAGACCTCGCGCACCGCCTGGTGGAACTCCGTCTCACCGGGGTTGCGAGCGAGGACCTGGGCGTAGATGGGCTCGAGCGCGGTTTCCATGACAACCAATCTGACGGAGTGCGGCGGTGCGGGGCGGGGAGCCGCCCGGGCTCACGGCGGTCCGTGCTCGCGGATCTGGCGCCCGCGGGCCGCATCGTGGCCGAAGGAGGACGATACGCCGCGGATCGAGGTGGTGCCCAGGGCGTCAGTCCGTGGACATCATGCCTGGATCGTGGTCGCGCGACAATGGGCGAGTGACCAATCCCACGTCCCGTGCTCTTGTCTCCGCCGCGTCCCTCGCGCAGGCGCTCGCCGCCGGGGAGCCGGTCTGCCTGCTCGACGTGCGCTGGTCGCTCGCCGCGCCGGACGGCCGCGACGCCTACCGCGCGGGTCACCTGCCCGGCGCCGTGTACGTGTCGCTCGAGACCGAGCTGTCGCGGCACGGGGCGCCGGAGGAGGGCCGGCACCCGCTGCCCGCCGTCGGCGACCTCGAGGCGGCCGCGCGTCGCTGGGGGCTGCGGTCCGGGCAGCGCGTGGTCGTGTACGACGACGGCCCCGGGCTCGCTGCGGCCCGCGCCTGGTGGCTCTTGCGCTGGGCGGGGGTCTCGGACGTGCGGCTGCTCGACGGCGGGCTCGCCGCGTGGCGGGCCGCCGGGGGTGCGCTCGAGGCGGGGGACGCCGTCGTCGTCCCCGGGGACGTCACCCTCACGGGAGGTCACCTCCCGACCGTCGACGACGACGAAGCCGCGGGCTGGCCTGCGCGCGGCGTGCTGCTCGACGCGCGTGCGGGCGAGCGGTTCCGCGGCGAGACCGAGCCGATCGACCCGCGCGCCGGGCACGTCCCCGGGGCCGTGAGCGCGCCCACCACCGAGAACCTCGCGGCCGACGGGACCTTCCTGCCGCGCGAGGAGCTCGCCGCACGCTTCGCCGGGCTGGGCGTGACGGGCGAGGACGCGGTCGCCGTGTACTGCGGCTCGGGGGTCACCGCGGCTCACGAGATCGCGGCGCTCGCCGTCGTCGGCATCCCCGCGGCGCTCTACCCCGGCTCCTGGTCCGCGTGGTCCCACCAGCCCGGGCGCGAGGTCGCCACCGGTCCGTGACCCCCGCCACTCCCCGGCCGCCCGGCCGGCCCCAGCCCCGCCAGCCAGCCGGCCAGCCCCGCCCCGCCCCCCCGGCGAGTTAGGGAGTTCCGCTCGAATAAGTGAGTCATGAGTCACTGACTCGAACGAAACTCCCTGACTCACCAGGGCGGGGAGGGGTAGCCAGCGGCAGGCGGAAGTCCGGCGGGAGGTGAGCAGGGAACCAGGTCGGACGTGCGAACCAGGCGCAGAGAGTTCTCGGCTCGAGGCGGTCCGCGCTAAGCCGCTGAGCTCAGATCAGGCCGCGCTCAGAGGCTGAGCCCAGGGCAGGCCAGGCTCAGGACGCCTGGTCCTCCTCGCGCAGGCGCGGGACCGTGCGGCGCTCGGGGCGCAGCCCGGACTTGTCGGCGTAGAAGGCGCGGACGGTGTCCATGTCCTCGCGCACGTCACCGGTGGGCGTGAACGTCAGGCCCAGGCCCGTGGTCATCGTGGCGCGGTCCACGAAGCCGAGCGTGACGGGCAGCTCCGCGCCGACGGCGATCCGCCAGAAGCCGGACTTCCAGTACTCACCCGCCGAGCGCGTCCCCTCCGGGGTCACCACGAGGTAGAAGTCCTCGCCGGCGCGCGCCCGGGCCACGAGGTCCGCCACGAGCCCCCCCGGGTTGGAGCGGTCCACGGGGATCCCGCCGAGCGCGCGCATGACCCACCCGAACGGCGGGCGGAACAACGCGGCCTTGCCGAGGTAGCGCACGTGCAGGCCGAGTTCCCACGCGATCGCGAGCATGAGCACGAAGTCCCAGTTGGACGTGTGCGGGGCACCGACCAGGACCCCGCCGCCCGAGCCCGGCCGGACGGTCGAGACGTGCTGCCAGCGGCTCACGCGCCAGTACGCGCGCGCCAGGGCCCGGCGGACGCGCACGGTCAGCCGAACAGTCCGGGCAGCGTGCCGGTCCACGCCTCGCGCAGCTCGGTGAGCGGAACCGAGAACGCGCCCTTGACCTCGACGGCGGGCGCGTGGACGTGGTCCTCGGCCAGCTCGACGCCCTCGCCGGGCGTGCAGCGGTCCTCCGTGACGCCGATCCGCGCGAGCGGCACGCCGTGCGCGGTGCACAGGTCCTGCAGCCGGACGGTCTCCGAGCGCGGCACGGCCACGACGGCACGCGCCGTGGACTCCGCGAACAGCGCCTCGAACACGCTCACGCCGTCCCGCTCGGTCACCGCGGCGAGGTCCACCGCGACGCCCACGCCGTAGCGGAGCGAGGACTCGACCAGCGCGTGGGCCAGCCCGCCCTCCGAGAGGTCGTGCGCCGCGTCGAGGAGCCGGTCGCGGCTCGCGCGCACGAGCACCTCCGCGAGGGCCCGTTCCGCCGCGAGGTCCACGGCCGGCGGGGTGCCACCGAGCTGATCGTGCACGACGTCGGCCCACGCCGACCCGTCGAGCTCACCGCGCGTGGTCCCGAGCTGGAACACGACGAGCCCCGGCTCGGTCCAGCCGGAACGGGTCGCCTTCGCGACGTCGTCGATCACACCGAGGACGCCGACGACGGGAGTCGGGTGGATCGACGAGTCGATCCGACCGGGCTCGCCCGTGCCGTTGTAGAGGGAGACGTTGCCGCCCGTGACGGGCACGCCGAGCTCAAGGCACGCGTCCGCGAGACCCTCGATCGCCTGGACCAGCTGCCACATCGAGTCCGGGTCCTCCGGGGAACCGAAGTTGAGGCAGTCCGTCACGGCCAACGGTCGGGCGCCCGACGTCGCGACGTTGCGGTACGCCTCCGCGAGCGCGAGCTGCGCGCCGGCGTACGGGTCGAGCTTCGCGTAGCGGCCGTTCGCGTCCGTCGCGAGCGCGACACCGAGCCCCGTGGACTCGTCGACGCGGACCACGCCGGCGTCGTCGGGCTGCGCGAGGGCGGTGTTGCCCTGCACGAAGCGGTCGTACTGGTTGGTGACCCAGGACTTGTCCGCGAGGTTGGGGGACGTCACGAGACGCAGGAGGGTCGCCCGGAACTCCTCGGGCGTGCCGGGGCGCAGGTAGCGCGTCTCGCCGTCGGCCCCCGAGACCGTGTCGGCGCGCAGCGCGTCCATCCAGTGCGCGGGGTAGGCGTAGGGGCGGTCGTAGACGGGACCCTCGTGCGCGACCGTCTTGGGGTCCACGTCCACGATGCGGTGACCGTGGTGGTCGATCGTGAGCCGGCCCGTGCCCGTGACCTCGCCGATCACGGCCGTCTCGACGTCCCACTTCCCCGTGATCGCGAGGAACGCGTCGAGCTTGTCGGGCGCCACCACGGCCATCATGCGCTCTTGCGACTCGCTCATGAGGATCTCGCCCGCGGTGAGGGTCGGGTCGCGCAGGAGCACCTTCTCGAGGTCGACGTGCATGCCGCCGTCACCGTTGGACGCGAGCTCGCTCGTGGCGCACGAGATGCCCGCGGCGCCGAGGTCCTGGATGCCCTCGACCACGCGCGCGGCGTAGAGCTCGAGGCAGCACTCGATGAGCACCTTCTCCATGAAGGGGTCGCCCACCTGGACGCTCGGCCGCTTCGCCGGGACGCCGTCCTCGAAGGTCTCGGACGCGAGGATCGACGCACCGCCGATCCCGTCGCCGCCCGTGCGCGCGCCGAACAGCACCACCTTGTTGCCCGTGCCCGAGGCGTTCGCGAGGTGGATGTCCTCGTGGCGCAGCACGCCGAGGCACAGCGCGTTGACGAGGGGGTTGCCCTGGTAGGCGGCGTCGAACACGAGCTCGCCGCCGATGTTGGGCAGCCCCAGGGAGTTACCGTAGCCCCCGATCCCGGAGACCACACCGTGCACCACGCGCGCCGTGTCCGGGTGGTCCACGGCGCCGAAGCGGAGCTGGTCCATGACGGCCACGGGGCGCGCGCCCATCGAGATGATGTCCCGCACGATGCCGCCAACACCCGTCGCCGCACCCTGGTACGGCTCGACATAGCTCGGGTGGTTGTGCGACTCGACCTTGAACGTCACCGCCCAGCCGTCACCGATGTCGACGACGCCCGCGTTCTCGCCGATCCCCACGAGCAGGTGCTCGCGCATCGCCTCGGTGGTCTTCTGCCCGAACTGGCGCAGGTGCACCTTGGAGGACTTGTAGGAGCAGTGCTCCGACCACATGACCGAGTACATCGCGAGCTCGGCGTTCGTGGGGCGGCGCCCGAGGATCTCGCGGATCCGCGCGTACTCCTCCGCCTTGAGCCCGAGCTCGGCGTAGGGCTGGGCGAGGTCCGGGGTCGCCGCGGCGTCCTCGACGGTGTCGTAGCTGTGGGTGGACGAGTCAGACATGGGATCCCTTGCGCTGGCCGTGACGCGAGCATGCTACCCGCGGGCACCGACACCCCGCCCTGACGTCCACTCCCACGGAGGTTGTCCACAGATTCGGACGCCATGGTGCGAATCGGACACGGGATCGGTAGGTTTCCGGGCATGCGTGGAGCACTGCAGGGGGCCGCGCGCCCGAGCCGACGCCCGTTTCGACGAGTCCCGAGCACCGTGGTGCGCGCGGGCGCGAGCCTCGCGGTCCTCGCGGTGGTGGCGGCGTGCGCCGCCTCACCGGTTCCGTCCGACGGTCCGACGACGACGGCGTCCGCCTCGCCGCCCACCTCGCCCTCGCCGAGTGCGGAGCCGACGCCCGATCCGACGCCCTCGCCGGATCCGTCCGCGACCCAGTCGGAGGACCGCTCCGAGCTGCTGGTGCAGCCCGCGGACATGGAGCGTGACGACGAGGTCGGTGCGATCGCGGCGGCGAAGTACTACATGGGGCTGTACGAGTACGTCTACCTGACGGGCGACCTCGAGATGTGGGAGTCGATGGCGATGCCGGACTGCGAGTTCTGCAACGTCGTCGCCGAGAGCGTGCGCGAGATGCACGAGGCTGGCCGGTACCGCGTCTCCGGTCCCCCGGAATGGCTGGGTGAGCCGACGACCGAACGGATCGCGACCCGTGTCATGTGGGACGTCGGTCTGCGCGCCGTCGTCAGCGCGGCGACCGAGTACGACGCGGCGGGAAGCGTGCTCGATGAGTATGAAGAGGTGCGCAATCGCGTCAACCTCGGGATGGTGCACGACGGAGAGAGGTGGCGCACTCAAGGGGTGGTGATCTCCGATGATCACTAGATGCCGTCGAGTCACGCTCGTGACGATCGCCATCGGTGCCGCGCTACTCGCAACGGCGGCGCAGGCAATCGCTGACTCTGGGTGCGGCACGGGTGGAACTTGGTGCACCGATCAGGACAAGATCACCGCCCGCATGGAAGGTGTCGACTTCGTGCACATCCCCGGTCGGCCGGACCCCAAGGAGTACCACTACACCGCTTCGTGCTACATCGAGAACGAGGTCCGTACTGCCGACGGGTGCGTCGACGGCACCATTCCACCGCCAGTGCAGGCGTGCGCGACTGGCAAGCACATCGCACCCCGCTGGGCCCGCCTGCGCGACTCGGGCGACGGCACCCCGGGCCCCTGGATCCTCGAGGTCGGCTACACCTGCCCGGGCGATCCCGGCTTCCCGCTCACCCTCGAGGACTTCACCCAGCTCCCGATCACGCCCTCGACCATGCAGCTGCAACCACCGACCGACTGGGTCTACGCCGGGCTCGACACCATCGCCCATACCGACCCCACGCCCCAGGGCTTCCACGTCGAGCTCCTCGGCGCCAGCTTCGACGTCGGAGCGGTACCGATCGAGTACTCCTGGGACTTCGGCGACGGCACCCCTCCCCTCGTCACCGACGACCCGGGTGCGCCCTGGCCCGACTACACGATCGGCCACACCTACACCGCCGCCGGCACGGCCACCCCGGTGCTGACCACCTCGTGGAAGGGCGTCTACCGCGAGACGTCGTTCGACCCGTGGGCCGAGATCCCCGGCACCGGCCAGACCACCACCACCGGCCCCGAGCTCACCATCTACGCCGCCCGCACCCGCCTCGTCGAGGACCCCCTCGACTAGCACGCGGCCGTCAGCTACCTCGCGTGCTTCTCGGGGACTGGCGCATCCCCGCTGGCCCGCTGCGCGCGGTAGTACGCGGCGGCCTCCTCCTGACGCTCGGCCTCGACACCGGTGGCGATCGTCGCGCGCAGGTGCTCCGGGCCGTACCCCCACGCGTCGACGAGGTCCTGGGCGTGGGGCCGCAAGCGGGCGACCAGGCGGTCGATGTAGCTCGACACGGTGCGCGCCCGCCCGGCGGAGATCCGCCCGTGGATGAGGTACCACGCGAGGTGTCGCTCGAGGAGCGTCAGCCCGAACAGGTCGCGGACTCGCGTCATGACCGCCCGGGTGCCGTCGTCGGGCATCGTCGCGAGGGCGGCGGTGAAGGCCTCCCACTGGATGAGCTCGCCGTAGGCGCGGGCCGCCTCGATGAGCTCGTGCTGGTGGTCGTTGAACCTCGCGGCCGCGACCTCGCGCGACGCCTTGCCGGCGTCCTTGAGCGCATCGGCCAGCTCGGCGACCATCGTCTCCACCCGGTCGGTGAGCAGCTCGCGCTGGACGCTCGTCTCCCTGAGCTGGTTGACGGAGCGGCGGGCGTCCCCGACGTCGGCCACCGCCTGCGCGACGCGCGCGAACCCTGTGCGGTACATCGCCGCGTCCCCGGCCTTCTCCGCGACGTAGCGCAGCACGCCCCCCGCGTCGATGTCGCGGAACTCCGCGGCGCGATCCGTGAGGAGCCGCTTCGCGACGAGCTGCAGCAGCACCGTGTTGTCACCCTCGAACGTCGCGTACACGTCGAGGTCCGCGCGCAGTCCCACGATCCGGTTCTCGGCCATGAACCCGGCCCCGCCGCATGCCTCGCGCGACTCCTGGAGGGCGCGCAGCGCGTGCCACGTCGAGAGCGGCTTGAGCGCCGCGGCCAGGGTCTCGAGATCCTGGCGCGAGGCGTCCGTGTCGTTCGCGCCGGAGAAGACCTCATCGAACTTCTCCAGGAGCGTCTCGTGCGCGAAGTGGCCCGCGTAGGTCTCCGCGATCAGCGGGATGAGGCGGCGCTGGTGGCGCCGGTAGTCGAGCAGGACCATCTCCTCGGTGTCGCTCGCCCCGGTGAACTGGCGGCGCTCGTTGCCGTAGCGCACGGCGATCGCGAGCCCCATCTTCGCGGCGTTGTTCGCCGAGCCGTCGAGCGAGACGCGGCCCTGCACGAGCGTGCCGAGCATCGTGAAGAAGCGTCGCCCAGGGCTCGAGATGGGTGAGGAGTACGTGCCGTCGGGGGCGACGTCGCCGTAACGGTTGAGCAGGTTGGCACGCGGCACGCGGACGTGGTCGAACGCGAGGCGCCCGTTGTCGATGCCATTGAGCCCGCCCTTGAGGCCGTCGTCCTCGCCCTGGATCCCGGGCAGGAAGGGCAAGGCTTCGCCTTCGCCGACGACGGCGGACGCGTCGCGCAACGGCACGTAGAACGCATGCACTCCGTGGTTGACGCCTTGGGTGATGAGCTGGGCGAACACGACGGCGGCGACCCCGTGGAGCGCCGCGTTGCCGAGGTAGTCCTTCCACGCGGCGCGGAACGGGGTGTTCAGCACGAACTCTTCCGTGGCCGGGTCGTAGGTGGCCGTGGTGCCGATCGACGCGACGTCGGACCCGTGACCGATCTCCGTCATCGCGAAGGCCCCCGGGATGGTCAGGTCGAGGATGTCCGGCAGGAGTCGCTCGTGGTGCTCGGCCGTCCCCAGGTGCATGACGGCGGACGCGAAGAGCCCCCACTGCACGCCCGCCTTGATCTGGAGCGACGGGTCGGCGACGAGCAGCTCCTCGAAGCCCGCGATCGAGCCGCCGTGGTCGTCCGCCCCGCCCACGGACCTCGGGAACGCCCGCTGCACGGCGTTCTCCTCGACCAGCACCTGCAGCTGGCGCAGGATCGTCGCGCGGTGCTCGGCCATGGACTGGCCCTCGGTGCGGGTCAGGCGCGGATCCGTCGCGAGCGTGCGGATGTACCGGCGCCGCTCGGCCCACGTGCCGAGGAGCCGCTCGCTGAGCCCGTTCACGTCGATCGCGGCGTTCGCCAGGTCGATCTCCGTGGGGCGCGAGGCCGTGGCGGTCATGTCGTCTCCTTCGCGTGCGCGTCCTTGCGCTGTCGGGGGGTTTGCTGGTCTCGCAGCGACGCGGACACGGGTCCGGTCCACAGCCACTGCGTGGTCTGGTCGGCAAGCTCGGCACGGGTGAGCGATCCGCCGCCCGTGAGCCACCACTCGCCCACCCCGCGCACGAAGCCGACGGCGCCCGCGGCCCACGCCGCGACGGAACCACCGTTCTCGGCGACTGGACCACCGGGCTCGGGGACGGAACCACCGGTCTCGGCGAGCGAAGCACCGGGCTCGGGGACGGAACCACCGGTCTCGGCGGGTGGGGGTGG
>Ga0222423_1001051_pt1 | contig 14110 bp, 9 predicted proteins | sample 3A0metagenome_FD_182472 | JGI IMG/M metagenome (GOLD analysis project Ga0222423, IMG submission 182472) | Enriched microbial communities from leaf-cutter ant dump, University of Wisconsin, Madison, United States - 3A0 (version 2) | ecosystem: Environmental > Terrestrial > Nest > Insects nest >...
CGGATACAGGTGGAACCAGCGCTGGCCACCGACCGCTTTCGGACGGCTGTCCCAGGCGATGCCGAACGCCTGCAGGCGGCCGCCGGGCAGTTCGATGAGGTATTGCTGCAAGGGGTGATGGCCGAAGGTGTAGCGAATCTCGAAATCGGCCAGCTTGCCATCGGGGCCGTCGGTGCGGACGAAATACCGGCCGCCGCGCCGGCTGAATACGCTGGTGATCCCGGCGTACTCGAAGCGGGCGCCGTCGAAATCACCCAGCACTGAATCGGCGTCGGCCGGCTGCATGGAAAGATCGTGGTGCGAGCCCTGCCATGCAGCGAGTTGCGCCGGATGGCAACTGCCGCACACGGCGCGGCCGACATGCTCGCCGCCGCCGGCCAGCGCGGGCGCGCTGGCCGGTGTTGCGGTGTCTGGCGCCCGAGCCGGCTCCGGTCCGGCTCCCGAGCAGGCCGCCAGCAAGGCCAGCGCCGCCAGCGCCAGGCCGCGGCGGATCCGCCTCAGGGCACGCCAGGGCATGGAGTGCCCAGATGCGCCTGGATGACGGCGAGGTCGGTCGCGTCGGTGTGGCCATCGAGGTCGATGTCGTACCAGCTCGATCCATTCCACCCGGGCGCGATGATCGCGAAATAGTTGTCGAGATCGGCCTGGTCGACCCGGCCGTCGTCGTCGCCGTCACCCGGACAGGCGACGTCGGAGGCGACAATGGCGTCCATGGCCTCGCCAAGGTGCACGTACGCGACGGCCTGCTCGGTGGTCAGCTTGCCGTCGGCGAGCAGATCCCTTTCCGCGCTGTCGAGCAGCGGGGTGCCGGGCGTCTGGTCGATCCGGTACAGCTCTTCGGAGACGACCTCCACGCTGCCGTCGGTCTTCGGGTCGTAGTCCGTCGTGTAGTTGCGCACCAGCTTGTAGTTGTCGTTGCGTAGCGCCTGGTACCTGGTCCAGGCCATCTTCACCTTGGCTTCGTCGTACGCGGCCGGATCCTGGTGGTAGATCGCCTGGTTGACCTCCCAGCAATATTCCTTCGGATCGGCCGAACCGATTCCCCACCACTCGCCGCCGTTGTCGGCGCAGACCCCCGCGTTCGTGGGCGTATGCGTGCACTGGCCGCCGATCACGCACGGGCCGTTGCGACCGCCGCCGACCTGGATGTTGAGATCGCCCTGGGCGAAATTGACGTCGCGGATCGACGGCATGTCCGGCGTGGTCAGATAGGGCAGCATGGACGCGGCATCGACCGTGCGCGGCACCAGCGAGCGCACGTCCAGACCCGCGATCTCGGCGAAGAGGCGATACAGGTCGGTGGTGTTCACCATCTGCTCCACCGATCGGCCGGGCGCTTTCACCATCGGGCCGGCAACGACGAGCGGGACCCACACGCCGGCCTGGTAGGCGGTGCCCTTGGAGCGCTGCGGATCGAACGGCAACTTGACGGTCGGCCCGAACGAGCCGTTGTCGCCGACGACGACGATGACCGTGTTGCTGGCGTCCGCGTGATACTCCAACCCGCCATCCGGCGTGGCCACGGCGAGTCCGGTTTGCGTCAGCAGGCGGCCGATTTCGGTATCGGTCGACTCGAACATGGCATCGAACAGGCGGCGCTGATTGAGCCGCGTCGCCGGGCGGCAATCGGCCCCGAGAGCCGGCGCCGCGCCCGACGGCAGGAGACTGGCCGGCGGGTTCTGCAGCGGGGTGTGGGCATTGCTGAAAGCCACCGTCGCCATCCACGGCCGCTGCGAATCCGCGCGTGCGCGGATCCAGCGGATCGCGCTGTCGACCTCGATCGTGGCGCGATAACCGCGCCCCGCCGGGTCGGCCAGATCGCGCTCTTCCACCTTGCCGTCGTGGTTCAGGACCATGGGCGACACGTAGTGCGCGTTTTCCCGGTTCCAGACCAGGTTGGCCGGCGGTGTCGCCGCGCAGGCGGCATTCGGCACCAGGATTCCGCCGCGCGTCAGGCATTGCAGGCCCGCCGGATCGACGCCGGACACGAGCACTTCGCATTGCGTGCCGCCACCGGCCTGCGGCAGATAGCACGCGCCGCTGTCCGCACCGGAAACACTGTCCGTGGCCAGGCTCGGCACGAAGCCGCAGCTGTAGGTTCCATCCGGGGCCACGCCGCCCGCCGTGGTGTCGATCGAACCGGGCAAGCCACCGATCCAGCCCTCGAACCAGTCAAAGCCCAGCTGGCCGGGCAAGCCGTTGCCCGCCGGATTGTTCTCCGGGCCGCCAAGGTGGAACTTGCCGAACAGGGCGCTCTCGTAGCCGGCGTGGCGCAACAGTTTCGGCAACGTCACTTCGTAGGGGCTGACGTGCGAATTGGCCAGATCGTTTTCGCCGATGGCAGCGAGCACGTTGGTGCGCAGCGGATAGCGCCCGGTGAAAAGCGCCGCCCGCGTCGGCGAGCATTCGGGCATGGCCCAGGTGTTGCGGAAACGCAGGCCGTCATCGGCGATCGCGTCGATGTTCGGTATCTGTGGCGGCGATTGCGGCGGCAACGGCGGCGGCGGACTGCCACCGCCGTAACCGAAGGAAGCCACCTGGTCCACGCCGACATCATCCAGAATGACGAGCAGGATATTCGGCGACCGCTCGAAACCGTTGGCGAAAATCGTCTCCGCACCGTCCGCACGCTCCGGCATGGCGACGGACGGCGCCGCCTGAGCCGGCAGCCACAACAAGCCCGTCAGCAGTGCAGTGCACCACCTTGCATGATTCATTCTCCATCCCCGTGATTGCAGCGCCGCCGAACCCGGTTGCGCTGGATTGATCGGCCCGGAGATTCCGACGCGAAACCGCCGCAATCCCCATGCGGATATAGCAATCTCCGCCCCAAGCATGGACCATTCAGGCACGCATGGCCACCCGACCGGCGCAGCACCGGCACGGGAACGCCACCGGCATTCCTCATTGGCACGGCAGGTTCCAGCGCGCTAGTCTCGCCGCCCCATGACCGACATCCACCACCACGATTTCACGCTCGAACCGGCCGACGGCGAGCGCCTGGCCAACCTTGCCGGCCCGTTCGACGAACACCTGCGCCAGATCGAATTGCGCCTGGGCGTGACGATCGCCAACCGCGGCAACGTGTTCCGCGTCGACGGCGACGAACGCGCGGCGCAGCTCGCCGAGCGCGTGCTGCGCGAACTCTACGCGGCGACCGCAACCGAAACGCTGGCCGGCGCGCAGGTCAACCTCGCCCTCGCCGGCTGCGGCGCCGACGCGCTCGAAGAACGCGCCGCCGAAACGCAGGACGTCGCGATCAAGACCAAGCGCGGCACCGTGCGCGGCCGCGGCGCGAACCAGCAGCGCTACCTGCACGCGATCGCCACGCACGACATCAACTTCGGCGTCGGCCCGGCCGGCACCGGCAAGACCTATCTCGCCGTGGCGATGGCGGTCGATGCGCTCAACGATTCGCGCGTGCAGCGCCTGATCCTCGTGCGCCCCGCGGTCGAGGCCGGCGAAAAGCTCGGCTTTTTGCCCGGCGACCTGACGCAGAAGGTCGATCCCTACCTGCGCCCGCTCTACGACGCGCTCTACGAAATGCTCGGCATCGAGCGCGTGACCAAGCTCATCGAGAAGAACGTCATCGAGATCGCGCCGCTCGCCTACATGCGCGGGCGCACGCTCAACGACGCCTTCGTGATCCTCGACGAGGCGCAGAACACGACGATCGAGCAGATGAAGATGTTCCTCACCCGCATCGGTTTCGGTTCGGTCGCGGTGGTCACCGGCGACATGACACAGACCGACCTGCCGCGCCACGTCAAATCCGGCCTGCGCGACGCGCTCGAGGTGCTGCGCGGCGTCGACGGCGTGAGTTTCACGTTCTTCGAGGCGAAGGACGTCGTGCGCCATCCGCTCGTGCAGCGCATCGTGCGTGCGTATGAGAGCCGGGAATCGGAACAGCGGGAGGCTGCAACGTGACGGTGTCGGTGTTCGTCGAAAACCGCGCGGGCCGCAAGGGCGTGCCGCTGCGAAGCTCGTTCCAGCACTGGATCGAGGCGATTCCGCAGCTGCGCAAGCGCCGCGCCGCGGAAGTCGCCATCGTCATCGTCGACGCCGAGGAAGGCCGCGACTTCAACCTGCGCTTCCGCCATCGCGATTACGCCACCAACGTGCTCAGCTTTCCCTACGAACGCCTGCCCGGCGACCGCTCCGGCCTGCTCGGCGACCTCGTCATCTGCGCTCCCGTGGTCGCCCGCGAGGCGCTCGAACAGGGCAAGCGCGCGCGCGACCACTACGCGCACATGACCCTGCACGGCGTGCTGCACCTGCTCGGCCACGACCACGAAAACGACGCCGACGCGCAGCGCATGGAAGCCCTGGAAACGCGCATCCTCGCCAGCCTCGGCGTGCCCGATCCCTACGAGGCGAGGAACGAGTGCGAGTAGCGGGAAACGCGAGAGGGCGCGGGCGGCGCTCCGCAACCCTCTGATTTTCCGCTCCTGAACACGTATTCTTCCTCTGATACACTCGCCTGCCGCCCGCAATGGGCATGTCCGCGTCGCAGATGAGCGAGGATCCCCCCAGTAGTCCCGCGCCACGTTCGTGGTTCGAACGCATCACCCAGGCACTCTCCGGCGAGCCGCAAAGCCGCGAGGAACTCATCGAGGAATTGCGCCACGCCCAGGCCAACGGCCTGATGTCCAACGACACCTTGTCGATGGTCGAAGGCGCGATCGAGGTGGCCGACCTGTCCGTCGCCGACGTCATGGTGCCGCGCGCGCAGATGGTGTCGCTTGCCGTCGACGCGCCGCTGCAACAGATCCTGTCCTCCGTCATCGAGTCCGGCCATTCGCGCTTTCCGGTGCATGGCGAGGACAAGGACGAGATCGTCGGCATCCTGCTCGCCAAAGACCTGCTGCGCTGCTTCGCCGAAGGCGCATCGACCGGCCTGCGCGCGCTGCTGCGCCCGGTGACGATGATCCCGGAATCCAAGCGCCTCAACATCCTGCTCAAGGAATTCCGCCTCTCGCGCAACCACATGGCGATCGTCGTCGACGAGTACGGCGGCGTCGCCGGCCTGCTCACCATCGAGGACGTGCTCGAACAGATCGTCGGCGACATCGACGACGAACATGACGACGACGACGACGAAGGCACGATGATCGAAGCCGGCCCCAACGGCGACTTCATCGTCAGCGCGCTGACCCCGATCGCCGAGTTCAACGAGCGCTTCGGCAGCGAGTTCAGCGACGAGGAATTCGACACCGTCGGCGGCATGGTCACCTCCGCAATCGGCCACCTGCCCGAAGTCGGCGAGGACGCCACGCTCGGCGGCTTCCTGTTCCACGTCGCCAAGGCCGACGCGCGCCGCGTGCAGCAATTTGCGGTGCGGGTGCATGAGGCTTAGAAGCCGGGAATGGAGAGTGGGGAAATGGGAATGGGAAAGGCGGCGCCTTCTCGTCCTGATCGCCTTTCCCTGCCTGCTGTGCCTTTGCGTGCTGACCCTTATTGGTGATGCAAAGGCCCAAGCGCCTGATGCCCCAGCTTTCAACCATTCCCCATTCCCCATTCCCGATTCCCCGCCCACGGTCAGCTTGCTGACCGTGGGCCCCGGCGCGATCTTCTTCGAGCGCTTCGGCCACAACGCGCTGGTCGTGCGCGATGCGGCGCAGGGCACGGCGATCGCGTACAACTACGGCATCTTCGATTTCGGCGAAGACGACTTCCTGCTCAACTTCGCGCGCGGCCGCATGATGTACCGGCTCGTCGCCGACGACCTCGACGACGACCTCGACATGTACCGCGAGGAAGGCCGCGGCATTACCGAGCAGCCGCTCGATCTCGCGCCCGATCAGGCGCGCGAACTGGCGCGGTTCCTCGAATGGAACGCGCGGCCGGAGAACGCGCGCTACCGCTACGACTACTTCACCGCGAACTGCTCCACGCGCGTGCGCGATGCGCTCGACCGCGCGCTCGGCGGCGCGCTGCACGCGCAGACCGAAGGCCGTTCGCGCGGCTACACCTATCGCCTGGACGCGCTGCGCCTGATGGCGCCCGAGCCGTGGCTCATGCTGGTCATCGACCTCGGCCTCGGTCCTTACGCCGACCGCCGCATCGATTTCTGGGAAGAAAGCTTCGTGCCGGCGACACTCGGCGACGTCGTCGCGCGCGCGCGCGTCGGCGCGGATGGCTCGATGCTCGGCGCGCAGGTCGAGCGTGTTGCGCAGAACCATGTCGAGGAACCGCCGGCCCTGCCGCCGGACCTGCGCTGGCCCTTCCTCGGCCTCGGCATCGCATGCGGCGTCGCGCTGGGCTGGCTCGGCACGCGCCCATCACGCGGCGTGCGCGCAGGCGTGGCCGCGTTCGCGCTCGTCTTCGAACTGGCCTGCGCCCTTGGCGGCGCGGCGCTGCTGTTCCTGTGGCTGGCCACCGAGCACCGCTCGGCGTGGCGCAACGAAAACCTGTTCCTGCTCGATCCGCTGTGCCTGCTGTTGATCCCGGCGTGGTTCGGCATGCTGCGCGGACGCGCAGCCCGCCGCTTCGCGCGCACGGTTGCCTGGTGCGTGGTCGCCATCGCCGCGTTCGCGCTGGGCTCGAAGATCCTGCCCTGGTTCGAGCAGGCCAACCTGCACTGGATCGTGCTGCTGCTGCCGATCCATCTCGCGCTCGCGCTGGTCTTGCAGCGGCGCGCGACGAGCTGATTCGCGCGCAGCCCTTCTTTCCGGCACGGCCGGATGTCGACGGCAATCAGGAAACGGCGGCGTCCGCGGGCGTGAGCCTGGCGTCGAACGGCCGCCCGGCCTGCCAGCCGCCGGCATGCAGCGATTCGAGCAAGGCGGCGACGCGCGATTTGACCGCGACGCCGTGCACCGGCAGCACCAGCACGTCACCGGCGCGAGCCCAGGCGAGCAGTTCGACGACGGCGGCGTATTCGTCCAGCTGGCGGGTGATGGCATCGGCAGGAAGGCCGCGGCGCCGCAGCTCGTCGAGCATCATGTCGGCGACTTCGCCGGACTCGCGGCCACGCAACATGCCGCCGATGTCCTTGAGCACGACGCGCTCGGGATGGAAACGCGCGACGACCGCGGCGAGCTCGCGGATTTCCACGTCACCACGATTGCCGGCCTGGCCGAGCATCAGGCCGAGCCGACGCTGGCGCAGCTGCGCGACCACATCAAGAAGGCCCTGCATGCCTTCCGGGTTGTGCGCGTAGTCGACGACGATCGACACGCCGCCGAGTTCGAGGTGTTGCAGGCGCCCGGGATTGTCCTTGCGCGAGGCGCCGAATCCCGCGGCGACCGCGGCGATCGTGGCGGCCGTCACGCCGAGCGCGTGCGCGGCCAATGCGGCCGCGGCGAGGTTGGCGATGTTGTAACGCGCCGCGCCGCCGAAGGTCAGCGGCATCGCGGCGACGGCGCCGAGATCGTGGTCGACGCCGGCGGCGTGCAGCACCAGCCGCGCCTGGCGCAAGCCGCAGGTGGACGCGCCGGCGGCGCGCTGCGCCACGAGCACGTCCGCGTCGGCATCGAGCGAGAACCACGCCGTGCGTGCCGTTCCGCACTCGCGGCCCTTGTCCACGAGCAGTGCATCATCGGCGTTGAGGACCAGCGTGCCGTCCGCGCCGAGCGCACGCGCGACGCTCAGCTTGACCGCGGCAAGGTCGGCGAGATCGTGCACGCCGTATTCGCCGAAATGATCGGCGCTGATGTTGGTGACCACGGCGACGTCGGCGCGGCAAACCGCCAGTCCGCGCCGCAGCAGGCCGCCACGCGCGGTTTCAAGCACGGCGAAGTCGACGCCGGGTGCGCGCAGCGCGGTGCGTGCGCCGCCCGGCCCGGAATAGTCGCCGCTGGCGAGCATCTCGTCGCCGACGAACACGCCATCGGTGCAGGTGTGCGCGACATGCAGGCCATGCGCGCGCAGCATCGCGGCGAGCAGGCGCGTCGTCGTGGTCTTGCCGTTGGAGCCGGTCACGAGCGCGACCGGCACGTTGCGCAGGCTGTCCCAATCGACGCCGGCCACGTCCGGCAGCGCGTGCAGCGCAAAGGTCGCGGCATGGCGGCCACTGCCCAGGGTCAGCGTGTCATCGTCGAGCAAGGCCTCCAGCCCGCGCGCGTGCGCCGCATGGACAAGCGCGCCCAGGCGCGGATTGCGTTCCGCGGCGGCGAATGCACGCAGCGTCGCCAGCGCGGCGGGCTCGTCCCACGCCGCCGGATGGCCCGGGGCATGAAAGCGCACCGCAACGGCATCGCCGAGCGTGGACAGCAGCGCCCATTCGTCGACCTCGGTCGCCGCCAGCAACTGGTCGACCGGCGCGGCCAGCGCCAGCGAGGCACCGCCGGCATGGCGGCGCACGACCAGCGCCGCGTCGGGCCAGCCGAGCGCCACGCGGGCGCGCCGCACGCGCGCGCGCCAGCCGTCGAGCAGGGCGTCGTCGACGCCGATGCCGCAGGTTTCCAGCACCGCGCCGACATCGGCGAAGTGCAGGTTCCAGCCGGTCAGTCGCCGCGAGTCGTCGTAGGGCAGGCTCGTCGACACGCTCAGTCGTCGCTCTCGCGCGACACGAACACGCCGCGTTCGTCGCGCACGATGCCGCCCAGCGCGGCAAAGCTCGACTCGTCGAAAGCCGGCTCGGCCACGGGGACTTCGACTGGCGTCACGACCGCGGCCTCGGGCGCGCCTTCGGGACGGAACTTGATGATCTGCTTCCACGAGCGCACCAGCGCATCGGCGAACACCAGCAGCAGGTCGCCGGGCGCGGCCATGCGCAGGGCCGCGTCGATCGCCGCCTGCTCGTCGGGGATGATCGAGATCGCGTCGCTGGCAATGCCGGCAGCCTGCAGGGCCTTGGCGATGATGCGCGGCACCTCGTCGCCGTCGCGGCCGCGCAGCGAATCGTCGCGGCGGCAGATGTAGTGGTCGAACTTGCCGGCGGTCGCGGCGGCGATCGCGGCGAGGTCCTCGTCGCGGCGGTCGCCCGGCCCGGCCAGCACCACGATGCGTCGCCCCGGCGCGTCCAGGCGCTGCGCGAGGTCGGCCATCGCCGCGACCGCGTGCGCGTTGTGGCCGTAGTCGAACAGCACCTTGAACGGATGTTCGTTGAACACGTTCATGCGCCCGGGCGCCTGGAAGAACGTGGTGTCGAACGTGCGCAGGCCCTGGCGGATCGCGTCGAGCTTGATGCCGAGCGCGTAGGCCATGCAGGCGGCGAACATCGCGTTCTGCACGTTGTGCAGGGCGCGGCCTTCGAGCGTGGCCGGGATCAGGTGCGTCCACAGCAGCGGGATGTGGCTGCCCTTGTCGTAGAGCGTGATCATCGAGCCGTTGACGCCGGCTTCGAGCGCGCAGGCGCGGCCACCGGCGCGCACGTGTTCGCGCACCAGCGCGTGCGACGGATTCATCGTCACGTAGCAGATGACCTTCGCGTCGGTGTAGCCGGACATCTTCAGCACGTTCGGATCGTCGGCATTGAGCACCGCGCAGTCCCGCGCGACCTCGACCACGATGCGCTTGACCTCGGCGAGCTGGTCGAGGGTGTCGATGCCCTTCATGCCGAGATGGTCGGACTGGATGTTGAGCACCGCGCCGACGTTGACGTGGCGCACGCCCATGCCGGCGCGCAGCAGGCCGCCGCGCGCGGTTTCGAGCACGGCGATGTCGATGTTCGGATCGGCCAGCACCATGCGCGCCGAAACCGGGCCGGTCATGTCGCCCTCCACCGTGCGCTGGCCGTCGATGTAGACGCCGTCGGTGGTGGTCAGGCCCGGCGTGTGGCCGGCCATCTTGGTGATGTGCGCGAGCATGCGCGCGGTGGTGGTCTTGCCGTTGGTGCCGGTGACCGCGGCGATCGGCACGCGCGACGGCGTGCCGGGCGGGAACAGCATGTCGATGACCGGCCCGGCGGCATCGCGCGGCGTGCCTTCGCTCGGGCTGACGTGCATGCGGAAGCCGGGCGCGGCGTTGACCTCGCAGATGCCACCACCGACCGTGCGGTAGCTCTCGGCGATGTTCGGCGACAGGAAGTCGACGCCGCCGACGTCGAGGCCGATCGCGCGGATCGCGCGCACCGCCATGTCGCGGTTGTCGGGGTGGATGATGTCGGTGACGTCGGTGGCGGTGCCGCCGGTCGACAGGTTCGCGGTCGAGCGCAGATGGACGACCTCGCCGGCCGCCGGCACCGACTGCGCCGTGTGGCCGGAGCGCTCCATCATCATCTCGGCCTCGCGGTCGAGCTGGATCCGGGTCAGCACTTTCTCGTGGCCGACGCCGCGGCGCGGATCGGCGTTCACGATGTCGACCAGTTCGGCGATCGTGCGCGTGCCGTCGCCGATGACATGGCCGGGCGTGCGCCGCGTCGCCGCGACCAGTTCGCCGTTGACGACGAGCAGGCGATGGTCGTCGCCTTCGAGGAAGTTCTCGACGATGACCGAGCGCGAGTGCTCGCGCGCGGCGATGAAGCCGGCGCGGACTTCGTCGTCGCTCATCAGGCGGATCGAGATGCCGCGACCGTGGTTGCCGTTGTACGGCTTGGTCACCACCGGGAAGCCAAGGCGGCGCGCGGCGCGCACGGCAAGCTCCTCGGTCTGCACCAGCTCCTGCCGCGGCACCGGCAGGCCGAGCGAGGCGAGGATCTTGTTCGTCTCCTCCTTGTCGCTGGCCAGCTCCACCGCGATGTGCGGCGTGCGCCCGGTCACGGTCGCCTGGATGCGCTGCTGGTACTTGCCGTGGCCCAGCTGCACCAGCGACTGCTCGTTCATGCGCAACCACGGAATGTCGCGCTGCTCCGCCGCGCGCACCAGCGAGGCGGTCGACGGCCCGAGCGCGCGGCGCTGCGCGTAGCGGATGAACTCGTCGCGCGCGACTGGCCATTCCCAGCCCTCGGGCACGCCGTCGCGCGAACGCAGTTTCTCCGGCAGCAGCGAATTCAGCAGGCGCAGCGCCAGCTCGCCGGCGGCGATGCCCTCTTCGCGCTGCGCGTATTCGTAGACGACCGTGTACACGCCCGGACGCGCAGCGCTGATGCTGCGCGTCTTGCCGAAGGTGACGTCCTCGCCGGCGACGTTCTGCAATTCGATCGCGACGTGTTCGAGCACGTGGCCGAGCCAGGTCCCTTCGCCCTCGCGCATGCGGCGGATGAAACCGCCCGGCTCGCGATACGAACAACCGTGCTCGGCCAGTCCCGGCAACGCGGCGACGAGGCCGTCGATGAAGGCCGTGCCGAGTTTCGCGGTCGGCCAGTTCTCCAGCTCGCCCAGGTCGAGTTCGAGCCGGATGACCGGGAAATGCGCATGCAGCGAAGGACCGACATACACCGAACGCTCAAGTACACGCATGGCAATCTCCCAGGTTGGTACGACTCGGACTTTGTTTCGGAAAAACCCGATGCATCGATTTCGGGTTGCGCAGGTGCCCGCAGCGGCGATGCGTGCGGACGGCGGTGGTTACTGCCGGCTCGGCGCAATCCATCGTGTGCGCTCCCCCGGCGGGCCGGCTTCAATCCGTGCGCTTGGGCGTGGCCAGCGCGCCGGCAGACGCGCGTCGCGTGTGCAGGTTGAAGGTCGCGCCGGCGACGAGGATGTGCACCTTCAGGCCGAGCAGGCAGACCGGCTCGTCCTCGTCGGCCTGCGCCATCGAGGAGAACTGCAGTTCGCTGGCGTCGACCACGGTGACCGCGCCCGAGCCTTCCACTTCGAGCGTGTTGTCGGGGCGGATGAAGGCGGCAGTGTCCTCGTCCAGGCCGATGCCGATCGCGAACGGGTTGTAGGCCAGCGCCGCGAGCAGGCGGCCGAGGCGGTCGCGCTGGCGGAAATGCTGGTCGATCACGAAGCGGTTGGTCAGGCCGAGGCCCGGCGCCAGGCGCACGCTCGACGCGGTCGGCGAACCGCCTTCGCGGCCGAACGCGATCATGTGTTCGGACAGGATCGATGCGCCCGCGCTGGTGCCACCGACGTGCACGCCCTGCGCGTTGCGCGCGCGGATGAGCTTGGCCACCGGCGTACCGCCGAGCAGGGTCGACAGGCGCAGCTGGTTGCCGCCGGTGAAGAAGATGCCGCTGGCGCGCTCGATGCGCGCGCAGCGGTTTTCCTCTTCGGCGTCACGGCGCGTATCGAAGTCGAGCGAAGTCACGCTGGCGACGCCGAGTTCGGCGAATACGTGCTCGTAGCGCGGCCCGGTGGTGGTGAGCTGGCTCGCGGTCGGAATCACCACGATGTCGGCGTCGTTGCCGCCGCACAGTTCCACGAAGCGGCGCAGGATGCGCGGATCGTGCTCCTTCTCCTCCGCGCCGCCGATCGGAACGATCCAGCCGCGTGCGGCACCTTCACTGACCTTGCTGGGCATCGCGTCCCGCACTCCACGTTTTCGAAAGGAAGATGGGCATCTCTACACGGGCGCGCCGGCCGCCGCAACGGTCGGCGCCTCGAACAGGCCGCGGCGGCACACCCGCCCCGCGTGGACGTGGACGACGCCGCGCGCGATCGTCGCGTGCACGCCGCCGTCGGCGTCCAGCGCAACGAGGTCGGCATCGGCCCCCGCCGCGATGTGTCCCTTGCGCGGCAGGCGCAGCAGCTGCGCCGGATTGCTGGTGAAGGCCGGCAGCGCGCGTTGCAGCGGCACGCCGCGCGCGAGCAGCTCGTTCAAGGTCGCGATCAGGGCGCCCGAATCGCCGACGTCCATGTGCGTGACGCGGCCGTCGGCGTCGAAACACGGCAGGCAGCCGCCCGCGTCGGAACTCACGGTAACGCGCGTGGCCGCGATGCCGCTGTCGAGGCAACGCAGCAGCGCATCGGCCGCGCTCCACGCATCTTCGCCGTCCTCGACCGGAAACGCAGTGATGTCGATGGTCGTGCCACGCCCGGCCAGCTCCAGTGCCTCGTCGAACAGCGCCTTGCGGCGGTTGACGTGGGTCGGATGGAAGGTGCGTGGCGGCAGCTCGGTTTCCGCCAGCGCGCGGCGCACCAGTTCCAGCCCGCGCACGCCGTCGCCCAGGTGCAGGTGCAGCAGGCCGGCCTTGCCGGTCATCAGTCCGGCGACATGCGCATCGGCGGCCAGACGCAGCAGTTCGTCCAAGCCCGGCTGGCTGGAACGGTGGTCGCTGATGGCGACCTCGCCGATGCCGATCAGCGCCTCGATGAAGACAAGGTCGCCGCGCACGCTGCCGGTCAGCGTCGACGGCGGCACGTGGTAACCGCCGGTGTAGGCGTAGGCGGACAAACCTTCCTCGCGCAGGGCCAGCGTCTGCGCCAGCAACTCGCGCGGGCCGCGCGCGATGTCGTCGGTGCCGAGCAACCCGACCACCGTGGTGATGCCGGCGCGCGTGAAGCGCGACAGCATCTGCGGCGGCACGCGCGAGCGGAACCCGGCTTCGCCGCCGCCGCCGGTCACGTGCACGTGGCCGTCGATCAGGCCGGGGATCAGGCGCCGCCCTTCCAGATCGATGCTCGCCGCGCCCAGCGTCGGCGGCAGTTCGACGGCGTCGGCGCCGAGCCACAGGATGCGGCCGCCGCCGAGCAGCAGGTGGCAGTGGCCGAGCGGCGCCGGCGCGTAGACCTGCGCATTGCGCAACCACAGCAGGCCCGCCCCGCTGCCCGGCTCGCCCGGCTGCGGCCGGCCGGGTTCCGTCGTGCGCCCCGTCGATTCCATCGAGTGCTCCGTCGCTGCAATGCGTGGCGATGGTAAGCGCCGGCTCGGACGGCCGCCAAGCCTTGGCGACGCCGACGGCGCAGCGATGTCGGGTCTGCGCGCCAATTCGCGCTTCTCCCCTGCATGCCGCCATCGAGCGCGGCCACCCAGCCGAGGAGAGACACCCAATGATGCACAAACTGCTGTTGCTGGCCGCCCTGCTCAGTGGCGCCGCCGGCGCCCAGGGCTTCGACGCGGAGCGCAAGTCGGCGATCGACGCGACCTGGACAATGGCCGACGAGTTCGATGCCAGCGCACCGCTGGCGCCGCTGGACGGCCCACCGTTCGGCGACATGGACCCGGACCCGGCCTTCGGCAACAACGGCATCGCGTATTACACCCCCGATCCCGGCGCGCCCACCGAGAACTGGGGGGTAAAGATGTTCGCGCGCCCCGACCAGGCCGGCTGGTACCTGCTCGGACGCCACCGCACCGGCACCAATCCATGGTGGGCGGTCGTGATGGTGCTGCGCGCGGACGG
>Ga0222423_1001052_pt1 | contig 14109 bp, 11 predicted proteins | sample 3A0metagenome_FD_182472 | JGI IMG/M metagenome (GOLD analysis project Ga0222423, IMG submission 182472) | Enriched microbial communities from leaf-cutter ant dump, University of Wisconsin, Madison, United States - 3A0 (version 2) | ecosystem: Environmental > Terrestrial > Nest > Insects nest >...
CGCGCGCGCCGTCGCGCAAGCGCCTGGACGCCTTGGTGCGCGGTTTCGCCCGATCGCATCTGGAATGGGACGTCGAATACGAACTGGATACCGCCGACATTCCGCCAGCGCGCTTCGGCGGCCGTGCCCTCGCACTGGGCCTGACCTGCTGGCTCGGCAAGCCGCGCGCTCCCGCCACCCGCGTGCGACTGCCCAAGGCCGTGTTCAACGGCATGCCGCCCGACGCCCACCCAATGCCCGCCTGAGGACGCCATGTCTGCACCGACCCGCGAAAAGCTCTACATGAAACTGCACCCGGTCGCGATGGAGGCGCTGGAGCAGGCGCACGCGGCGACGCGTCGGCGCGGCAATCCCTACGTGGAACTCGCGCACTGGCTCGATGCGCTGCTGCACCACGAAAAGTCCGACCTGCGCGCGCTCGTCGAACGCGCCGGCATCGACCGCGGCACGCTCGAAAAGGACATTCTGTCCGAGCTGGAAACCTATCCGAAGGGCGCCACCAGCGTCGCCGACTTCTCCGCCCACATCGATTCCGCCGTCGAGCGCGGCTGGGTCGTGTCGTCCGCCACGTTCAATGCCGAGCGCATCCGCTCGGGCCACGTTTTGGCAGGGTTGCTCGGCGATGCGCCCTTGTCGCGCCAGTTGCAGCGCATCTCCAACCAGTTCCGCTTGCTCAAGTCCGATCGTGTCGTTGCGGATTTCAACGACCTCACCCAAGGCTCGGGCGAAGCCGCCGCCGCACCGCCCGTTGCGCAAGCCGATACGGCCGGCGAGGGCGCCGCGCGCGCGGGTGGCGACGACGTGCTGTCCAAGTACACGGTGGACCTCACCGCGCAGGCGCGCGCCGGCAAGATCGACGCCGTGATCGGCCGCGATGCGGAAATCCGCCAGATCGTCGACATCCTGCAACGCCGCCGTCAGAACAACCCGATCCTCACTGGCGAACCCGGCGTCGGCAAGACGGCCGTCGTCGAGGGCCTTGCCGTGCGCATCGCCAACGGCGACGTGCCGCCCATGCTCAAGGACGTGGTGCTGCGCTCGCTCGACCTCGGCGCGCTGCAAGCCGGCGCCAGCATGAAAGGCGAATTCGAGCAGCGCCTGAAATCGCTGATCGAACAGGTGCAGGCCTCGCCCGTGCCGATCATCCTGTTCATCGACGAGGCGCACATGCTCGTCGGCGCGGGCGGCGGCGCCGGCAGCGCAGGGGACGCGGCCAATCTGCTCAAGCCCGCGCTCGCGCGCGGCACCCTGCGCACCATCGCCGCGACCACCTGGGCCGAATACAAGAAGTATTTCGAGAAAGACCCCGCGCTGACGCGCCGCTTCCAGCCGATCAAGGTCGACGAACCCGCGCTCGCCGATGCCGTACGCATGATGCGCATGGCCGCCCGCGCGATGGAAGCGCACCACGGCGTCGAGGTTCTCGACGAAGCCGTCAAGGCATCCGTGCATCTATCCGCGCGTTATCTGCCCTCGCGCCAGTTGCCCGACAAGTCGATCAGCCTGCTCGACACCGCTTGTGCGCGCGTCGCCGTGCGCCTGTACGCGACCCCGCCCGACCTCGAAGATGCGCAGCGTCGCCGGGAAGCGATCGAACTCGAATTGCAGATGAAGGCCCGCGAACGCGCCGTCGGCATCGACACCGCCGCCGAGGAAACCGCGCTCGACGCCGAACTCGCCGATGTCGATGTCCGCATCGCCGAACTGCAAGACCGTCTCAAGCAGGAACGCGAACTCGTCGCGCAGATACGCGAACTGCGCAGGCAGCTCGGCGGTGCGGATACGAGCGGCGTTGCGAAAGAAGGCGATGCGAAAGAACAAGCTCGTCATTCCCGCGAAAGCGGGAATCCAGCGTCTTTAGTTGTTGAAAGCAAGGAGCTGGATTCCGGCTTTCGCCGGAATGACGAGCCAAGGTTCGACGAGCAAGGATCGGCCCACAATTCTCCCTCTCCCCAGACGGCTTCATCGTCTGGGGAGAGGGTTGGGGTGAGGGGCGCTCTTGATCCTGATGCCGCCAAAGGCGAAATGCCCGATTCCAGCGCCCACCGCAATGACGAGCAAAAAGCCGAAACCCTCGCCCAACTCCGCACCGCCGAAACCCGCCTGCGCGAAATACAAGGCGAACACCCCCTCGTTCTCCCCTTCGTCAGCGAAACCATCGTCGCCCAGGTCGTCGGCGACTGGACCGGCATTCCCGTCGGCCGCATGGTGCGCGACGAAATCGAAGTCGTGCTCGACCTCGCCGACCGGCTCGGCAAGCGCGTCGTCGGTCAGCGCCACGCGCACGAGATCATCGCCGACCGCATCAAGGTCGCGCGCGCCGGTCTCGCCGATCCGCGCAAGCCCGTCGGCGTGTTCCTGATGGCCGGCCCTAGCGGTGTCGGCAAGACAGAAACCGCGCTCGCCCTCGCCGAACAGCTTTACGGCGGCGAACAGAACCTCGTCACCATCAACATGAGCGAATTCCAGGAAGCGCACACCGTCTCCACGCTCAAGGGCGCGCCGCCCGGCTACGTCGGCTACGGCGAAGGCGGCGTGCTCACCGAGGCCGTGCGCCGCCGCCCGTACTGCGTGATCCTGCTCGACGAGGTCGAAAAGGCGCACCCGGACGTCCACGAAATCTTCTTCCAGGTGTTCGACAAGGGCAGCATGGAAGACGGCGAAGGCCGCCGCATCGACTTCCGCAACACGCTAATCCTGCTCACGACCAACGCCGGCAGCGACGAGATCATCGACGCGTGGAGCCGCGAGCCGGCCAATCCGCCGAGCGCCGAAGAATTGGGCAAGACGATCCGGCCGGCACTGCGTGACGTTTTCCCCGACGCGCTGCTCGGGCGCATGACCACGGTGCCGTTCTATCCCCTGTCCGACGACGTGTTGCGCAGTATTGCGCGGATGAATCTGGACAAGGTTGTGCGGCGTGCGCGCGAGCAGCATGGGATCGAGTTGACTTATACCGATGCGGTGATCGACACGATTCTTGCTCGGTGCCGTGAGGTGGAAAGCGGAGGGAGAGTGGTCGAGGGGGTAGTTGCTGGATTAATTCTACCTGGTTTAGGAAGTGCGCTGCTGCTGGATCGGTTAACCAGTAACGTAAGAAATAGCGTAACGATTGATGCGAAAGACGGCGCGTTCCAGCTTGGTTCTTGACAGAGAGGGGTATGGAAATGCTCGATTTGATTTTTGCGGCCAAGAAGCATCCCTCGAAGGCGCGTGTTGAGGGGTATTTAATATTCAACTCCACTGGAAGTCGCTATTTTTCTTATTCCGGTTCCAAGACACTGAAGCCGCTTCCGAATGGAGTTTATTGTGTGAAAAATCTTCACCTTAGAAAGGATATGGCGATGCATCTGGATGTGTCGCCTAAAGAGAATGGTTTATACGGCTTGTGTTTTCCGCCGTGGTCTGTGGATTTGGAGCCGGTGTTTCCCACGGAACGAAATGCGCTTAGGATTCATCCAGACGGCCATTTGCCAGGTACGGAAGGATGTATCGGCATCAGGGAAAATGTTGACAAGTGTTTTGACAACTTGAAAACCTTGTTGTCAGGTAAATCGGGAGTATTGCTGAAAGTAGATTGCGCATAGAGAGTCTTTTACTTTGCTGCCATCCTCGCGAAAGCATTAACCCAAAGAGGTGGTGTCATAGAATGAAAGGAAATGGGCGGAATCGGAGTGCGTAGGTAATTGGTTTGAGAGGTTTTATGATGAAGAATCTTGTCGGCTCTCCTGGGAATAAAGAAATTTGGTGGAATGGTTGTATTACTGATCTTAGGCCTCTGATTGGAAAATCTAACGTCGAGCTTGAAGATGCGCTTGGATTTTCGCGTGGCGCTTTTGGTTCCGGGTATTGGCTGTACCGACTGGCTGAGCCTTTGTCGCTGGATGATTTTGATTGGCTCGATCGAACAAAATTTTCTGATGGCTGGCAATGGAGGAATTTGTGGACGGGACGGGGCTGGATATACGAGGCGGTGCCGAGGAAAGATCTTTTAAGGGCGCTTTTCGGAAAAAAGCTTAATTATAATGAAGAGGCTGTGGATCGCGCGCTTCTCAAGTTTAAGGTTGGGGAATTGGAGAAGATCAATATTGGCTGTGCGATCGGAAAAATTGTCAAAATTTTTCCTAAAAATAGAAATGGTATTTCATACCCGGATTCGGAATATTGGAATATCCCTCAGTGGAAGATACTTGGACATGTAACGCGAAGATTTGTTTTGGTAGGTGAGAAGGTTTGAGCTTTACGCGAAGTCGTGTGGGAGTGTGGTCAATGTACGAGAAACGGGGTCCGAAAAAAGGGGTCGCGGTCGGAGCCATTTTCAATGCAATGGCATCGCATGTCATGCAGTAAATGAGGGGCGGATATGGTCTGGAAACTGCAAACCACGCTACGCGTTCTCAGCCAGCAGGCACGCGGTGCCTCGTCAGGCAACTGCGGCGCTGCCGTCGAGTGCGCGTTGAACGCGGGGCTGGACAGGCGTCTGAGCAAGACGGCGCTGCCGATGATGCGTGGCGACGACGGGTTCCTGCATCACGCAGCCAAGGATTTCGGGCCCGCGTTGGAAGCAGCCGGTTTCCGGCGGATCGAGAAGCCGCATGGCTTCCGGCCCGGCGACATCATCGTGTTGAAGGACCCAAGCAATCGGCACCGCTTCGGCCACATCGCGATGTGGGATGGCACGCACTGGATTTCCGATTTCCACCAGCGCAACAAGTCCGGCCTGATCTGGGCGGACTGCGCAACCCCGATCGTCGAGTACTACCGCTACGGCGGACGAATCGACCACATGAACACTTACGATCAGGTGACGCCGCTGGAGCGGCTGTACGCCTGATGTCTTGAGCCGAAGCCAACGAGCCTGCCATGCCCCAGCCCGTCGCCCGTTTGACCGACATGCACGTCTGCCCGACATCCGGGCGGAAGCTCTACCTTGGTCGTTCCGGTTCCGGTTCGGGCGTTGAAGAGCAAAGACAATGGGTGGCCAGCCCTTTGGGCTGTTGTGGAGCGCCTCCGGCTTTCGTCGGGATGACGAGCGGGTCTCTCGAAGTGTGCTCAGGTATGCGCGCGAGCGTCGCGTTGACGACTGCGCTTGGGCGCGGCTTTCGTCGCGATCCGAAATTCCAACCCCAGCGCGTCGGCCACCTTCATTACGGATGCGAAGCTGGGTTTGGCGTTCGCCGAAAGCACCTTGTACAGGCCGGGGCGCGTCAGGTTGGCGTCTCTGGCCAGTTGCGCCATGTTCTTGCGCGCGCGCGCAATCACGCCGAGCGCGTGAAGAATCAGTTCCGGGTCGCCGTCTTTGGAAACCTCTTCGAGAAACAACGCAATCTGCCTCTCGGTCTTCAAGTAATCCGCCGCGTCGTAGGGCGTTGTTTCGAGCTTTTTCATGGATTGCCTCTAAAGAGTTTCCGCCAGTTTTCTGGCCTTTTGGATGTCCCGTTTCTGCGTGGATTTGTCGCCGCCGCAAAGCAGGATGACGATGACTTTTTCGTGCCGTGTGAAGTACAGGCGATAGCCGGGCCCGTAGTCGATCCGCAGCTCGCCGATGCCGTCGAAGAATTTCGCGTCGCCAAGATGGCCCAGCTCTGCCCGGATGAGGCGCTTGGTGATCGTCGCCTGCGCGCGCTCGTCGCGAAGCCCGTCGAACCACGCATTGAACTCGCTCGTCTTGCGCAATTCGAACATCGAACGAGTGTCAACGATCATTTACAACCTGTCAAGGCAATCCCATGCCCCAGCCCGTCGCCCGTTTGACCGACATGCACGTTTGCCCACAGGTCACCGTATTGGTGCCGCACGTCGGTGGCCCGGTGTCCGGTCCATGCGCGCCGACGGTGTTGTTCGGCGGCTTGCCGGCGGCGCGGGTCGGCGACATGGCGGTGTGCGTGGGGCCGCCGGACGTGATCGTGCAGGGTTCGCCCAAGGTGCTGGTCTGCGGCATGCCGCTGGCGCGCATCGGCGACATGACCGCGCATGGTGGCGTGATCGCCGCGGGGCTGCCGACGGTGTTGATCGGTTAGGGCGCCATGAACGCGATCGAGGACATCGGCATGGGCGAAAGCGGCAATTGCGCAAGCGGCAAAGGCAGGGTGCCGGGCGTGCGCGGGGCGGTTTGCGGTACGCACAGTCAGGCTTGGCGGCGCGCCTTTCCCGTTCGGGACTTCGCAGGTTTTAGCGGGGTTGTCTCGAGCGTTTCGTCTGTTCTCGAAATCGGCGGAAAGCCTTGTTCTTCCCACGCTCGCAGGTCCTGGGCGATGCGATGGATGTCGTACCCGTGCAGCGCTGCATACCGTTCGCGCAGCTTGCGGGTTTCTCCGACGATGGAGTCATTTTTCATGCGGGATTCGAGACATTGCATCGAGCGCCGAGCGTACGTCGACGAGGCGGACGTGCTGATGGCACGTTACGGACAGCAGGCCATGGTCCCCGGTAACGACGAAATCCGCGCGGGCGGCCAATGCGGTGCCGAGGACGACATCGTCGTCTGGATCGGGAGCGATACCGGCAACGTGGAACGGACGCACCACCGTCGAGAGGCTGGCGTACTGCTCCACGATTCGATCAAGCGGCATGTGGGCGGCGGCGATCTTGCGTGCGAACTTGCGACGCTCCAGCACTTCAGTCAGTTCGAGCAGCAGCGGCGTACTGGTGAAGAGGGCGATGCGTCGTTCCCGGCCGGCTTGAAGCAGATACCGGGGAGCGCCGTTCCACAACATGGCCGACACGACGACATTGGTATCCAGCACGAGTCGCATCAAGCATCGTGCGCCGCGCGCCGTTCGGCCCGCATGGCACGAATTTCTTCCGCGACTTCTTCTGGCGACATGGCCGGTGGTTCATCGACGGCCGCCATGCGATCCATCGCCTCGAACCATTCGGACGTTCGGCGCGCGCCGAGCTGTTCGCGCAGCCAGCGTTCGACACGCACGGGTGCGAGCAGGCCGGCGCGCTGCGCTTCGTCGGCAAGCTGGTCGGGGAGGTTGATGCGAATGGTGGTCATGCGGCCATCATGCGGCGCGCTCGTCGGGCTGTCAAAAGGCGCTCGCGGAGCGTCGCATTCGCTGCGCGGGAGTACCGAACAATGAACCAGGACAGCTTGCTCGACAGGATTTCCGCACATTTCGAGGCGCAGCCTTTCATTGATGCCGTACGCGGTGTCAGCGGCGCTCTGCAACGGCGCAGCGATCGTATCCTGTCGGATTCGATCGAGGCTCAGGAGCATGTGTGCGCCTGGCTCGCCGATCCTTGCGACGTGAACGAGCGGCTCGTTCGCGCCGTCGCCGAGCAGCTCAACTACAAGGGTATCTGGGGTTCGCTGTGCGCGGCGATCGTCTGGCGCGAGGGCGCGAACATGATCGATCCGGCGCTTGGCGTCGCCGCGGCGCCGAAAGGCCTGAGCGCGAAGATGCTCGCTGCCGCGGTGCTCAATGCGGCGAAGGACGATCCCAGCCTGCTCGGGGAGTTCGGGGCGGCATGAACGGCGCGACGATGCCACTGGCGGAGGCGGCCTGATGCTCCAGCTCCGCGTCGCAAGAGCCGATTCGCCGACCGATCCGGCCGAGCATGCCCACGTCATGTTTTCCGCTGTCGAGGCGCGCGGAGGATCGTTCGACGATTGGTTCGTCGGGCGCGATCGCACCTGCCGCATGTGCATCGCCGATGCGTCGGTTTCGCGGCGGCATTTGCAGGTGATCTACCGCGATGGCGTGTTCTATCTGCGCAACGTGAGTCAGTTCGGCAGCCAGGTCGAGGGCCGCGCGCTGTCGGCCAGCGATCCGCCGATTGCCGTGCGCGGCAACTTGACCGTGAACGTGGGCAAGATCGGTTTGCGCTGCACCTTGCTCGGAAACGAAGAAGCCGGCACGGCGTCGATGCCAAGTCCGCTGGCGCAGCCTCAGCCGCCGGCGCAGCCCGAGCCGATCCCGGATTGGCAGGCATCGTCGGCGCCCGACGCCTGGGTGGACAGCGCTGCGACCCCGTTTTCGGACGCGGGGGCCGGTGGCGTGCCGTCCGTGTCCGACCTGTACGGTTCCGCGCCGCTCGCGGATGCTTTCGATCCTTTCGCGACCGATCGCGATTTCAAGGCGGCCGTCGCTGTTCCGGGAGTCGGACGCGAAGTGGAAAGCATCGACTGGACGTCTGGTTTGGCGAGCGAGCAGCCATTGGAGAGCCAGCCCGTCGCCGCGACTCCCGAGTCGCCATCGGCGGCGCCTGCGGACTCGGTTGCCGTGGTGGCGAACATTTTTCGCGGCGCCGGCTTGCGGCCGGATATCGCCGAGCTTTACGCGAAAGATTGCACGCCCGAGAAGGTCGGCGTCCTGCTGGCGCAGTTGCTGGAGGGGCTGATCGCCACGTTGGCGACGCGGCGATCGGTGAAGAACACGCTGCGTGTGGCGCATACGGAAATGCGCGTCGAGGGCAACAACGCGCTCAAGCATGCGCTGACGCCCGCCGAGGCATTGATCGCGCTGGTGCAGGCCGATCGGCCCGGCTACCTCGGTTCGGAAGCGGCGATTCGCAGCGTGTTCAAGGATATGGCCGAGCACGAACTCGCCCTCGTCGATGGGATGGAAGGGGCGCTGCGGCACGTCGTCGATTTGATGAACCCCGAGGCCATCGAGCACGCCTCGGCGCAGCCCGAAACCCGCTCGGTGTTGCCGCTGCGCGGCGGCAGGGAAGCTCGTTTCTGGGGTCAGTATCGTGCGCGCTTCGGCGATTTGTTTGGCGACAAGCGCGCTTTCAACAACCAGTTTCTTCCGGCCTTCCGCGATGCCTACGACGCGTGTCTGGCCAAGCTGCGTCGTTCCGGGCGCTGATCGACCTTCGACGAGGAGAGCCATGAAATCCAAGACAACCACATCGCCGGCGCGCGTGGAGAATCGGCAATGAGCCGTCGTCGAATCGCGTGGTCGCAGGGCATGTTCCTGCTGCCGCAGCATTTCCAGCAGGCCGAGCGCGCAGCGGAGGCGTTTTCGGCCGCGCAGGTGGGGGCGCTCACGCATTTGAACTGGGGCTTCAGCCTTTGCGAGATCGATTCGGCCGCGCTCAAGCAAGGACAGTTCCGGCTGCTGGCTTGTCGCGGCCTGATGCCGGACGGTACGCCCTTCGATGCGCCCGAGACCGATGGCTTGCCCGCCGCCGTCGCGATCACGTCGGCGCAACTCGGCCAGATCGTGTGGCTGGCGCTGCCGCTGCGCACGCCGGGGGAGCCCGAATACCTGCTCGAAGAAGAAACCGGCGCCGCGCGCCGTGGCCGCACGGAGCTGGCGCAACTGCGCGATTGCAGCGATCGCGAGCAGGAGACCGTCGACGCGCATCTGGTCGGCTTGAACCTGCAATTGCTGGTGGCGCCGCTGCCGCCGGCGGGCTATGCGAGCGTTCCGATACGTCGTATCGAAGCGCTGGGGCAGGGCGGGGAATTGCGCCTGGCCGCCGATTTCGCCGAAACGGCCTCGCTCGCGTCCGGCTCCTCGCACCTGAAATCCGTCATTGCCGATCTTGCGAGCCGCCTGACCCAGCGATCGCGCAATTCAAGCGGGCGCATGGCGCGCGGCGGCACGACGGAAGCGCTCTACGAATTCTTGTTCCTCCTGGCCGTCAATCGGCAAGCGCCGCTGTTTCGTCAGTGGGTACACGATGCGGACGTCCATCCGTATGCGCTGTACCTGCACCTTCTGGGCATGGCCGGCGAGTTTTCCAGTTTCGGCGAGGTCACGCGCGCAGCGCCGGAGTTTCCGGCCTACGAGCACGCCGACCAGTATCGGTCGTTCGCTCCCGTCGTGGAGCTTCTGCGTGCGGCGTTGGGGCAGGTGCTGCCGCAGACGGCGACGCGCATTCCGCTGGTGCGGCACGGCGAATTCGGCATTTTCCAGGGGCTTTTCCCGGATGCCCGCCTGGTTTCTCCGAAACACCGCTTCGTGTTGTCGGTGCTCTCCGACTCGACGCCGGAATCGATCCGGCAGCATTTCGGCGCGGTGGCGAAGATTTCCACGCCCGACACGATCAAGAATCTCGTCGCGGCGATGATTCCCGGATTCGGTTTCGAGCCGCTGCCCGCGGTGCCGAACGAAGTGCGCAATCCCAATCCGCGGGCGGTGTATTTCCAGATACTGCCGGCGGCGGCGGACTACACGCGCCTGGTCAACGGCATTTCCGTGCATGTGTCGCGCAATATCCCGGGCTTGCAGATGGAGTTGTGGATCCTTCATTCGGTGATGGAGTGATTGGCCATGTCAGCGGAAAATCCGTCGCCTTTCGATGCGGCTCCGACCACGTACACGATCAATCCCGGTGGCCGGTTGGGCGCGGGCGCCGCGCCTGCCGCCGAGGCGCCATCGGTGCAGGCGCAGGTACAGGCTCCGGTGCAGGCGCAGGCCGCTCGCGCCGCCAAGCCCATGGCGATGCCGGCCTTGCAAGTGCCGGGCGGCCTTGCGGACGTCGTGCCGTTTCTCGCCCTGGCGGCGCGCCTGCGGCTCGGAACGCCCGCCGGCGATCCCGCACGCCTGTTGCGCAGCGTGGAGGCCGAGATCGCACGCGTGTTCGACGTTCTCCCGCAGCGCGGATGGGATGGACGCGAGGTGCAATTGGCGAAATTCTTCGTCTGTTGCGCGATCGACAATGCCGCATTGAACAGCCCGCTTGCGGCGACCTGGTCGGGCAATCAATTGAGCAGCACCTTTTTCAAGAACGCCGCCGGAGGTTCCAAGTTCTTCGCCAACGTCGCTGCGATGCTGTCGGCGAGTCCGGGCGCGCGCCCGCCGCTGCGGCTTTTCCAGTTGGCGCATTTGTGCCTGGTGTGCGGTTTCGAGGGGCGCTACGGCATCGGCGACTCGATGCGGGAGAACGAGATCGAGGACCTCAAGCGCCGCCTGCTCGCGGTCATCGGCGAGCAGGGCCACCTGACGGCGGCCAGCTTTCTCGGCAGCGGCCTGCCCACGCCGGAACCGTTGGCGGCGCGTCATTGGCGATTGCCGATCTGGCCGATCGCGGCTGTCGTCGGCGCGGCATGCGTGATCGCTCTGTTCGTCTTTCGCGCCTTGCTGGGGCGCGACACCGATGCCGCGTTGGCCAAGCTCGATGCCGGGGCGCGGATACCCTTGCCCGCATTGTCGGAGCCTGCGGCTCCACCTCCGCGGGGCGACTGGATCGAGCGGCTGCGCAAAGTCGCCGATGCCGCCGGGTTCGGCGTGGCGCAGGACGGCGCCACGGTCACTGTCACGGCCAATGGCGGCTTGTTCAAATCCGCTTCGGATCAATTGCGCTCCGATTTCGAGCCTGTGTACGAGCAGATCGGCGCATTGCTCAACGAAGTCCATGGCAGCGTCATCGTGCGCGGTCATACCGACCAGCAGCCGATCCGTTCGTTGCAGTTCCAGAACAATACGGAACTGTCGCGCGCGCGCGCACGAACGGTGGGCCGCATTTTGCTGAGCCAACTCGGCGACAAGAACCGCATCTACACGAAGGCATTGGGCGAGCATGAGCCGTTGTGCGGCGAAACGACGGCGCAATGCCTGGACCGCAACCGGCGCGTGGAAGTCGTGCTCGATCCGGATCAATGAGGCTGGGCGATGAATCCTGCGATGCTGCTTGCGTTGTTGTCCCGCTTCGCGCCGCTGGCCGGCGTCGCTGCCGTGCTGTGCATGGTCTGGCTGCTTGGGCCGACCTTGGCGTTCGGCGACGTGCGGCCGTTGGTCGAGTCGTGGCAGCGCTGGCTCGCCACGGTGTTGATCCTGCTCGGCGCGGGCGCGTGGTATCTCGTGAAGTGGGCCTTGGCGAAAAAGCGGGAAGAAAAACTCCAGCAGGCCGTAGCCGGGCAGGAGCAGGGCGCGCGAGTGGTCGAGAACCGGCTGAAGGCCGGTTTCGATGCGCTGAAAAAACACCAGCGTTCGGCCGGAGCGATGCTTTCCATGCCTTGGTACGCGGTGATCGGCGCGCCGGGCACGGGCAAGACCACGGCGATTCGCGCGTCCCGGTTGAAGTTCGTCGCGCGCGACGTGGTGGGGGCGGAGGCCTACCAAGGCGTCGGCGGCACGCGCCATTGCAACTGGTGGATTGCCGACGAAGCCGTGCTGCTCGACACCGCCGGGCGCTACAGCTACTCGGAGGCGGCGAACGCGGCCGACGAAGAGGAGTGGCGGCACTTCCTTGCGACCGTCAAGCGCTTCCGTCCCGAGCGGCCGGTGAATGGCGTTCTGGTGTTCTTCGGGCTCGACCAGATCGCGTCGATGAGCGATTCCGAACTGGCGGCGATGAGCGCATCGGTGGCCTCGCGCACGCGCGAACTCGCCGAGGCGTTTGGATTGGCGCTGCCGGTCTATGCGGTGTTCACCAAGCTCGACCGCCTCGCCGGCTTCAGGCCGTTGCTCGAGGATTTGGGCGAAAACGACCGGCGCCGGACCTTGGGCGTCGCCTTGGACGAGGTCCACGAGCCTGCGCGCGTGCGCCGGACCGTGGAGCAAGGCGTGGTCGATCTGGTGCGCAGGATCGAGCTTTGGACGCATGGCGAGATGCAGCGCGAGCGCAACCTCTCGCGCAGCGCGCAGATGATGGCGGCGCCGTCACAATTGCTCGCCCTGGCGCCTCGCATGGCGAACGTGGTCGAACGTCTGGCGATCGACAGTGCGGAAGGACGTCTGATGCGCCTGCGCGGCCTGTATCTGCTCAGCTCGGTGCAGGAAGGTTCGTTGCTGGATCGCGTCGCCACGGAACTGGGCAACGCATTCGGAATGGCCGATGGTCCGCTCGCCGAGGCGAGCGGCGGTTCGCGCGCGACCTTCGTCGAAGGCGTATTCCGCGACGTGGTTCTGCCGGAGTCGCGTCTGGCCGGAATGGACGTGGCCGCCGTGCGTCGCGGCGTCCTCGTACGCGGCGCGATCGCGGCCGCGGTCGTGACCATGGGCGCGCTGGCCGCGTTGTTGCTTTCGGGCAGCTTCGTGCGCAACCGCGCTCTCGCCACGGAGGTGTCGGACAAGGCCGATCACTACGTTGTGGCGGCGCGGTTGACCGCCAAGGATTCGGCCTTGGCGCCGGCGCTCGATCGTTTGGAAGCGTTGGGCGGCGTGATGGACAGCGCGGCGCGATTCGAGCCCAGTCCGCCGTGGTCGATGCGTGCCTTCCTCTATCAGGGCCGCACGCTTGCCGACAATGCCGGCGACGTCTACGACCAGGAACTGGCGGCGGGCGTCGGGCGAAGATTGCGTGCGTCGCTGGAGCACGCATTGCAGGGAGACAGCGGGGATGCGCGTTACTCGCTTCGAGTCTTCGGCTGGTTGAAGACCTATCTCATGCTGGGCGAAGAACATGCCGCCCAACGCGATGCGGCCTATCTGAAGCGCGTGTCGGGCGAGATCTGGGCCGACGAACTGGCCGCCACGCCAAGCCTTCGCGAGCGGCTGGACGCGCAATTGGGGCACATGCTCGATCGCGGCATGCATTCGCAAGGCATCGACGAGGCATTGGTCGAGCGCATTCGCCAATCCATTGGTCGAGACCAGAACGATTTGGCCACATTCGTCTACGGCATCATGGAGTCGCAGACGTCGATACCCGGAGGCAGCGACCTGAAGCTCGACGATCTGTTGGGGCCGGCGGGGCGCAACCTGTTCGGCAGGAAGTCGAAAACGCCGATCGTGGTCGCCGCGTTCTATACGCAGCCGGGCGCGACGGCCTTCGTTGGCGACCTCGACCGGCGGTTGAAAGCGTTCTGCGACGATGGCTGGGTATTGGGCAAATACATGCCGCCCTGCGACCGCGTGCTCGGCAAGGAGGTGCGTGGCCAGATTCGCCGGCAGTACGCGCAGCGCTACATGGAGCGCTGGGACGCCGTGCTGGCCGCCGTAGCTCCGCGAGGCAACGCGAAAGCGCAATTGGACAGTCGCGCCGGCATTGCCCAGTTCGTTCGAAACGTGTCCGCACACATCGATCTGCCCGTGGATGCGGCAGCCGGAGCGGCAGCGCCCGACGCCGCGAGCGATCCGCGTGCGGAGATCAACCAGCATTTCCGGCGCATCGGCGATGCGGTGCGCAACGGTGAGTTGGACAAGCTGACCGCCAATCTCGACACCATCGCTGGAACGATCAAGTTGCTCGATGCGGACTCGTCTGCCG
>Ga0222423_1001053_pt1 | contig 14107 bp, 12 predicted proteins | sample 3A0metagenome_FD_182472 | JGI IMG/M metagenome (GOLD analysis project Ga0222423, IMG submission 182472) | Enriched microbial communities from leaf-cutter ant dump, University of Wisconsin, Madison, United States - 3A0 (version 2) | ecosystem: Environmental > Terrestrial > Nest > Insects nest >...
GAGCACGCGCCGCGCCACGACGAGCGCCCCGCACGCAGCGACACGCGCCCGCCGCGCTCGCACCACCGCGAGGAACACGACGAACGCCCGGCGCATCGCCACGATCGCGACTCGCACCGCGAACGCGGCCCGCACGTTCCGGACGAAGGCCTGGAAACCTTCCGCATCGAAGTCGGCCACGACCACGGCGTGAAACCCGGCAACATCGTCGGCGCGATCGCCAACGAAGCCGGCCTCGATTCCAAGCACATCGGCCGCGTCGACATCCAGGGCGACCACAGCTACGTCGACCTGCCCGCCGGCATGCCGACGGAAATCTTCAAGCACCTGAAGAAGGTCTGGGTGTCCGGCCAGCAGCTGCGCATCACGCGCGGCGGCGAGGAGCCGGATTTCGGCAAGCCGCACAAGCCGAAGGGCCCGTTCAAGCCCAGGCCGCAGGGCGGTTTCGATCGCCCCAAGCGCCCGTCGTCGAAGAAGCCGACGCGCTGAAGCCGGGCGCGAACAGCGTCCGTCCATCGCCGATGGCGCCCGCGCACCGCTGCGTGCGCGCCCCGCAAGCCTGACCAAGAAGCGCCGTCTCCCTGACCGGGCCGGCGCGCGCCGCATTGTTCTGCACGATCTACGTTTTTTTTCGTACTATGTGTTTCGTCGAATGGAACGCAAGGCGGAAATCGCACGTGAACGGCGCCGTATCGTTGTTGCTCAGCCGCTGCGAAGTCACCGCGCAGGGATCGGTCGCCTACGTCAACGCGTCGGTCGCCGCACTGTTGCGCGAAAAAGGCTGGACCACGCGATCCTTCCGCGTATCGCCATCGTCGCTCGCCAGGGAAGCCCTGCTCCCGCTCGGGCTGGCCAGCAGCAACGCATCGGAACTCGCGCGCGGCGTGGCCGACATCGCGCTGTACGACGACGGCGGCGCGGCGATGCGCACGCCGAGCCGGCGCTGGGCGCGGCGCAACATCGTCCTCTACCACGGCCTCGCCTACGGCGCGGGCGCGTGGATGACCAATCCCGACGTCGACCTGCACTGCGCCAACTCGCCCTACATCGCCCGCGCATTGCGCGCGCTGCATGCGTTCCCGGACTGGCGCGGCCGGCGCTGTCTCGATCCGCGCGTGTTCGACGCCGTCACCGACATCGCCCTGCCCGTGCCCTGCGTGGACTTTCCGCAGGGCCACGCGGCATTTTCCGAAGGCGCCGACATCCCGATCCACGTCGGCCGCCTGCTGCAGCAAGGCACGATCGTCGGCCACGCCCTGCAGGGCCGCAAGCACGACGTCATGGCCAGCTTGAGCATCGTCCATTGGCTCAACGAGATGGCACGCGAACACGGCGCCGCGCCGGTCAAGCTGCTGATTTCAGCGTCAGCGATCGACCTAGAGCGGCGCCGCGCCATCGACGCGATGCTCGCTCCCGCCGGGCGCCGCTGCGACGACTATTTCATGACGGTGCCGCACCTGCGCCAGGCAGCGCTGTTCGAAATCATGCGCACCTGCCGCTTCGGACTCGCCTACAACGCGATCCCCGAATCCTTCGGCTTCCACGTGCTCGAATCGATCTGCCAGGGCAGCCCGATCTACACCAACGGCATCGGCAACAACCGTTACCTGCTGCCGCCCGGCCACGGCATCGTCGTCGACGAAACCGCGCGCATGGCCGGCGAAATCGTCGACGCGAACGCCTACCGTCACGTCGCCCGACGCATCCATGCCGACCTGCAGGACCCGGCAGCGATGCAGGCGCAATGCGCGCGCGGCGCGGCGCATGTCCACGCGAGCTGGTCGCGCGACGCGTTCGCGCGCAGCCTCGAATCCGCCTTCGCGCGTGCCGAGCGTCCTGCGGTGGCGCCGGTCGCGTTCGATGAGCTGGTCGTCGCCCTGAGCCCGTTCGTGCGCCGACTCGATGCCGCCAGCGGCCTGTGCCTGAACGACTACGCCAACACCGCGCTCGACGCGACGCAGGCCGCCCTCGTCGCCGAACTCCTCGGCCGTTCGTGCTCGGAACTCGACGGCGAGCACATGCACGCGCTCGAAGAAAGACACGGCCTGTTCCGCCGCGGCATCCTCACCCTCGTCCCGAGCGCGCAGCGCGAACGTGCGTGGCCGGACGACGCCAACGCCAACGAAACGGACTGCAATCACGGCCGCCGCCCGGATCCGGCGACAACGGCGCGACAGTGGCGCGCCTACGCCTGATCGCCGCTCCGCCGATACGGCGCCAACAGGCGCGGATCGAAAAACAGCGCTTCGGGCACGAGCCAGCGCGGTTCGCGGCCGGCGGCGAGCAACTCGCGCACCCGCGTCGCGGAAATCTCCAGCGGCGTGACCGGAATCGGCAGCACGCGACCGGCCGGCGCTTCGTGCAGCGACTGCACGCTGGTGGCGCGGCGCGAAGCAATCCTGGTGCGCAACTCGGTCGGCAGCGTGCCGCCGTGGCCCGGGCGCGTGAGCACGCCGATGTGCGCATGCGCGAACAACTCCGCCCAGCGATGCCAGCTCGGCAAACCCGCGAACGCATCGGCGCCGACCAGCAGCACGAGCGGCCGCGCCTCGCCGATTTCCGCGCGCAATTCGATGAGCGTGTCGATCGTGTACGACGGCCCTTCGCGCAGCAGTTCGCGCGTGTCCAGCGCGAGACGTTGCTGGCCCGCCAGCGCGGCCTGCACCAGCGCGGTGCGCTGCTGCGCACTGGCGACCGGCTGCTCGCGATGCGGCGGCACGTTGGCCGGCAACAGGCGCACGTCGGCATCGAGGCATTCGGCCGCTTCCCAGGCGACGCGCAGGTGCGCGTTGTGGATCGGATCGAAGGTGCCGCCGAAGATCGCCAGCGGCCTCATGCCAGCAACCCCGCTGCCTTGCGCGGTACGGCGATCGCGGCGACGAGGCGCTCGAATTCGCGCCACGCATCGCCATCGCCGCGGCCCTTGGCAATGCGGTCGATCAGCCCCGCTTGGGCGAGGCAGCGCTCCCAGTGCGCGCGGCCGCTGCCCTTGAGCGCACGGCGGAATAGCGATTCGCGCGACGCCGGCCAGATGCGTTCGCCGCGCAGCGCCGCTTCGGGATTGGGCGTGGCCGAAACGCGCGCAAGCACGCGCAGCTGGGTCAGCATCCAGCCGAGCATCGGGATCAGCTCCTCGCCTTCGGCGCGCAGGCCGGCGACGATGTGCAGCGCACGCGCCGCGTCGCCTTCCAGCGCCGCGTCGGCGAGGCGGAACACGTCGTAGCGCGCGTCGTCGGCGACGCTGGCTTCGAGCGTGCGCACGTCGAGCTTGCTGCCGGCGTGCAGCAGCGCGAGCTTGTCGATTTCCTGCGCGGCGGCGAGCAGGTTGCCTTCCACGCGCTCGGCGAGCAGCGCGACCGCGTCGGCGGTCATGGCCAGGCCGCCTTTCGCGGCACGCGCGGCGATCCAGTTGGGCAGTTCCTCGCGCTTGAGCGGCCACACCGGCAAGTAGGTGCCAGCGCGCTCGATCGCGTTCGACCACGCGCCTTCGTGCTTCTTGCTCCAGTCGTTGGCGGTGACGACGAGCACGGTGTCGGGCGGCGGCGCGGCGCAGAACTGCGCGATGGCCGCGCCACCCTCCTTGCCCGGCTTGCCGGTCGGCAGGCGCAGGTCGATGAGCTTGCGGCTGGCGAACAGCGACATCGACTGGCCGGCGTCGGCGAGGCGGTTCCAGTCGAAATGCGGCTCGACGTCGAGCACGTCGCGTTCGAGGTAACCCAGTTCCTTCGCACGTGCGCGCAACGCGTCGGCGGCCTCGATGACGAGCAGGTGCTCGGCACCGGCGATCAGGTAAGCGGGCTTGAGGTCGCCCGATGCGAGCTGCTTGTGAAAGGCGGAAAGCGTCGTGGCCATCCGCGCATTGTACGGATCGGCGGCGCTGCCGACCCGTGTGAGCGTCAGCGTTCGGCGTGCGCGATCGCCTGCAGGCGGCGCAGGATCGTGTCGACCATGTCGCGCTGCAGCTCCCTGGTCAGCATGTCGTTTTCGGCGGCGACGCCGAGCGCCTGGCTGGCGTCGAAGGTGTATTCGCGCGACAGCTCGATGGTCTGCTTGGGCAGCAGCGCGGTGCCGGCCGAATCGACGACCTCGAATTCGACGTGGTAACGCAGCGAGTACTCGTTGGCGCGCGCGTTGCCGCCCACCGAAAGCACGTCGTTGGAGAAGGTGTTGGCGGTGAACCTCATCACCGCGACGCCGGGCTCGACCGTGTCCACGACCTGCGTGCCCGAGCGCGGCAGCGCCTTGACCAGATCCTTGGCCAGCACGCTCGACGTATCGGCGATCTCGATGTGCACGCGCTGCATCGACGGCGGCAACTGGGCCTCCTTGCGCAGGTGGAAGCCGCAACCGGCGAGCGAGGCGGTGAAAACGGCAGCAAGGGCGAGGCGGCGCAAGGTCATGTACGGGTTCCGGCGGCGATGGACGGGCTGGCGATCAGCGGATCATACGGTGCGCGCCAGCCCGGCAGCGAGCGGAAGCGTACGGGCCGGACGGCGACCGCGGTTCCAGCTTGCCACAATCCCGAAACGGGACCATCGCTTCCCTACGAACGTCGACGCCGCGATCGTGGAGAACGCATGAGCATCCATCCCATCCGCAGCGAAACCGACGACAGGAACGCGCTGCGCGAACTGTCGGACCGGTTCGACGACGAACCCGAGCCGGGCACGCCGGACGGCGATCACTTCGAGATCATGCTGACCCTCGTCGAAGCCCGGCAAGCCAGGCACGTTCCGATCGAAGCGCCCGATCCGATCGACGCCATCAAGTTCCGCATGGGGCAAGGCGGCCTGACCGTGAAGGATCTCGCGCCGTCGATCGGCCAGCCGAACCGCGTCCACGAAATCCTCAACCACAAGCGCGGGCTCACGCTCGAAATGATCCGCAACCTGCACCGCAACCTCGGCATTCCCGCGGCAAGCCTGATCGGTGCGTGAGCGCGACATGCCGCAGCCCGTGTCTGCGCGCGCGACGGATTGACGTCGACCGCGCGCCGCCGGCTGCAGCGCCCGCCGCTTCGTCACACCACCACGTTGACGATCTTCCCCGGCACGACGATGACTTTCTTCGGCGCGTTGCCGGCGAGGATTTCGGCGACCTTGGGTTCGGCGAGCGCGAGCTTTTCGACGTCTTCCTTGCTGGTCGAGGCGGCGACTTCGATGGTGCCGCGCAGCTTGCCGTTGACCTGCACGGCGAGGGTGACGCTGTCGCGCACGAGGGCGCGCGCGTCGGCCTTCGGCCACGGCTGGTCGTCGACGAGCGTTTCGCGGTTGCCGAGCGTTTGCCACAGCGCGTGCGCGACGTGCGGCACGATCGGGTTGAGCAGCAGCACCATCGATTCGAGTGCTTCGTGGCGCACGGCGCGGCCCTGGTCGCTGGCGTCGTCGAACTTGCCGAGCGCGTTGAGCAATTCCATGACGGCGGCGATCGCGGTGTTGAACGAATAGCGGTGGCCGATGTCGTTGGAGACCTTCTGGATGGTCTCGTGGACCTGGCGGCGCAGGGTTTTCTGCGCCGCATTCAATGCATCGACATCGACGACCGGATGATCGGGATTGGCGGCGTGGGTGACGACCTCGCGCCAGAAGCGGCGCAGGAAGCGCGCCATGCCTTCGACGCCGGCCTCGTTCCATTCCAGCGACTGTTCCGGCGGCGCGGCGAACATCGAGAACAGGCGCACGGTGTCGGCGCCGTACTTGCCGACCATGTCCTTGGGATCGACGCCGTTGTTCTTCGACTTCGACATCTTCTCGATGCCGCCAATCTCGACCGGCTGGCCGTCGCTCTTGAGGATTGCGCCGACGATGCGCGCCTTCTCGTCGCGCCGGACCTCCACGTCAGCGGGATTGAACCATTCCCGATTCCCCTGCTCTGACCCGGAACGCACCGATTCCCGATAGAACGTCTCGGCGATGACCATGCCCTGGCACAGCAGGTTCTTCGCCGGCTCGTCGCTCTGCACGAGGCCTTCGTCGCGCATGAGCTTGTGGAAGAAGCGGAAATACAGCAGGTGCAGGATCGCGTGCTCGATGCCGCCGATGTACTGGTCGACCGGCAGCCAGTAGTTGGCGCGGTCGTCGACCATGTCCTTCGCGCCCGGCGAGGTGTAGCGTGCGTAGTACCAGCTCGACTCCATGAAGGTGTCGAAGGTGTCGGTTTCGCGCTCGGCGTCGGCGCCGCATTGCGGGCACTGGCATTGGCGCCAGTTCGGGTCGGACTTGATCGGCGATTTGACGCCGCTGAATTCCACGTCCTCGGGCAGCAGCACCGGCAGCTGGTCTTCCGGCACCGGCACGGCGTCGCACTTGGGACAGTAGATGATCGGAATCGGGCAGCCCCAGTAGCGCTGGCGCGAGACGCCCCAGTCGCGCAGGCGCCAGTTGACGCGGCGTTCGCCCTTGCCTTCGCGCTCGAAGCGCGCGGCGAGCGCGTCGAACGCGCCGCGGTAGTCGAGGCCGTCGTACTCGCCGGAGTTCACCAGCCAGCCGCGCTCGGTGTACGCGCCCTTCTCGATGATGTCGCGCTCGAACTGCTCGACGATGCTTTCCGCCGCGGCCGGTTCGTAGACGTCGATCGCACGGCTTTCGCCGAGCGCGGCGGACATGACGTCGCTGTTGCGCGCGGCGTCGTCGCCAAGCGCGCGGATCGCGTCGCGCACGGCGTCGCTGACCACGACCATCTTGATGAGCAGGTCGTACTTGGTCGCGAATTCCCAGTCGCGCGCGTCGTGGCCCGGCACGGCCATGACCGCGCCGGTGCCATAGCCCATGAGCACGAAGTTGGCGATCCACACCGGCACCTTCTCACCGGTGATCGGATGGATCGCGGACAGGCCGGTGTCGATGCCCTTCTTCTCGGCGGTTTCGATGTCGGCTTCGGCCGTGCCGCCGTGGCGGCATTCCTCGATGAACGCGGCGACCAGCGGCTTGGACTGCGCCGCCTTCAGCGCCAGCGGATGCTCGGCGGCGACGGCCAGGTACGTCACGCCCATGAGCGTGTCGGGGCGCGTGGTGAACACGGTCAGCGGTTCGGCTTCGCCCTCGACGGCGAACTGGATTTCCAGGCCTTCCGAGCGGCCGATCCAGTTGCGCTGCATGGTCTTGACCGAATCGGGCCAGCCCGGCAATGCATCGAGGCCGTCGAGCAGTTCCTGCGCGTAATCGGTGATCTTGAGGAACCACTGCGGGATTTCGCGCTTCTCCACGATCGCGCCGGTGCGCCAGCCGCGACCGTCGACGACCTGCTCGTTGGCGAGCACGGTCTGGTCGACCGGGTCCCAGTTGACGACCGAGTTCTTGCGGTAAGCCAGGCCCTTCTTGAACAGGCGCACGAACATGCGCTGCTCGTGGACGTAGTAGTCCGGGCGGCAGGTGGCGAATTCGCGCGACCAGTCGAGCGCGTAGCCGAGCTGGGCGAGCTGGCCGCGCATGTGCTCGATGTTGGCGTAGGTCCACTGCGCCGGCGCGGTCCTGTTCTTGATCGCGGCGTTCTCGGCGGGCAGGCCGAACGCGTCCCAGCCCATCGGCTGCAGCACGTTGCGGCCGTTCATGCGCTGGAAACGGCTGATGACGTCGCCGATGGTGTAGTTGCGCACATGGCCCATGTGCAGCGCGCCGGACGGATACGGCAGCATGGACAGGCAGTAGAACTTCGTCCTGGTCGTGTCTTCCTTGACCTCGAAGGCGCGCGTCGCGCTCCAATAGTTCTGCGCGGCGGCCTCGATGGCGCGCGGGTCGTAGGCCTGCGTTTCGGCGGCCTTGGTTTCCTGGTTTTCCTGGGTCGACATGGATTTGGCGCGGCGTCATGCCGCTGGCGCTGGGATGGGAAGACGGCCAGCCTAACGCAGCGCAACATTCCAGAAAAGCGCGGCGCATGGCCCTGCACCAAGGTCGTACGCGCGACGGGTCGGAAGCGCATTCCGCGCAGCCGTCGCCCTGCTAGCATCGGGCTTCCAACTCAGGGGAGCCCGCCGATGAAACTTCGCGTTGCCGTTCCGTCCATCCTCGCCATTGCCATCGCCGGCGCCTTTTCCGCGCAGGCTGCGGATGCGCCCGCGCCGGCGGCGCAGGTCCTGGTCCTGCATTGCGCGCACCTGCTCGACAGCGTCGGCGGCAAGCTGCTTGGCGAGACGAGCATCGTCACCGACGGCAAGCGCATCAAGTCCGTGCAGTCCGGCCGCGCCGAGGTGCCGGGCGCGACCGCGGTCGACCTGCCGGCCACCTCGACCTGCCTGCCCGGCCTCATCGACGCGCATACGCACCTGACCGGCGAAACCAGCCCGACCAGCTACAGCGACCAATTCCGCTGGAACGAGGCCGACTACGCGATCCGCTCCACCGTCTACGCCAAACGCACCCTGCTCGCCGGCTTCACCACGGTGCGCGACCTGGCCGACAACGATTACGACTCCGTCGCGCTGCGCAACGCGATCAATGCCGGCGTCGTGCCCGGTCCGCGCATCTTCACCGCGGGCGTCGCCATCGGCTCGACCGGCGGCCATGCGGACGCGACCGACGGCTACCGCCGCAACCTCGCCGGCGACCCGTCGGCGAAGGACGGCATCATCAACTCGCCCGAAGACGCGTGGAAGGCCGTGCGCGAGCATTACAAGAACGGCGCCGACCTCATCAAGATCATGCCCTCCGGCGGCGTGCTCGACGAAAGCAGCAGCGTGGACAACGCGCAGATGACCGTCGAGGAAATCAAGGCCGTGGTCGCCGCCGCGCACGACTACGGCTTCACCGTCGCCGCGCACGCGCATGGCACCGAAGGCATCCGCCGCGCCATCGTCGGCGGCGTCGACTCCATCGAGCACGGCACCTTCATGGACGACGCGGACATGAAGCTCATGAAGGAACACGGCACCTGGTACGTGCCGACCATCATCGCCGGCAAGTACGTGCAGGAAAAAGCCGAAATCCCCGGCTATTACCCGGCGCAGATCGCGGCCAAGGCGAAACAGGTCGGCCCGCTCATCCAGGCCACCGCGGGCAAGGCCTACAAGGCCGGCGTGAAGATCGCCTTCGGCACCGACGCGGCGGTCTATCCGCACGGCCAGAACGCGAAGGAATTCCAGTACATGGTCGAGGCCGGCATGCCGCCGCTGTACGCGCTGCAGGCGGCGACCACGCACGCCGCCGAACTGCTCAGGAAGTCGAAGGACCTCGGCAGCGTCGAGGCCGGCAAGTTCGCCGACGTCGTCGCCGTCGACGGCAACCCGCTCGACGACATCACGCGCATGCAGCACGTCTCGTTCGTGATGAAGGAAGGCGTGGTCTACAAGCAGGACGACAAGGAAGTGCTGCGTTGATCGCAGCGCTCCGGCGCGCGGCGTGCGCGCCGGAGCTTGCATGCCGCGTCGTCAGGGCGCGGGCTCGGCATGCGGGATCACGCTGAGATAGGCGTAGATCGCGCGCAGGTCCGACGCCGACAGGTTCGCGTACACCGGCCACGGCATCGATTGCAGTGGCGGACATGAATCTTCGCCTGCGCAGCTCGCGTTTCTGCCCTCGCGCATCGCCGCCTCGAACGTGTCGAAATCCATGCCCGCGGGCAGCCCGTTGTCGAGCGATGGCGTGATGTTGCGCGAGAAGATGCCCGGACCGAACGGCTTGCCGCCGGCGAGATAGTTGGCCGTGTTGACCTGCCGCGGCTGGCCCATGAACGGATCGCCGCCGACCACGTAGGGCGGATTGGTGTGGCACTCGCTGCACGCGGCCACCGAATTGACGAGGTAGCTGCCCAGCCCGACCTGCACCGGGTCCATGCCGACCATGTCCAGCGGCACCGGCGCCAGCGCGAAACCGAGCCGCGCGCGCACCACGTCGATGGCCTCGCCGAAACCGTCGTTGAACACCGTGTCGTCGAGCGGCGCCTGTCCATGCGGCGCCACGCGCACGGGCGCTTGCGCGATCGCGGCGGACGCGGCGAGCGCGCCGCACAGGGCGATGGCGCCAACCTGCCTTGTCTTGCTTTTCATTGCGGGTCCTCCTCGATGCGCGTCAGCGCGTGGCACCGGGTTCGGCGTGCGGGATCGCACTCAGGTATTCGTAGATCGCGCGCAGTTCGCCGTCGGACGAATTGCCCAGGTTCGGCCACGGCATCACGTGCAGCAGCGGGCAATGCGGCGGCGGATCGCCGGGCTGGCAATCCAGGTTGAGTCCCTGCCGCATCGCGGTCATGAACTGGTCGAGCGTGCGTCCGTTGGGCAGGCCGTCCGCGTCCGGCGTGAGATTGCTGGAAATGAACGGGCCGAGCGCCTTGCCGCCGGCCAGGTAGTGCTCGGTGTTGATCTGCTTGGGCTGGCCCTGGTACGGATCGCCGCCCGGCCGGTATGGCGGATTGGTGTGGCAGTCCAGGCAGGCGCCGACCGCGTTGACGAGATAGCTGCCCAGCCCGACCAGCCGCGGATTCCTGCCTTGCAGGTCGAGCGGCACCGGCGCCATCGCGAAACCCGCGTCGATGCGTTCGCGGTCGCCCGCGCTGCTGCTGTCGCCATCGCTGGACGGCGTGACCGTCGCCTGCGGCGCCTGCGCCTGCGCACCCGCCGCCGCGAACATCGCCAGCGCGATGCCCAGCCAACCACCCCTGGAACGTCTCATCACCCTCTCCTCGCCATTGCCGGGAAACGTCGCGCCGTCCGGCCTCGCGGACGGCATCGGTGCGGTGCGGCCGCGGCGCTTGCGCGCGCTCGTCCGCATCCATGCAAGGCGTTCCCCGCAACGGCGGCGGCGATTACAGCCACGCAGCCCGCGCCATGCAGCCGCCTTGCAATCGCCGCGCTTTGCCGCCACCTTGCACGGCTCTTCGAGGAGCCATCCGATGTCCGACGCCACGACGCCCAGCCACGTCTTCGACGCCACCGCCGCGAACTTCCAGAGCGAGGTGCTCGACGCCTCGTTCCAGCACGCCGTCCTCGTCGACCTGTGGGCGGAGTGGTGCGGGCCGTGCAAGACGCTCGGCCCGCTGCTGGAAAAGGTCGTTGCCGAATTCAACGGCGCGGTGAAGCTCGCCAAGATCGACTGCGACCGCGAACCCGACCTCGCCGCCATGTTCGGCGTGCGCAGCATCCCGACCGTCGTCCTGCTGCGCGACGGCCAGCCCGTCGACGGTTTCGGCGGCGCCCTGCCCGAAGGCCAGATCCGCGAATTCCTGCTGCGCCACGTGCAGCCCAACCCGGCCGAAGACGCGATCGAAACGGCGGCGCCGCGCGACGAGACGCCCGAACAGGCCATCGCGCGCATCCAGCAGGAAATCGCCGCCGAACCGGACAAGGCCGAACTCAAGCTCGACCTCGCCGTCGCGCAGATGCAGGCCGGCAACGCCGCCGCGGCGGAAGTCGAACTCGATGCGCTGCCCGCCAACCTCGCCAGCGACGACCGCGCGCGGCGCCTGCGCGGCCAGCTCGAATTCGCCCATTCGCTCAAGGACGCGCCGGCCGCGGCCGAACTCGAAGCGCGCATCGCGCGCGACGCCAACGACCTCGCCGCGCGCGACCTGCTCGGCGTGCGCCTGCTCATCGACGGCGAGGCCGCCGCCGGCCTCGACCAGTTCATCGCCATCCTCAAGGCCGATCGCCACTGGAACGAGGATCAGGCCAAGAAGCGCCTGATCGCCGCGTTCAACGTGCTCGACGACGAGGAACTTGTGGGGACCTACCGACGTCGGATGTCGTCGCTGCTGTTCTGAGCAGTCCACGCCACGGTGCAGGCGCGGAAAACCATCGTCCCGATGGGCGGCGCGGCTCCCGCAAACCCGACCATCGCCACCCAAAGCAGGCCCCGGGCATGAACGCCGCGCAGCAAGCCGCCCTCAGCAAGGTTCCGGAAATCACGCTCGGTTTCTGGATCATCAAGATCCTCGCCACCACGCTCGGCGAAACCGGCGGCGACGCGCTGTCGATGACGCTCGACCTCGGCTACCTCGCCAGCACCGCGATCTTCGCCGTGGTCTTCGCCATCGCGGTCGCGGCGCAGATCGCCGCGCAGCGCTTCCGGCCGTGGCTGTACTGGACGACGATCATCGCGACGACGACGGTCGGCACCACGCTGGCCGACTTCGCCGACCGCTCGCTCGGCATCGGTTACAGCGGCGGCAGCTCGATGCTCCTCGCGGCGCTGCTCGCCACCTTGCTGGTGTGGTGGCGCACGCTCGGCACGGTCTCGGTCGCCAGCGTATCCACGCCACGCGCCGAAATGTTCTATTGGCTGACCATCCTGTTCTCGCAGACGCTGGGCACCGCGCTCGGCGACTGGAGCGCGGACACGATGGCGCTCGGCTACCTCGGCGCGGCGCTGGTGTTCGGCGCCGCGCTCGTGCTGGTCGCCGTGGCCTGGCGATTCACCGCGATCTCGCGCACGGCGCTGTTCTGGGCCGCTTTCGTGCTGACGCGGCCGCTCGGCGCGGTCGTCGGCGATTTCCTCGACAAGCCGCTCGCCAACGGCGGTCTCGACCTCGGCCGCTTCGCCGCCTCCGGCGTGCTGCTGCTCGCCATCGTCGCCTGCATCGCGTTCCTGCCGCAGCGCGCCGCACGCACGGCGCACTGACCTTCAGCGTCGCGCGCGCGACAGCCCGAAACGCTGCAACAACCCGATCGCGACGAACAGCAGCCCGGCGGCGAGCGCGAGCGAATGGTGGATGCCGATGCGGGCGCCGACCAGGCCCACGCTGACGCCGCTGAACGTGCGCATGCCCAGCGCGAACATGTTGAACACGCCGATCGCGCGACCGCGCATGTCGGCAGGCGCGTCGAGCTGCACCAGCGTCTGCGCCATCGCGTTGAACGACAGTTCGACGAAACCCGCCGCGAACAACAGCAACAGCGCCAGCGGATAACTCGCCGTCAAGGCGAAACCGCCGAGCGCCACGCACCAGAGCATCGCCAGCACGCACGCGGTCCGCGCGCGTGGCTGCAGCAGGTTGCGGCTTTCGAGCACGATGCCCGCGGTCAGCGCGCCGGCCGCGTCCGCGCCGAGCAGCATGCTGTAGAAGAAGTCCGCCCTGCCCTGGCCGAGATCCTGCGCGAAACCGGGCATCTGCGCCTGATAGGCGTTGCCGATGAACAGCGAGGCCAGCCCGGCGAGCAGCGTCATCGCGAGGATCACCGGGTGATGCGAAATCTCGCGCAGCGCGCGCACGATGTCGCCGAACGAACGCACCGCGCGCGTCGCCACCGCCGCGCCCGCGGCGCGGAACTTCGGCCCGTAGGGCGCGACCGCGAGCCAGGCGATGAACGGCAGGTAGAGCATCGCGTTGACGAAGATGCCGCGCTCCGGCCCGAGCCAGAGCAGCAGCGCGCCGCCGACGCCGGGCCCGGCAAGCATGCCGAGCTGGCGCGCGGTCGCGTTGAGGCGCACCGCGCTCTGCAAGTGCTCGCGGCCGACGATGTCGTGCAGCAGCAACTGCGACGGCGGCCCCCACAGCACGCCCGCGCAGCCATGCACGACGAGCAGCGCCGCCGCGTGCCAGACCTGCAGCGCGCCGCTTGCGAACAGCACGCCCCAGGTGATGGATACGGCGCAGAACAGCGCCATGCCGAGCTGGATCATGCGTCGCGGATCGAAGCGGTCGGCCAGCGCGCCCGAATACACCGAAAACAGCAGGAACGGCAGCCAGTGCGAGACGACCGCGAAACCACCGAGCGCCGCCGAATGGAACTTGCCGAAGATCACCCAGTAGCTGATCACGTGCTCGACGTTGTCGGCCATCATCGCCAGCGCGGAGAGCACGAAATACGCGCGGAAACCGCGGTGGCGCAGCGCGGCGAAGGCGACGGGTGGCGTGGCGGCGCTGTGTGTCACGACGTGGTGGCCCCGCGGAAAAGCGCGCGAGTATACAAGTCGCTGCAGCCGCGCAGCGGCGCGCGCAACGCATCGCCGCAATGCCGCGGAAAGCCGCGCGAAGTCCGCTGCCGGGCGCCCGGCGGATGGGGATTGGAGCCTGCGCCATGACGGCCCCGCGGTCTCTTGCGAGCCGCGGTGCTACGCTGCAGGGCGTCGCGCGGTGGAACGCAGTCGCGTCCATCCACCACGACGTTTTCCAGAGGGGAATCCACTCATGTCGAAACCATCCGGTTCGATGGCCCGCGCGCGCCTGTCGCCGCTGGCCG
>Ga0222423_1001055_pt1 | contig 14096 bp, 13 predicted proteins | sample 3A0metagenome_FD_182472 | JGI IMG/M metagenome (GOLD analysis project Ga0222423, IMG submission 182472) | Enriched microbial communities from leaf-cutter ant dump, University of Wisconsin, Madison, United States - 3A0 (version 2) | ecosystem: Environmental > Terrestrial > Nest > Insects nest >...
AACTGTTCAGGATGGGTGTAGGTAGTGGCGGGCGAGCCCCTTGCTCCGTACGGTTCTCAAAAACCTCGGGGGACGACGGGGTCTCGTCCGACATCTTTATCTCACACTTTCAACAGACAAGGGGGCAAAACCCACGCCGCAACACCCCCTCCGTCTCGTCGCTGGCGCGCCGATCCACCTCCCCCGTTCGCAAGGCGCACAGGGGAGGATGAAAAACCCCCTGCACACCCCTACCTCCTCCCCTGATTTATCGGGGGAGGTGCCGAGCGAAGTCGAGGCGGAGGGGGCAAAACCCACGCCGCAACGCCCCCTCCGTCTCGTCGCTGTCGCGCCGATCCACCTCCCCCGACAAATCAGGGGAGGATGTTCTCACTCCGCGTTTTGCTGGGCCTCGGAAAACAGCTCATCGACGCTGTTGCGGGCCTGAGGCTGAGGCGCAGGCTCGACCGTGACCGGCACAGGCTCCCCCGCCGCAGCACTGTTGTCCGCCCCCAGAAGCTCGGTCACCGGATCGATCACCGGCATTTCCGCCGCCGGCCCCGCAGGAATGGGGCTGACCTTGATGCGCCTCAGGGCCGTGGTCATGAACTCACGCCATATCGCCGCCGGTGTCGTGCCGCCGGTCACGCGGGCCATCTGCGTGTTATTATCACGCCCAACCCATACCGCCGTCGTAAAGCCGCCCGTATAGCCGACAAACCACGCATCGCGGTAATCGGAGGTCGTGCCGGTCTTGCCGGCAATATCATAGTTGGTCAGGCGCACACCTGCGCCGGTGCCGGTGCGTACGACATCGCGCATCATCTGGTTCATATAGCCCAGAGCCGGATTGTTGATCACCTGCACGCGCTTGCCGTCTTCGCGCATCCGGTACTGATAGAGGATCTTGCCCTTGGTGGTGCGGATGCGGATGATGCCGTGGGCATTGGCCTTATAGCCGCCGTTGGAGAAGGGCGCATAGGCCTGTGCCATCTCGATCGGCGTCACATCCGCCGTCCCCAGCGCCATGGCCGGATCGGTGTTGATTTTCGACTCGATCCCCAGACGTCGGGCCACCGCCGCCACATTATTGCGCCCGACATCATTGGCCAGACGCGCGGCCACCGTATTGATCGACTGGCTCAGGGCCTTCTGGAGCGTAATCTGCCCCAGATAGCGCTTGGTGTAGTTTTCCGGCGCCCAGTCGCCAATGGCATAAGGCTCATCCATCACCAGCATGTCGGGGGTATAGCCTGCCTCCATCGCCGCCAGATAGACGAAGGGCTTGAAGGCCGAACCGGTCTGACGGCGGGCTTCGGTGGCGCGGTTGAACTGGCTTTCGGTATAGGACACCCCGCCGATCAGGGCGCGAATCCGCCCTTCGCCATCCACCGCCACCAGCGCCGCCTGCTCGACCTTTTTCTTTGCATCGCGGGCCATGATCGCCTTCACTGCCCGTTCGGCGTCGGTCTGGATCGGCAGGTCGAGCGTGGTTTCGACAATCAGGTCGTCATTGGTCTTCGACAGGTCGATGACGTTACGGATTTCCACATCCAGCCAGTCCACGAAATATTGCGCATGTTCGGTCGCCAGGGTGCGGGTAACCTTGACGCCCTGCCTGAAGACCTCGTCGCGCTGTTCGACCGTAATGACCTTGGCGCGCACCATCTCGTTCAGCACCACCGTCGTACGGCTGACGGCGCGTTCCTGATCCGACAGGGGTGAATAGCGCGACGGCCCCTTCATCATACCGGCCAGCATGGCGGCTTCACCAATGCTCAGTTCCTTGGCCTGTTTGTTGAAATAACGCTGCGACGCCGCCTCTATGCCATAGGCCCCCGCCCCGAAATAGACGCGGTTGAGATAGAGGGCGAGGATTTCTTTCTTGGTATATTTGACCTCAAGCCACACGGCGAGGATCAGCTCCTGCACCTTGCGTTTGATGTTCTGATCCGCTGACAAAAACAGGTTGCGCGCCAGTTGCTGGGTAATGGTCGAACCGCCCGCCAGATTGCCCCCCTTGCGCGTCAGGTTACGCACCAGAGCGCGGCTGATGCCGATGGGGTCAAAGCCGAAATGGTGATAGAAGCGGCGGTCTTCGATGGCGATAAAGGCCGCCGGTACATAGTCGGGCAGTTCATCAATCGTCACCGGCGGCGCAAACTGTGAGCCGCGCACGGCAATCAGCGCCCCTGAACGATCCAGATAGGTAATCGACGGCGTGCGATCGACCTTATCCAGCGAAGACGTATCCGGCAGACCAATGGCAAAGAAGGCCAGAAAGGCAATGCAGAAAATCAGCGCCCAGACCGCCAGCACCGATCCCCAATAGATCAGTGACTTGAAAAGGGGGCGCTTTGCCTTTGTGCCGTTTGCCATCGGAAGTCCTTTGTTGCGCCCTTGCCGATGGGGTCGGGCGGCTGTTCGGGGTTCAGGATATATCACCGCTGTACGGTTTGTGCAGTCCTGTCCGTACGGTTTTTCATCCTCGCCGACCTAACAGCATTTTGAACAATGTTCAATATATAAAATGAACGACGTTCAATTTAAAAGGCACACCGGAACCGGCAAAAGGGCTTGCGCCCCCGCCCCCGAAGCAGCTTATAGATCAGGGCCACCTCCCCCGCCTCAGGCCTGTTTTATGCTTCGTACCGCCACCGCCGCCCCCCTGACCGATGCCGACACCGGTATCGATGCAGCGCGTGAGGTGCTGCGGTCGGTCTTTAACTATCAGGAATTTCGCGGGCGTCAGGCCGAGGTCATCAGCACCATACTGAACGGCGAAGATGTGCTGGCGGTCATGCCTACCGGCGGCGGCAAGAGCCTGTGCTATCAGATTCCGGCCCTGATGCGGCGCGGCTTCGGTCTGGTCATCTCGCCGCTGATCGCCCTGATGAGCGATCAGGTGCAGGCCCTTCAGGCCAGAGGCGTGCGCGCCGTCAGGCTCGATTCCTCCCTGTCGATGGATGCGCGCTATGACCTGTGGGATCAGGCGCGTGACGGACAGTTCGATCTGCTGTACCTGTCGCCCGAAGCCCTGTTGCAGCCTTACGTCCTCGATAAGCTGTCGCGGCTGCCGGTCAATCTGGTGGCCATCGACGAAGCCCACTGTGTCTCGCAATGGGGGCATGATTTCCGACCGGAATATCGCGCCTTAGGGCAGCTTAAAGGCCTGTTCCCCGATGTGCCGACCCTGGCCCTGACGGCGACCGCCGACCCCCAGACCCGTGCGGACATCAAACGCGCCCTGCATATCGACAGCGCACGCGAAGCCATAGACAGCTTTGACCGCCCGAACCTGTCCCTGCGCCTGATGCGCCGTCAGGGCAGCGCCGCCAAAACCATTGTCGATATGCTGCGGCGGCAGAAAAACGCCTCAGGCATCATCTATTGCGGGTCGCGCGACGGCTCGGAAAAACTGGCCCGCCAGCTAAATACCGAAGGCTTCAGGGCCGACGCCTATCACGCGGGCCTCGCGGCCAATATCCGTGAGCAACGTCTGAAAGACTTTATGGACGACAAGACCCGCATCATGGTCGCTACCATCGCCTTTGGCATGGGCATCAACAAGCCGGATGTGCGCTTTGTCATCCATGCCGACCCACCGTCCTCCATCGAAGCCTACTGGCAGGAGGTCGGCCGCGCCGGTCGGGACGGCAAACCGGCGTCCGGTGTCTGTCTTTATGGCTCGACCGATCTCGGCTGGGCTTTGCGTCGCCTGAGCTTGCGCGAAAACGAGACCGGCGCCGACCTCGGCATCCAGAAGCAAAAGGCCCGCGATTTCTATCAGTTCATGCTAGGGGCCGGTTGCCGCCGTCAGGGCGTGCGTCGTTATTTCGGCGAGGCCACTGGCTCTGCGTGCGGCAGTTGCGATAACTGTCTGGCGCGTGGCGAGCCGGTCGATGCCACCGAAGCCGCCCAGATGCTGATGTCGGCCCTTTACCGTTTCAACGGCCCACGCGGACGTAAAAAACTGATCGAGCATGTGCTGGGCAAGAACCCGCAGGACTATGGCGCACGCCTCAGCACCTTTGGCATTGCCGCCGGTCAGTACAAGGCCGACTTCCTGACCCAGACCCTCGATTACTGCGAGGCGCTGGGGCTGGTGGCCGAAGAACTATTCGACGGCAATAAGCCGATCATCGGCCTGAACGACGCTGATGCCCTCCGCGCCCTGTTTCGCAACGATACACGCCTCTATCTCCGCCCCTAGCAGGCGGGGCCAGATGCCCCTTTCCCTCCACCCTGTTTTCGGGGGAGGTGGCGGGCGAAGTCCCGCCGGAGGGGGCTAATCTAAATACTGAATATTCATCGACTTCTGCGTATCCTCAAGCGCCATGCGGATCAGCGATTCCATGCACCAGCGCGCCGCGCTGGAATCCTGACGGGCGATAGCGTCGAACACCCGCCGGTGATCCGGCACGGGGTCACGCGTCAGGGCCTGATGACGTTGTTTAAACCTTGTGGACCAGGCCACCGCCGCCCCGATCGAGTGCGACAAACTGGCCAGCGCCTCATTATTGGTGGCATTCATCAGGGCGTCATGGAAATCGAGGTCGGCCTTGCGTCCGGCTTCGGTGGCCAGCGTATAGGCCTCCATATCATCCAGCGCCTTGCCCATAGCTTTCAGATGCGCCTCGGTGCGCCGCAAGGCCGCCAGCTCCGCCGCTGCCGGTTCGGTGATCAGGCGCAACTCGAACAGGCCCTTGACGAAATCGTCCGATGGCTCGGTTTCAAACATCCAGCCCAGAACTTCGGGGTCAAGCAGGTTCCAGCGCTTGCGATCGGTAACCCGCGTACCGGCCTTGGGACGACTTTCGACCATGCCCTTGGCCGCCAGAATACGGATGGCCTCCCGATAGGCCGAACGGGAAATATCCAGATTGGCCGACGAATCGATCTCATTGGGTAAGACTTCGCCGGGCTGATACACCCCTTTGAGGATATCCACCCCCAGACGATGCGCCAGCGCGCCATGCAGCCGCCCCTGAAAATTAAGCCCGAAACTTTGCCCGCCCGCGGGTGTCATGGCTTTGGACTGGCGGCGCAGGGGTTGCACCTTCGGTTTGGAAGTCGTCATGAGCTTTATATCTGTTCCCGATTGGGGCCTGTACAAATCAGGCAAGTGACATAGCATAAACAGGATTTGACAAATTGAAAATGGGAGCCTATTTCCCTTTTAATTGTCTGAGTTATAATCCTGAGGGAAACGCCTATGACCTTACGTCTGATCCAGTATGTCGGCAAAGATGGTGCGCGCGGTGTCGCGGCCGGTGAAGACGATGGCTCTGCCCGTCGCATCGAGGGGGTCGCCTCGACCTATGAGCTGGCGCGCGCGGCCATTGCCGCCAAACGCTCGCTGGCCGATCAGGTGGCCCATCAGGGTCTGGGCGAAGCCGTTGATGTCGCTCTGGCCCTGGCCGAAGGCCGCGTTCTGGCCCCTATCGACCATCCCGATCCCGCCCACCTGCATGTCACCGGCACCGGCCTGACGCACCTCGGTTCCGCCGAAGGTCGCGACAAGATGCACAAGGCGGCCACGGCAGGCGAAGAAAACCTGACCGATTCGATGCGCATGTTCCTGATGGGCGTCAAGGGCGGCAAGCCCGCCGAAGGTCAGGTCGGGGCGCAGCCGGAATGGTTCTATAAGGGCAATGGCCATACACTGGTCGGGCCGTCGGACGCCCTGACCTCGCCGTCCTTTGCCGAGGACGGGGGCGAAGAACCGGAAATGGCCGGTATCTATGTCATCGGTGACGACCGGAAGCCTTATCGCATCGGTTTTGCGCTGGCCAATGAGTTTTCCGATCACGTCACCGAAAAGCAGAACTATCTGTGGCTGGCCCACTCAAAGCTGCGCGTGGCTTCGATCGGGGCGGAAATCCTCACTGGCCCGCTGCCTGCCCATGTCGAAGGCTATGCCCGCATCCGTCGCGGCAACGAAGTCATCTGGGAAAAGCCGTTCATCTCCGGCGAAGACAATATGTCCCACACCATCGCCAATCTGGAACATCACCACTTCAAATACGACCTGTTCCGCCAGCCGGGCGAGGTGCATGTCCACTGCTTCGGTACGGCCACGGCCTCATTCGCCGACGGCATCCAGACGAAAGACGGCGATGTGTTCGAGATCGGCGCCAAACCCTTCGTGCATGGTCTGGCCAACCCGCTGAAAACCGACGTTGAAAAAGACGCGAAGGTCGTACAGCTTTAAGCAATGGCTTGAACCTGAGCTTTTCAGCCCCTTGCCGGCAACGGCAGGGGGCTTTTCGTATTTGACGGCACGCGGCGTTTTACAGTAAGGCTTTGGGCTAATATCCCCCGTTAAAGTGGCCGATAAGATTATGAGCACCGTTCCCCCGCCCGAAGTGATTTATGTCGATACCCATAAGGTTGCCTGCAATGGCGGCGGCGGTGCATTGGGGCACCCGCTGGTCTATCTGGAACTGGGCGGCGACGGTGAGGTCGAATGCGGCTATTGCGACCGTAAATTCGTGCATAGGGATCATGCACACGACTATGCCGATCCGTCCCCGCGCCACGAAGACCATTAAGGACAGCGACCATGCGTTATCTGCATACTATGGTGCGCGTGCATGACCTTGAGGCGTCACTGCGTTTCTACCGCGACGGTCTGGGCCTGATCGAAACGCACCGCATGGAGTCAGAAAAGGGCCGCTTTACGCTGGTCTATCTCAGCGCCCCCGCCGATGAAACCGAGGCCCGCGCCAACCGCGCCCCCGAACTTGAACTGACCTGGAACTGGCCGGATGCGAACGGAACCGCCGAAACCTATACCGGCGGGCGCAATTTCGGTCATCTGGCCTATCAGGTCGATGACATCTATGCCGCCTGCCAGCATCTTCAGGACATGGGCGTGGTCATCAACCGCCCGCCGCGTGACGGCCACATGGCCTTTGTCCGCTCGCCCGACAATATCAGCATCGAGCTTCTGCAAAAGGGCGAAGCCCTGCCGCCGCAGGAACCCTGGGCCTCGATGGCCAATACCGGCGAATGGTAGCAGGGCCTCAGGCGGCCCTGAACGGCTTGATCTGCTGGCGCAACGCCGCAAGCCTCTCCCGTTTGGCCTGACGAAGATCATAATCTTTTTGCAGATTCAGCCAGAACTCGGCACTGGTGCCGAAAAACAGGCCAAAGCGCAGGGCCATTTCCGCCGTAATCGCGCGGCGGCCTTCGATAATCGCCTTGATGGCGGCGCGATCGACCTTGATTGCCGCCGCCAGAGCGCCCGGACGCACCCCCAGGTCGTCAAGGAAATCCTCTTTCAGCATGACCCCCGGCGGATCGATGTCGATATAGTCAGTCATAGAACCTGCCTCTTGCGTTCAGCGATGATAATCCACGAAGGCGACCTCATGCGCGTGGCCGTCCCGCCAGCGAAAGACGATACGCCACTGATCATTGACACGGATCGAGTAAAACCCTTTGTAATTGCCCTGCAAGGCTTCCAGCCGGTTTGACGGCGGCACCCGCAGGTCTTCGAGACTTAGGGCCGCATTGAGATAGATCAGACGCCGCAGGGCCTGTTTCTGCAAACCGGCATCCAGACGCCTGAGGGTCAACCCTTCAAACAGTTGCTGCGTCTGCCGATCTGCGAAACTTTCGATCATGACCATATGTATCATGCCCCTGACGGGCAGGCAATCACAATGTTGCGCGCTACACAACACGCCCTGTTACCGACAGAGTGCCGGATTTGCATTGGCAGGGCGCACGGATGGCCCTATGAAGGAAACACAAAGTTTCCCGAATGCGCCCCTCAAGTGAGCCACCATGTCTGCAAAACGCCTCGTCCTGATTGACGGTTCCGGCTATATCTTCCGCGCCTATCACGGCCTGCCGCCTCTGACGCGCAAGTCGGACGGTTTGCCGGTCGGGGCCGTGGCGGGCTTTTGCAACATGCTGTACAAGCTCATCAAGGAGCATCGCGGCGAGGATGCCCCCTCGCATCTGGCGGTCATTTTCGATGCCGGTTCCAAGACCTTTCGCAACGCCATCTATGACGGCTATAAGGCCAATCGCCCGCCGCCGCCCGAAGACCTGATCCCGCAGTTTCCCCTGATCCGCAAGGCGACCAAGGCCTTTGGCGCGCCCTGCGTCGAGCTGGCCGGTTTCGAAGCCGACGACCTGATCGCCACCTATGCCCGACTGGCGGCGGCACAGGGCTTTGAGGTAACGATCATTTCATCTGACAAGGATCTGATGCAGCTGATTACCGATCAGGTGTCGATGCTTGAGCCGGTCAAGTCCATTCCCATGCGCCGCGAACAGGTCATTGAGAAATTCGGTGTGCCGCCGGAACTGGTGGTCGATGCACAGGCCCTGATCGGCGATGCGGTCGATAATGTCCCCGGTGCCCCCGGCATCGGCGTGAAAACCGCCGCACAGCTGTTGCTGGAATATGGCAATCTCGATGCGCTTCTTGAGCGCGCCGCCGAGATCAAACAGCCCAAACGCCGTGAAACCCTTATTGATTTCCGTGACCAGATTCTGATGTCGCGGCAACTGGTGACGCTCGATGCCCATGTGCCGCCGCCCTATCCCATTGAGGATTTCGTGCTGCGCGATCCCGACACGGACGAACTGACAGCCTTTCTGGCGGAGATGGAATTTGCCAGTCTGGCCCGACGCGTCGGCGGCACCCTCAGCGTCATGGAAGGGGCGGCAACACACAACCGCTCCATGGCCGCACCGGTCAGCAAGCCTTTGTTCGGCACCAATGGCGCGGCCTCCGCCCCAAAGGCCGCACCCCCCGAAGCCCTGCTCGCGGCGGTCAATCATGACGGCTATATCTGCCTTCAGGACATGGACGCCCTCACCGCCTATATTGCGCACTGCAAGGCCGCAGGCGTCGTGGCGGTGGATACCGAAACCGATTCTTTGAGCGCCACCCATTCGGCGCTGGTCGGCATCTCCCTGAGCTATGATGTCAATCAGGCCGCCTATATTCCGCTCGGCCACCGGGCCGATGACGGGGGACTGGCCCTGTCCGGCGATGAGCTGCAACAGATTCCGCTCGAAGACGCACTGGCGGCCCTCAAACCCCTGCTGGAAGACGAGACCGTCCTCAAGGTCGGGCAGAACCTGAAATATGACCTCAGCGTTCTGGCGCGCTACGGCATCCGGGTCGCACCCTATGACGACACCATGCTGATCTCCTATGTCCTTGAGGCCGGTCTGCACGGCCACGGCATGGATGAGCTGTCCGAGCGGCATCTCGGCCATACGCCCATCCCCTTCAAACAGGTCTGCGGCTCAGGCAAGTCACAGAAATCCTTCAAGGATGTGGCCCTGAAAGAGGCCGCCGCCTATGCTGCCGAAGATGCTGATATTACGCTGCGTCTGTGGCACATCCTCAAACCGCGCCTGCAAAAGACCGGCAAGCTGACCGTCTATGAGACGCTGGAACGCGCCCTGCCGCAGGTGCTGTCGGACATGGAACTTGAGGGGGTGCGCATTGACCCTCAGGTGCTGCGTCAGCTGTCTCAGGATTTCGGCCAGCGCATGGCCGAGTTTGAAGCCCGTGCCCACGCACTGGTCGGGCGGCCGTTCAACCTCAACAGCCCGAAACAACTGGGCGAAATCTTCTTCGATGAACTGAAACTCGAGGGCGGCAAGCGCACGGCCTCAGGCACATGGGCGACCGACGTCAAGGTGCTTGAGGAACTGGCCGAACGCGGTGAACCTCTGGCCAATCTGCTGCTGGAATACCGGCAACTGGCCAAGCTCAAGGGCACCTATACCGACGCTCTGGTCGAACATGCCGACCGCAGCACCCAGCGCATCCACACCAGCTATCATCTGGCGGCAACCACCACGGGGCGGCTGTCGTCGAATGAGCCGAACCTGCAAAACATCCCCATCCGCACCGCCGAAGGGCGCAAGATCCGCACCGCCTTCATCGCCAGAGACGGCCACAAGCTGATCTCGGCGGACTATTCGCAGATCGAACTGAGGCTTCTGGCCCATATCGGCGGCATCGAGCAACTGAAAAAAGCCTTCCGTGACGGCATCGACATCCACGCCCTGACGGCCTCGGAAATGTTCGGCGTACCGGTCGAAGGCATGCCCTCAGAAGTGCGCCGCCGTGCCAAGGCCATCAATTTCGGCATCATCTACGGCATATCGGCCTTTGGTCTGGGCAATCAGCTCGGCATAGATAATGCCGAGGCTGCCCGTTATATCAAAACCTATTTCGAGCGGTTTCCCGGCATCAAGGCCTATATGGACGTCACCAGGGCGCAGGTGAAGGAATCCGGCTACGTCGAAACCATTTTCGGGCGTCGCATCCACATTCCCGACATCCACGCCAAGGGCGCAGGTCAACGGGCCTTTGCCGAACGGGCCGCGATCAATGCCCCCATTCAGGGCACCGCCGCCGACATCATCCGCCGCGCCATGATCCGTATGCCCGAAGCCCTGAAAGCCGCCGGTCTTGAGACGAAGATGCTGCTTCAGGTACATGACGAACTGATCTTCGAGGCCCCCGAGCCTGAGGTCGCCCGCGCCATACCGGTCATTACGGGCGTCATGAAAAACGCGGCCCTGCCCGCACAGGATATTTCCGTTCCGCTGGAGGTCGAGGCCAAGGCGGCAGACAACTGGGATGAGGCCCATTAAAGACATGATCACAAAACGACTTGATCACATCAATATCCAGACGCACGACATGGCCGGCACGATTGCCTTCTATGCCGATCTTCTGGGGCTTGAGGCGCGCACGGCCCCCCAGCGTGAGCCTTCGGAACGCCAGTGGCTGTATATCGGCGAACAGGCGGTGATCCATCTCAACCTGTTCGGCACCGACAACACCATCCCGCGTGAGGTCGTCCCGGGTAATCCGACCGGCGCCATTCATCATGTGGCTTTTGAGTGTGAAGGCTTTGACGAAACCATCGCCAGACTGGAGGCGCGCGGCCTGAGCTATGCACGGCACGACATTCCCTCCATCCCCCTGCGTCAGGTCTTTGTCACCGACCCGAACAATGTGCTGCTGGAACTGAATTTCCGCGGATAGGTGAAGGCGGCCTATTCGTCCGGAATAATAACATCCGGATTTTCCGGCAGCACGGTTTCAAACAACCCGTGATCAAGCGCCTTTTGCGGGCGATAGGCCATCAGCGGCGCGTGGGCCAGCGCCCGTATTTCCTCAGGCGTCAGGGCGACATCCAGCGCCTTTTTGCGCACGGCGCGCGCCTGAAGGTGCGGGGCGATGGACGGAGAGGCCGCCTTGCGCGCCCTGGGGATGATCTTCCAGTAGCTGACACACAGCTTCCAGCGCAGATCAGGCAGGGCGACCGGCTCACCCCAGCGCTTGCCATCCTTCATCTCAGGCGTCAGGGGCTTCGGCGGCTTGCGGGTACGTTCAAACATACAGGCCAGACGGGCAATACCCTCGTCCAGCACGGCACGGTAAACCGCCTGCGCCTCGGCCTCGGTGGCAAAGCCCGGCTCGATCGTCTCATTGACGAAGGCCACCGCCTTGCCGCTCAGGCCACAGGCTTCACGTTCGCGCAACGCACGGGGCAGATCCGGCTTTTGCAGGACTTCGAGCGCATTATGGGCAACGGGGTGGGCGATGGCGGACATGGGTGCCTTGCATAAACCGGCGATATTAAGCCGAAGTTTACAGCAAGTGGCGACCGCAGGCAAAAACAGATCCCGCTTGACGGATATATTTATTTTGTTAATTTGGAAAATAACGAAATAAAGGGAGGCCCCTATGTCCGAAATCTACAAGGCCCTCAGCGACCCGACGCGGCGGCGGATACTGGAAAAGCTGCGCGACAGCGAATGCTGCGCCGGGGATCTGGCCGAACACGTCGTGGTGTCCAAACCCACCCTGTCCGGCCATCTGGCGGTGCTGAAGGCGGCCGGTCTGGTCGATGTGACGCGCGACGGCACACGCCTGATTTACCGCCTGAATGTTTCGGTGCTTGAGGACGCCCTGCTGGCCCTGATGCGCGCCTTCCGCGTCGGTCAGGCGCATACGGTGACCCCTCTGGCGACGGAGCGCCCCTGATGAACTGGCCCGTTTCCAAAACCTTCAGCCTGATCGGCCTCGCCTTTGTCATTGGCCTCAGCCTCTATGGCCGTCAGCATCTGCCGGACGTGCCGCTGGCCACCCACTTCAACGCCGAAGGTATAGCCGACGGCTTCATGCCGCGCGATCAGGCCCTGTGGTTCGGGCCGGTGATGCTGCTGATCCTCACCGCCCTGTTCTGGGCACTGCCGATCCTGTCGCCGTCAAACGCGCCGCTGGAGCGGTCGGCCACCGCCTATGGCGCGGCATGGATCAGCCTGACCTGTGTGCTGGTCTTTGCCCATTTCTATATTGTCGCCCGCGCCTTCGACCGCGCCCCCGAAGCGCACTGGGTACGCCTGATGCCCGGTCTGCTGCTGATCGTTCTTGGCAATTATCTGCCGAAGATACGCTTCAATTACGTCTTCGGCATCCGCACGCCGTGGACCCTGTCGGACGAACGGGTATGGGACAGGACGCACCATTTTTCCGGCCCCGTTTTCATTGTGGCGGGCCTGATTATCCTTATATCCGCCCTGTTTGCGCCGCCATCGGCCTTTGTCGCCTGCCTGCTGGGTGCCGCACTGGGGGCGGCGGCTATCAGCCTGCTGGCTTCCTGCGTCTTTGCCCGGCGCCTCCCGCCCCGATAGCGCTTTGGCGATCAGGCGGTTTTGGGTAGTATGGCCCATTAACTGATTCGTTTTCCGAGCGGGATAATGACTGTCACCACAATAGCCTTTGCGGCGGCGGCAGGGGCTATGGCTCTGGCGCTCTCCACCACGGTCTTGTCCTGGCGTATGCGAGCAAAGCTGGCGGGTGAACGCGACGGTCTGCAACTGGCCCTGTCCGGCGATCAGGCCGTGCTTGGGGAACTGGATGCCGCCACCTCGGCCTTTGATGAGGCCTTTGTCGCCGTCGAGGACAGTCTGGCGCGCCTTGTCTGGGGCGAGGAGACGCTTCAGACCTGTGCCGAGGCGCTGGGCCTGAAAACCGATACCGTCACCGCCCCTCAGGTCATAGAGGCCATTGGCGATACCTCCCCCGAAGCCGCCGAGGCCCTGAAAGCCCTGATCACGCAGGGCAAGTCCTGCCATTTCGAGGTCTTTGCCGAAGCCGCAGGGGCCATGACGGCCCTGCGCCCGTCCGGCATTACGCTTCTGGTCGAAGGCCGCGTGTCGGGGGCAACGGCCTGGATTCGTCTGGCCATTGCCGGTGCCAGAACCTCCCTGTCCTCCGGCCCGTTTGCGCAGATGGCCAATCTTCTGCCCTATCCGTGCTGGGTGGCGACACGCGGCGCAAGCGAAGACAGCAACCAGATGGTCTGGGCCAATGCCGCATGGTTACGGGCGGTAGAGGCCCGAAGCCTCGAACAGGCACAGGACGATCATCTGGGGCTTGACCGTTCCGCCGACATACTGGTGTCCGAAGCCCTGTCGCAGAATATCCGCCGCGAAGGCTTCCGCTGGCTGACCATAGAGGGCCAGAGACGTGCCTTTCAGGTCATTGTCGAACCGCTTTCGGACGGCTATGTCGCGGCCTATGCCATCGACGTCACCGAAGGCGAGGAAAGCCGCGAAGCCCTCAGGCGTCATGCCAAGGCCCATGACGAAACCCTTGACCGCCTTGAGGACGCTGTGGCCATTTTCGGGCCGGAAAAACGCCTGACCTTTCATAACCGCGCCTTTGAAACCCTGTGGGGTCTGGAAACCGCCTGGCTGGCCGAACGCCCGACGCATGGTGAAATTCTTGAGCGCCTCAGGCAGAAACGCAAACTGCCGGAAACCAGCGACTTCAGCAAATGGAAGGCGCAGGAGCTTGATTATTACGGCCTGACCGATGCCGCTCCCGATGAAATGTGGTCACTGCCCAATGGCCGCGCCTTACGCGTTGTGCGTCAGCCGCATCCTCTGGGCGGGCTGCTGCTGCTCTATTCCGACAAGACCGGCGAACTGGCCCTGAAGGCGCAGTTCAACTCGCTCATTCAGGTGCAGCGCGCCACCCTCGATCAATTAACCGATGCCGTCAGCGTGTTCGGCTCCGATGGCCGCCTGCGCCTGCGCAACCGGGCGTTTGA
>Ga0222423_1001057_pt1 | contig 14071 bp, 11 predicted proteins | sample 3A0metagenome_FD_182472 | JGI IMG/M metagenome (GOLD analysis project Ga0222423, IMG submission 182472) | Enriched microbial communities from leaf-cutter ant dump, University of Wisconsin, Madison, United States - 3A0 (version 2) | ecosystem: Environmental > Terrestrial > Nest > Insects nest >...
GTGGGCTACGAGCTGTTCAACCGCTCGCGCATCGGCGCCGCCCACACGGCCGCCACCGACGTGATCCTGGTGTTCACGGCGCTCTCGCACGCGGGCACCGAGGAGCTGGTGGGCAAGAAGATGATCTTCGTCAACTGCACCCACGAAAGCCTCTCGGGCGGCCACCTGGAGCTGGTGGACCCCGACAAGGTGGTGCTGGAGATCCCGCCCCTGGGCCACGCGGCGGCCGAGGAAGTGGCCACGCGCATGCCCATCCTGGCGGGGCTGCGCGAGCGGGGCTTCCACCTGGCGTTCAACCACACGGTGCTCGAATCCGCCTATGCGCCCTGGCTGCCGCTGGCGGACTACATCAAGCTCGACCTCTCGGTGCTCGCGCCCGACCAGCTGGCCGTGCTGATCAGCTACGCCGGGCGCCATTCCAAGGCCGAGCTGATCGCCGAGAAGGTGGAGACCGCCCAGCAGTACGACATGGTTTCCAGCCAGGGCGTGCAGATGTTCCAGGGCTACTGGTTCGCCCGCCCGGCACTGGTCGAGGCCAAGCTGCTTACGCCGTCTCAGGCCAGCATCATCCAGCTGATCAACTTGGTGCGCCAGCAGGCCGCCACCTCCGACATCGAGGAGGTGCTCAAGAAGGACGCGGGCTTGGCCTTCAACCTGATGCGCCTGATCAACTCCGCCGGCTTCGGCGTGAACCGCGAGATCACCTCCTTCCGCCAGGCCGTGATGCTCATGGGCCTGAAAAAGCTGTTCCGCTGGGCGGCGCTGCTGCTGACGGCGTCGCGCACCGGCGGTACGCCCTCGTCCGTGGGGCAGACCGCCGTGGTGCGCGGGCGCCTCATGGAGCTGCTGGCGCTGGAGACGCTGCCGCCGGAGGAGGCCGACCAGGCCTTCGTGGTCGGCATCTTCTCGCTGCTGGACGTGATGCTGTCCATGTCCATGGAGTCCGCCATCGGCCTGCTCAATGTGCCCGAGCCGGTGGCCGCCGCCCTGCTACGCCGCGAAGGGCTGCTGGGCGACCTGCTCACGCTGGCCGAGGCCTGCGAGTCCAGCGACGACGCAGCCTTCAACCGCACGGCGGGCCTGCTGCACCTCACCAGCCAGCAGATCAATTTCGCGCACCTGCAGGCGCTGGCCTGGGCGGACCACTTGTCCGAATGACGAAACACTGCGCACAAAGCGCGATGCGCGGCGCATGACACACCCTAGAATGGCTGCCAACCCCAGCCCACCACAGCGCATTCCATGAGCACCCCCGAACAAGACGCCCCCGCGGTCGAACCCGTGGACGAGAACATCGCCATCATCGCGCGCCAGGCCATCGTGGACGAGAACCGCGCCGTCTACGGCTACGAACTGTTCGACCGCTCCACCGCCTCCGACGCCCACACGGCCGCCAGCGATGCCGCCCTGTTGTTCAACGCCCTGTCGTACGCGGGCACCGAGGCCCTGGTGGGCAAGAAGACGGTGTTCATCAACTGCACGCACGACAGCCTCTCGGGCGGCCACCTGGAGCTGATCCACCCCGAAAAGGTGGTGCTGGAAGTGCCCCCGCTGCCCGACGGCGCCACGCAGGAGGACATCGAGGGCCGCGTGCCCACGCTGCAGGCGCTGCGCGAGCGGGGCTTCCGCCTGGCGTTCGACCAGCAGGCGCTCAAGCGCGCCTACACCACCTGGCTGCCGCTGGCCTCGTTCATCAAGCTGGACATGATGGCCTTCAAGCCCGAGCTGGCCGGGCCGCTGGTCAAGTTCGCCACCACCCACAGCAAGGCCACGCTGGTGGCCGAGAAGGTGGAGACCGCCGAGCAGTACGAGCTGATGCGCGGCCTGGGCGTCAAGCTCTTCCAGGGCTACTGGTTCGCCCACCCCTCGCTGGTCAAGGCCACCACCATCCGCCCATCGCAGGCCACCATCATCCAGCTCATCAACCTGGTGCGCAAACAGGCCAGCACGGCCGAGATCGAAGACCTGCTCAAGAAGGACCCCACGCTGTCCTTCAACCTGCTGCGCTTCATCAACTCGTCGGGCTTCGGCCTGTCGTGCGAGATCACGTCCTTCCGCCACGCGGTGATGATCCTGGGCCTGAAAAAGCTCTTCCGCTGGGCCGCGCTGCTCATGACCACCTCGCGCGCCGGCGGCGCGCCGCCGGCCGTGGGCCAGACCGCCGTGGTGCGCGGCCGCCTCATGGAACTGCTGGCCGCCGAGCTGCTGGCCCCCGAGGAATGCGACAACGCCTTCGTGGTCGGCGTGTTCTCGCTGCTGGACACCATGCTGGGCGTGCCGATCGAGAAGGCGCTGGAATCCGTCGCCCTGCCCGAACCGGTCATGGACGCACTGCTGCGCAACCAGGGCGTGTTCGCGCCCTTCCTCGAACTGACCAAGGCCTGCGAAAGCGGCGACGAAGTGGCCTTCGCCAAGAACGCCGATGCGCTGCACCTGTCCAACCGCCAAGTCAACTGGGCCCACCTGCAGGCGCTGACCTGGGCCGAGAGCCTGAACGAAGAATAGGCGCCAACCAACGCTCCCGGCAAAACACAAACGGGCCCTGGGTTACCCCAGGGCCCGTTCGCATTCCAGGGAAAGCCTCAGCTGCCCTTGATGCCCGCGGCGCGGATGATGCGCGCGTTGTTCTCGGACTCCTGCGCGATCTGCTTGGCGAACTCCGCCGCGCTGCCGCCCGTGGGCACATTGTCCGTGGCATCGAGCTTGGCGCGGATGTCCGGCGCGGCCAGGGCCTTGTTCACCTCGGCGTTGATGCGCTCCACCACCGCGGCCGGCGTCTGCGCCGGGGCGTACAGGCCGAACAGCGACGACAGGTTGGCCGCCGGCTGGCCCAACTCGGCCAGCGTGGGCACCTGGGGCAGCGAATCCAGGCGCGCGGGGGCGCCCACGGCCAGCGGCTTGAGCTTGCCCGCCTGGATGTGCTGCAGCACGGCCGGGCCGGCGTTGGTGGACAGGATCTCGAACTGCCCGCCGAGCGCGTCGTTCATCTGCTGGCCGCCGCCCTTGTAGGGCACGTGGGTCACCACCACGCGGCTCTTGCCCATGATCTGCTCCAGCATGATGTGGCCCAGCGAGGCGAGCCCCGACGTGGCCCAGCGCACCTGGCCGGGGTTGGCCCGGGCCTGGTCCAGCAGGGCCGCGAAATCCGCGGCCTTGTTCGCGGGCGTGCCCAGCAGCAGCACGGGCGAATACATGACGCTGACCACGGGCGCGATGTCCTTCTGCGGGTCGAAGGGCGACTTGCCCAGGTGCGGGTTCAGCGCCAGCGGGCTGATGGCGGCAAAGCCCAGCGTGTAGCCGTCGGGCGCGGCCTTGGCCACCGCGTCCACGCCGATGCTGCCGCTGGCGCCGGCCTTGTTCTCGATGACGACGGGCGTGCCCAGCTGCACGGCCAGCTTGTCGGTCAGCGCGCGCGCCACGGTGTCGCTGACGCCGCCGGCGGGGTAGGCCACGACGATGCGGATCGGCTTGGCCGTGGGCCAGGACTGGGCCATGGACAGGGCAGCAAAACCCAGCAGCAGGGTGCCGACGAGCAGTTTCCTCATGCAATTTCCTTTTTTTACGGTGCGTGGTTGGAAGGGGACTGCGTAGTGTCGCCTATGCCTGGACCCTGCCGCGCGAGATCGGCCGCGCGCTCTTCACGCGCACGCGCTCCAGGTCCTCCTCGGGCGGAGACAGCAGCTCCAGCACCGTGACCTCCAGGCCATCCGCCAGCACGTGCAGCGCGGTCAACGTCGGGTTGGCCCGGCCCGACTCGATCCGGCTCAGATAGGTGCGGAACATGTGGCAGCGGTCCGCCAGCTCCTCCTGGGTGATGCCCCGGCGCACGCGCAGCTCCCTGATCTTTCGACCTAGGAGTACGCGCGGATCGGGTGGCTTTCGGGTCACCCAGGCACTTTTCCTTATGTATACTCATTAATACACACACCAATTCGTACATTTGCTGTCGGACACGGCGGTGTTTACCTCCTGTTGCAAGCGGCCACCACACCTCACCGGAAAAGCACTTGGAAGCAACACAGGATTTCCAGCGCCGCAAGGACTTTCTTTCCCTGACCGCCCGGGACGAGCGCGCCATCCGGGATCTGCACGAGTCACTCGCCGGGGAAGCACCCGGATTCGTGGACGGTTTCTACCGCCACCTGCTCTCGTTTGCCGAGATGCGCACGCTGATCCCGGACGCAGCGGCGCTGGAGCGGCTCAAGGGGCTGCATGTCCGCTACTTCCGCAGCCTGACCGCCGGCATCTACGACGCAGCCTACGGGGAAGGCCGCCAGCACATAGGGCTGACGCATGCCCGCATCGGCTTGTCCCCCGGCTGGTACCTGGGCGGCTACAGCCACTACCTCATCGAGCTGCTGCCCCGGCTGCCTGCCCTGCGCCATACCGACCCCGCCGCCACGATGCAGGCGCTCGTCAAGGTGGTGTTCCTGGACATCGGCCTGACCATCGACAGCTACATCGCGCAGCGCGACGCGCTGATCGCGGACCTGCGCGAGCGGGAACAGCTCACCCGCGACCTGCTCGATGCCCAGCGGCGCATGGAGAAGCTGGCGCTCTTCGACCCGCTCACGGGGCTGCCCAACCGCACCCACGGCATGGCGCTGGCCCAGCAACTGCTCGACACTGCCAGCCAGCGCGGCCAGCAGGCCGCCGTGCTGTTCGCCGATCTCGACCGCTTCAAGGAAATCAACGACACGCAGGGCCACTCGGTGGGCGACCAGGTGCTCGCGGCGGTGTCGCGGCACTGCCAGCGCTTGCTCGGCGACGGCGGCGTGCTGGCCCGCCTGGGGGGCGATGAATTCATGTTCGTGCGCGTGCTCGCCAGCGGCGAAGACCCCCTGGCCCTGGCCCGCGCGGTCTGCGACACGCTGGGCCGCCCCATGGCCGCGGGCGACCTGCAGTTCGAGGTGGGCGCGAGCGTCGGCGCGGCCGTCCATCCCGTGCACGGCCAAGGCGTGGACGGGCTGCTGCAGTGCGCGGACATCGCGATGTACCGCGCCAAGGCCCGGGGCGGCGGCCATTGCCTGCTCTACCACGACGAGATGGGCCGCCAGCTCCAGCAGCGCATCGCGCTCGGCGCGCGGCTGGAAAAGGCATTGGCAGAGGGGCGCCTGCAGTTGCACTACCAGCCCAAGGTGGCGCTGAATTCCGGCGCACTGTGCGGCGTGGAGGCGCTGGCGCGCTGGCACGACGCGGAATGGGGCTGGGTGAGCCCGGCGGAGTTCATCCCCGTGGCCGAGGAGCGCGGCCTGATCGCCGCCCTGGGCGACTGGAGCCTGGACGCCGCAGCCCGCCAGTGGCGCGCATGGCGCGATGCCGGCGTGGCCCGGCCACCCGTGATCGCCGTCAACGTGTCGGCCGCACAGATGATGAGCGACACCTTCGCCGAGCGCGCCCTGGCCACCGTGCGCGCGCACGGCGTGAGCCCGCTCGCCATCGAGCTGGAGATCACCGAATCGGCGCTGATGCACGACCCCGCAAAGGCGCGGCGCGTGGCCTCGCGCCTGGTGGAGCAGGGTTTCACGCTGTCCATCGACGACTTCGGCACGGGCTACTCATCGCTGGCGCGGCTGCAGAACTTTCCCGTGTCGCGGCTCAAGATCGACATGTCCTTCGTGCGCGGCATGCTCACCGAACCAGGCAGTCTCGCCATCGTGACGGCGGTGATCGGCCTGGCCCACGCGCTGCAGCTGCGCACGGTGGCCGAGGGCGTGGAAACGCAAGGCCAGATCGACACGCTGCACAGCCTGCAGTGCGACGAGGCGCAGGGCTACTTCTTCGCCAGGCCCCTTCCCGCCGCCGAGCTGGAAAGCAACTGGCTGACCCGCTGACCCTCCCATCGAAAGCTCCCCATGCGGACCAACCTGCCCGTCACCACCACCGAATTCACGTTCGCCGAGCGCGACACCCTCGTCTCCGTCACCGACACCAAGGGCCGCATCACCTACTGCAACCCCGCCTTCGTCCACGTGAGCGGCTTTGCGCACGAGGAACTGCTGGGCCAGCCGCACAACCTGATCCGCCACCCCGACATGCCCGCCGAAGCCTTCCGTGATCTGTGGGACACCATCGCGGCGGGCCTGCCCTGGACGGGCCTGGTGAAGAACCGGCGCAAGAACGGCGACTTCTACTGGGTGCAGGCCAACGTGACGCCGCTGCGCGACGGCGCGCAGGTGACGGGCTACCTGTCGGTGCGCACGCTGCCGTCGCGTACACAGGTTCAGGCGGCGGATGCGCTGTACGCCACGATGCGCGCCGAGGCCGGGGCAGGCCGCGCCATCCACCTGCTGCGCCACGGCGCCGTGCGGCGGCAGGACCTGCGCGGGCGCCTAGCGCGGCTGCTGGCGCCTTCCACCCCCACGCCGCGCCTGGCGCTGGCGCAAACGCTCACCGTGGCGTTCGCCCTGCTGCCCGCGTGGCTGGGCGCGCCGTGGCTGGTCACGGGTGGCGCGGCCGTGCTGGCGGCGGCCGCCGCCACCCTCGTGGTGCGCGCGCTGGCCATCGCGCCGCTGCAGGCGCTGGTGCGCGACGCGCACCAGCTCGCCTCCGGCGACCTGGGATACGCCGTGCGCACGGGCGCGGGCGGCAGCGTGGGCGAGCTGCAGCAGGCGCTGTTCCAGCTCAGCGTGAACCTGCGCACGGTGGTGAGCGACGTGCGCCAGGAAGTGCTGCAGCTGGAGACGGCGGTGCAGGAGATCGCCAGCGGCAACAACGACCTGTCGGCCCGCACCGAGACGCAGGCCAGCAGCCTGGAGCAGACGGCGGCCGCCATGGAACAGATCAACGGCACGGTGCAGAACAGCGCCGCATCGGCCGGCCGGGGCGCGCAGTTCGCCAGCGAGGCCTCGGGCATCACCGCGCGCAGCAACGACGCGGTGCAGGCCGTGGGCCAGACCATGCAGGGCATTGCCGAATCGTCGCGGCACATCGAGGACATCGTGCACCTCATCGAGGGCGTGGCCTTCCAGACCAACATCCTCGCGCTCAACGCCGCCGTGGAGGCCGCCCGCGCCGGCGAGGCCGGGCGCGGCTTCGCGGTGGTGGCGTCGGAAGTGCGCACGCTGGCCGCGCGCACCACGCAGGCGGCGCGCGACATCAAGCAGCTCATCGCCGAATCGGCCGAGCGCGTGGCCTCGGGCGCCAGCGCGGCGGGCGAGGCGCGCGAGCGCATGGCCGACGCGCTGGCCGCCGTGCGGCGCGTGAGCGCCGTGCTGGACGAGATCAGCACCGCCTCCGCCGAACAGCAGACCGGCATCTCGCAGGTGAACGAGGCCGTGGCACACATGGACTCCATCACGCAGCAGAACGCCGCCATGGTGGAAGAGCTGGCCGCCGCCGCGCAGTCGCTGCACAGCCGGGTGCGCGGCGTGAGCGACACCATGCGCCTGTTCCGCCTGGGCCATGGCGACGTGCCGCTGTCGCAGGCCCATGCGGTGGAGCTACGGCGCGCGGGGCGGATTACAGGTCAAATCGGCCGCTAGCGCTTATCCAGCAATCGCTGGCAGCTCTTTTTTTGATAGTTGATCACCCGCGCGGGTGGTGCTGCGAGTGCAGCACCTTGAGCCGCTCGCGCGCCACGTGGGTGTAGATGGTGGTCGTGGAAATGTCGGCGTGCCCCAGCAGCAGCTGCACCACGCGCAGGTCGGCGCCATGGTTGAGCAGATGCGTGGCGAAGGCATGGCGCAGGGTGTGCGGCGACAGCGGCGTGGTGATGCCGGCCACCTGTGCCCATTTCTTGACGATCACCCAGAACATGGCGCGCGTCATGCCGCTGCCGCGCTGGGTGACGAACAGGTCGTCGGTCTGCTGGCCGCCCAGGATGGCGCCGCGGGCCTCGCCCAGGTAGCGCTCCAGCCACTGGCGCGCCACCTCGCCGAAGGGCACCAGCCGCTCCTTGCCGCCCTTGCCCACGACGCGGATCACGCCCTCGTTCAGGCCGAGCTGGAAGGTCTTGAGGGTCACCAGTTCGGTCACGCGCAGGCCGCTGGCGTACATCAGCTCCAGCATGGTGCGGTCGCGCAGGCCCAGCGGGTGGCCCAGGTCGGGCGCGTCCAGCAGCGCCTCCACCTGGGCCTGCGACAGGGTCTTGGGCACGCGCAGGGGCTGGCGCGCGGCCGTGAGGCGCACGGTGGGGTCGGCCGCGATGCGGCGCTCGCGCAGCGCCCAGTGGAAGTAGCGCTTGAGCACCGTGAGCCGCCGGTTGGCCGAAGTGGCGCGGGTTTGCGCGTGCCGCGCGGCGAAGTAGGCCTGCAGGTGGTGCTCGGCCGTGGTGTCGAGTGCCAGGGCATCGTCCTGCGCGGCCAGCCATTGGGCGTAGAGCGTGAGGTCGCGCCGGTAAGCGGCCAGTGTGTTGCGCGACAGGCCGTCCTCCAGCCACAGGGCGTCTATGAACAGGTCGATGGCGTTCTGGCTTTCGGGCTGCATGTGAAAAAGCCGCCCGGAGGCGGCTTTGCTTCGTGCGGGTGGACGGCGAGCTTACTCCAGCGACAGCTTCTGCTTGGCCACCACTTCCTTGTAGACCGCGAACTCGGCCTTGATCTGCTCGGCGAACTGCTCGGGCGTGTTGCCGATCACGATCGAGCCCGTGTCCTCGATGCGCTTCTTCACCGCCGGGTCTTCCAGGGCCTTGCGCACGGCGGCGTTGACCTTGTCCACCACTTCCTTGGGCAGCCCCTTGGGGCCGAGGATGCCGTAGTAGGCCATGCGGTTCACCGGCTCCAGGCCCACTTCCTTGAAAGTGGGCACGTTGGGCAGGGCCGCCACGCGCTGGGGCGCGGCCACCACGATGGGCACCAGGCGGTTGTCCTTGATGAAGGGCAGGGCCGAGGGGATGTTGTCGAAGATGATGGGCACCTGGCCCGCCACGGTGTCGTTCAGCGCGGGGCCCGCGCCACGGTAGGGGATGTGCGTCACGAAGGTGTCGGACAGGCTCTTGTACAGCTCCATCTGCAGGTGGCCGATGCCGCCCGTGCCCGAGGAGGCATACGAGTATTTGCCCGGCGACTTCTTCAGTTCGGCGATGAAGGACTTGTAGTCCTTGGCGGGGAAGCTGGGGTTCACCGCGATGATGTTGGGCGTGGCCGCGATGTTGATGATGGGCGTGAAGTCCGTCAGCGTGTTGTACGGCGTCTTGGGGTTGATGGCGGGGTTGGCCGCTGTGGTGGACACGGTGGCCACGCCCAGGGTGTAGCCGTCCGGCGCCGAGCGGGCCGTTTCCGCCGCACCCACGATGCCGCCGCCGCCGGCCTTGTTCTCCACGATCACGCTCTGGCCCAGGGCCTTGCCCAGCGGGTCGGCGATCACGCGCGCGATGATGTCGGTGGTGCCGCCGGGCGCGAAGGGCACCTGCAGCTTGATCACCTTGTTGGGGTAGCCCTGGGCGGCTGCGGAACCAGCGGCGGCGGCCAGTACCGCCAGCGCGAGCCAATGACGACGATGCATCGAGTTCTCCTTCATCAGATTAGAGGGTGGCAAACAGGGTGCATGGTATGCGCATTGCGCGCCCCGGCGCACTGCGGATTGCACATAAGGGCTAACCCGCAGAGAGCGCGCCGTCTGCGGGTATTCTCGGCGGGTGAACTACGCCCAGCTCCTGCTCCCCGACTTCTCGCTCATCCTGTGCGGCTACCTCATCTGCCGCTACACCGCGCTCAACCGGTCGGTGTGGCAGCCCGTGGAGAGCCTGGTGTACTACCTGCTCTTTCCGGTGCTGCTGTTCCAGTCCATCGTCAAGAGCCCGGTGGACGTGGGCGCGGCCTCGGGGCTGATCGCGGCGGGTCTGCTGTCGGGCGTGGCGGGCATCGCGCTGGCCTACAGCCTGCCGCGCTGGCCCTGGCTGGGCCGCCGCATCGACGCGCGCGACCACGCCGCGAGCGCGCAGGTGGCGTTTCGCTTCAACTCCTTCATCGGCCTGGCGATCGCCGAGCGGCTGGCGGGCAGCGAGGGGCTGTTGATGATCGCCGTGCTGATCGGCGTGTGCGTGCCGCTGTTCAACGTGGCCGCCGTGTGGCCCATGGCGCGCCACGGCAAGCACAGCTTCGCGCGCGAGCTGGCGCGCAACCCGCTGATCATCGCCACCGTCTCGGGCCTGGCCTTCAACCTGCTGGGCTTCCAGGTGCCCGACTGGGCCGCGCCCACGCTGGGCCGCATCGGCGCCGCGTCGCTGGCGCTGGGGCTGATGGCCGCGGGGGCGGGCATGCAGTTCGGCCTGCTCACGCGCGGCTGGCTGCTGAGCGCGTCCGTGCTGTCCATCCGCCATCTGGTGCAGCCGCTGCTGGCCTTCGCCATGGCGCGGCTGTTCGGGCTGAACGCCGTGCAGACCACGATGCTGCTGGCCTTCTCGGCCCTGCCCACCGCGTCCACCTGCTACGTGCTGGCGGCGCGCATGGGCTACAACGGGCCGTACGTGGCGGGGCTGGTGACGCTGTCCACCTTGCTGGGCATGGTCAGCTTGCCGTTCGCGCTGGGGTTCCTGCGATGAGCCGCGCCGCCCGTCGCCGCCTCGTTCTGGCCGCCGTGCTCGCGCCCCTGGCCGCCTGCGGCCGCAAGGCGCCGCGCGCGCAGGCCGTGCCGCCGGGTGCCACGGTGCTGGCGCTGGGCGATTCGCTGACCTCGGGCGTGGGCGCCTCGCCCGACACCGCCTACCCCGCCGTGCTGCAGCGCCTGACGGGCTGGAAGATCGTCAACGGCGGCGTGTCGGGCGACACCTCGGCCCAGGCGCTCGCGCGCCTGCCCGGGCTGCTGCAGGAGCACCAGCCCGTGCTGGTGATCGTGGGCATCGGCGGCAACGACTTCCTGCGCCGCCAAAGCGCCTCCGCCACGCGCGCCAACGTGCGCCAGATCTGCCTGGCCGCGCGCGCCAGCGGCGCGCAGGTCCTGCTGGTGGCCGTGCCCGAGCTATCGCTGATGGCCGCCGCGGCGGGGCGGCTGAGCGACCACGCGCTGTACGAGGAAGTCGCCGGCGAGCTGAAGATCCCGCTGCACGCCAAGGGCTGGTCCGGCGTGCTCGCCGACGAGCGCCTGCGCGCCGACGCGGTGCACGCCAATGCGGCGGGCTACGAGCGGTTCGCCCAGGGGCTGGTGGACACGCTCAGGGCCAGCGGGCTGCTGGCAAAGTAGAACTCATCTTTTGATAGCTGCCAGCGCTTATCAGATAAGCGCTGGAGGCCGATTTCATTCATATTCCTGCGCCAGCGCCCAGGCCACGTGCTCGCGCACCAGCTCGCTCGCGTCCTGGGCCCGCGCCTGCAGCGCGGCGCGCACGGCTCCGTCGCCGGTGGCGCGCAGCGCGTTGCCCAGCGCCACTGCCACGTTGCGCAGCCAGCGCTCGTGGCCGATGCGGCGGATGGGGCCACCCTCGGTCATGCGCAAGAAGGTGGCCTCGTCCCACGCGAACAGGTGCGCGAGCTGCTGGCCCGCCAGGCCCTGGCGCTCGTCGAAGTCGGGCAGGCGGCTGACCTGGGCGAACTTGTTCCAGGGGCAGATGAGCTGGCAGTCGTCGCAGCCGTAGATGCGGTTGCCCAGCAGCGGGCGCAGCTCCACGGGGATAGCCCCCGCGTGCTCGATGGTCAGGTACGAGATGCAGCGCCGAGCGTCCAGCCGGTGCGGCGCGACGATGGCCTGGGTGGGGCACACGTCCATGCAGGCGCTGCAGCTGCCGCAGTGCGCGGTGACGGGCGCGCTGGCCGGCAGGGCCATGTCCACGTAGATCTCGCCCAAAAAGAACATCGACCCGGCCTCGCGGTTGAGCACCAGCGTGTGCTTGCCGCGCCAGCCCTGGCCGCTGCGCGCGGCCAGTTCCGCCTCCAGCACCGGGGCCGAATCGGTGAACACGCGGTGGCCGAAGGGCCCGATGGCCTCGGCGATGCGGTCGCTGAGCTTTTGCAGCCGCGCGCGCAGCACCTTGTGGTAGTCGCGCCCCCGGGCATAGACCGAGACGATGCCCTCCTGCGGGCGCGCCAGGCGCGAAAGCTCGAACGCCTGCCACTCCCCGGGCGCCTGCCGGCCGGTGTTGCGGGGCAGGTAGTCCATGCGCGCCGTGATCACGCTCACGGTGCCGGGCACCAGCTCGGCCGGGCGCGCGCGCTTGAGGCCGTGCGAGGCCATGTAGTGCATCTCGCCATGGAAACCTTGGGCCAGCCAGGCGGCCAGCCCCGGCTCGGCGGCGGACAAGTCCACCCCGGCCACGCCGATTTGGGAAAATCCCAGCTCGCGGGCCCACTCCTGCATTCGAGGAACGAGTTGACTGTTGCACCCCATACCGGCCGGATTGTAGAAACCGCGCACGCCCTGCTTTGGCAGAGCGAGGACGACACCGCCGCCTTCGCGGCCCGGCTCGCCGCGCAGCCGCAGATCCGCGACGCCTTCATCACCCTGCACGGCGACCTGGGCGCGGGCAAGACCACCCTGGTGCGCCACTTGCTGCGCGCCCTGGGCGTGCAGGGGCGCATCAAGAGCCCCACCTACGCGGTGGTGGAGCCGCACGAGGCGCCCGGCGGCCTGCCGGTCTGGCACTTCGACTTCTACCGCTTCGACGACCCGCGCGAGTGGGAGGACGCGGGTTTCAGGGACATTTTTGCCAACCGGGGCCTCAAGGTGGCAGAATGGCCGGAAAAGGCTGCAGCGCTTACCCCGCCTGCGGACCTTGCTATCCACATTGAAGCAACCGACGACACCGAAAGGAAGGTCACGCTGCATGCCCACACCGCCGCCGGGCAGCAATTGCTGCAAGGGCTCTGACGCCGACGACGCCGCACCCTCCCGCCGCGCCGTGCTGCGCGCCGGCACCCTGGTGCTGCTGCTGGGCACGCAGCAGATCGCGCGCGGCGCCACCATCGTGGCGGTGCGCGTGTGGCCCGCGCAGGACTACTCGCGCGTCACCATCGAGTCCGACGGCCCCCTGGTGGCCAAGCAGTTCTTCGTGACCACGCCGCCGCGCCTGGCGGTGGACATCGAGGGCATCGACCTGAGCCCCGAGCTGCGCGAACTGGTCGCCAAGGTCAAGCCCGACGACCCCAACATCGCGGGCATCCGCGTGGGCCAGAACGCCCCCGGCGTGGTGCGGCTGGTGGTGGACATGAAGCAGGCCGCCCTGCCCCAGGTGTTCACGCTGCCGCCCGTGGCCGCCTACCAGCACCGCCTGGTGTTCGACCTGTACCCGGAGCAGGCCGTGGACCCGCTGGAGGCGCTGATCGCCGAGCGCCTGCGCGACGCCCCGGCCGGCAACAAGCCCGCGCCCACCCCCACGCCGCCGGCCGGGCACGACCCGCTGGGCGACCTCATCGCCCAGCGCAGCCAGCGCCCCGCGCCCGCCGAAGCGCCGCAGCCGCCGCCCGTGGTGGCGGCCGCGCCCGAGCCCCCGCGCGCGCCGGCCCCCAGCCGTGCCACCGCCACGCAGACCGACCGCCTGATCATCATCGCGCTCGACCCCGGCCACGGCGGCGAGGACCCGGGCGCCATCGGCCCCTCGGGCACGCGCGAGAAGGACGTGGTGCTGCGCGTGGCCCACCTGCTGCGCGACCGCATCAATGCCACCACAGTGGGCGGCAATCCCATGCGCGCCTTCCTCACGCGCGACGGCGACTACTTCGTGCCCCTGGGCACGCGCGTGCAGAAGGCCCGGCGCGTGCAGGCCGACCTGTTCGTCTCCATCCATGCCGACGCCTTCACCACCCCCGCCGCGCGCGGCGCCAGCGTGTTCGCGCTGAGCCAGAGCGGCGCGTCGAGCAGCGCCGCGCGCTGGCTGGCCAACAAGGAGAACCAGGCGGACCTGGTGGGCGGCATCAACGTCAAGAGCAAGGACCGCCACGTGCAGAGCGCCCTGCTGGACATGAGCACCACGGCGCAGATCAACGACAGCCTCAAGCTCGGCAGCGTGCTGCTGGGCGAGATCGGCGGCATGGCCCGGCTGCACAAGCCGCGCGTGGAGCAGGCGGGCTTCGCGGTGCTCAAGGCGCCCGACATCCCCAGCGTGCTGGTGGAGACGGCCTTCATCAGCAACCCCGAGGAAGAGCGGCGCCTGCGCAGCAGCGCCTACCAGGAACAGCTGGCCGATGCGCTGATGCGCGGC
>Ga0222423_1001058_pt1 | contig 14065 bp, 13 predicted proteins | sample 3A0metagenome_FD_182472 | JGI IMG/M metagenome (GOLD analysis project Ga0222423, IMG submission 182472) | Enriched microbial communities from leaf-cutter ant dump, University of Wisconsin, Madison, United States - 3A0 (version 2) | ecosystem: Environmental > Terrestrial > Nest > Insects nest >...
TCACCGGTGCGCGGCTGCCCACCTTCCCCGGTTAGGTTTCGCGGATTCGTTGTTATTCACACGCCGGGTGCGGTCGCGTTTGTCCACTGATTTTCGACGATTCTGCCGCACCAACCCCGCTCAGGCGCGGTTCGTCCTAGCCTCGAAAGATGTGGACTCGAATCCTGCATGAACTGCGTGCGCTCGCGATTGAACTCTTCCGGCTCGTATTGCCGCTCACCTGCGTGGGCTGCGGTGCGCCAGATCACGTAATGTGCCCACGATGCCGCATGGCCATTGCACCTCGAATCTTCCTGGCCATAGACGATTCCCACCTGCCCGTCTGGGCGGGCACGGTCTACCTCGGTGACATCAGGAACGTGGTGGCCAGATGGAAGGACCACGGGCGCGCCGACGCCACAGCGCACCTCGAATACGCCGCCTACCTCGGCGGTCTGCAACTAGGCCACGTGCTACGCAGCTCGCCCGCGCGCCAATCTACCAGCTCGCCCGAGCGCCAGCCCAGAAGCGAGCCAACCGGCACGCACGGTGTAGGAGCAGGTGGGGTTTCGTCGAAAATCATGCGGATTGTGGTGGTGCCGATGCCATCACGCGCGGCCACCCGGCGAGAGCGCGGTTTTGTGCCGGGCCACGTGGTGGCAGGCGGAATTGCTCGCGCGCTGCGCGAGCACACGCTGGAAGTTGAAGTGGCCAACGTACTGGTTATGGCCCGCGCAAAACGCGACAACGTGGGCCTGGGCGCAAAAGCCCGCCGCGCAAACGCTGTGCATTCGCTGCGTGCCCACCCGCGGCAGAAGATCCATACCAACCGCCCGGACCTCGTTTTACTTGTCGACGACGTAGTCACCACAGGTGCGACACTCGGCCAAGCAAAACGGGTACTCAACCTCAAAACTGGGACTTTAGCCGCTGGTTATGCGCTCGCGGCGACGCCGGGTGATTCGTCCTCAGCGAAACCGGATGATAAACAGCCATCCTGACGTGACCTGCAACACAAAACGATATACTCTTGAAAACCAGATCCCACCGATGGCAGGAGGTGATACGGACCGCGTTCGCAGCCTGAACGCTTTCACCAAAACGTCCGGCGCATAAGCGCCCAACGAATGCCAGGAGGCTCTCATGGAGATCGTAGTTGTTGGTCGGCACACCGAAGTAGCAGACCGTTTCCGCCGCCACGCACAGGAAAAGCTCGAGAAGATCGAGCAGTATTCGCCCACAGTGCGCCGCGTGGACGTGGAAGTCACCCACGAAAACAACCCAAGGCAAGCCAACGTCCGCGAACGCGTGGAAATCACCGTTCGGGATAAGGGACCGGTAGTGCGAGCCGAAGCGGCCGCCGATGACAGGTTCGGAGCGCTAGATCTCGCGCTCGATAAACTGCAAGAACGCCTCCGCCGGGCACACGAACGGCGCCACACCAAGCGGCGCACCCAGCGCAATTTCATCGAGCCAGTGGATGTCCGCTCGTTTGAAGACTCGATCAAGGCCGCTCAGGTAGAAGAGCCCAGCGAAGAACACGTTCACCTGGAAAAGCCGGGCGAAACCGCCGAAATTCAGCTCGGTGATTCGCCGGTGATGATCAGGCAGAAGCTGCACTCCGCCCAGCCCATGTCACTCGATGACGCGATATACGAGATGGAGATAGTTGGTCACGACTTCTTCCTCTTCATCGACGAAGAATCCAAGCGGCCTTCCGTGGCGTATCGCCGCCACGGTTGGACCTACGGAGTCATAGCGCTCGACACCGAGTGCGCATGCGAACCAAAGAGCGCCGAATAAAGTACTGACACTGATGCCGGGTTTTGGGGCAAGCCGCCTAGAGATTTTCTAGGTTCTTGGCCCCAGAACCCGGCATTCGTGCGTGTTGGCACGGCTCACACAGCGTATTATTCAGTGAATTCGGCTTACGGCTTACCCGATTGGTGCCATGGGCCTTAAAAAACTAATACGATTGTGTGTTGAATGCCTCGCTGAAGCTGGCGGGGAAAGAAGCGCTCACATGGGAGTTCCGCGTGGCTAACGTCCTCGAGAAGATTCTTCGCTTTGGTGAAGGCAAGATCCTCAAGAAACTCAGTGGTATTGCACAGCAGGTCAATGCCCTTGAGGACCACTACAAGTCGTTCACTGACGAGGAGTTGCGCGAGGAAACCGCGCGCTTCAAAGAAGACATTGCTGCTGGCGAGACGCTGGATTCGCTCCTGCCGCAGGCCTTTGCGGTGGTCCGTGAGGCATCCTCGCGTACGCTCGGCCAGCGTCACTATGACGTCCAGCTTATGGGTGGTGCAGCGCTTCACCTTGGCAACATCGCCGAAATGAAGACCGGTGAAGGTAAGACCCTCGTGGCCACCTTGCCGGCCTACCTCAACGCGTTGAGCGGCAAGGGTGTCCACGTTGTTACGGTTAACGATTACCTCGCTGAGTACCAAAGTGAACTCATGGGTCGCGTGTTCCGTTTCCTTGGCCTGACCACCGGTGTGATTCTGTCTGGGCAGACCCCGGCCGAACGCCGTGAGCAGTACAACGCAGACATCACCTATGGCACCAACAACGAGTTTGGTTTTGACTACCTGCGTGACAACATGACGTGGTCCACCGCGGATTTGGTCCAGCGTGGACACAATTTTGCAATCGTTGATGAGGTGGACTCGATCCTTATCGACGAAGCCCGCACCCCGCTCATCATCTCCGGTCCCGCTGACGGTGACGTCAACAAGTGGTACATCGAGTTTGCCAAGATCGCGCGCCGCCTCGTAGCCGAAGAAGACTACGAAGTAGACGAGAAGAAGCGCACGATCGGTGTGCTCGAGCCGGGCATTGCCAAGGTTGAGGACTACCTAGGCATTGAAAACCTTTACGAATCGCTCAACACCCCGCTCATTGGGTTCTTGAACAATGCCATCAAGGCAAAGGAACTTTTCAAGCGGGACAAGGACTATGTTGTCCTTAAGGGCGAGGTCATGATCGTTGACGAGCACACCGGCCGTATCTTGGCTGGTCGTCGCTACAACGAGGGTATGCACCAGGCCATCGAGGCCAAAGAAGGCGTAGAGATCAAGGCTGAGAACCAGACTCTGGCTACGATCACCTTGCAAAACTACTTCCGCCTGTACGAGACACTCTCGGGTATGACTGGTACTGCGGAAACGGAAGCTGCTGAGTTTAACTCCACATACAAGCTGGGCGTGGTGCCTATTCCAACGCACCGCCCGGTGGCTCGCACCGACCAGCCGGACCTGATCTACAAGTCCGAAGAGGGTAAGTTCCGCGCCGTTGTTGAAGACATCGTGGAGCGTCACGCTAAGGGCCAGCCGGTTCTTGTGGGTACCACGAGCGTGGAAAAGTCCGAGTTGCTGTCCTCGCTGCTGAAGAAGCAGGGCGTTCCGCACGAGGTCCTCAACGCTAAGCAGCACGCTCGTGAAGCAGCGATCGTTGCCATGGCTGGACGTAAGGGCGCAGTAACGGTAGCCACCAACATGGCTGGACGTGGTACGGACATTATGCTTGGTGGAAACGCCGAGATCATTGCCCAGGACGCGCTCAAGGCAAAGGGCCTCGACCCGGTTGAATCGCCGGAAGAGTATGAGGCAGCTTGGCCCGAGGCGCTTGAAGCTGCACGGCAGTCGGTTAAGGACGAGCACGATGAAGTCACCGCACTCGGTGGTCTGTACGTGCTCGGTACCGAGCGTCACGAGTCCCGCCGCATCGACAACCAGTTGCGTGGACGTTCCGGACGTCAGGGTGACCCCGGCGAGTCACGCTTCTACCTGTCCATGCAGGACGAACTAATGCGCTTGTTTGGTTCTGGTCTTGCTGAGCAGGTCATGAACCGCGCCGGCTTCCCCGAGGACTTGCCTCTGGAATCTAAGATGGTGACCCGTTCAATTGCCTCGGCGCAGAGCCAGGTGGAAGCGCGTAACCAAGAAATCCGTAAGAACGTGCTCAAGTACGACGACGTTATGTCACGTCAACGTACTGTGGTGTATGACGAGCGCCGCCGCGTGCTTGAAGGCGAGGACATGCAGGAGCAAGTCCAGCACTTCATCTCCGACGTCATCACTGACTTTGTGTCTACCGCAACCGCGTCACACAACCAGGACGAGTGGGACCTAGACGCACTGTGGACTGCGCTCAAGGCAATCTACCCAATCTCATTTACGGTGGAAGAACTTGAAGAGAATGCGGGTGGACGCAGCCACCTTAAGTCTGAAGACGTGATCCACGAGATCTTGTCTGACGCCAAGCTTGCATACGCACGCCGCGAGGAAGAACTGGGCGCCGAAAACCTGCGCGAGCTGGAACGCCGCATTGTGATGAGCGTGCTGGACCGCAAGTGGCGTGAACACCTCTATGAGATGGACTACCTCAAGGAAGGCATTGGCCTGCGCGCTATGGCACAGCGTGACCCGCTGATTGAATACCAGCGTGAGGGTTACGAACTCTTCCAGTCGATGCTCGCGGGTGTCAAGGAAGAATCTGTGGGCTTCTTGTTCAACCTGCAGGTCAAGATTGAGAAGGCCGAGACGGACACGGACGGCGACGGCGTTGCCGATGCGGAGAAGGAAGTTCTCGTGGCCAACGGGCTGGAAGCACCCAAAGCTCCAGCTAAGTTGAACTATTCGTCATCAGACGGCGAGGAATCCGCTGACGGATCCGGCTCCACCACGGGTAACCGTGAGGAGCGCAGGGCAGCTAAGCGTGCGAACAAGAAGAAGAAGTAAAGCTACTTGCACCTGGCGCTGCGCACACTTAATGCAAACGCGGTTTTGCCACGCTGTGGTCGCTGCTGCCTGACCAGGTTGTTGTCTGGCTAAGCGTTGTCTGGCTAGGTTGTTGTCTGGCTAACCGACTTGCCGCGCCCAACACCTACGAAAAATGCTGCGTATACATCAAAAATGATGTAAACGCAGCATTTTTCGTATATATGGGCTGGTGGGGTGGCTGCGGGTTGGAGATGGAAGGTAGAGGTCGGGGAGACACCGTCACGAGCTGGGGCTTAGCCGATCTGGAGTACGCAGATCCGCCACTTGCCGCGAAACTCCTCGGCTCGTAGTGCGGCTGCACGTACGCGATCACCATCTTGGAGGATAACGCTAGCTTCCGCAGCCACCGCCGATACTCGAGTGACACGTGCGCGAATAATCCGGGTTGGTACGCGACGTACTGGAGCAACAGAAGCGGTTGTCCCGGTTGGCCCGGATGATGCCAAGCGTGCACGGGCCGAGCGGCGAACGCCGTGTGCAATGTCCAGCGTGGTCTGCGCGCGTACTTGAGCACTGAGCGACTGAAAAACATCAGGGGAGAGCAGCCCAACAAGCTGATGCACGGAGCGGGCGCCGCGAAGTGCTTCCAGAGCCGCATGTGCCACCGCGCACATGATACCTGTGGGGTCCGCGAGTTGCGTGGCCCGTGCTTCACGTGCCGGTGCGTCAGCAGGATCGCAAATGAGCCGTAGCTCGGGGCTCCCTGGCTGGCAGTTCAATAGAACGGGTGCATCAAGGACAGCGCTCATGGCAAGGATCTCAATTCTGGAGAAGAGTAAATGACAAGGACGTAGAAGGCTGCAGCAGTACGCGATCACGCAACGCGACAGAGTTACTTGAGGGAGAGAACAAGGCCGACTGACAGAAAGTCTGGGTTGTTTCCGATCACGCTCTTATTGGCTTCGTACAGCGCGTGCCAGGCGTCCGCGATCTTTGCGTTTGAGGCACCATCTGGGAGTTGGGCCTGCGCAATGCTCCACAGCGAATCTCCGGGTGCCACGGTGTAAGTGGTTGTGCCAGGCGTGGTTTCAGCCGCGGTGTCGTTTGTGATGTCAGCTGTGGTGTTTGCAGGGGTGTTAGCCGTGGTTTCAGACGTTGTGTTCACGTGGCTTATGACCGAAACGTTCTCCGGCTGTGTGGTTCGCTCCGGCTGTGTGGTTTGCTCCGGCTGTGCGGTGGATTCTGGCTGCCCGGTGGGTGCGAGGAACCCGAGTTGCAGGCTGGGCGAGCTCACTGCCTGGTTCTCGGCAATTACGTTAGCCTCGGTGCTTGCATTAGCTGCGGTGCTCACGTTAGCTTCGGTGCTGGTTACCGCTCCATCGGTGAAGCCGAGATGGAGTGTAGGCCCAGAGAAAGTGCTGGCAGAGTATGTGCTGGCGGAGTGCGTGGTGCCCGGATCGTTAATAGTGGCTGCGCCCGCAGGAAGTGCGCTGATGGACAGAGTGGCTCCGGTGACTGTGGCAACCACAATTTTGAGCAGACGAGGCGAGAAGCGTTCAAAGAGGGCGGAAAATCCGTGTTTCACGCGTGAACCGGTGCGTGCTGCGAGTGCGCAGAATGCGAATGCAAAGCATAGTGCCCACCACGCGGCTACAACAGCACCGATGGCCATAATGCTTGCACCAACCCAGTTAGTTATTGCGCGGCTGGCAAGGGCCTCGTGTTCGAGGAGTTTTGGTGCTAGCGCCACGCAGCGCGTGGTCAACAAAAATGAGACGAGAGCACTTGCGAGGAAGAATCCAACCAGTGCAAAACGGTTCCTAGTACCCATTCGACCTGCCCCTTGCGAATGTTTAATCGAGTTTGATGTTGTTTGCTGTTCTTTGATGAAACTACAACTGTAGGAATTTGTCTACAGTGATATCTGCCTGTGGACTACGCAGGCGCATCGCAGACACGGACGGGATGGACATGGACCGCTGGGAAATGCTCTTTGCACAACTGGAGTCTGAGTTTGCTTTTGATGAACTAGTTAGCCGCCAAGCCCTGGCTTCAGACCTTTCACGTGCGGAAACGGCACGAATCTCAGTTCATCAGAGACTTAAAGCCAGCGCAGGACAGTGCATAGATGTCCACCTCAACCAGGGACGCTCTCTGACCGGAACGGTGGTCAACTGTCACAAGCAGTGGCTACTTCTCACCATCGGAGCACGGGGGATCATCGTTCCCAACCGCTCGATCGTGGGGGTGGGAATGCTTTCGCGCAAAGCAATCTCTGAGCCGGAACCAGAACGTTCACCACAATCGCTGCCCAAGGATAAAGCGGTGGGCAATCCACGTGAGGTCACGCTTAACTCGGTGCTGCGCTCCATTGCGCGCGGGCGAAACGTGGTGCGAGTTGTGGCTCACGGTCATGAGTATCGTGGCCGTATACAGCGTGTGGGAAGCGATCACATCGATTTGCTCAGCGGAGGGGTAGGTGACTGGGAAGAACGCACCAACCCCGTCAATACCACTGTGGTTTTAGACGCAATCGAGTATGTGGTGCTCGAGTAACTAAATCAAAGCTGCTGCTCGAACAAACATGAAACGAGGACGGATAGTAAACCAGATCCGAAGGCTCGCTAGAACTGGTGTATCGCTAGAACAGGCAACTTGCTAGTTTACGTGCGTTGGCGAATCATTCGTCGAACTGACCTGACTTGACCCGGGAGCGGGTCTGCTCGTACATACGCGAGATGTAGTTTTCTAGTTCGCTTGCTTCTACGCGCCACTGGCCGCGCCCACCCACCTGGATCGCGGGCAACTCACCGGAACGCACAAGCGCATAAGCCTGAGCTGACGAGATATTGAGAGTCTCGGTAACGTCCGCAAGCGTGAGAAATCGGGGTGCCATAGTTCGATTCTTTCACGTGCAAGCCAACTCGTGGAGTTATCCACAAATTTTCTTAAGCACCCCACGTCACCAACAAAGTACGCAACCCTAAGTAGACATCACAGATCACTGGAGGATTACGCACGCCATGACCAATCACTTCCCCTCGAGCCAAGCTTCAGGGACCTCAGCCCAAGTGCCCGCAGCCAGGCTGCGCAAGCCCACGGTCAAGGACCCACGGCTCGTCATCGGAATTTTGCTTGTTGCGCTCTCCGTATGGATTGGAACGTGGGCAGTTGGAAACGCCAAGCAACTCGATATTGCATATGTTGCGGCCAACCCTCTGGTACCGGGTCAGCCCATCAAAGTCTCCGACCTGCGCCCTGTTGAACTCAACCTAGCCGGTCAAAGTTCGCACTACCTGCGTAAGGGCATTGAGGCGGGCGAGACCGTAATCGCAGTGCGGGCCATCGGCGCGGGTGAAGTCATCCCAGTGGATGCGCTTACAAGCCAAGACAGCGTGAACTCCAGAATCGTTGCGCTACCCATCGCAGAAGACCTTTCCAAGACGATCTCGGTGGGCAGTCAGGTTGATCTCTGGCACATCCCCAAGGCAAACTCGGGTGAAGAAACTGCACCCAGGGAGGTTGCCAAGGGCCTGTACGTCAGTGAGATCCCTGATTCTGGGGGTGCCTTCTCCGTTAGCTCAGGACGAATCGTTCACGTGGTCGTGCCTGTAGCCGGGGTGCCCGATGTGCTAGCCGCCCTGAAAGAAGACGGCACGCTGACACTGCTGTCCATTCCAGGAGGGCGCTCATGAGCTGGGACGAATCATTGCCGGTGTGGCCAGATTTTGCGGAACCCGTACCTAACCCGCAGCACGAACAGTGGGCGCATCCCAAATCCCCTGCAGGCATGGATGTGCGAGTCCTAACTGCCGTGGTTGGTGCGCCGGAAGGCGATGTTGCGCGCGCCGTTGCAGGTGCGCAAAGCCTAACCCTGGCCCGCCGCTGCGCAGACGCTGCCGAACTGTTAGGCGCTGCGCAAGCAGGTCTCGGCTCGGTGGCGGTCATCTCTAGTGACCTCGTAGGGTTTGACCGTGTGCTCATAGATGGCCTTGCCCGCGAATCCGTTCGCGTAGTTGCGATCAACAATCCGCTCGATCAATTTTCAGCGGACCGGCTCACCGCACTTGGTGTGCGCCACTGGGTGCCCAATGATGTAGTGGAATCCGAGCTCGCGGATGCTATTTGGGCAGCCGTGGATCCGAGCATCGACTCAGAAACACCCGGGCCTGCAACCACCTGGCCCGGCGACCCAGCACCCGGCCCACAACTCCACGAGAACACCCGCTCACGCCCTAGGACTCGCGGTCGCATCATTGCGGTTTGGGGAACACATGGCGCACCGGGACGCTCAACGCTTGCGTCCGGGATAGCATTTGCGCTCGCAGAGCATCCGCTACGCACGCCAACAACGCTGGAAGCCGCGGAAGAATCGTCGGAAATCACAACAGATCCACCACGTAAGCGCGGCCGCACAACCAAACGAGGCACCGTGGGCGCCACCGGCGCACACAATGGCGCGCATGTCCTGCTCGTTGACGCCGACACCTATGCACCCTCACTCACACAAGGGCTGGGACTACTCGAGGAATCCTCCGGACTGGCCGTAGCGTGCCGCGCGGCCGGCACCGCAACGCTGAGCTCAGAGGCGCTCTCGCACGCCACACAGCACATCACCGACCATGTTGGCCTGCTCACCGGACTGCCGCGCACCACCCGATGGCCAGAACTCGGAGCACGGCAATTACGAGACGTACTCGACGTAGCAGTACTCGAACACGACTGGGTAGTAGTCGACTGCGCCGCGCCCATAGAAGAAGACGAACTCATCTCGTTTGATATGCCCGCCCCCGCGCGCAATGCCGCCACACTAACCGCACTTGACAGTGCGGATCTGATTATCGTGGTGGGGCGCGCAGACCCGGTGGGAATCAAACGGCTCATCGCAAGCCTCGAGATGCGCAGTGAACGGCCGAGCATCGCCACAGCGCCATACCTCGCTGTGGTTAATCAAGCCCCAGCAGGGCGCGCAGCCACCCGCAAACGAGCTGAAATCGCGCAGGCATTGGCTAAGTACTCGGGAGAAGTTGAACCGTTGTTCGTTGGGTACGACCCACTGGCTGTTGAGCAATCACTGAACGTGGGCAGGGCTGTCACAGAAGGTAAACCGAGCAAACTGCGAGAAAGTGTTGAGGAACTAGCGGTCGTGATTGCGGCAGGTTTTGGGGCTTGAGCGCACGCAAGTGGCACACTTAAGGCATGCGCATTTATGTTCCAGCCACACTTAACGAACTCGACGCCGTCCGTCAGGGGCGAATCGACCTCGAAGCACGCCGCGCTCACGCGGCCACGCGTGCGCTCGTAGCCGAGTACGAGAGCCAGGGCGTGACTGACATCGAAGAAGTTGAGTATGGTGCACATCTCGCAGCTGCTGCTGATTCGCTGATGCTCATTGCGCAGAACCCGGAGGTACCGTGGCTGCGCCTCATCATCTCCGTTGACGTTCCAGAAGCCGCGGTCAGACCCGCCGTAGCAGAGTCCGGCACCAGTGATGACGAGGAACTACCTGCCTCAGCCGTTGACATTGTGGAACCGCTAGCTGCGGTGCACATCGCATGCGTACACGTAGACGAACCTGAAGCAGCTGGTGATATCCAAGGCGTATTTGAAGGCAAAGAAACTGCCATCGAGGCGCTCTACGAGCGCGAACTACTCTGGTACGACACCTCGGAAATCGGCGATATCCCGCGGTAGCCTGCGGCGCAGCTGCGCTGAGTTGCTTGCGCAGCCTCGTTGGTCGACTTGCGCAGCCGCGTTACTTTACTTGCGCAGCCGCGCCAAGATGTCGTCATGCAGTAGCCCGTTAGTGGCCAGCGCGTTCGGACCCCATGGGCCCTGCTTTGAGCCGTCCACGGACGTGAAACGTCCGCCGGCCTCCGTGACGATGGGGACGAGCGCGGCCATGTCATACAGCTCGAGTTCCGGCTCCATAGCAGCGTCCACCGCGCCTTCAGCCACCAGCATGTAGGACCAAAAGTCGCCATATCCGCGGGTGCGCCATACATCGTCGGTAAGCTCCAAGAACTGTTCGCGCAGGCCAAGTGCGCGCCATCCGCTCAGCGACGAATAAGCCAGCGAAGCATCCTCAAGCTTTGCCACAGACGAGACCGAAAGCCGCGTGGCATGTGCGAGGGAACGACCAGTCCACGCACCAAAACCCTTAGCAGCCCACCAGCGGCGGTTAAGCGCCGGCGCGGAAACCACTGACATCACCACGTCATCACCCTCAGCAAGTGCGATCAGAGTTGCCCACACGGGCACGCCGCGCACAAAGTTCTTGGTGCCATCGATCGGATCGATAATCCAGCGGCGTGATGAATGCCCGGTTGTGCCAAATTCCTCGCCCACAATTGCGTCGCGTGAGCGCAGCCGCCCCAACTGGGAGCGGATGATTTCCTCAACTGTGCGGTCTGCGTCGGTCACCGGTGTGGTGTCCGGCTTGGCCTCTACCTTCAGGTCGAGGGCCTTGAAGCGGGACATCGTGATGGCATCTACCTGATCGGCGAGGATGAGGGCGAGGCGCAGGTCGTCGTCGTAACGCGAAGAGGTCATGGCCTAAACATATCGGACTGGGCCGTTATTTTGTGGCGCGTTCCATCGGCCGCCGTTATTCGGGCAGTTATTCGGGCCGGGCGGAGAGGAGGCGGCGCAGGGATTCAATGCGTTTGATTTTTGAGGTGATGCTCAGCTCGTCCTCGTCAACGTTTGCGGCGTGGGCGCGTTCCATCCACTCGTCCAGGGCGCAATCGGGTGCAGATTCGAGGTGGGTGCAGCCGCGCGGGCAGTCCGCAACGATTTCTTCTAGGTCTTCAAAGGCCGCGAGGACGCGATCCAAGTCAATGTGTGCGAGGCCAAAGGAACGCACACCGGGGGTGTCGATAACCCAGCCAGCACCTGACTCAGCAGCGTTGGGCTCGTCTGAGGTTGCTGTAGCGTGCAGTGCAGGTAGCCGTAGCGCCACCGCGGAGGTGGAGGTGTGCCGGCCGCGTCCGGTCACATCGTTGACGCGTCCGGTGGCCCGGTCTGCGCTTGGCACGAGTGCGTTCACAAGCGTTGATTTGCCTACGCCCGAATGCCCCACAAACACCGAGACCTTACCGGCAAGTTGGGCTCGAACGTCGTCCACGCCGAGTTCTGAGTGCTCGTGTGCAGCATCGGTGCCCTTAGCTAGCGAGGTGACGAGCACCTTGACGCCTACGGGCTCATAGAGATCGCGCAGTTCGTCTGGGGAGGCCAAATCCGCTTTGGTCAACAGCAGGACGGCCTCCATGCCGGCGTCATATGCGGCCACCACGCAGCGGTCAATCATGCGGGTGCGCGGTTCTGGATTTGCCAGCGCAGTAACAATCACGAGTTGGTCAGCGTTGGCCACGATGATCCGCTCGTAGGGGTCGGTGTCATCGGCCGTGCGCCGCAGCACGGTGGTGCGTTCGGTGATCCGCACGATGCGCGCAAGCGTGCCCTCGGTCCCCGAGACGTCCCCAACCATGTCCACACGGTCACCGCAGACCACGCGCTCACGCGTGAGTTCGCGCGCCTTCATGGCGATAATAGTGCGTTCGTTTGGGCCGTCTTCATCCACAAGGACGGTATATCGGCCACGGTCCACGCCGGTGACAAACCCGGTGGTGGCATCCTTGTGATCGGGGCGATTCTTAGAGCGCGGGCGGGAATTACGCTTGCCCGGGCGCGCAGAAAAGTCCGACTCGTCAAAGATTCGTGGCGTCATACATCCTGTTTCTAGAAGTGCGTGGACCTAATTAGTGGAACCAGCTAGTGATCCCGCGCGGGTTTAGCTTGGGCGTGGTGTGTGTTGGTCCAACATGTTCTGCCACATCACATCAAACCCGGGCAGGGTTTTGGCCGTGGTCGCGATATTCTCTACGAGAATTCCGGCCGTCTTCAATCCTATGATCGCACCTGCCGTGGCCATGCGGTGGTCGTGATAGGTGTGGAAGAGGCCACCGTGCAGGGGCGCTGGTTCGATGTGTAGTCCATCTTCTAGTTCGGTGCAGCGCCCGCCAAGTGCGGTAATCTCGGCTGCCAGCGCGGCTAGACGGTCTGTTTCATGACCGCGTAGGTGTGCGATGCCGGTGATGGTAGTGGGGGAGTCCGCTAGAGCGGCAAGTGCCGCGAATGTTGGGGCGAGTTCTCCTGCCGCAGATAGGTCAAGATCGCCTGCGCCGTGGATGACTCCGGTACCAGTGACCGTCATGACGCCGTTGGCTAAAGTGCAAGTAGCGCCCATTCGTTCAAAAATCTCCGGTGCCAGCGCGCCCGGTTGGGTGGTGTGGGCGGGCCAGTCTGCGATCCGCACGCTGCCGCCTACGGCGAGCGCTGCGGCCATAAAAGGCGTCGCGTTGGATAGGTCGGGTTCAATGGTTACATCCCGTGCTTGGATGGGTGCGGGGCTCACCTTCCAGCTCGTGCGGTCCGGATTTTCGACGATAACACCAGCCTCGCCGAGCACCTCAACTGTCATATCGATGTGGGGTAGGGAGGGTACAGACTTGCCCTGGTGGGTGAGTGAAATCCCCTGCGTGTACAGGCTGGATGCGAGCAGCAGGCCGGAAACGAATTGGCTTGAGCCAGAGGCGTCAACCGTAAGGGCACCGCCTGGCACCTCACCGGTTGCTTGGATTTCGAATGGCAGGAAGCCATTGGATAGGTCCGTGATGTGCACGCCCAATTCGCGCAAACCATCAAGAATCGGCTTCATGGGGCGCACTCGGGCGGCCTCATCACCGTCAATAATGATGAGACCAGAAACGAGCGCGGCAACCGCAGGAATAAACCGCATGACAGTTCCGGCAAGCCCGCAGTCAATGTGCACTTCACCGACTTCGGCGCCCACCGTAATAGGCGTGATGTGATACTCGCCAGGCTGCGCACCCTCGGTGATTCCTGCACCCAACTTCCTCAACGCCGCAATCATGAGATCAGCGTCCCGAGACTTGAGCGCTCCTCGCACAACACTTGGTCCGTCAGCAAGGGCGGCAAGGACCAGATAGCGGTTGGTTAGGGACTTGGATCCGGGGATGGCAACGTGCGCATCCAAAGCGAGGGAATCGTCGTAAAGCGGAGCAGGCCAACCGGCGAGGTCAGTGTCAGTGGAGTGCGTCATATCACTATCCTAGGCGGGCACGCCTACACGAGGGGCGGCGGTCTCGCACCGCAAAACGAAACTACAGTTTTGCAGCCGCAGCGTCCTGGCGATCCGCGCGAGCCTTTGTAACCCGCCACGCCATCGACGGTTTACCCGCCGTATCTGCGGCCACAAGCAGGGCCGCACCCACGGCGCCAACCTTGGCCACAAACGGGGCAACTACCTCGGCATCCCGGAGCTGAGAAAGGGAGCGAGG
>Ga0222423_1001060_pt1 | contig 14035 bp, 9 predicted proteins | sample 3A0metagenome_FD_182472 | JGI IMG/M metagenome (GOLD analysis project Ga0222423, IMG submission 182472) | Enriched microbial communities from leaf-cutter ant dump, University of Wisconsin, Madison, United States - 3A0 (version 2) | ecosystem: Environmental > Terrestrial > Nest > Insects nest >...
GTAATGTTTAAATTATCAATAGCATGCAATTCACTCACACCACCGGTACGGGCGTCAAACAGTTGTTTCCAGTTGGATTTGTCAGCATTTACATAATCCGGAGGAAGCTGTACTCCATTGAATATAGTTACACCACCTACCGTTAAAGTCAGTAAACCATCTTCCGTAATATCAATTACTACATTTTTAGTACTTCCTGCCCAACTTACATTAGAAGAATAACCTAATACGCCGGAAGTTGAAGGCGTAGGATTGGTACCAGTACCTATCCAGCCTCCATTGTAAATTAAATAAATACCACGTGAGTTACCTTCATTTGTATAGCTGTCAAATCCGATGGCCAGTTTAGACGTGGCGCCCACTTCAGGATTGCCATTAGTCGTATTAAAGACCGCATCATTGCCATAATTCCAAGATACTCCATCTGCACCACTGAATGCGCTCACTTCCAAGTCGAAGGATACGTGCATGGAATTGGGATTTAATGATTCCGGGTTGAATACACCAAACGCACCGCGAAGGCTACCTGCATTGGTATTAAGCGTAAGTTTTCCGCTGCCTATAGAGGCTACACCATGCAAAGCTGCCTGAGAGGGGTTAAGGGTAGATGATGAAAAATCATTACTGTACCAAGTTAATCCTGATCCTCCTAAGCCGGGGCCGGTTACGTCGCTTACAGAAATAGTACCATCATCATCGCCGGAACAAGTAGCATCAGTAACGGTAACATTTCCGGTAAAGCCAATAATAGCTACAACTTCGGCAGGTGTGCTGGTAACGTCGCTAGGACAATCGGTATTTCTTCCATAAATTTTATACGTGTAGGTTCCCTCTATAGAAGGTGTAGTAGTGAAGTCTGTTGATGCACTCCAAGCTTGTAGCACATTGCCCAATTCATCCGTAAACTGGTATTCCATACTGCCACTTGGTGTGGTTACGGGATTGGCGCTAACCGTAATAGGATTACCGGCTTCGCAGGCTCCGGAATAAGTTATGGATCCTGAAAGCTGAATATCCGTAATGGGGCCGATGTCTGCGGATGCTGTAGATACACAGCCGTTAATATCGGTTCCTGTAACCGTATAAGTCGTTAATGCAGCAGGAGAAGCATTTACCGTTGCTCCGGTAGTAGCATCTAAGCCGGTTGAGGGCGACCATACATAGGTCGCCGCTCCGGAAGCGGTAAGTGCTACTGGAGCGCTACTGCAAAATGTAGCGGTGGCCGGATTCACGGTTACCGTAGGTAAAGAATGAACGGAGAGCGTTACCGGTGTGGAATAACCAGGTGTGATAGCACTAACGCAGGAAACCTCGCAACGATATAATGTAGTTGCTGATATCGTAGGTGTGGTATAACTGAAAGAAGTAGCGCCGGAAATATCATTCCAAGTATCGCCGTCATCAGTGCTGCTTTGCCATTGCCAAGATATTCCCGAATAAGTGATATAGTTGTCTTCTAAAGTTAAGGTGGTGGATCCGGAAACACAAAAATCAGACTGGGCAGCAATAGTTGCACCTGGGGCAGGTATGCCGTCACAGTCTTCAAGGCCGATTACGGTAAAAGCATAATCCTCTGTCTCTCCATAATAATAACTTGAACAAGCATCGAAAACAGTATAGCTTTCCACGTCACGAACCCTCATTTTAGTTGCACCGGGAATAGCAGTCAGCGGAACAGTAAATGTAGCATTATAATTTCCATATATCGTACTGCTGGACTGAGCTACTATTTCATCATTGCTGAATGCTCCGTCATGATTCCAGTCCACCCACACTTTCACGCCGCCATAATAGGCAGTAATATTAGTGGTAACGCTTAATACCGTACCTTGGGTAGCAATAACGCCCATTGTACCCGAATAGTCCGTGTAATTACCTCCACAGCCTGTTCCGGTATTATTCACATCCTGGATACCGCCTGTAACAATTACGCTATTTAACGTGGAGCCATTACCACATCCGTATGTATAGGTGGGCGTACAATAACATTCCGAACCGGGATTCTGTGCTACCAATACGGTATTGGCTGTATCCGACAACCCACTGCTTGAACAAACTATATAAGCACGGTAGTAAGTAGCTTGCGACTGGCTGGCAATATTTATAGATGATGCTGTTCCGGTTATATCCGTCCAAGGTGCATTTCCCGTAGTAGAAGACTGCCAGTGGTAGCTTATGCCGCTTGCGGCTGCACTGGCTCCGGCAAGAGATAAGGTGAATGAAGTATTAGGACAAACGCTGCTCTCAGTAGCACTAAGCGTTCCCGCTTCCGGCATACCATCACAAGGGGTTTGAAAGTTAGTCGCCGAACTCCACAAGCTAATGTCGGAACCGCAGTCGGACTGAACATACAACTGATAATTGGTGGCAGGAGTAAGCCCGGAAGCTGATGCAGTTGTACCGGTAACTGTTCCTGACGCTACGCCTGGCACTACATCTGGATCGTCTCCTTGGTTAACTACTTTCCACATATAACTGCCGGGGGTAGAAATGGAGGTCGCCCAACTGAAATCAGCAGAAGCCGGCAAAATATTGGATACAGTAAGACCCGACGGTGGCTGACATTCGGCAGTATTGACCACATGCAACTTATAATCCACCCAACTGCCATACTGATAAGCACCACATGGGGAGTTAACCGGATTACCATCAGTGGAATTAGCTGTACGATTCCAAAAGCGGATGCGATAATCTCCGGTAAGTATCGAAGGCGGTACTGTAATGTTAAATGTATAAACTGCAGGCGTAGCGGCAAAATATTCGGGTAGCGCCAGTATTTCATCCGCATCATTAAAATCGCCGTCATTATTGAAATCGGCAGCGGCACCCACGCCGCACCAACCTATTGAAGTCAGACTGAGCGAGTACGCGGTACCTGCATCTAAAGTAATGGTTTGCGAGGTGTAATCATGTACACTTGACGTTGGGCTGTGCGTAAATCCATTAATACTTACATTTGTAATATACCAACTATAGCTGCCGTAAGAGTAACTCGGCGAGCAGGCCGGCGTAAGCTGGGCAGATGCGAATCCCCCCGTTAGCAAAGCCAACATTAGCGGGATCATCCCGCGTTTGAATAATGAAATCTTCATAGACCTTTGTTTTTGATTGATTAAATAATAGATGATACAAATTATTATTGTTTATTGTGAATAAAACCGGTATTGCATTAAGTTTTTTTGACCATAGGCAAATATGTTTTTATTAAAATGAAAGACCTCCCAGTTGTAATTAAAAGTTGGCTATAATCATATATAGCATATATAACAACTTGCCACTCCACAAATGATGATTTACTATTTCATAGCTTGTCATTCATCAACAAAGTTATTAATAAGCATAAATTTTTCGCCCGCATAAAGAGGTAGGACGTATCGTAATTTTTTCCGAAATTCTTTGTTAATAAGAGGCCAATGTTGCAACTTTACAAACCATCATAAATACATTTTGTCGCTGAACATGCATTTTATTCAGATTGTTATACCTAAGCAGTTGAGGTGCAGTCGTTTGATCTTAATACTGTTGCTGATACTGACCGCCGCATTTCCCGTGCGGGGCAATATCAGGGTATATGACAGTAAAGATGGTTTATCCAACAATTTTATTACAGCAATCTGTAAGGATGATTACGGAATGATGTGGATTGGCACCCGAAACGGGCTTAATTTTTTTGACGGTTATGTTTTTAATAAAATTGACGGAGAACTGAATCGCTTAGAAATAACCGGACTGGAATTTAATAAAGCAGATCAAACACTATGGGTAGGAACTGTTACCGGACTTTACTCCGTTAATACCCGAACACTAAAAAGCGAAAGGCTTAGGCTACCGCTTCCCCCTGCTCAGGCCGGAGACGAATATGTAGCTGGATTTTTGTCAAGACAGGGCGTTATCACTACAGATATGCTGATAGCTTTTAACAACGGATGGATTGCTGAAATTGCTTCCAACAAAAAATTACAACTTATAGCCCGTATCCCGATTTCTTCCTATAACCGGATCAACATGGCGCTATACCCCAACGGCGACATCTTTGCCACCGCAGGATCAGCTTACCGGATTAACATGAAACAAAAAACAGTTAAACCGATTACCATTAACTTTAATCAGATTGATAACATCACTATTTCTTCCATAATAAAATATCAAAATGACCAAATCCTGCTCGGCACCTACAATGCAGGTTTGTTGATGTATAATATGACAACGGAAGAATTTTCCGTTCCGAATTTATTCGCTGCACAACATCGAGATAAAGATTTTCTATACACCTTATTCAGGAAGGGCGAAAACATGTATGTAGCAGCATCAGGATATGTGTGCTATGCCATTAACATGAATTCCGGAATAATTAATGATATCTCCGAAAAAAATAAATCGGTTTTTGAAGGGAAGCAGTTCAGTTGCATTTTTGTAGATGAGCAAGACATAATGTGGTACGGCACCAATAAAGGCATTGTGCGTTATAAAGAAGACAGCAGACTTTTTGAACGTCTGTTATTCGGTCAGGATCCGCAAATCAGCACTCGCGGTATTGTTCAGGATGATGATGGAAATTTATACGTAGCTTCTTATGATGGATTGTTCTTTTTCTCCGCTCAAAGCCACAAATGGCTGCGTTATTTTGAAGAAACCAACGAAAAAATTCCGCCTAAATGGGGCGTGCCTTACTCTTTGCTATGCACCTCTGATGGCAATTTATACCTTGGAACGGAATCCCGACGACTATTTCGTATTGATAAGAAAAATAAGACACTGGAGGCAGATTTCTATACCTCCAAAACAGATGAACCCTTAGGTACCGTATATGCCATGGCGGAAGGGGCAGATAAAACCATTTGGTTGGGTACACAAAACGGGCTGTTTACTTATCATCCGGATTCAGAAATATTGCAGCAGTTTCATAAAGACAATTTATTTAAAGATGAAAAAGTAATTATTCATGCCCTTGCCTTTGGCAAAGATCAAAAGCTAATACTATTAGCCACTACTAACGGTTTTTATATTGTAGATACATCCGGAAATATACTAACTCATCTGAATCAAAATAGTAATCCGGCATTGTCAAATGATGATGTCTATGCAATATATGAAGACCGACAAGAGAGAATATGGTTAGCAACTAACGGCGGTGGGGTTAATATTATTGACCAAAAACATCATACTGTTACTTATCTCAAAAAAGAAAACGGTCTTAGCAGCGACATCGTATATAGCATATTGTCAGACAATGCAAGCAATTTATGGTTCAGCACTTTCGATGGCCTGAGCCGGTATGACATCCGGGAGAATACCTTGCTTAATTTTTATACCGATCAAGGATTGACTACCGATGAATTCAACAAAGCATCTGCTTATAAAGCCCCTGACGGGAAATTATATTTTGGCGGCATTAATGGTGTTAATGCTTTCGACCCCCAAAAGATGACCAATAAAAGCTATCCCGGCTTTAATGTTTTTCTTGCATCGGTATCCAAATGGGATAATGATACCAAATCCATATCTACATTGCATCAGGAACGTACTCAATCTGCCTATATTATAAAAAAGCCTTCAGATATTTTAATGGAACTGCATTTTGCCTGCTCCGATTATACTGACCCTGCAAAAAATAAATATTTCTATAAAATCAAAGGACTCAACAGCGACTGGGTATCTTTAGACAGTCGCCGCTCCTTTAATATCAGCGGTATCCCGTACGGAAAATATGTGCTGGAAGTAAAAGCCATGAATGCACGCAGTATCTGGGCAGATAATATTTTGCATATTCAACTTGAAATTCAGGTGCCACTTTATAAACGTTGGTGGTTCTATCTCTTGATGTGCCTCATTATAGCCGGAATGATCTACAGCTTTTATCGCTTTAAAATCGGTCGGCTCAAAGCATTGGTACATCTGCGCACTCAGATCGCCAGCAATCTGCATGATGAAGTCGGCAGCCTGCTGACCCGCATCACGATGTTTTCTGACAACCTCCAATATGGAAACAATGATGTGCAGCAACGACAAACCAAATTAGGTAAAATTGCCCGCCTCAGCCGCGAAGCTACGGCTTCCATGAGCGATGTGCTCTGGACTATTGATGCCCGTAACGATTCCACCGGAAACCTTACCGACCGGATGCGGGAACATGCGGAGGAAATGCTCATGCCCTTAGGCATTGATCTGAATTTTGATTTTTCGCAAACAGAAGCCAAACAACAACTGCCACCGGAAGAAAGGCGCGACATCTATCTTATTTATAAAGAAGCTATCAACAATATTGCCCGACATGCGCAAGGTGCTACCTATACTGAGGTTATCTTTGTACGGGACGGAAGAAAACTCCTGCTGCGCATCTCTAATGATGGTGTAACGCAAAATCCCGATACTTTGCCTGCCGGACAAGGTTTAGGTAATATGAAAATGCGGGCAAAAAAATTAAACGCTGATATAACAATGACTTTTAAAGATCATAAATTTACTATACAATTAGAAAAACAATAAAATCGCTATATTATGAAACGGCAATTTGACATAGCTATTATCGAAGATGTAGAAGATATCCGAAACAATCTGAAAGATTATTTCGATATACGGCCGGAAATATCCGCCGTATATGCTTACGATAGCATGGAAGCATTCTTTGGGCACAGCTCCTTAAAAGGCATACCGGACATTGCGCTTTGCGATATCGGACTTCCCGGCATGAACGGCATTGAAGGTATTAAAATGATCAAAAGTATTGCTCCGGAAACCGATATTATTATGCTGACTGTTTTCAGCGATACGGAGAAGATATTCCAATCACTTTCCGCAGGAGCTACCGGTTATGTGCTCAAAAACACACCACTCCCGGAAATCCTGAAGGCAATCCTTGATATCCGTGCAGGCGGCAGTTATATGACACCTTCCATTGCCAGAAAAGTTATTGATCGCTTTGTTCCTGATAAAATTAATTTCGGCGAAAAACTAACCACCAAAGAAAAACATATTGTAGAAGCACTGACCGATGGACTCAGCTATAAACTTATTGCTGCAAAACTCAATATCTCCATGGATACCGTGCGTTTTCACATCAAAAACATTTATCGGAAATTACATGTAAACAGTAAAGCAGAAGTTATCGGAAAAGCTTATCGGGGCGAATTATAACGCTAAGTAAAAATGCAAAAATAGCCGGGAGTGTTACCTTTAATTTAATCAGGTTCATAACTTTACAATAATACCGCATCCTGTTTTCTTTTAGTTAAAATCGGAAGTAATTGATTCGACCGATATATGCCGGATGTTATTTTTAATCCATTTCTAGGTTACTATTGGACGATCCAAATAATAAATTTGGACAGACGACAGAGATCCATCTTTGCCATTTTAAAATAGCTGAATATCCACACATGCTAACCATCTGCCACAAGCAAGAAATTTACGCACAATACTCCATAAAAAATGATACAACTTCTTTTATGAAGTCGTATCATTAACACGTTGTATATTATAATGGTTGTGTGTTTTACAGACGCAGCGAATATAGGATTGTGCTGCCTCTTGTCCATTTCCCTTACTGCTTAATTTCAGCATTTCCTTCGGCATTTTGCATACCATCTTTCAGTACATCACCCACCGGTGGGTTATCGGCTACGGGTTGCACATCAGCCAGCAGGGAATCTTCTTTAAAAGGCCTTTTACCGATCAAATGCTCCATATCATCTTTAAACAGTACCTCTTTTTTCAGCAATTCTTCTGCTATGGCTTTTACATCAGCCATTTTCTCACTCAGCAGATTTTTTGTTCTTTCGTAAGCACCTTCTACTAATTTGCGCACTTCATCATCAATAATCTTACCGGTTTCTTCGCTGTATGGCTTGTTAAAACCGTTTTCCGACTGCGGATCATAGAAGGAGATGTTGCCTATTTTATCGCTCATGCCATAGATAGAAATCATGGCATAAGCCATTTTGGTAACATGCTGTAAATCGCTCAATGCTCCGGTTGAAATTTTTCCGAAAACCAGTTCTTCCACGGCGCGTCCGCCTAAGGACATACACATATCATCCAACAAGTGGTCGGTATTGCGGATATACATTTCTTTGGGAAGATACTGTGCATATCCCAATGCTGCGGTGCCGCGCGGCACAATCGTAACTTTCACCAATGGGTGAGCATGTTCTAAAAACCAACCGGCTACGGCATGTCCGGATTCATGATAAGCAATTACTTTTTTCTCTTCCGGAGAAATGATTTTATTTTTCTTTTCCAGTCCTCCGATTACCCGGTCAATTGCATCGTTGAAATCATCCATATTCACATCGGCCTTACCTTTACGTGCGGCAATCAATGCGGCCTCATTACAGATATTGGCAATGTCGGCACCTGCAAAACCCGGTGTTTGTACCGCTAATTTTTTGATATCTAAATCAGGTGCTTTTTTGATTGGTTTCAGATGCACTTCGAATATTTTTTCCCGGCCTTTCACATCCGGAACATCAATACTGATCTGCCGGTCAAAACGACCCGGACGCAGCAATGCGCTGTCTAATACATCCGGACGGTTGGTCGCTGCCAAAATGATGATACCGGTTTCTCCGCTGAATCCGTCCATTTCTACTAATAACTGATTCAGGGTATTTTCTCTTTCATCATTGCTCATCACGGCATTTTTACCTCTTGCCCGACCGATGGCATCAATCTCGTCAATAAATACGATACAAGGCGATTTATCACGAGCCTGTTTAAACAGATCTCGTACCCGGCTGGCGCCCACACCTACGAACATTTCCACAAAATCGGAACCGGACATGGAGAAAAACGGCACTTGTGCTTCACCGGCAACGGCTTTTGCCAACAGTGTTTTTCCCGTACCCGGAGGGCCGACCAATAACGCGCCTTTGGGTATTTTACCGCCCAGCGAAGTGTATTTCTTGGGATTGCGTAAAAAATCCACAATTTCCATCACTTCCACTTTAGCCTCATCCAGACCGGCTACATCGTTAAAGGTTATCGTAACCTTAGTGCCTTTTTCATACAGTTGCGCTTTGGATTTGCCGATATTGAAAATACCGCCGCCACCTGCGCCGCCGCCCATTGGTCCCATTTTCCGACTGATAAGCACCAGCATGGCAATGATAAAAACCAAAGGCAGGATTAAGGGGAAAATGATGTCTCGGAGAATGCTGCCGCGGGATTCCACGATCACCGGCACTTCCGGCTTGCCTTGTTCCGCCATGCTTTTCATGACTTCAGAAAAATTACGGTCAAATACGTCGTAAGAGCCGATATTGAAACTGAAATCCGGTTCATCGCCGTTGCTGAATCCGAAAGGAGACTGACGGGATTTTTCTTTGGCCTCTTCCTGTGTTTTATTTAAAAAAACTTCGGCAATCTCTTTATTGACAATGATGACCTTTTTTACTTTATCCTGTAAAAGATATTGTTCCTTAAATTTTAGGAAAGAGATATCCTGCGGAGCCGAAGTGGAACTGCTATTGAAATAGCTCAATCCAAACAAGGCCAGTACGATAAGGCCATAAATCCAATACATATTGAATTTAGGCCCTTTCGGCATTGAAGGCTTATTGTCGCGTGATTGTTGCGGTCTTTGCTGTTGCCTGTTTTTATCTTCCATGTACACTAATGCGCTTAAAAAATTGATGTTTGAATTGAAGGTGGAGGTGTTTATATTATAGGTGTTGTTTTTTATCGGCGTCCATCCACAAGCCTTCTATATCGTAAAATTTACGTTCTTCCGGATTGAAGATATGGACAACGATATTGGCATAATCTACTAAAGTCCAAGCCGTTCCTTCTTCAAAATGGTAGGGCTTTTCGTGGCATTGCTCCCGAACTTTTTCCTCTATATTATTGGCAATTGCGTTTATCTGTATTGCTGATTGTGCTTCGCAAATAATAAAAAAATCAGCCACTGCTTCTTCAATTTTTTTCAAATCAAGAGAAACAATATGCTCACCTTTCTTCTCATGGATCGCCTCGATGATCACTTTGAAAATGGTACTGTTGCGGCTTAACCTTTTAATTGCTGAGGGCGGGGTTTTATTAACGGCTGATTGCTCCAAAATGGCGTTTTAAAATATTTTAATGAATAATAATTCCTTTTTTTATTATTGCAAATCTCACTTAACAATCTCAGTATTCAAGCGGATTTCCAAAGTAAAAACTGTTTAATTTCAAGGTAATGATCGGGGTTTTTCTTTATTAAATTATATTGCGTTCAAAATTACAAAAAGTTTTGGCTCCGATTTCATATAAAAAATACCCTTCCTGGTTATTTTACTACGATACCATAGATAGTACCAACATCTGTGCCACGCAGCGCATCAGTGCAGGAATGGCGCAAAACGGCGATGTGATTCAGGCGGGCCATCAGCAAAAGGGCAGGGGACAAAGAGGCAAAATATGGGAAGACGAACCCGGAGCTAATATAGCTATGAGTCTCATTATCAAAGTCAGTCTGCCCGGATCTAAGTTCGCGCTACTGAGTATGATGGTGGCTCATGTAGTAGAACAATATTTTGCAGACTTATTTCCCGACTGGCAAACTGCCATAAAATGGCCTAATGATATTTTTATTAATGACAAAAAGGCATCCGGTATTTTAATTGAAAATATCTGGAAAGGCTCGGTTTGGCAATATTCTATTATCGGTATTGGCATCAATGTAAACCAATCCGCATTTCCTCCCGAACTGCCTCATGCTACATCATTGGCACTTGAATGCGGCAAAACTTTCGATCTGCTGAATATTATTACTACAATCCGTGCCGGTATTTTAAATTTAATTCCAAAACTGGAAGAACAAGAGCAGGACATTATTCACGCTTACAACAGAAGTCTCTTTCAACGCAACAGAGAAGTGAGTTTCCTGCATATTGCCGAAAAAAGGAAATTTCAGGCGTTTGTGCAAGAAGTGGATTCGGAGGGCAAATTGATTTTACTCACCACTACCGGTATTCAACGCTATGAATTTGGTAGTATTCAATGGATATTATAGCCCAAGTAAATGAAGCATGAAAACACAACCCAGATATTTGAACTAAAATTCGTAATTAATAATTAATAATTATTAATTAAAAAAGGTAGCCCAAGCGGAATGTAAAGATATTATTGCGCTGATCGCGCCCGTTACGGGCTACATCCGGCGTATAAAAAGCCAGTCTTACGGGAGTGATACTGTATTGATATCGGGCGTCAAAGATCAGATGCCGCCATACATACGAAAAGCCGACAATGCCGTCAATTGCCCATTTTTTAAAAGGATAAAGCGATGCGTCAATATAATAGGGGAAATAAGTGTCAAAAGTTTCTTTGGTGCTGATCAGCGCATTATAGGATGCTCCGGCATTCAGATGCAATTTAGGGCTGATGTAATAATGCAACATCACTGCGGCTTCGGCATAATTCAGTTTCATGCTGTATTTTTCAAAGAAAGAACCGGCTTGACCGTTGGAAGAATTATGCACGCCCACACTGCCTTTTTGCGAATAAAGCAATTCTAAACTTGCTCCGGCTTTTTCTGAGAAATTAGTATATACGATACCGCCGGCATTCAGGCCGGCACGGTGATAACCGCCATAATTATCTCCATCCACCTGAGCAGCATTTAATCCCACCAAAAAGCCGCCGATAAAAGGATGATTGCCGTCAAACAGTAGTACATCATCGCCGTAATCCTGTGCCCGCAATAATGGAGCGGCAGTTATTCCGATTATAAAAAGAAGCCATAGTTTTCGCATCATACCGGTATAAGATTAAAATTGTTGGCAAGGGAAATATTAAGGCTATTGCAGCTTTAATTTCTCTTCTATCAAATATTGATTGCGTTCCGGGGCATTGCGCACGACTAATTCCGCTATAAATCCGGACAGAAAAAACATACAACCGATCACCATACAAATCAGCGCCAGCATCAGCACCGGACGGTTGCTTAAATAATAGTCGTCAAAATAAAATTTGGCAAAGACCATATAGGCGGTAATGAAAAAACCTGCGATAAACATCAGCAGCCCTACGGGGCCGAAAAAGTGCATGGGTTTTTTTCCAAATTTGCCTACAAATTGTACGGTCATTAAATCCAGCAGCCCATTTACAAAGCGCTCCCAACCGAATTTGGATACGCCGTATTTTCGAGCGCGGTGCTGCACTACTTTTTCCCCTATTTTTTTAAAACCTGCATTTTTTGCCAGCACCGGAATATAACGGTGCATTTCTCCATAAATTTCAATGCTTTTTACCACACGATGATGGTATGCCTTTAGTCCGCAGTTGAAATCATGCAGCCGAATGCCGCTCATGCTGCGGGTAACGGCATTAAAAAAACGGGAAGGCAGATTTTTGGTGAGGGTATTATCGTAGCGTTTCTTTTTCCAACCGCTCACTAAATCAAATTTTTCCTCCATAATCATCCGGTACAGTTCCGGCAGCTCATCCGGACTGTCCTGCAAGTCGGCATCCATAGTTACCACTACCTGACCGGATGCCGCTTTGAATCCTTCATTCAGCGCAGCGCTTTTCCCGTAATTACGTTGAAATTTTATGGCTTTGATACCCGGATACTGCTGTGATAATTGTTGAATAACCTCCCAACTGTTATCATTACTGCCATCATCAATATAAATAATCTCATAGCGATAGCCGTTTTCCACAGCAACGCGGTCTATCCATTCGGTCAGTTCTGGTAAGGATTCCGACTCATTCAGTAAAGGCACTACAATAGACAGGTCTGTATGCTGATTCACGTGTTTAAATTCAAATAATGCTTTTGTAAAAATGCAAACTAATGTTAAGTCAAAAGTAAAAAGTCAAAATGCAACCCCGAATGATCGGGACAAGGATGCAAAACAATAAAAATCTGATAATCAATATAATAAAGTCTTGAACATACAGATAAATATCTTCTTGACTTAGTACTAAAAGGGCTGTGGATTTTTATTTTTCTTAGCTAATAAAGACCCAACCAATGCGCCCAGCAAGCCCCAAAAGACAAAGGAAAAAATGGTTCCAGCTATCATAAAAAGGGTGTAAAACTTCTGAGTTATATTCAACGCATTATCAATCATTTCTTCATCCATGTTTTTACGTTCCATCTCTGCGCGGGCTATTTCCATAGCATGCTCCTTAATTTCCGGGAAAATATAATTGGACAAAATGCCCCATACGATCATGATTACGGCAATAAGTGCAATCATTTGGAATGCCTTTCCGAAAACCTTTCCGAAAGTAATCATGCCTTGTTGTTGATTGCCATAAGCAATACACATTAATACAATACCTACAACATGAATCAGTATCATGATATATTGAGTCCAACTTTCATAGGCTATACTGGTAAAATGAATAACTACGGACAATACGATGAGTATTATGGAAACGACAAGTCCATAAGTCATGGATAAATTTTTAGTGTCCTGTGGTGGCGTTATATTCTGTTCCATTTTGTTTCAATTAATTTGTTTGATAAATTTTGCCTTTCAGTTCCTGATGAAATACCGGAGAATTGACGGCAAGAGACTGTTTATTTTCCGGAGTATATACCCATGTTGTGTCGGTGTCAAAGATAGTGATATTAGCTTTAACATCTTTTTGAACAGCAGCTGCGGGCAGTTTAAAGATCTTACGCGGATTTACCGAAAGCAATTGCACCCATCTTTCCATGCTGATCTGAGGTGCGGCCATTAAAAGCATGCTCCAGCAAGTCTCTTGGCTGATCATTCCGGGGCGGGCATATTCAAATTCCCTTTCTTTGGCATCCCAGTCCTGCGGACGATGATGGGTAGCGATACAATCCACCGTGCCGTCTTCTAATCCTTTGATTAAAGCCTTTCGGTCGGCATCGGTGCGCAATACCGGTTCCGTTTTAAAAACACTGTTATAATCGCTTAAATCTTTATCCGTATAAAGCAAATGATAAGGCGTAACGGAGCAAGTTACTTGTAGTCCTTCTTTTTTAGCACGGCGAATCAGTTGCAATCCTTCGGCGCTGCTGACCCCGGAAATATGCAGCCGCGACTGCGTATAACGAAGCAATTCCAAATCGCGGTGA
>Ga0222423_1001061_pt1 | contig 14032 bp, 14 predicted proteins | sample 3A0metagenome_FD_182472 | JGI IMG/M metagenome (GOLD analysis project Ga0222423, IMG submission 182472) | Enriched microbial communities from leaf-cutter ant dump, University of Wisconsin, Madison, United States - 3A0 (version 2) | ecosystem: Environmental > Terrestrial > Nest > Insects nest >...
TTATGGCCCGCTCTCGCAAATCCATAGATAAAGGACGACCCATCTTACTTCCTCCTGTCGGAAAAAGTGAATCAGAATGTCTCTGATTTGGAAACCCCGATTCAGCTAAATTTCATGCCGATCTAGTATCGTGAATTTGAAGTTCGCCTCATTTTGATATCAAACGCCGAGCGAACTTCAAATTCAAAAACAATACCAGATACAATGGATTGCCAGTGTCCTGTTAAATCTGAAATTCGCCCTGAGGCCTATATCAGAAACATGCGAATTTCAGATTCAGGACACTAGGCCAGAGTTTTCAAGTTTAGAAAAGGGTCAGTAGGCCGGAACGATACGCCACTTTCGCAAGGCATGTTTCACCCGACCGGCCTCAAGCCCTGCCCGTTCCCCGACGCCCATATACAGGTCGGCGCGTATCCGGCCCTTGATCGCTCCGCCGGTATCGAGCGCCGACACCATGCGCTGATAGACAGGAAAGGCGCCTTTCAGCGTCCCCGCATTGGCATCGATCCAGAACAGGTCGCCATAGGCATGATGTGCCGGATCAATGGCAATGGCCGAACCGGCAGGCAAGGGCACGGCGGCGGCCCCCAAAGGTTCGCTGCGGCTCGTATCTATGGTGAAAAAGGCATAGCGCGGGTTCTGGTTCATCATTTCCTGCGCCACCGGCCCGCGATGGCTCGCCAGCCACTGACGGATAGTGTCGCCTGAGGTCTGACTCGCCGAAAGGATACCCCTGTCGGTCATGATACGGGCAATACCTATAAAGGGCAGGCCGTTATTGGCGGCATAGGCAGCCAGCACGCGATGCCCGTCCGGCAGACTAAGGAAGCCCGACCCCTGAATCTGCATGAAGAAATAATCTTCCGGCCGCATATACAGGCTTGCGCCCGTTGCCGGTTGCGCCTCGATTTCCGCGCGGCTGTAATAGGGGACATAGCGACCGTTTTGCCGCCGTGCAGCGACTGGCACACCGGCGGTTTGCGGCGGTGTCATCCATGCCCCGTCAACCATTTCCAGATCCGCAGGCTTTGGCCTGACCGGCTGGGAAAACTCGACATCGGGCTGGCGTGTTGCCGGATATTCCGGCACGAAATAGGCGGTCAGCAGACCCTGCCCCTCAAGCGGCTCGGCCTTCAGGCGCGCCTCAAGCCAGACCTTGATCTCATCCGGGGATTCAAACTCTGCCGTCGCCAGTTCGGCGCAGATGGCGGCAAACTGCCGTCCCTGCTGATAGGCACAGGTGCCACGCAGGGCCTCAAGGGCAATAAAGGCGTCACTGGTTTCCCAGCCGGGCAGGGCCGACAGTCTTTGCGACGGCGGAATATAGGGCAGGGGGCGGGCGGGCGTTTCCGGTAACGGCGCCGGTGCAGGCGGCGACACAGGCGGAAGCGGTGTCATTACAGGCGGTGTCTGTGGGCCGACACAGGCGGCCAGCCACAAGGCCGTGCCCGCTGCGGCAACGGCTTTCAGCCAGAAACCCGCTGATCTCACGCCTTGGCCGCCTCTACCCTGATCAGGGTCCACGGATGGTTCGGGGTTTTCAGGGTCTTCTGAAACGTCCAGTATTCCGCCGTGCGGCGGTGAACGCTGCTGACCGTATCGGGTTTGCCGACCTCATCGGAGGCCTTGCGCGTTTCATAGGCCAGTTCCGACAGGAACCGCACGCGCACCTGCGCCAGATCGTCCTTGAAATCGATGGTGTCGATGTCGGCCTTGGGCGTATCGACGAATTTCACCGCCTGCGCCTTCACCTCGTCGCTGCGGGCAGAGGCGGCATCGGAAAACACCCTGTAAACCGTATCGGACAGGCGTTCCCTGACACTGTTGATATCGCCGCGATTAAAGGCCAGCACGATCTGCTCATAGACCTCACGCGCCTTTTCGAGAAAATTGATCTCGTTGAAATTGGTGTCGCGCGTTTTCAGCACATCCAGATTGGCAATGCGCACGGTTTCCGGTGCGCGATCGATACGCACCGCGCCTTCGGCTTCCTCAGGCTTTTTGTTGCCGGCCTTGTCCTCGGCCTTCAGCCCGACGCGCTTGCCCAACACGTTATACAGCTGAAACAATACCACAACAGTTATAACCGCAAGGATAACCAGATCCCATGACATAGTATGAAAAGCCCTCGGACGGGTGATAAAGACAATCGTTTCCTATCCTATATAAGCGAAGTTTGCAGAAGTGGAACCGTTCGTTTGATTGCCATTACATTTTATGCGTGTTAGGGGCCTTTGGAACAGGCGGTTTCCCGAACGGATTATAAGGCGTGCGCCGCCGTCCTGATTATAAAATGGAGCACATGGCTTATGACCGATACTGCAACGCCCGGCGACGGACAAACCATTCTGGAAACCTCAGGCACCACGACCCTGCCGCCCAATATGCAGGTTGTCGCCCAGTTCATCCGCGATTTTTCCTTTGAAAATCCCCGCGCGCCGGAGTCGCTGCGCATGGAGGTCCGCCCTGAAATCGATATGGGCGTGGAAATGAATGCCAAGGGCCGCCCCGATGGCCTGTTTGAGGTTGATCTCAAGCTGACGGTCAAGGCCAGCAATCCCGACGGGCCTGTCTTTGCCATCGAACTGGTCTATGGCGGCCTGTTCCAGCTGGCCAATGTGCCGCAGCCAATGATCGAGCCGACCCTGCTGGTGGAATGCCCGCGCTATCTGTTCCCGTTTGCCCGTCGCATCATTGCCGATGTGACCTCTGACGGGGGCTTCTTCCCGCCGTTCTTTGTCGAGCCGATCGATTTCGGCACGCTCTATATGCAACAGAAAGACAATCTGGCCGCCCAGCAGGCGCAGGGTCAGGCCTAAGACGCCACACCTTAATCTGTGTAAAAAAGCCTGACGGTTTGTCCGTCAGGCTTTTTTTATTCGGCTATATAGCCCCAAAGATTCTTGTCTTTCAGAAATTTAAGACAAAAGGCCTTATGCGCCTCGGCTTCTTCGGGGTGAATATGAGAGGGCAGGGGATGGGGCCGCGTCCCGTAATCAATGGCCTCAAGCGGCAATCCGCTAGCATTAAGCGATCCGCTCATGGCCAGATCAAGCCCGCGCTCCTTACCACCATGCAGCTCCAGATAGACACCGGCCAGAAGCCGCGCATCGAGCAGCGCCCCGTGCTTGTCACGTTCCGCCAGCGAAATATTGAAGCGCTTACACAGGGCATCGAGCGAATTGGCCATACCCGGAAAGCGGTGACGCGCCATTTCCAGTGTATCGATCCACTGTCCGGTTTCAAGCGGCGCACGGTTTAGCCGCTCAAGCTCCATATTGACAAAGCCACGGTCAAAAGCAGCATTGTGGGCGATGATTTTCGAGTCGCCGATAAACTCAAGCATCTGATCGGCAATTTCGGCAAATTTCGGCTTGTCGGCGACCATGGCATCGGTAATGCCATGCACGCGGATGGCGTCCGGCTCGATCAGGCGCTCGGGATTGATATAGCGGTGAAAGGTGCGTCCGGTCGGCAGCAGGTCTTCGATCTCAAGACAGCCGATTTCGATCAGGCGATGGCCCTTTTTCGGGTCAATGCCGGTGGTTTCCGTATCGAGGACGATTTCTCTGGCCATAGGGGTTTGTGAATCTGTTTTTACGACTTGTCCAGCTATTGCCCGACAAGAGGCCCGACAAGGTGGTTGATAAGCGCCCTGACCCCAGCTCGTGTGGCCTCTATGTCCTGACCTGTATCAATAACAAAATCGGCCCTGGCCCGCTTTTGTGCATCCGGCATCTGGCGTTTCACTATCTGAGCGAATTTCTCAGGCGTCATGCCTTTGCGCGACAGGACACGTTCGGCCTGAACCTGCGGCGGGGCGCTGACGACTGCCACCTTATCAAATTGCTTTTCAGCACCGGTTTCAAACAGCAGGGGAATGTCGGAAACGATCAGTTTCGCACCAGCTTCACGACCGGAACGGACAAAGGCCTCACGTTCGGCCGTCACATAGGGATGGACAAGCGCATCCAGTCGCGCAAAGCCTTCGGGATCGGTCTGCAAACACGCCGATAATCGGGCACGATCGACGACATTATCACGCAATATATCGCCGAAAACCTCGGTGAGAGCGGCTTTCAACGGCGCACAATCGGCATAGAGGCGATGCACAATTTCATCAGCATCGGATACCGGCACACCTTCGGCACGGAACATATCGGCCACGGTCGATTTGCCCATGCCGATGGAACCGGTCAGGCCAAGGTGGATCATGCTTCACCAAGAAAATCGAGCGCCAGACGCCGCACATCACAGGTGGCATCCGGTGCCACACCATAAAAGGCTTCAAAGGACGGGCGCGCCTGTTCGATCAGCATCCCCAGGCCATCGACTATGCCAAGGCCTGCCTGTTCCGCGGCCTGCAACCAGGCGGTCTTCAGCGGACGATAGGTCATGTCCATCACGGTTGCCGCCGCCTCCAGCCCGTCAAGCGGCGGCAGGGGGCCACCGGAAGCGGCATTGATCACTGCCACCGAACCGCTGAAAGCCCTTTGTACATCCCCCAGACCAAAGGCCGAAACCCCGTCTTTGAACAGAAACACCAGTTCCTCGGCCCGTGCCACCGTGCGGTTGACGACGCGCACATCCCTGCAACCGGCCTCAAGCAGCGAAGCCACCACGGCCCGCGACGCCCCGCCAGCCCCCAGAAGCGTCACCGCCCCTGAGGTCAGGTCACAGTCCGGCGCCTGAAGGGCAAAGGCCCTGATCAGACCCTGCCCGTCGGTGGAATCGGCATGGATACGCCCGTCTTCATCAAAGGTCAGCAGATTGGCGGAACCGGAAACCCGCGCCATATCGCTGTGGCTATCCGCCAGTTTCAGGGCGATTTCCTTGAACGGCGCGGTGACATTCAGGCCGCTTATGCCATTGGTGCGGCACGACAGGATCAGGCGCTCAAAACCATGCTCATCCTTTGGCCCGAAAGGCGCATAGACGGCATTCAGTCCCATATGCCTGATCCACGCCGTATGCAGAAACGGCGACAGGGAATGGTGGATGGGCTGACCGACGACACCGGCGACCTTTGCCGCACCTGTGGGAAGGGAATATGTCATGCCGGAATAACCTCATAGTGACGCAACTGGGCGAGAAGCGGCAGAAGCGGCAGGCCCAGAACGGTAAAATAATCGCCCTTGATACTGTCGAACAGATGCACGCCGTGCGCCTCAAGCTGATAACAGCCGACACTGGCCAGTATTTCCTCGCCCGCCTGCGCGATATAGTGGGCGATAAAGGCCTCGCTCAGACGCCGGACGGACATATCTGCCGTATCGACATGCGCCCAGAGGATTTCCCCTTTCTGCGCCAAAGCCACCGCCGAATGCAGATGATGTATCTTGCCGGAAAAACGGCGCAGCAGATCAGCCGCATCGCTCAGGCTTTTCTGTTTGCTGATCAGGTCGCGCTCAAGCTCAAGCACCGAATCCGCCCCGATTACCAGCCCGTCAGTCTGAAGCGAAATATGCCGCGCCTTTTCCTCAGCCAGTTTCATGGCCACGGCCTTGGGCGAGAAACCGCGCCCCAGACAATCCTCCTTGATGGCGTCTTCGTCAATATCGGCAGGGTTTTTGGTAAAGGTCAGGCCGCAGCCGCTCAGAAGCGAGGCACGGATCTTTGAACCGGAAGCAAGGATCAGGGAAGGCATGGGATTACTCTTGTCAGATACCGCCGAGGCGGCCTGTGCGTTTTTCATTCAGCAGGCTGATAATCGCTGCCGAGGTTTCTTCGATCGAGCGCCGCGTCACGTCAATCACCGGCCAACCCTTGCGCTCGAACAGGCGGCGGGCGGCGATGATCTCCTCACGCACGGCTTCGGAGTCCGTATAGGTGGTGGGTCGGCTGTCATTATAGGTCAGAAGGCGCGCCTTGCGAATCTGAATCAGCCGGTCAGGCGAGGCAATCAGGCCGACAATCAGCGGCTCGGTCAGTTCATCCAGCGTATCCGGCAGGGCCTGACCGGGCACCAGCGGAATATTCGCCGCCTTATAGCCGCGATGCGCCAGATAGATGCAGGTCGGGGTTTTCGAGGTGCGGCTGACCCCTATAAGGATGATTTCCGCCTGCCTCAGCTTGTCGGCGGCGGCCCCGTCATCATGGGCAATGGCATAGTTCAAAGCCTCGATACGCTCGAAATATTCGTTATCGAGATTGTGCTGGGCGCCGACGCGTTTCGACATGGCGGCCCCCAGATAGCGGGAAAAGGCCACGACCATCGGATCAAGCACGCCAATGGTCGGAATATCCAGTTCACGGCAGCGCGTCTCAAGCGTGGTGCGCAAATCCGTATCGACCATGGTGTGCAAAACGATACCGGGAAAGCTCTCTATTTCCTGCAAGGCGCGCTCAAGCTGCTTTTCCGAGCGGATCAGCACATAGATATGCTCGATGGGTAAAATATCCTCAAACCGCGCCGCGGCGGCCTTGGCCAGAGCATTAAGGGTTTCACCAGTGGAATCGGAGACCAGATGCACATGAAAATAGGTGCCGATGCGGGGAGGGGGGACGGGCATTTAAATATATCTGTGTACAGCGACTGGGGATAAGGGCGGGATTAAGGGCGTACAATATGCGCATAATCATCCGGCAATTCGTCAGAGGGCGCAAGGGCTGAGGATGAGAGTCGATAAACGCCGGTTTTACCCTGCACTTTTCCCCAGAACGGCGATCAGTGGAAAAACCTGACCGATCTTCTGTGTGCAGGTTAGGATTTTATTAACCATGAAAATTTACGCAAATTTAACTTTAAATTTTTGTTAAGGATTCCTAACCATTAGTTAATTATCCAAGGGATTCACAGCCTCTGGAAAATTAAGATTCTATTAAGGTGTGACTGTGAAAAACCCGTGATAAATGATCTCCATGCGACGATTTTCCGCAGAGTTCAGGCCTCTACTACCTCTTCTATCCCTTTATATTTTTATTATTAGATTGAGGTCATTCCGCCTAAAGCCTATGAGTTGACGCATGTCCAAACCTATGTCATCCCTGTTATCGGTTCTTTCAGGCCAGACCCTGAAAACCCCGCCCGTCTGGTTCATGCGTCAGGCCGGTCGCCACCTGCCGGAATATCGTGAGCTTCGCGCGACAACGCCTGATTTCCTGAGCTTTTGCCTTGATCCCGAAAAGGCTGCCGAGGCGACCCTGCAACCGGTCAGGCGTTATGGCATGGACGGGGCCATTCTGTTTTCCGATATTCTCGTCATCCCTATGGCTCTCGGTCAGGACGTACGCTTCGAGGCCGGTGAGGGGCCGATACTGGGTGACTTGCCGCCTGTGGCGCAGATGGCCGATAAGGCAGGCTCGGCGGGTGAGTATCTGTCGAGGGTTGGTGAGACTCTGAAAATCCTGCGGGCGCAATTGCCTCAGGAGACGACGCTGATCGGTTTCTGCGGCGGGCCGTGGACGGTGATGACCTATATGCTCAACGGGCGCAAGGCGCATGACCGGTCTTTGATCCGGGCCTTTGTCTATGAACAGCCCGATCTGGTGGCGCAGGTGATGGATGTGGTCATCGAGGCCTCGGCGCAATATCTGCTGATGCAGGCCAGGTCCGGTGCGCAGGCGCTGAAAATCTTTGAAAGCTGGGCCGAAGGCTTCCCTGATCCGCTGTTTGCGCAACTGGTGACCGAACCGCACAAACGCCTGATTGCGCGGGTGCGTGAGCTGGGGGTGACCCTGCCGATCATCGGCTTCCCGCGCGGGGCCGAAGCGCGGTCGCTCGACTATGCCAAAGCCGTCGATATTCAGGCGCAGGCCCTGGGGACGGCGACGCCTCTGGCTCTGGGTCAGGCCCTGCAAAAGATCAGACCCATACAGGGCGCGCTCGATCCGGTGGTGCTGCGTTCCGGCGGCAAGGCACTCGATGCCGCGGTTGATCTTTTGCTTGAGGCGTGGGGGCAGGGGCCTTACATTTTCAATCTGGGTCACGGCATTTTTCCTGATACCCCGATTGCCCATGTCGAACAGACCCTGAAGCGGATAAGAGGCTAAGGTGAAGAAGATTGCCGTCGTCCTGTTCAACCTCGGGGGGCCTCTGGGTCAGGCCGATGTGCGCCCCTTCCTGTATAATCTGTTCAGCGACCGTTTTATCATCGGCCTGCCGGCGGGTCTTCGTCAGATGGTCGCCTGGCTGATTGCCTCGCGCCGTGAAAAGGCAGCTCAGGCCAATTACGCCCTGATGGGGGGCGGCTCGCCGATTGTCGCCCTGACCAAGGCACAGGCCACAGCGCTTGAAACCGTCCTGAATGCTGGCGGACAGGCAGAGTTCAAAACCTTTGTCGCCATGCGCTACTGGCATCCGTTCATTGCCGAAGCCCTTGACGACATTGCCCAATGGGGCGCTGATGAAATCGTTGCCCTGCCGCTCTATCCGCAGTTTTCAACGACGACGACGCAAACCGCCTTTGTCGAATTTAAAAAGCACTACAAAGGCAAGGCACCGGTCAGATATATCGAGGCCTATCCGGTCAATCCGCAGTTCATTGCCGCCCATATCGCCCTGATCCGCGAAGGGTTTGCACAGCTCGATCCGGCACAGTGCCGTCTGCTGTTCTCGGCGCATGGTTTGCCGGAAAAGATCATTCAGGCCGGTGATCCCTATCAGCAGCAGGTCGAACAGACCGTGGCAGCAATCATGTCCGGTCTGGGCATAGGGGTTGAGCATCGCATCTGCTATCAGAGCCGTGTCGGACCGCTGAAATGGATCGGGCCATCGACCGATGACACCATAGTCGAGACCGTAAAGGCGGGTAAGAGTCCCGTAGTGGTGCCGGTGGCCTTTGTCTCTGAACATATCGAAACCCTGGTCGAGCTGGACATTGAATATCGTCATCTGGCCGAACAGGCAGGGGCAAGCGCCTATCACCGGATTCCGGCTCTGGGGACGCAGGCAGATTTCATTGCGGCTCTGGCGCAGGAAACGCTCAGGGCCTTAGGGCAGAAGGTATAAGTCATGAATCTGTACGACCTGTTTCGCGGCCTGCATATTCTGGCGGTCATTGCGTGGATGGCCGGTCTTTTGTACCTGCCGCGCCTGTTCGTCTATCATATCAAACACAGCGATCAGACGGTGGTGACCGATGTGTTCAAGGTGATGGAACGTAACCTCCTGCGCGTCATCATGAATCCGGCGATGATTGCCGCATGGATTTTCGGCATTGCCCTGATCTGGGTCAATGTCACCCAGCGTACCGGCTGGGGGATTTTCCATCAGCCGTGGTTCATCGTCAAACTTCTGGGGGTCGTGGCCCTGACCGGCTGGCATCATGTGCTGGCGGCGCGATTCAAGAAACTTCAGCGCAATGAGCCTATCGGCAGTGAAAAATTCTGGCGTATGGCCAATGAAATCCCCTTCCTGCTGGCGATCATCATGGTCATGGCGGTGACGCTTGAGTTTTTCAACCGCTGAATTTCATTGCTAAACGCCGGTTTCGGTTGTATCTGGGAAGCGAATGCCGCGCCTCGCCCTTGAAAAGGGTTGGGTCTTCGTGTCGCGGTCGCACGGCCCCGTGGTTCTCACGGTCTAAAGGCCCTATCCGGTAAAATTTATAAGATTCCAAACTAAGGAATTGAAATACATAGGTTTTTTAACGCAACACATCCGTTTTGTGCGTGACGAACCCTGTTTGAAAAGAGTGAGCCATGACTGACGAGTCACAAGACGAAACCGAACTGGATCTGCCGGTCGAAGACGCAGGCGATGAAGATTCGGAAAACGCCAATGCGGAAAAGCTGTCGCTTCAGGAGCTGAAGGACAAATCGCCGGCTGATCTTCTGGCCTTTGCCGAACAGATTGGCGTGGAAAATGCCGCCTCCCTGCGGATGCAGGATCTGATGTTTGCCACCCTCAAGGTGCTGGCCGAAGAAGGGGTGGAAATCACCGGTTCCGGCGTCATCGAGGTGCTTCAGGACGGGTTTGGCTTCCTGCGTTCGCCCGAAGCCAATTATTTGCCGGGGTCGGATGACATCTATGTCAGCCCGCAGCAAATCCGCCGCCATGCCCTGCGTACCGGCGATACGGTCGAAGGGCCGATCCGTTCCCCGCGTGAAGGTGAACGCTATTTCGCCCTGTCGAAAATTCAGACGATCAATTTTGAAGACCCCGAAGCCATCCGGCACAAGGTGCATTTCGACAATCTGACACCGCTCTATCCCGATGAGCGTCTGAGCATGGAAATCGACGATCCGACCCTCAAGGATCGTTCGGGCCGCATCATTGATATTGTCGCGCCTCTGGGTAAGGGGCAACGTTGTCTGATTGTTGCGCCGCCGCGTGTCGGTAAGACGGTGATGTTGCAGAACATCGCCAAATCAATCGCAGCCAACCATCCTGAATGTTACCTGATGGTGCTGCTGATTGATGAGCGCCCCGAAGAAGTGACCGACATGCAGCGCACTGTGCGCGGCGAAGTCATTTCCTCGACCTTTGACGAACCGGCGACGCGCCACGTTCAGGTGGCGGAGATGGTCATCGAAAAGGCCAAGCGTCTGGTGGAGCATAAACGCGATGTCGTCATTCTGCTCGACTCGATCACCCGTCTCGGACGCGCCTATAATACGGTCGTGCCGTCATCGGGCAAGGTTCTGACCGGCGGTGTCGATGCCAATGCCCTGCAACGCCCCAAGCGTTTCTTCGGCGCGGCGCGTAATATTGAAGAAGGTGGCTCATTGACGATCATTGCCACGGCCCTGATCGATACCGGCTCGAAGATGGATGAAGTCATCTTTGAAGAATTCAAGGGTACGGGTAACTCGGAAATCGTGCTTGACCGCAAGGTGGCTGATAAGCGCGTCTTCCCGGCGATGGATATTCTCAAGTCCGGTACGCGTAAGGAAGACCTGCTGGTTGATCGTGCCGATCTGCAAAAGACCTATGTGCTGCGGCGTATCCTCAACCCGATGGGGGCGCAGGATGCTATTGAGTTCCTGATCGACAAACTTCGCCAGACAAAAAATAATGGCGAATTCTTCCAAAGCATGAACACATAAGAAAAGGGGGTCGGGTCAACCGGCCCCGTTTTTTTACAGGACAGAAGACTATGAAGGTTACGATAGATATTGAATGTACGCCTCAGGAAGCGCGTACCTTTCTTGGTTTACCGAATGTCGAAGGTCTGAACGATTTTATGATCGATCAGATGAAGCAACGTATTGCCCAAAATATTAATCAGATGCAGCCTGAGGAAATTCTCAAGACCTGGTCAAGTTTCGGCGTACAGGCTCAGGATCAGTTTATGAAGCTGATGCAGACGGCGGCTTCGGCCGGTTTGGGTGGCTTCAAGGCACCCTGAATTTCAGGACAGTGTTTCACGTGAAACAGACTATTTTCGCTTTGGCTTCGGCACAGGGCCGTGCCGGTGTGGCGGTGATCCGTATCTCCGGCCCACAATCGGCTGAGGTCGTAAGCCACCTTCTTGGGTGTTTACCCAAGCCGCGCTATGCCAGTTTTGGCAGGTTGCGGCATGGGGGTGAAATCCTCGATGAAGCCCTGACCCTGTATTTCAAAGGGCCAAAAAGTTTTACCGGCGAAGACTGTGCCGAATTTCATGTGCATGGGTCACAGGCGGTTTTAGACCGGCTATATGCGGTTTTGCGTGAACAAGGCCTGCGTCCGGCTGAACCGGGAGAATTTTCCCGCAGGGCTTTTGAAAACGGCAAGCTCGATCTTACTCAGGCTGAAGCTATTTCCGATCTGGTCGAGGCGGAATCCGAAGCCCAGAGACAACAGGCCCTGACCCAATTGGGCGGCGGTTTCAAGGCCCGCTATGTCGACTGGCGCGGGCGGCTGATTGTCATACTGGCGCATATTGAAGCGCTGGTCGATTTTCCCGATGAAGACATCCCCCAAAGTCTGAGTGAGCGCATTACGGCAGATATGGCTGCGCTTAAATCCGAGGTCGGCGCGGGTTTACAGGACTCGCAACGCGGGCGTCAGATACGCGAAGGCTATCGCATCGCCATTATGGGCAAGCCCAATGCCGGTAAATCGAGCCTGTTCAATGCCCTGCTGCAAACTGATGCGGCAATTGTCACACCGATTGCCGGGACGACACGCGATGTCATCGAAGCTCATTTGCGACTTGGCGCCTATACGGCCCTGATCTATGACACGGCGGGTCTGCGTGAGACAAAGGATATTGTCGAATCCGAAGGTATCCGCCGCGCCTGGCTGAGGGGTAACAGTGCTGATCTGCGTCTGTGGGTTATCGACAGTTCTGAACCTTTTGCGCCGGATATGTATGATTGCCGGTCAGGCGACTATCTTGTCTGTAATAAGATGGATAAGGCCAGTACCCTGACGGATATTGAACGTTTTTCAGAAGATATGGGCCTTAAAATCTTCAGGACTGCTTTAACCCAATCCCTTGGGGTGGAGGCAATCCTGTCCGCCTTACAGGCTCATCTTGAGCAGCAATTATCGCTGAATACCTTTCCGGCAGCGACACGCGAACGCCATATGCAGCGCTTGCAGGAGGTGGAGGCGGCACTGGGAAGGGCTTTGCATATCGGTTTTGATACGCCTGAACTGATGGCCGAAGATTTACGTCAGGCTATTTCCGGTTTTGATGCCCTGTTTGGCCGCACAGATGTCGAGCAGGTGCTGGATCATATTTTCTCCAGCTTCTGTATTGGTAAATAAATTGTTTCATGTGAAACACCGGCCCTGATAAACCCTGGCAAAAAGCGGGAAGATTAAGGTTTCGGGATTCGACCGGAGGCTCAGGGTCTGCTATAGCCAAGCCCATAATTCCGCAAAAGGTGTCTGGGTTTATGTCCGCGTTATTCTGGGATGTCATTGTTGTCGGCGGCGGTCATGCCGGTGCAGAAGCGGCGACCGCTTCGGCACGAATGGGGGCAAAAACCCTTTTGCTGACTCATCGTTTTGAAACCCTCGGTGAAATGTCCTGCAATCCGGCGATTGGGGGTCTGGGTAAGGGCCATCTGGTGCGCGAGATCGATGCTCTTGACGGGGTTATGGGCCGCATGGCCGATATCGGTGGTATTCAGTTCAAGATGCTCAACCGCTCCAAAGGCCCGGCTGTACGCGGCCCGCGCGCACAGATCGACCGCAAGCGCTATCGTGAAGCCATGCAGGCGGAACTGTCGCAAACGGAAAACCTGACGATTATCGAAGCGGCTGTCGAAGACCTGATCCTCGAAGGCACTCAGGTGATGGGTGTTATCGACGCCAGGGGCACGGCATACCGTTCAAAGGCGACCATCCTGACGACCGGTACCTTTTTGCGCGGTATCATCCATATCGGCGAAAAGCGTATGGCCGCCGGACGTATGGGCGACCAACCGGCCAATGGTCTGGGACAGAAATTGTATGACCTGAAACTGGATATGGGGCGGCTGAAAACCGGCACGCCCGCCCGTCTCGATGGTAAGACAATCGCGTGGGATATTCTCGAATCGCAGGAAGGCGATCAGCCGCCGGTGCCGTTTTCGACCCTGACCGAAGCCATTGACCGGCCTCAGATTCGTTGCGGTATTACCTATACCAATGCCGAAACCCACCGCATCATCAATGAGCGCCTGACGGAATCGGCGGTCTATGGCGGTTATCTGTCCGGTCGCGGGCCGCGCTATTGTCCGTCGATCGAGGATAAGGTCGTGCGCTTTTCCGATAAGGACAGCCATCAGGTTTTTCTTGAACCCGAAGGCTATGATGATGATACGGTCTATCCCAACGGGATTTCGACCTCGGTTTCCGAAGCGACGCAGGAAGCCTTTTTGCGCACCATTCGTGGCCTGGAAAAGGTGGTCATCAAACGCTTCGGCTATGCGATTGAATATGACTATGTTGACCCACGGGAGCTTTATCCGACGCTTGAGCTGAAGAAACTTCCGGGCCTGTTTCTGGCCGGTCAGATCAATGGCACGACCGGCTATGAAGAGGCAGGGGCGCAGGGGCTGATGGCTGGCCTGAATGCGGCGGCGCAGGCGGGCGGCTATAGTCCGGTGATCCTTGGCCGCGATGAAGCCTATATCGGAGTGATGATCGACGATCTGGTGACCAAAGGCG
>Ga0222423_1001062_pt1 | contig 14031 bp, 17 predicted proteins | sample 3A0metagenome_FD_182472 | JGI IMG/M metagenome (GOLD analysis project Ga0222423, IMG submission 182472) | Enriched microbial communities from leaf-cutter ant dump, University of Wisconsin, Madison, United States - 3A0 (version 2) | ecosystem: Environmental > Terrestrial > Nest > Insects nest >...
CCCCCCTCACCGGCCCCCAGGTAGCCTCTCGGTGGCAGACTTGCCGCAGTGGGCTCGAGGTGGACGGAGAACGTGGTGACCGAACCGGTGGTGCTTGAGGGGCCTCTCTTCTCGGCGCTGGACAAAGACGCCGCGGACGAGCTCATCGCCTCGATGACGGAGTCGCGCGTCGAGCGCGGCGTGACGATCTTCCGCGAGGGCGAGCCCGGCGACCGGCTCTTCGTGATCCGCAGCGGCAAGATCAAGCTGGGGCAGACGTCGAGCGACGGCCGCGAGAACCTCCTGGCCGTGCTCGGCCCCGGGGAGATGTTCGGCGAGCTCTCGCTCTTCGACCCGGGGGCGCGCACCGCGACCGCGACGGTCGTGGCGGACGCGCACGTCTACGAGCTGGGCCACGACCAGATCGTCTCGTGGCTCGAGCAGCACCCGGGCGCCGCGCGCCACATGCTGCACGCCCTCGCCCGCCGGCTGCGCCGCACCAACGAGGCGCTCGGCGACCTCGTGTTCTCCGACGTGCCCGGTCGCGTCGCGAAGGCCCTGCTCGACCTCTCGCGCCGCTTCGGCGTCGAGATCGCCGAGGGCGTGCGCGTCAACCACGACCTCACGCAGGAGGAGCTGGCCCAGCTCGTGGGCGCCTCGCGCGAGACGGTCAACAAGGCGCTCGCGGACTTCGTCTCGCGCGGCTGGATCCGCCTCGAGGGTCGGTCCGTGGTGCTGCTCGACGTCGAGCGCCTCACCTACCGCGCGCGCTGAGCCTCACGCGAGCTCGACCACGAGCTCGACCTCGACGGGAGCGTCGAGGGGAAGGACGGCGACGCCGACGGCGGACCGTGCGTGTCGTCCCGCGTCCCCGAGCACCTCGCCGAGCAGCTCGCTCGCACCGTTGACCACGCCGGGCTGCCCGGTGAAGGACGGGTCGCTCGCCACGAAGCCCACGACCTTCACCACGCGGGCGACCTGGTCCAGGCCGCCCGCGACGGACGCGACGGCCGCGAGCGCGTTGAGGGCGCACGTGCGGGCGAGCTGGTAGGCCTCGGCCGGGCTCACGAGCCCCTCGCCCTCGCCGACCTTGCCGGTCGCGAGGAGCGCGCCGTCGGCGATCGGCAGCTGGCCGGAGGTGTAGACGTACTTGCCGCTGCGCACGGCCGGCACGTACGCCGCGACGGGCGCGACGACCTCGGGCAGGCGCAGGCCGAGCTCGGCGAGGCGGGCCGCGACGCTCATGCCGACGCTCGCGGTCGCTTGAGGTAGGCGACGAGACCCGAGTCGGGTCCCTGGATCACCTGGACGAGCTCCCAGCCGTCCTCGCCCCACTGGTCGAGGATCGCCTTCGTGGCATGGATGATGAGCGGAACGGTTGCGTACTCCCACGTGGTGGCCATGCGAGCGAGCCTAGTCCGACCCGCCCCACGGCGGGAGGGGCTATGACGAAGGTCGCAGGATGCTCTCGGGGTTGGCGCCGTCCACGAGGAGGAGGTCGCGCCACGAGGTGACCTCGGGCCGACGACGGCGCAACGCCCGGCGCTCTCGTTCCGTGAGCCCGCCCCACACCCCGAACTCGGTGCGCGAGTCGAGCGCATCGGCGAGGCACTCGAGACGGACGGGGCAGCCCTGGCAGACCGAACGGACCTCGCGTTGCGCTGCCCCCTGGACGAACAACGAGTCTGGCTCGACCTCGTTGCACGCGGCGCGCGCCTGCCAGTGGACGTCTTCAACAAGTGCAGTCACAGATACATCCCCTCAGCAGAAGTCTCCGTTGACTTCTCTGTCGGGACCGTACCCCTTTGCGGTCACTTTGGAAATCGTCCAAACGTGCGAACGTCGTCGGCCCGGTCCCCACGATCCGTCGTCGGCCCCGCTCCCGAGACGCCCGGACCGCGGAATCCTCACGGAACCCTCACCTGCCCCCCCGGTGCCCGCCGGAGCCCCTCGCGTACCCTGGGACGCATGCCAGCAGCATCTCGGCCGCGTGGCCGCCAGGTCACCGCATTCCAAGCGATCGCGCTGTTCTTGTCCTTCCTCCTCGTCGCCGGGGTGGGGGGCGTCGTCGCGGCCGGCCTCGTCGTGCCCGCTGTCGCCGGGACGAAGGCGCTCGCGGACACCGCCGAAGAAGTGTTCGACGACCTCCCCTCGGAGCTCGCCGAGCAGCCGCTGTCGCAGCGCTCGACGGTCTACGACCGCAAGGGCAAGGTGCTCGCGACGTTCTACAACGAGAACCGCATGATCGTGGGGCTCGACGACATCGCCGAGATCATGCGCCAAGCGATGATCTCCGTCGAGGACAAGCGTTTCTACGAGCACGGCGGTGTCGACGCGACGTCGATCCTCGGCGCGGTGCTGAAGTCGGCCGCGACGGACCAGACCCGCGGCGCCTCGACGCTCACGCAGCAGTACGTGAAGAACGTGCTCATCGAGCGCTCCGCGCGCGAGGGCGACCTCGAGGGCATCGAGGCCGCGCGCACGGCCGAGGGCACCGAAGGGGTGGCCCGCAAGCTGCGCGAGATGAAGATGGCCATCGCGCTCGAGAAGAAGTACACGAAGGACCAGATCCTCGAGCGCTACCTCAACATCGCCCAGTTCGGTGTGGCGGTGTACGGCATCGAGGCCGCGGCGCAGTACTACTTCGGCGTCCACGCCTCCGAGCTCGACTACATCCAGGCGGCCACGCTCGCGGGTGTCACGCAGAGCCCCACGGCGCACGACCCCGAGCGCAACCCCGAGGCCTCCCAGAAGCGGCGCAACACGGTGCTCGCCCTCATGTACCAGGAGGGCTACATCACCGAGGCGGAGTTCGAGAAGGGCAAGGCCACGCCGCTCGTCGACACCCTGGACATCCAGAAGACCCGCTTGGGCTGCACCTCGGCCGGCAAGTCCGCGTTCTTCTGCGACTACGTCACCAAGATCATCGCGAACGACCCCGTCTTCGGGGAGACCAAGCAGGACCGCACGGAGCTGCTGTACCGCGGGGGTCTCGAGATCCACACGACGCTCGACTCCAGGCTCCAGAACCTCGCCGACAAGGAGGTCCGCGCGGGGGTGGGCCGCAAGGACGACTCCGGGGTGGCCTCGGCCCTCGTGACGGTCGAGCCCGGCACGGGCAAGATCCTCACGATGGCGCAGAACCGCGTCTACAACCCCGGGCAGTCCACCAAGAAGTGGGAGACCTCGGTCAACTACAACACCGACTTCGCCTACGGCGGCTCGCGCGGCTTCCAGCCCGGGTCGACCTTCAAGCCCCTCGCCCTCGTCGGATGGCTCCAGGAGCGCAACGGCCTGCTCCAGGTGGTCGACGCGACGCGGCGCGACTTCATGCCCGACTCGTGGACCGCCTCGTGCATCGACGGCCGGGTGACGCAGGACAAGTACAACCCGTTCAACGCCGAGGGCGGCAACTCCGGTCCCATCACGGTGCTCAGCGCGACGGCCCACTCGGTGAACTCGGCATACATCTCGATGGCCAACCAGATGGACCTGTGCACCGTGTTCGACGCCGCCAAGTCGCTCGGGGTGCACCGCGCGACGGGTGAGCCGATCGACGTCATGCCCGCCAACGTGCTGGGCTCGCAAGAGGTCGCCCCGTTGTCCATGGCCGCCGCCTACGCCGCGTTCGCCGCGGAGGGCGAGTACTGCACGCCCATCGCCATCACCAAGGTGATCGACGCGGACGGCAAGGAGCTCGAGGTGCCCTCGGCCAACTGCCACCAGGCCATCTCGAAGGACGTCGCCAACGCCGTCACCTACGCCCTCCAACGGGTCCTGACGGAGGGCTCGGCGAGCGCCGTCGGTGGCCTTCCCGGCCGCCCGTCCGCGGGCAAGACGGGCACCACGAACGCCAACTGGCACACGTGGTTCGTGGGCTACACCCCGCAGATGGCGACGGCCGTGTGGGTGGGCCACGCCGAGGGAAACATCCCCATGCAGAGCGTCACGATCAACGGGCGCTGGTTCGGCAACGTGTTCGGCTCGTCCGTCGCGGCGCCCACGTGGAAGCGGTTCATGACCGCGGCGCACGAGGGCAAGAAGGTCATGGACTTCCCCCCGATCAACCAGCGGATGCTCTACGGTCCGCAGGCCACCGTGCCCGACGTGATCGGCATGACGGAGGACGAGGCGCGCAGCGTCCTCGGCAAGGCGGGCTTCACCGTGGCCAAGGACATCGAGGAGGAGTTCTCCGACTCGGTGAAGAAGGGCAAGATCAGCTCGCAGTCCTACGGCGCAGGCTCGCGCATCGCCAAGGGCAGCGTGATCACGCTCAAGGTCTCCAAGGGCCCCGAGCCGGACAAGTGCAAGGACTGGGACGGCTGGGGCAAGTCGCCCAAGGGCTGTGACAAGCCCGACGGCCCCAAGCGGCCCGACGGTCCCGGCGAGGACGACGACGGCCCCGGCAAGGGACGCGACCGCGGACGCGACTGGGGCAGGCCCGGCGATGACGACTGAGCCCCGCCGCGCATGAAGCGAGCCCTGCGCGGCCTCGGCGTGCTCGCCGCGGCCGGCGCCGGGGCGCTCGCGTGGTCGCTCGTCGAGGCGCAGTGGTACACGCTGCGTGAGGCGAGCGTCCCCGTGCTCCCCCCCGGCGCGCTGCCGCTGCGCGTGCTGCACCTGTCCGACCTGCACCTCGTGCCGTCCCAGCGCCGCAAGATCGACTGGGTGCGCGAGCTCGACACGCTCCACCCCGACCTCGTGGTGGACACGGGCGACAACTGGGCCCACCCCGAGGCCCTCGGGCCGCTGCTGCACGCCCTCGAGCCGCTCCTCGCGCGCCCCGGGGCGTTCGTCATGGGCTCTAACGACTACTACGGCCCCGTCGCGAAGAACCCCGCGAAGTACCTGCGGCCCGGACGCCGGCGCACGAGCACGAACGCCGAGGAGCGCGCACTGCCCGCGGACCGGCTCACCGAGGAGCTGCTCGCCGCGGGATGGATCGACCTCGACAACGCGCGCGCCGGACTGACCGTCCGTGGCACGCACCTCGACCTCGTGGGGACCGACGACGCGCACATCGGACGGGACCGCTATCCCGCGCGACTGCCCGGGGGGCCGACGTCGGACACCCCCACCGTGCGCGTCGGCGTGACCCACGCCCCCTACGCGCGCGTCCTGCGCGCGATGCACCAGGACGGCGTGGAGCTCGCGATCGCGGGCCACACGCACGGCGGCCAGCTCGCCGTGCCCGGCTGGGGCGCGCTCGTGACGAACTGCGACCTCGAGACGCGCAAGGCCAAGGGGCTGCACGGCTGGCCCGGCGCCCGGCCGGACGCTCCCGGCGGCGAGGACTCGATGTGGCTGCACGTCAGCGCGGGCCTCGGGACCTCCCCGTACACGCCCGTGCGCTTCGCGTGCCGTCCCGAGGCGAGCCTCCTGACGCTCGTGGCGCGAGACGACTGAGCCTCGGTTTCGTTCCGGGGCACTTGCTCGGCTATCCTGAACCGGCTCTACGGGGTGTGGCGCAGCTTGGTAGCGCGCTTCGTTCGGGACGAAGAGGTCGTGGGTTCAAATCCCGCCACCCCGACCAGCCGCAAGGCCCGGAACCATCACGGTTCCGGGCCTTCGTGCTTCCTTGCCCACAAGCTCGCCGCGCGCATCCGCCGGAGCGGACCTAGCGTGGACAGGATCGGGCCACAATCTGGTCCCGCCGAAGGAGGTGCCGACATGGGCACGGACGACAAGATCCGCAACGCTGCCGAAGAGGCCAAGGGCAAGGTCAAGGAGAAGGTCGGCCAGATGACCGACGACGAGCGCCTCGAGGCGGAGGGCAAGGTCGACCAGGCCAAGGCCAACCTCAAGCAGGCGGGCGAGAAGGTCAAGGACGCGTTCGAGTGACCGAGCCCGCCGCGCGGTTCCCGGTGGACGTCCCGGGTCAGGAGCAGTCCTGGCCCGGGGCCACCGCCGCGATGGACCCCGTGCCGGACCACGGGGAGGACTCGCACGTGGGCCGGGACGGGCTCAGCGGCAAGCGCGCGCTCATGGCCAACGCCGGGTTCCAGATGCCCCGCACGGGCGGCATCGCGCAGTTCCCGTCCGAGCCGCTGCTCGCCTACGCGGCCACGAAGGCCGCCCTGAACAACCTTCGGCAAGGACACCCCGCTGGGTCGGCCCGGTCGGCCCGTCGAGGTGGCGCACGCGTTCGTCTTCCTCGCGTCCGACGAGGCGAGCTACGCCTCCGGGACGGTGCTCGGAGTCACGGGCGGGCGGCCCGTCTTCTGAGGCCGTCCGCCGCCTACGACACCGACCCGCGACGCGTCCGCACGGCGGCGGCCAGCTCACCGAGCAGGTCCGCCGTCGTCGGCCAGTCCATGCACTTGTCGGTGACGGACTGGCCGTAGGTGAGCCCGCTCGGGGCGGGCGCCTGGGCCCCGGCCACGAGGAAGCTCTCGAGCATGAGGCCGGTGATCCCCTGCTCCCCCGCGGCGAGACGTGCCGCGAGCTCGCGCACCACCTCGGCCTGGCGCACGTGGTCCTTGCCGGAGTTGCCGTGCGACGCGTCGACGATCACGCCGTGCGCGGCGGCGCCCTGCAGTCCCGCGGCACGCGCGACCCCGAGCGCGTGCTCGACGTCGTCGGCTCCGTAGTTGGGCCCGCCCCGCCCGCCGCGCAGGATCACGTGGCAGTCCGCGTTGCCGGTCGTGGCGACGGCGGCCGCCCGGCCCTCGGCGTCGGCCCCGAAGAACACGTGCTCGCTCGCGGCCGTCACGCACCCGTCCACGGCCCCCGCGACGTCACCGTCCGTCGTGTTCTTGAAGCCCACGGGCATCGACAGGCCCGACGCGAGCTGGCGGTGCACCTGCGACTCGGAGTTGCGCGCGCCGATCGCGCCCCACGTCACGGCGTCGGCGAGGTACTGCGGGCTCGTCGGCTCGAGGAACTCGCACCCGGCGGGGACGCCCGCGTCGAGGACGCCGAGCAGCACCTCGCGGGCCAGGCGCAGCCCGCGCAGCACGTCGTGCGACCCGTCGAGGTACGGGTCGTTGATGAGGCCTTTCCAGCCCACCGTGGTGCGCGGCTTCTCGAAGTACACGCGCATCACGACGCACAGCTCGTTCGAGAGCTCGCGGGCCACGGCGGCGAGGCGGTGCGCGTAGTCGAGCGCGGCCTCGCGGTCGTGCACGGAGCACGGGCCGACGACGACGAGCAGGCGGTCGTCCTCCCCCGTGAGCACGTCGCGGACCTCGCGCCGCGACTGCGCGACCAGGTCCGACCGTGCCGTGCCGAGCGGCAGCTCGCGCAGCAGGCGGGCCGGGGCGGGCAGCGGGTCGAGCGCGCGGATGCGCAGGTCGCTCACGGGCGCCTGCAGCTCGGTCTCGAAAGCTCGGCCCAGGGCGGCGTCCACGTGGTCGGTGCGGGTCATCTGTCTCTCCTCGGTGTGGTGCTCGTGCGGGCCCGCACCGCTCGGCCGGTGCCCGTCTGAACGACGAAGGGCCCGGACGCTGCTCGCGTCCAAGGCCCTGGGCTCCGGTGGGTTCGTGGGGTCAGGCGTGCACCCGCGGGCTCCCACCAGGAGCCTGCGCAAAGCGCCAATAACCACGACGGTTGATCACGCGCAGCACCGTAGCACGACGTCTCAGCGGGTGGGAACGGCGTATCGCTGGACGAACGCTGCGAGGACCCGGTGGGCGGCGCCGACGTCGGCCCCCGCGGCTCGGGCGAGCACGGCGTCGGCCTCGTCGGGCGCGAAGTACCCGTACTCGCGGTACGTCTCGATGCGCGTGCGCAGCCCCGCGAGGTCCAGCTCGGGGTGGAACTGGGTCGCGTAGAGGTTCTCGCGCATGCGGAACATCTGCACGGGGCACGCCGTCGACGTCGCGAGCAGCACCGCATGCTCGGGCAGGCATGCGACGGCTTCCTTGTGCCCCACGAAGGCCTCGAACCGCGCGGGCATACCTGCCAGGAGCGGGTCCACGCGCCCCGCCGCCGTGAGCTCGACCGTGGTGGGGCCCACGGGTTCGCCGAACGTCGCGTCGATCACGGCGCCCTGGTGGGAACCGAGCGTCCCGACGCCGTAGCACGCGCCGAGGAACGGGAAGTCGCGGTCCACGACCTCGTCGAGCAGGGCGTGCAGCTCGGCCTCGACGCGGTGCTGGACGGGGGACTTCTCGTCGTCGTCGTCCGAGGAGTTGAAGGGGCTGCCACCGACGATGATCCCGGAGTAGTCGTCGAGATGGATCGTGGGCATCGGTGCGGCCTCGAGGCGGACGCGGTTCAGCTGCTCGGGCCGCAGGCCGCCGTGGCGCAGGATCGCCTGGTGCTCGTCGTCGGCCGCGGCATCCTCGGCGCGCGTCGCGAGCAGCAGGAACGGCTTCACCCCACCACGGTAGACGCTCCCCGCGCCCGTGCGCGCTCCCGCAGCCGGGGCCGGGACCGGGACCGCGGGCGGAAGCACCGGTCTCACGGGCGGAAGCACCGGGCTCGGGGACGGAACCACCGGGCCCGGGGGCGGGACCACCGGGCTCGCGGATCTAGGCTGGGGGCGTGTCGGCCGTCACGATGTCCCCCGGGCGCCGTCGTGCAGGCAGCGAGTGGCGCGCCGCCGCGAGCGCGCACGCCGAGCGGGCCGAAGCGCTCACCGCGGGTCGGCGCGAACGGCGGTCCCGGGGCGAGAAGCACCCGATCGACGACTTCCTCTACGAGTACTACTCGCTCACGCCCGCGCTGCTGCGCCGCTGGCACCCCGGCGTCGGCGTCGCCCTCGAGCCCGACGACGACGGCGCCCCGCCGCACGCCGCGTGGCGCTGGTACCGCACCGCCGAGGACGGCGCGGTGAGCCTCGACGCCCACGCGTTCCTCGCCGACCGCGGCGACACGGTCCGCTACGTGCACCACCTGCTGAGCGCGACGGCCGCGCGACCCGCGTTCGCCGGCTGCTTCGGGCTGCACGAGTGGGCGATGGTCTACCGCCAGGACGAGCACCGGCACGCGCTGCCCCTGCGGCTGGGCCAGGAGGGCACCGACGCCGTGGTCGAGGCGCACCGGTTGCGCTGCTCGCACTTCGACGCGTTCCGCTTCTTCACGCCCGACGCCGTGCCCCGCAACGCCACGCTCCTCACGCGCGAGACCCAGCCGGCGCTCGAGCAACCGGGCTGCCTGCACGCCACGATGGACCTGCTCAAGTGGTCGCTCAAGCTCGGGCCCGCGGTACCGGGTGACCTGCTGCTCGAGTGCGCCGAGCTCGCGCGCGACGTGCGGCTGCTCGACATGCAGGCCTCGCCGTACGACGTGTCCTCGCTCGGCGAGCGCGCCGTCGCGATCGAGACGCCCGAGGGCAAGGCCGAGTACGTGGCGCGGCAACGAGGCTTCGCCGAGCGGGCCGCGCCGTTGCGGGCCCGGCTCGTCGAGGTCTGCGCGCAGCTCGAGGGGACCGCTCACCCCCAGCGGAACACCCGCGCGGCGAGCGGCACGAGCACGGCGGCCCACCCGAGCGAGACGAGCAGCTGCAGCGCCGGGACGCCGTCGCCGAACCAGCCCTCGTCGAGCGCCTGGGCCACCGCACCGAGCGGCACGTAGGTCGCGACGGACTGCAACGCGGGCGGCATGAGGGCCGTCGACACCCACACCCCGCCGAAGAACAGCATGGGGAAGTACAGCGTCATGCCCATCGCGCTCGCCGCACCCGTGGTGGGCGCGAGCGCCGTGATCACCGAGCCGAGGGCCATCATGGAGGCCGCGCCGAGCACGAGGGCCGCGAGCACCACGAGGGGCTGGGTCGGCGGCTCGAGGTCGAACAGCGCGAACCCGGCGACGAGCGCGAGCACCACACCGACCGCGAGCGCCGCGAGGTTCACCAGGACCTCCGCGACGAGCAGCCGCGAGGCGTGGACCGGGGTGGTCCGCAGCCGCCGCAGCACCCCCTTCTCGCGGTAGATCGCGAACACCTGGGGATACGTCGTGAGCGCGACCGTCCCGACCGCGAGGGCGAGCACCGCCGTGGCGTACAGGTCCACGGGCCGGATCCCGGAACCGGCCAGCGGGCCCTCGCCGATCGGTTCGCGCATCCCGGGGATCGCGAGCCCGACGGCCACGAGCAGGAGCGCCGGGAACACGAGCGCGAAGAACACGCTCGCGGGCTCGCGCAGGAACAACCGTGCCTGGGTCGACAGGATCGTGCGGTTCACGTCAGGCCTCCTCGTGCCGGGTGAGCTCGACGAAGGCGTCCTCGAGCGTGGTGCGGGCGACCTCGACGTCGCTCGGGCGCAGGCCCGCGGCGTGCAGCGCGAGCACGACGTCGGCCACGAGGTCCTCGCGCCCCTCGACCACGAGCTCGCCGTGCGAGGCGCGCGCGGCGTCGACGCTCGGGAGCGCCTCGAGCAGGGCAAGGACGGGGCCGACGACGGCGCCCTCGGGGTCGCTGTCCTGCGCGGAGGCCGGTGCGGCGCCGTCGTCGGACATCCTGTCGAGGCGGAAGCGCATGACCTGCCCGCGCCGCGCGCCAGCGGCGAGGCCCGCGGGAGTGCCCGTCGCGACCACGCGGCCGTCGGCGATCAGGGCGATCCGGTCGCACAGTCGCTCCGCCTCGTCCATGAAGTGCGTGACGAGCACGATCGTGACGCCCGAGTCGCGGACCTCCTCGACGAGGTCCCACACCTCGCGGCGCGCTTGCGGGTCCAGGCCCGTGGTGAGCTCGTCGAGCACGGCGATCTCGGGGTTGCCGATCAGCGCGAGCGCGACGGACAGGCGTTGCTTCTGCCCGCCGGACAGGTGCCGGTACTGGGCGTCGAGCTTCGCGCCGAGGCCCAGCCGGCGGGCCAGCTCGGGGCCGTCCGCGGGGCGCGCGTAGAAGGACGCGAAGAGCTCGAGGGCCTCGCGCACGCGGATCTTGGGGTGCAGCTCACCGTCCTGGAGCTGCACGCCTACGCGCTCGCGCAGCGCGGTTCCGTCCCGGGCCGGGTCGAGGCCGAGCACCCGGAGGGCGCCGTCGTCGGCCTCGCGCAGGCCCGTGAGGCACTCGACCGAGGTGGTCTTGCCCGCCCCGTTGGGGCCGAGGATGCCGAAGATCTCCCCGCGGCGGACCTCGAAGGAGACGTCGTGCACGGCGACCTTCTCGCCGTAGCGCTTGTGCAGGCCCGCGACGCTGACCACGGTCTCGGTGCTGGTCATGGGTTGCCCTTCGGGGACGGAGCGGTCAGGAGCGCGGGGGCCGGGCCGCGGCGCCGCGCAGGGCGAGCCGCGCGACGGCCCAGAACCACACGCCGACGGCGAGCGCGACGGCCAGGCCGCCCGCATGCGGGAGGTTCTCGAGGGGCGCCAGCTCGGGTGCGTCGCCCGCTTCGAGGTGCTGCAGCGCGGTCCCGGCCAGGATCACCGGGCCCACCGTGAGCGGCAGCGCGAGCGTGCCGAGCCACCCGCCCCACCGCACGTAGGCCGCGCCCACGGCGAGGCCGGACAGTGCGAACACCGCGAGCAGCACGGACTGGTCGAGGAGCGCGAGGTACCACGGGTCGATCGGTGCCAGCGGCTGGCCGGAGATCGGCCGCACGGGCCACCCGGACGCCTCGAAGAACCACCGCTCGACGAACGCGACGACGACGGCGAGCGCCCCGAACGCTCCAGCCACCACGAGGAACCCGGCCGCGAGCTGGCGCGCGAAGGTGCGGCGGGTCACGCCGAGCGCGACGTGGGCGGCGAAGCCCTCCGCGACCACCACGATCGCCATGACGAACAGGAACCAGCGCGGACCCTGCGAGACGCCCACGTAGATGCCGCCGATCTCGCCGCCGAGGCGGTGCACGAGCGCGGGGACGCCGAGCGTCACGGCGATCACGACGGGCCACAGCCACAGGCCGATCCACAGGCACTGCGTGACGACCTTGCGGGCGACCGCGCGGTGGCTGCGGTGCGGGTTCGGGCTCGGGCTCGGGGCGAGGAGCGGGTTCATCACCGCTCACCTCCCGCGGCGCTCAGCCGCGAGGCCGGGGCACCGTGCACGAGCCGGTACGCGGTCGCGAGGGAGACAGCCCCGAGCGCGGCGATCGCCACGAGGGTCACGGGAGCGGACAGACCGTCGACGCCGAGCGCCTCACCGATCCCCGCGGACGCGCGCAGCTCGAGCAGCGCCGACGCCGCGAGCATGGGGGTGGCCGTGAACGCCAGCGCGAGCGTGCCGCGCACTCCCCCGAAGCGCCGGTAGCCGGCCGCCACGGCGAGGCCCGCGAAGCCGACGGCCGCCGCGATGACGAAGGACTCGAGCAGCACGAGGCCCACCTGGTCGCCCGAGCCGAACACGTGCCCGGTGCGGATCACGAGCGGCCAGCCGTTCGCCTCGTACACGGGGCGCTCCACCTGGAACGCGACCGTGAGCAGCACCGCGTAGCCCGCCGCCGCGACGCTCACGGCCGCCGCGCTCGCCGTGACGAGCGCGCGCCGCGTGCGGCCGCTCGCGACGTGCGGCACGAACCACACCGCGAGGACCGTGATGGCGAACGCGAAGAGGAAGTTGCGCGGCGTGATCGACAACGAGCCGACCACGCTCTCCGTGACCCCCACGGTGCTCACGTTCGAGCGGGTGATCCCGACGGCGAAGAGCACGAACCCGAGCCACACCCAGCTCGATGCGAACGCCAGCCAGCGCAGCGCGGAGCCGAACGCGTGGCGGTCCAGGGCGGGCGGGCGCCGGACGAGCCCGTCCGGGCCGGTGGTCGTCGTCGTCGTGCTCATGGCGTCCCCTGCGGCGAGGTGAGGTGCACGAAGAGGTCCTGGAGCGGGACCGAGCCCAGCTCGACGCCGGCCGCCGCGGCGCGCGCCCGGGCGTCCGCGGGCAGCTCCTCGACCACGATCGCCTGGACCGTGGGGCCCAGCGCCTTGCGGGCGACCACGCGCCACGGCGCGGTGAGCTCGTCCACCGCGGCGGCCGGACCGGTCACCGTGGTGCCGCGCGAGCGCAGCGCCTCGGCCTCCTCGTCCACGAGCACGCGGCCCGCGTCGAGGATGATGACGCGCTCGAAGAGCCGCTCGACCTCCTCGATGAGGTGGCTCGACAGCACGATGGTGCGCGGGTGCTCGGCGTAGTCCTCGAGCAGCGCGTCGTAGAACGCGTACCGCGAGGGGGCGTCGAGGCCCAGATAGGCCTCGTCGAACATCGTGAGCGGGGCCCGTGAGGCGAGGCCGACGACGACGCCGAGCGCCGAGCGCTTGCCGCGCGAGAGCTGGGTCGGCTTCTTGGTCATGGGCAGCTCGAAGAGGTCCACGAGCCGGGCCGCGAGGTCGGCGTCCCAGCCGGGGCGGACCGCGGCCGCGTAGCGCAGCACGTCCTTGGTCTTCTCGTCGAGGAAGTCCCCGCCCTCGCGGATCAGGCACGTGCTCGCCATGACGCGCGCGTTCTCGTACGGGTCCTCCCCGTCCACGCGGATGGTGCCGCCGCTCGCGCGCTGGAACGCCGCGATCGTGGACAGCAGGGACGTCTTGCCCGTGCCGTTGCGACCCAGCAGTCCGTAGATGACGCCGGGCTGCAGGTCGAAGCTGACGCGGTCGACGGCCGTGGTGCGGCCGTAACGGACGGTGAGGTCGCGGACCTCGACGGCGAGGCTCATCGGGTCTCCTCCTGGGGGTTCGTGGGGGTGGCGGGTCGCCGGGGGGCGCCGTCGTCGGCGGAATGCTGCTCGAGGCGCGCGATCACGTCCGCGAGCGGGATCCCGAGCACGCGCGCCTGGGCGGCGACGGGGTCCACGACCTCGGCGAAGAAGCTCGCGCGGCGGCCCTCGAGGAGCCGCGCGCGGGCGCCGGGAGCGACGAACATGCCCAGGCCACGGCGCTTGTAGAGGACGCCCTCCTCGACGAGCTCGGCGAACGCCTTCTGGGCGGTGGCGGGGTTGATGCGGAACGTCGTGGCGTACTGCGTGGTGGACATGACCTGCTCGTCCTCCCCGAGCGCGCCGGAGGCCACCTGCTCGCGGATCTGCTCCGCGATCTGCAGGTAGATCGGCTCACGCCCGTCGAACACGGTGCGCCCTCCCGGTCAGTGGGTTCATTACTCAACTAATGAACCACACCACCACCCGCCCGTCAACCCACCGGCCCCGGTTCCCCGCCCCGCCCCCCAACCCG
>Ga0222423_1001063_pt1 | contig 14021 bp, 14 predicted proteins | sample 3A0metagenome_FD_182472 | JGI IMG/M metagenome (GOLD analysis project Ga0222423, IMG submission 182472) | Enriched microbial communities from leaf-cutter ant dump, University of Wisconsin, Madison, United States - 3A0 (version 2) | ecosystem: Environmental > Terrestrial > Nest > Insects nest >...
TCGCCGCGCGGATGCCGTCCACGTCGAACATGGCGCTGTCGGGAAAGCCCCCCGCGAAGCTGATGATGCCGGGCTTGCCCAGCAGCTTGAACAGCTCGCGGATGGCGGAGGTTTCTACGTTGTTCAGACGGTTGGCGAATGCAAGAGACATGGGCGAGTTCTTTCTGCTGCGCAATACACGAAACCCGCATTGTCGCCAATCGGCACACAGGAATATTGCGCCCGCGCGTGGGCGACAATGCCCGTAAATGAAGCACGCCGACATCGAACCGTTTTTTGCCACCCTGAAAGCGGCCAACCCACAGCCCAATACCGAGCTGGAATACACCAGCGTGTTCGAGCTGCTGGCCGCCGTGCTGCTGTCGGCGCAGGCCACGGACGTGGGTGTGAACAAGGCCACGCGCCGGCTGTTTCCCGTGGCCAACACGCCGCAGGCCATGCTGGCGCTGGGCCTCGATGGGTTGCAGGAGTACATCAAGACCATAGGCCTGTACCGCACCAAGGCGCAAAACCTGCTGGCCACCTGCCGTATTTTGCTGGAGCAGCACGGCGGCCAGGTGCCGCGCACGCGCGAGGCACTGGAGGCGCTGCCCGGCGTGGGCCGCAAGACGGCCAACGTGGTGCTCAACGTGGCCTTCGGCCAGCCCACCATGGCGGTGGACACGCACATCTTCCGCGTGGGCAACCGCACCGGCCTGGCACCTGGCAAAACCCCACTGGCTGTGGAATTGCAACTGCTCAAGCGCGTGCCACCGGCCTATCTGGTGGACGCGCACCACTGGCTGATTCTGCTGGGCCGCTACGTCTGCCAGGCGCGCAAGCCGCGCTGCTGGGAATGCGCCGTGGCACTCTATTGCGACTACCGGCCCAAGACACCCGCCCCCTGAACATCGCATGGCTTCGCTGGATCCGCGCTCACTCATCGTCATGGGAGGCCTGATGGCCGTGGTGATGGCCGTGGTGCTGTTCTTTCTGCGGCGCCACTATCCACCCCACATCCATGGCCTCGGACATTGGGCGGCCGTGCCGGTCATCTGGCTGGTGTCGTCGGTGCTCTACAGCGGGCGCGGCAACCTGCCGGTCTTTCTGTCGGTCATCGTCGCCAACACCCTGCTGATGTTCGGCGCCGTCACCTATTACCTGGGCTGCCGGCTGTTCTTCGGCTTCCAGGCACGCTGGCGCTACTGGACCATGGCCACGCTGCTGCTGGCACTGGTTTTCGCCTGGTTGGTTTACGGCACACCCAGCTACGCCATGCGGCTGGTCTGGCTTACGGCGGCCATGATCGGCTTTTACGCCACCACACTGGTCTTCCTGCTGCGCCACGGCGGCAAGCGCCTGCCGGTGCGCATGGTGGAGCTGGTGCTGGGGCTGCAGATAGGCGCGCTGTCAATCCGTCTGGTGACCACGCTGCTGGGCGACCGGGCAGCCGATCTGCTGGAGCCGTCGCTGACGCAAACGCTGTACGTGGCGGCCTACGTCTTCACGGTGCTGATGCTGTCGCTGGGCGCGGTGCTGATGGCGTCCGACCGGCTGGCCACCGAACTGCAGCACCTGGCCACGCACGATCCGCTGACACACACGCTCAACCGCCGCGCAGTGCTGCAGCACTGCGCGCAGGAACTGGCGCGCAGCCAGCGCAGCGGACGCGGCCCCGCACTGCTGATGCTTGATCTGGATCACTTCAAGCAGGTCAACGACACCCACGGCCACCAGCATGGCGACGCCGTGCTGAAACACTTTGCCCGCACCACCCAGGAACTGCTGCGCCGCCAGGACAGGCTGGGCCGCTACGGTGGCGAGGAGTTCACGCTGCTGCTGCCCGAAACATCGGTTGCAGACGCGCAGACCGTAGCGCGGCGCATTCACACCGCGCTGGCCAGCGGCCGCCCGCTGGACTGCCAACTGAGCATAGGCCTGACTGCCTGGCTGGGCCCGCACGACACGCTGGAGGCCATGCTCGCGCGTGCCGACGGTGCGCTCTACCAAGCCAAGGAACAAGGGCGCAACCAGACCTGCACGGCCTGATCAGGAACCGCGCGCCACTCCGGCGGATTCAAAACTGGCCATCTCGGCCAGCACGCGGCAGGCAGAATCGAGCAGCGGCCAGGCCAGCGCCGCGCCCGAGCCCTCGCCCAGGCGCAGGCCCAGGTCAAGCAGTGGCTCGGCCTGCATCGCACGCAGCATGGCCGCATGGCCGCGCTCGCCCGAGCGGTGGGCGAACACGCAGCGCTGCAGCACGTGCGGCCGCAGGCGGCTGGCCACCAGCACGGCCGCGCTGGTGATGAAGCCGTCCACCACGATCACGCGGCGCTCCTGCGCGGCCTGCAGCACCACGCCCACCAGCGTGGCCACCTCGTAGCCGCCCAGGGCGGCCAGCGCGTCCAGCGGCTCCACGGCGCCGGCATTCACGTCCAGCGCCTGCTGCAGCACGGCGCGCTTGCGCGCGATGCCTTCCGCGTCCAGGCCCGTGCCCGCGCCCGTCACCTCGGCCAGTGGCAGGCCGGCCAGGCGCGCCAGCAGCAGCGAGGCCGCCGAGGTGTTGGCAATGCCCATCTCGCCCAGCAGCAGCGCATTGCCCGGCAGGCCGCGCACCACCTCCACGCCGTGGGCCAGCGCCTGTGCGCACTGCTCCGCGGTCATGGCGGGGCCGGCGGAGGCATCCCGCGTGCCGGGCGCCACCTTGCGCAGCAGCAGGCGCGGTGCGCCCGGGGCCGCGGCGCGCGGCGCGATGTCGCGGGCCACGCCGCAATCCACCACCGTGAGGGCCAGGCCGTGCTGGCGCGCCAGCACGCTCACGGCGGCGCCGCCGGCCAGGAAGTTCTCCACCATCTGCCAGGTCACGTCGCTCGGGAATGCGGACACGCCGCGCGCCGCCAGCCCGTGGTCGCCCGCGCACACCAGCATCTGCGGCTGCGCGAACGCGGGCGTTTCGGTGCCCAGGATCAGGCCGATGCGCAGGGCCAGCGCCTCCAGCCGGCCCAGCGAGCCCTGCGGCTTGGTCTTGTGGTCGAGCGCGTGCTGCAGCCGGCTGGCCAGTGCGGCATCATGCAGGTCGTCAACGTGCGGAAGAAGGAAAGTGGTCGTCATGGCGATGGAAAACAAGGATGCCGTGCACAGCGCGGCCCGGCAGGGTTTTGAAAAAGAGGCGCAGGCCTACGCGCGCGGCCGGCCGGACTACCCGGCCGCGCTGGCGGACTGGCTGCGCGAAACGCTGGGGATCGGCCCCGGCCGCCACGTGGCCGACGTGGGCGCGGGCACCGGCAAGTTCAGCGCGCTGCTGGCCGCCACAGGGGCTGCCGTGACGGCGGTGGAGCCCGTGGACGCCATGCGCGCGGGCATCGAGGCGCGGCAGCTGCCCACGGTGCGCGCCGTGGCGGGCACCGCGCAGGCCGTGCCGCTGGCGGACGGCACGCTCGACGCCGTGACGTGCGCCCAGGCGTTCCATTGGTTCGCCAGCCGCGAGGCGCTGGACGAATTCCACCGCGTGCTGCGCCCCGGCGGCCGGCTGGGCCTGGTGTGGAACGTGCGCGACGAGTCCGTGGACTGGGTGGCCGCGCTCACGGCCATCGTCACGCCGTTCGAGGGCGACGCGCCGCGCTTCTACAAGGGCGACTGGCGCCGGCCGTTCCCGCACCCCGGCTTCGGCGACCTGGTGGAAACGCGTCTGCCGCACGAGCACGTGGGGCCGCCAGAGCAGGTGATCGTGGACCGCTTCATGTCGGTGAGCTTCATCGCCGCCCTGCCCAATGCGCAGCACGCGCAGGTGCGCGAGCAGATCGAGGAGCTGATCGCCACGCACCCCGCGCTGCGCGGGCGCGAGGCGGTGCGGTTTCCGTACACCACGCTGGCGTTCCACTGCGAGCGTCACTGAGCCAGCGCCTCCAGAACCCCAGGCGCGAAGTGCGCGCCGATGCAGCCGGCCAGGCCGTCGAACACGCTGTCGAGCGTGGGCACCTGCGCGCCGGTTCTGGCCCCGAAAAGCGCCTGCAACACGGCCTCGTCCTCGAACAGGCCGTGCAGGTACAGCCCCAGCACGTTACCCGCGCCGTTCTGCCAGGCCAGCCCCGGCAGCACCTCGTGCGCGATGTCGCCCTTGGCGGCCATGGCGGGGTGCTGGGCGGTCTGGCCGTGGTGGATCTCATAGCCCGCCACGTCCACGCCGGCCAGCGCGGCCCAGCAGCCCCGCGCCGCGCCGAAACGCGCCCGCGTGCGCCGCACGGTCTTGGCGGGTTCGAAGGTGGTGACGAGCGGCAGCAGGCCCAGGCCGGGCGCGTTGCCGTCGATGCCTGCCGTGTCGATCAGCGCCTCGCCCAGCATCTGCAGGCCGCCGCACACGCCCAGCACGGCACCGCCCCAGCCCGCGTGCGCGGCGATGGCGCGGTCCAGCCCCTGGGCGCGCAGCCAGACCAGGTCGGCGGCCGTAGCCTTGCTGCCGGGCAGCACGATCCAGTCCGCCCCCGCCACGTCGGCCGGGCTGCGCGCCCACACGAGGCGCACGCCGGGCACGTTCTTGAGCGGCTGGAATTCGTCGAGGTTGCTGATGCGCGGGTAAGCCACCACGGCCACCGTGGTGTGCACGGCACCGCTGGCGCGCGCGCGGTCGTCGAACACGCCATCCTCCTCGGGCAGGCCATGGCGCCACTGCATGGGGATGGTGGCCACGGTGGGCACGCCGGTGCGCTTCTGCAGATCCTCGGGCGCGGGTGCGAGCAGGCTCGCATCGCCCCGGAATTTGTTGAGCACGAAGCCGCGGATCAGCGCGCGCTCGTCCTCGGGCAGCAGCGCCCAGGTGCCGTAGAGGTGGGCGAACGCCCCGCCCCGGTCGATGTCGGTCACCAGCAGGCAGCGCGCGCCCGCATGCCGCGCCACGCGCATGTTGACCACGTCGCTCGCGTGCAGATTGGTCTCGGCTGGCGAGCCCGCGCCCTCGATCACCACCACGTCGTTCTCGGCGCGCAGTTCGTCCAGCGCCTGCGCGATCTGCGGCCACACGCGCGCGCTGCGGCCGCGCCAGGGCAGTTGCGAGAGTTCGTCGCTCACCTGCCCGAGCAGCACCACCTGGCTTTTCGTGTCGGCCTCAGGCTTGAGCAGCAGCGGGTTCATGCGCACGTCGGGCACGGCGCGCGCGGCCAGGGCCTGGAAGTACTGCGCGCTGCCGATCTCGCCCCAGGCGCCGAAGGCGCCCGCTTCAATGCGCCCGCCCCGGGGCCCGGCGACCACGCGCGCGTTGTTGCTCATGTTCTGCGCCTTGAACGGCGCTACCTTGAGGCCCTGGTTGCTGTAGTGGCGGCACAGCGCGGTGGCCAGCCAGCTCTTGCCGGCGCCGCTGGTGGTGCCCAGCACCATGACGCAGTGCGCTAGGCCGATCCGGGTCTTTTGCATGGATATCTCTGCCATGGCGCGACGATACCGCGCCATTCCTCTCGCAATGGGGCAAACCTGGTGTTTTTTGCTCCGCGTTACTGCTCGTCAAAAAACCATGCTTGTCCTGCTACAATGGCAGGCTCTGGAGAGGTGGATGAGTGGTTTAAGTCGCACGCCTGGAAAGCGTGTGTGGGTTAATAGCCCACCGCGGGTTCGAATCCCGCCCTCTCCGCCAGTATCTAAAAAGCTCTTGATTTTCAAGAGCTTTTTTCTTTTCTGATCGCAACAGGTGTCACACACGGGGATCCCACTTTGCAGTGGATCGCCTACCACGCCTGCGCCAGCGCCTGCTGCGCCAGCGGCCCCAGCACCCCCAGCCGCGCGCAGCCCGGCAGGCCAAACGAGGCGCAATCGCGCAGCTTGATGCCCTGGGCGCGCAGGCGCTGCAGCGCGGCAGCCATTTCAGCGGCATCCGCTACCGGCAGACGCGCGGTGAAGTAATTGGCCAGGCTGCCGGGCAGCACCTGCCAGCCCAGTCGCGCGCACAGCGCAATTTGCTGCGCCTTCCAGCCGCGCAGCGTGTCCAGGGACTGCGCCAGCCAGGCCTGGACATGCGGCTGTACCCAGGCGTGCAACAGGGCCACGCCGTCCACTCCCACAGGCCAGGACGGTGCCAATGCCTGCAGCGCCGCGGCTGTCGGCTCGGCGCCTGGCGGCGCAATCGCGTAGGCCGCGCGCACGCCCGTCAGGCCCAGCGCCTTGTTGGGCGTCCACAGCTGCCAGACGTCCTGGGGCACGGCGCCAGACTCTCCTTCCAGACGCAGCGGTGCGTAAGCCCGGTCGAGCACGCGCAGCGCGCCAGGCGCCAGGCCATATTCCAGCCAGAGGGCCAGCGCTGCGTCGGCGCCGCCCAGCGGGCTGGCGGGCTCGCAGGCCCAGTGCAGTGCAGCGCCGGCATCGGCGCCCGGTGCTTGGGGCTCCAGCCCCCAGAGCTGCGCGGCGCGGGCGTAGTCGCCATAACCATGCGCTGGCAGTACGGCCCGGCGCAGGCCGGCGCGCGCGGCATATGCGCTGGTGCGGTGGATAAATTCGCTGGCGCTGGATGCCAGCACGATGCGCTGTGCCGGCACGCCGTGGAAACACGCCAGTGCAGCGCGCAAGCCGGTATAGGCCGGGTCGGGGTAATGGCTGCGGTCGGCCGCCTGCAGTGCGGCAAGCGCCTGCGGACAAGGGCCGCAGGCATTGGCGTTAGTGGAAAAATCGTGACGCGGCGCACCCAGCGCATCCGGCCCGCCGTGCACGGACATGCCGATAGAAGCGCCTGCGTCCTGGCAGGCTGCAGCACCCTGCCCCATCGAAGCGGCCTGGCGAGGGCTCATGCCAGCAGCCACGCCGCGCCCAGCATCAGCACCGGCGCCGCGCAGGCAGCCAGCAGCACCGCGTCGCCGGCCAACTCCAGCGCACGGCGCGTGTCCACGGGCGTCGGGCAGCGCCCGTTCTTGTTAAGCCGGTACATGCCAGGCTTGGACAGGCGCACTCCCAGCAACAGCGCCATGGCGGCCATGGGCCAGCCGCTGTTGGGCGACGGTGTCTTGCACGCCTGGCGCCTGAGCCGCCGGGGCCAGCGTTGCGCCGCCAGCGCCAGCAGCAGCGCCGTGATGCGCGCCGGCAGCCACGACAGCACATCGTCCACGCGCGCCGCCCATTTACCCGCCCATTGCCAATAGCGCCCGCCGCGCATGCCCGGGTAGCCCCACATGGCGTCGGCGGTATTGGCAAAGCGGTACAGCGCCGCGCCGGGCAGGCCCAGCACGGCGAACCAGAACACGGGCGCCACCACCGAATCGCTCAAATTCTCCGCCAGCGATTCAATGGCCGACTCGCGCACCCCAGCCGCATCGAGCGCCTGCACGTCACGGCTCACCAGATACGCCAACCGCTCACGCCCGGCCTGCAGCGATTCGGCCAGCGCGTGCTCGACCGCCTGCACCTCGGTCCACAGCATGCGCCAGGCCAGCAGCGGCTTGAGCAGACAGGCCATCATGGGCGCCACCAGCCACGCCGGCGCATGCGTGAGCATGAGCCGCTGCGCCTCACAGGAAAATACAAAAACAATAGCTGCTAGCGCACACCACATAATGGCCGCAAGCCAAAATGCCTTGAAATCACGCGCCGTAACCTGCAGCGGCGCGACGCACTCACCGCCCCAGGCCAGCCCGTTGCCCATCCACACCACGGGATGCCAGCGCGCGGGCGGCTCGCCCCATAGTGCGTCAATGGCCAGCGCCAGCGGCGGCGCGCAAGCCAGCGCCAGCCACAGGGGCCAGGAAAATTCGGTCAACATCCAGTTCAGCATGGGCCAAGCCTACCGCGAATGGCTCGGGCATATCCACGCTCCTCGGCAACTCACCGGCCTCTACTTGTTCACGTCAGCCGTGTGGCGGGGCGGCAGCTTTGCGAACCAAATCAACATCTTGCGGGTTGTTCACGGCGGACGAATAAGCATTGAACAATGCAAAACCATTGATTCGATTGGCAGTTCCGCCAATTAATAAACGTTGGATTCGCGAGATGTAGCCCCCCCAGAACAGGTGGTCTCCAGTCACAGCAGATAGTCTGGTCAAAGCAAGCGCCCCTGCCCCCCGCCGCTCTCCAACTCCAGCAACGCCCGCTTGCGCGGCAGCCCGCCGCCAAAGCCCGTGAGGCTGCCGTCACTGCCGATCACCCGGTGGCACGGCACGACGATGGAAATCTTGTTCTGCCCATTGGCCGCCGCGATGGCGCGCGTGGCGGTGGGGCGGCCGATGGCGCGGGCCTGTTCGGCGTAGCTGCGCGTCTGGCCGTAGGGGATGGCGACGAGGGCGTGCCACGCCTCGCGCTGGAACGGCGTGCCCACCATGTCGAGCGGCACGCCGAAGGCCTGGCGGCGGCCCGCGAAATATTCGGCCAGCTCGGTGCCGGTTTGCCGCAGGAGGGCGCTATCACCCTCCTCCAGCACCCCACCGCGCGCAGCCAGCACCTGGGCCAGTTCACGCTCCACGCCCTTCTGGCCCACGAATTCGAGCAGACACAGGCCCTGGGGCGAAGCGACGGCCAGCATCTCGCCCAGGGGCGTGGGCAGGCGGCGCGAAATGAGCATGGCTAATCCTCGATGCCGCGCTGCGCGGGGATGCCGGCCTTGAAGGCGTGCTTGACGAGCGTCATCTCGGTCACGGTATCGGCCAGTTCGATGATCTCGGGCGGGCAGCGGCGGCCCGTGAGGCAGACGTGCACATCCCTGGGGCGCTCGCGCAGGGTCTGCAGCACGCCATCGAGCGGCAGCCAGCCGTAGATCAGCGGGTAGGTGATCTCGTCGAGCACCACCAGGAAGTGCTCGCCCGAGAGGATGGCGGCGCGGGCCTTCTCCCAGCCGTCGCGCGCAAGCTGGGCGGAGTGCTCCAGGTCCTTGCTCTTCCAACTGAAGCCGTCGCCCAGGCCCTCGATGGGGATGCCGATCTGCTCGAACATGCGGTGCTCGCCGAAGCGCGCCGTGGGCACCTTCATGAACTGGAAGATCTTCACGGCCTTGCCGCGCCCATGCGCGCGCAGCGCGAGGCCGAAGGCGGCCGTGCTCTTGCCCTTGCCGTCGCCGGTGTTGACGAGGACGAGGCCGCGGCGCTCGCCCTCGGGCTTGTCGTAGCGTTTTTCGGTGGGTGGTGCTTCGGTTTGCATGGCTTGAATCCTAGAGCGTAGGCAGCGCGATCCACGTGCCGTCGAGTTCGCGCACGCGGATGCGGTGGTCGAACACCTGCTCCAGCGCGGCATGGGTGGCGGCGTCGCCGCAAGGGCCGTGGTGTACCACGCGGCCGGCGGCCACGATGGCCATGTCGTCGGCCTGCAGCGCGATGGAGACTTCGTGCAGTACGCTGACCACGGTGCCGCCCGCGCCGGTCAGCGCGCGCACGGTGCGCAGCCAGTCGGCCTGGTGCGGCGGGTCGAGGTTGGCGAGCGGCTCGTCCATCAGCATGACGGGCGCCTGCACGGCCAGCGCGCGCGCCAGCAGCACGCGCTGGCGCTCGCCGCCCGAGAGCCGGGAGAGCGGGCGCTCGCGCCAGTCCCATGCCTGCGTGGTGCGCAGCGCCTGCTCCACGGCGGCATGGTCGGCGCCGCTGGCGGGTGCCATCCAGGCGCGGTGCGGCAGGCGGCCGAGCATGGCGACCTCGTAGGCGGGCAGGTCGTCGGCGGCGGCCTCGTTCTGGCCCAGCCAGGCGAGCAGGCGCGCGCGCTCGCGCGCCGGGATGCGCGCCAGCGGGCGGCCCAGCAGTTCCACGCCGCCCTGCACGCGCGCGTGGCGCAGCAGGCCCGCCAGGGCCATGAGCAGCGTGGACTTGCCCGCGCCGTTGGGGCCGACCACGCTGGTCCAGCGGCCCTGGGGCAGGTCGATGTCGATGCCGCGCAATATCTGGATATTTTCAATGTTTGCGCTTACACCGCGTGCGCTGACAGCTATGTTTTTCATAGTCCCCTCCCGGCTGAGCGCCGGTGCATCAGCCACAGCAGGTAGCTGCCGCCCAGCGCCGCGGTGAGCACGCCCACGGGCAATTCCTGCGGCGCGATGACCCAGCGCGCCAGGATGTCGGCGGCCAGTAGCAGCACGGCGCCCATCAGGCTCGACAGCCACACGTGCCACTGGTGCGTGACACGCGCGATGGAGCGCACGAGGTGCGGTGCCGCCAGGCCCACGAAGGCGATCAGCCCGGTGTGCGCCACCGCCAGCCCGGTGGCCAGCGCCAGCGCCAGCACCAGGCCGGTGCGCATCGGCACCAGCGGCAGGCCCAGGCTGGCAGCCGTGGCCTCGCCGAGCATCAGGCCGTCGAGCAGGCGCGACAGCGCCCAGGCGCAGCCCGCGCAGAGTATCCAGCCGCCGGCCATCAGCAGGCACGCCTGCCAGCCGACGAAAGCCGAGCTGCCCATGGTGAAGACCTGCATGGCTTCGAGGATGTGGGGGCTGGCCACCTGAACCAAGTCGCGCACAGCGCTCAGCACCACGCCGACGATCACGCCGGCCAGCAGCAGGCGCAGCGTGTGCTGCACGCCGCGCGCCAGCACCAGCGTCAGCAGCACTGCCAGCGCCGCGCCCGCGAAGGCCGCGCCGGTCACGCCCAGCCGCGCCAGCCAGCCCGCCGTGGTGGGCGACACGCCCAGCATGGCCATCGCCAGTGCCCCGCCCAGGGCCGCGCCCGATGCGCTGCCCAGCAGGTACGGATCGGCCAGCGGGTTGCGAAAGAGCCCCTGCGCGATGGAGCCGGCCAGGCCCAGCAGCGCGCCGGCGAGCCATGCGCCCAGCGTGCGCGGCAGGCGGATATCCCACACGATCTGCAGCGCCAGCGGGTCGTGCGCCATGCGCAGCACGCTGGCGAAGCCGGTGCTGCCGACGCTTGCGCCCAGCAGCAGCAGCGCCAGGCTCGCGGCCAGCAGGCTCGCGGCCAGCCAGCGCGCGCGGTGGCTGCCCACGCCGATGTCTGCGCCAGGAGGTACGCCGCCGTTCATGCCGGATACGCCTGCGCCAGGCAGCGCGCCATGATGCGCGCGGCCTCGGCCATGCGCGGGCCGGGACGCACCAGCACGTCGGAGGACTCGGGACCGAAATCGCACAGGCGCTGCTCCTTGACCGCCGCCAGGTTCTGCCAGCCGGGGTAGAGCTGCACGGGCAGCATGCTGCGGTTGGCGACCATGATCACGTCAGGGCGCTCGTGCAGCACGAATTCGGGGTTCAGGCGCGGGAACGGCCCGAGCTGCGGCGGCACCACGTTGCGCACGCCCAGGCGCGCGAGCGTCTCGCCAATGAACGACGCGCTGCCCGCCGCGTACGGCCCCCTGCTTACCTCGAAGAACACGCGCACGCCGCGCGCGCGCGGCGGCAGCGACTGCGCGGCGGCCTGCACGGCGGCGTCGATCACGCGCCAGACCTGATCAGCCCCCTGCTCGCGCGGCACGGCAAGCAGGTCGCCCAGCACGCCGAGCACGCGGCGCACGTCGGCATGGGTTTTGGGCTCCAGCGCGACCACCTTCACGCCCAGGGCTTCGAGCCGGTCGCTGACGCGGCTGCTGACGGACAGCAGCACCACGTCGGGCCGCAGGGCGACGACGGCCTCGATGTTCGGGTCGAGCCCGCCCCCCACCTGGGGCAGGCGCCGCACGGATTCGGGCCAGTTGGAATAGCGGTCCACGCCCACGATGCGCTGGCACTCGCCCAGCTCGCACACGCTTTCGGTGAGCGAGGGCAGCAGGCTCACGATGCGCCTCGGCTGCTGTGGGAGCGTCACCACGCGGCCCCGGTCGTCGGTGATCTGCACAGGCTCGGCGCGAGCCAGCCCTGCCATGAGCAGGCCCAGCAGAGCAAGGATGGCAACCACCCAGAGGATGCGGCGGACGGGCGTGGGTTTCATGAAGGGCTCTTGAGGAAAAGCGGCAGCCCGGCTGCCATCAGGGTCACGCGCTCGCAGGCCTGCGCGGCCTGCTGGTTCAGCGTGCCCAGCGCATCGACGAAGGCGCGCACCTCGCGCCCCATCGGAATGACCCCCAGGCCGATTTCGTTGCCCACCAGAACAACGGGCCCGGGGGATTGCCGAATTGATTCTAAAAGAATAGCTGCTTGCGCTTTCCAGTCAAGCGTTTGAGCCTTATTTGACTTATAAACTGGCATCAGCAGGTTGGTGAGCCACAGCGTAAGGCAGTCCACCACGATCAGCGTGTGCACCGCGCCGTGGCGCGCGATGGCGGCCGCGAGGTCGCGCGGCTCCTCCAGCGTGGCGAGGCCCGGCACGCGCTCGGCGCGCTCGCGCTGGTGGCGGGCGATGCGTGCGCGCATCTCGTCGTCGTGGGGCTCGCCCGTGGCAATGAGCAGCGCGCGGTGCGCGGGCGATTGGGCCAGCCAGTCGCGCGCGAGCAGTTCGGCGCGGCGCGACTTGCCGCTCTTCTGGCCGCCCAGGATGAATTCGCTCTTGGCTGGATGCATGGGGCAGCTATTGTCCCAGCAGCCGCGCCACGGCCGCGGGGCTGGACAGGAACCACGCATGGAAGTAGCTCGCGTGGATGCTGCCGTGGCGGTACACCGCCTCGCCTGCGCCTGGTACGCCGTCGGGCCGCGCGGTGCGGGCGCGAACGGCGGCGCGGCTCTCCAGCGTGGAGTAGTGGAAGGTGTGGCCCCTCAGCACTTCGCCCTGCGCATCGCCCTGCACTTCGCCCTGGAGGTCGAGCTGCTGCGGCCCAAGCGCCGCCAGGCGCCGCTGCATGCGCACCTCGCCGGGCAGCAGGCCCCAGGCAGGGTGGCGCGTGCCGTCGGCCAGCGTGATCGCGTCGCACAGCGCCATCATGCCGCCGCACTCGGCCCAGACGGGCTTGCCCTGCACCACGTGGGCCGCTATGGCAGCGCGCATAGGCGCGTTGGCGGCCAGGCGCTGCACGTGCAGCTCGGGGTAGCCGCCGGGCAGCCAGAGCGCGTCGCAGGGCGGAAGCTGGGCGTCCTGCAGCGGCGAGAAGAACACCACCTGCGCGCCCAGGCGGCGCAGGCAGTCGATGTTGGCTTCGTAGATGAAGCAGAAGGCCGCATCGCGCGCCACGGCCACGGTGCGGCCCGCGAGCAGCGGCGGTATTTCCGGCTCCGCCGCGGGCGCGGCAAAGTCCACGGCCCAGCGCTGCCAGTCCTGCGCCGCCATGCGGCCCAGCGGCGTGGCGGCCAGCGCGTCGGCGGCGGCGTCCAGGCGCTCCAGGCGGTCGGCCAGCTCTTGCGCGCCGACCAGGCCCAGGTGGCGTTCGGGCAGCAAGCCTTTCTCGCCGTCCACCGACACGCGCATGAGCGCGCCCAGCCAGTGCTCCGGCGTGCGCAGACCCTCTTGCAGCAACTGCGCATGCCGCTCGCTGGCCACACGGTTGGCCAGCACGCCCGCCCAGCGCAGGCCGGGGCGGTAATGCTGCAGCCCCAGCGCCAGCGCGCCGAAGGTGCCCGCCATGGCCGAGGCATCGACCACAGCCAGCACCGGCAGGCCCAGGCGCTCGGCCAGGTCGGCGGCGCTGGGCGTGCCGTCGAACAGGCCCATCACGCCCTCGACGAGGATCAGGTCGGCCTCCAGCGCGGCGGCATGCAGGCGCGCGCGGGCGTCCTGCTCGCCGGTCATCCACAGGTCGAGCTGGTGCACCGGCGCGCCGCTGGCGAGCTGGTGCCAGAACGGGTCCAGGAAGTCCGGCCCGCATTTGAACACGCGCACGCGCCTCCCCTGGCGCGCATGCAGGCGCGCCAGCGCGGCGGTGACGGTGGTCTTGCCCTGACCCGAGGCCGCCGCCGTGATCAGAAGTGCCGGACAGGACGCCATCTCATCCGTTCACGGCGCTGGAAACTCGCACGCCCCCCCGCCAGCAGACGCCGCGCAAGGGCCGCCCCGCCGCGCTGGCGGCGTCCCCCTTCCCGCGCGCAGCGCGAGAGAAGGGGGAAGGCGCGCAGCGCCACAGGGGGTTGCATCACTTCGTCGGCGCCCACTTCAGGCCAACGTAGAGCGTGCGGCCCGGCGGCACGTAGGTGCGCGCCAGCTCGTAGTTCTTGTCGCCCAGGTTGTCCACGCGGGCCAGCAGCGTGAAGTCGCGCGCCACGCGCGTGCTGGCGTAGAGGTTGACGAGCG
>Ga0222423_1001066_pt1 | contig 14004 bp, 26 predicted proteins | sample 3A0metagenome_FD_182472 | JGI IMG/M metagenome (GOLD analysis project Ga0222423, IMG submission 182472) | Enriched microbial communities from leaf-cutter ant dump, University of Wisconsin, Madison, United States - 3A0 (version 2) | ecosystem: Environmental > Terrestrial > Nest > Insects nest >...
GATTTTGGCGGTGATGCTGATGGGGTCTCCGGTGTTGACTTCCCACGCCCATGCGGCGGTGGTGAATGTTTTGGCTCGTGCCCCGGTGGGGGTTTCGATGACGATGAGTCGTTTGTAGTCGGTGCCGTATCCCCGGTAGGACGGTGTTTTGATGTCGCGGGCGACGATGATGGTGCCGGTGATGGTGGTTTTGGTTCCTTCGGGTGCGTCGATGTGTCGGGTGCGGGCGTTGCGGGTTTGACGTTCAGCGAGTCGGGATTGTTCGGCAGCTTCACGTTCAGCTTCACCGGCCGCCCACTCTTTGGCTGCTTGTTCAGCTTTGGCTTCCCGTTCGAGGTCTCGTTGGTGTGCTTGACGGATGTCGGTGGTTTCTTTGGTGTCAAGTTCGGTGGTGGTGCGTAACCGTACGCCTGGTTCGTAGCCACGTCGCATGCAACCCCAACAGCGGGCACTATCGATGTTTTCGTAGCCGGGGAGGTATCCGGTGCCACCGCATCGGCCACAGAGTTTCATCCAACAGTTGGGGTTAACCATCCGCCATGTTCCGGTGGGGAGGTGGCGGATGTCTCCAACCTCCCACATGTGTGCGGGTGGTGTGGGGTTGGTGGGGGTGAGGGGTGTGCCTTCGCTGCCGCCAGGTTTGGTGGCGAACTCACCACCTTGGGGGCTGCCAGCTGGTTGGCGGGGTTGGTCAACACGTGTGCTCATACAGGTTCCTGGACAGGGGTGTGACCAGTGTGAGGTGGGGGTGTTACGGGGTGGGTTGGATGTTTTCGATGTGGGTGATGTTCACCCAGCTCCACACTTCGTTTGGTTTGTCCTGGGGACGGTATGGGGTGCTGCTTCTTCCTTCAGGTACGGGTGTGGTTCCGATGAGAAGCACCGTGTGTCCTTGGGCGTTCCCTACCCGCCCCGTCCATGTGTGACCGTTGGGCGTGACGATGGTCACGGTTTGTTGCAAATATGCCAGGAGGTCTGTGTCGGTGTAGTGGGTGACGGCGGGAGTGTTGCCGGTGGGGTCTACGTGTTCGAGCCGGCGGATCAGGTCTGCAATGGTGGGGAAGGTGCGGGTGTGGTGTGCTGCGGTGATGGTGACTTCGGTGTCGGTTTCCCAGGTGACACCCCACCCACCAATGTCGTATTCCGTTTCGGTGTGGGTGACGGTGACACGCGCATTGTGGGGTGCCCCAAGGAGGAGACGTACCCGGTTGTTGAAGTCGTTGTCACCGTGACCGTGTTGGGTTGTTTCAAGGTGGCGGCCGTTGTCGTGTTCAGTATGTTCGGTGCTGTCCCACACGGGTGGGGTGACGGGGGTGCGGGGGAGGGGGAGGGTTGATTCAGCCCCACCAGGTTTGGTGGCGAACTCACCACCTTGGGGGTTGCCAGCTGGTTGGCGGGGTTGGGTGGTCATGCTTGGGTGGGTGGGGTGGTGATGGTGAAACGCCCGTACTGGTAGTCGCACGTGTTGGGGTGTTTTTGGGCGACTTGACGTAGGTCGTGTTGGTCGAGGTTCGCCCCAACTTCGTCAATGTTGTTGAGGGTGATGGGGTCTGTGATGCTGTGGCTTTGAGCGAAGTCGTACAACGATTCACCGGGGTTGGTGTGTTGGTTGTGGGGGCAGGTGACTTGTGGGGGTCCCATGGTGGTGGGTGCGTCACCGTCACCACACCATTCCCAGGAGATGGTTGCGGTGTGGGTGCAAATGGTTTTCGCAAGGTTTGCGGTGTCACCTACAGCTTCTTGAGCATGTTCGATTCGTAACGTGTTCATGGCGGTGGCTCGTTGGTGTGCCCTGTAAGCAAAGTTGCGGGCAAGGTTCCTCATGGGGATGCCGTGGCTGAGGGTCAGTGACGCTTCAGCCCCACCGGGGTTGGGTGCGAACTGGCCGCCCTGAGGGGAACCGGCGGGGGTGCGGGGCTGGTCAACATGTGTGCTCATACCTATTCCTGGGCAGGAACTTGTGGGTTGTCAGGTCACCACATGGGGTGAACCTCCGACTGTGTAGGTGTGAGGGGTCACAGATTGGAGTTGGTGGTGGAGAAGACAGTCGCAGCCACTTTTGAGATGACGGTGACGGGACCGGACAAGCATGGCCTGTTCGGGGTTCCTCACTATCCGCCGAGGACCCGTGACGGGTGGCAGAGTATCGCGGTTAATGAGGGCGAGTATCCGATGGACCGTGCGGTCGCCCGTGCCGTGGTGGAGGCGATTGACGCCATGTCCCAGTCTGTATGGAGGGACGCCAAGCCTGGCGACGTGCTGGACGTGCGGATTGATGGTGGCGACTGGCAGAGGGCGTTGGTGCAGGAACGGTCAGTCTGCTGGCTCTCCCTGGCAGACGGGACGTCTCTAGCCCCGTGGGACAACAACTACACCTCCGCCCGCATCACTGATTCCCGCATGGTGCTCCGTGCTGAGGAGGTGCCCATTTGGTCCCCACCTGCACAGGTGGGGAGGATGGTCGGGAATGAAGTCATATACACCGCTCGCACGGTCGCGGCACGGTACCGAAATGCCGGGAAGCACGGTGAGAATGTCTCCGACGACTGGCTCGCCAACGAAATCGACCGATGCACTAATACCATCCTGACCAAGATGGCCAAGAACGTTGGGGGTGCCCGGTGAGCGAGTACACGCCGACTAAAGATGCCGTGCGCTGCTTCTATGTGGCGGCTCGCAAGAAGGATGACGACGAAGCGGCGCTGGAGTTCGACCGCTGGCTCGAAGCCCACGACCGAGAGGTTGCGGCTGAGGCGTGGGACGAAGGGGTGGAGGCCGAGGCGACACGGCGATACCCCGGACGCTCCGAGAAGCCACTACATAAGGCCGGGTACTTCGGATTCATCGCTGGCGCGCGCTACGCCGCCAACATCCGCGAGGCTCATCAATCATGAGCGCCCGGACGTTGGAGGAGGTGCTGGCCGCACACGAGGACACGTATGACAGTGAGGCGGGCATCTACGGATGTCGATGCGGTGTTGGCGAGGACGACTACAACCATGACCACCCTCGCCACCAGGCCGACGCCCTCCGCGCGTGGGCGTTGGAGCCGGAACAGGTGGAACGGGTGGCGTTCGGGATGTTTGGGGACAACCATTGGGTCAGCACGACAGACAAGGCACGGCGGGCGATTCGTGACCTGTTCAGGCAGGAGGTGGAGTCATGACCGCCCGGACGTTGGTAGATGCCATCCAGTCTGGAATGCGTTACGCCCACCCCCGCTCTCCAATGAACCGGCATCGCATGGAAGACGCCGCCCAAGCCATCCGCGCGTGGGCGTTGAAACCAGAGCAGGTGGAACGGGTGGCGAGGGCGCTTCACGCGGACGCCTTCCCCGAGGACTGCGAGCCGTGCAACTGCGGCGGCTTCGACCGTGAGGCCGAGGTGGCTATCCGCGCCTTGTTCGGGGAGGTGGGGAGTGATCGCCTCTGAGACCCGTGTCCTGCCTGCTGCCGGTGAACGCTCAACCATCAGTTCGTGGGCCGCAATCCAGGCTATGAGTGCTGACCTGCGGGCTAGGAGTGTCCACTACCGTGACCTTGCGGCACAACTCATTGTCGTCGGTAGCGAGGTCTACGAGGGGGTGGAGTTGTGAAGCAGTCTGTTCATTTCTCTAGTGCTGATGAAACGTGGGCGACACCACAAAACCTGTTTGACAGGTTGGATGCTGAGTTTCAGTTCAACCTGGACCCGTGTGCACTACCGAAATCGGCAAAGTGTGCCCGCTACTTCACTCCCGACGATGACGGGCTGTCGCAACCGTGGGAGGGTCGAGTGTTCATGAATCCCCCTTATGGGCGGAGTATTGGGTTGTGGACTCGACGTGCCGTGCAGATGGTTCGGGCGGGAGTGTCAGAGGTTGTGGTGGGGTTGGTTCCTGCCCGCACCGACACACGTTGGTGGAACCGTGACGTGTTGGAGGCACGGGAGATCCGGTTCATTGAGGGCAGGGTTCGGTTTGGTGGTGCACAGCATGGGGCACCGTTCCCGTCTGCTGTTGTCATCTGGGAGAACACACGCCGATTCCCGACCTATCGAACGATGAAAGGAGACGAGCAATGAATCTCGCAGAAGCCCTGACCGCACTGCGGGAGGCCGCGACACCGGGCGTGTGGGATGTGGAGACCCTGCCAGAAACTGGCGAGTCGCGCGTCTACGTCCCGCCGGTTGACCTCTTGCGAGACGACTACATGCCGGTCGCGCCTGGCGGCGTCACGCAAGCCGACGCCGAACTCATCGTCGCGCTGGTCAACAACCTGCCGGAGATTGTGGCGGCGTTGCAAGCGGTGGAGAAGGTGCGGCGCATCCACCGACCCCTTGACGCGGTGGAGATTCGGTCCAACACCAGGCAGCAAGTGTGCACGGGATGCGGCACCGATGCCGGTAACTGGGAAAGGTGGCCGTGCCCAACGATTCGTGCCCTGGGTGGTGTGTCGTGACTGGCACGGTGCCCGACCTGCCCGAACAGCCCCCCGGTTTGAGTGAACGCGACGCTCTGATGTGGAGGTTCGCATGCTCGGACGAGATTCGTGAGGCCGCGATTGATGAGTTGGCCGACACCATCACGGACCCCGTGGGGCTGGGGGAGGAAACACATGAGAGTCTTGCTGACAAGCTGACCGCACTGGTGAAGGCATGGAAGGACACTCAGGCGCACCAGAGTGTTGGAGGTCGCAACAGGGTGGGGTGTGGTCCTGACTGGCGGGACTGCGACTGCCCTAACCCTTACCGCACCAAACTGGTTGGTGTTCTCGTGAACAACGTGCCTCAGATTGTTGCCGCACTGAAGGACAAGGAAACGGTGCGGGCATCGGAGAGGGCGACACTTCGACCCCACAAGGTGACGGCAGGTGACCAACCAAAAGCGTCGAACCGTGTCGGTGCTGAGAAGTGTGCGAACCCTGAGTGTGGGCACGCGGTCACCACACACAACGAACTGGGCTACTGCGTGTCCAAGACCATCTCCCGGCGCGAGCGGAAGCGGCGCGGGTTGGCTCCGCATCACATGACGGATGGGTGCCACTGCGAGGGATTTGAGAGTCCGAAAGTTTTGCGGTCAGACACCTGACAACCCGTCGGTTCCTGTCCAGGAACCAGTATGAACATGCACACTGATCAGCCCCGTACCCCCGCCGGTTCCCCTCAGGGTGGCCAGTTCGCCACCAAACCTGGTGGTGGTGAAGCCACCGTGGGGTTGGTCGCGGCCCCCACTGCTGACGACCGAATCAACGAACACTTGCACACGTTTTTGAAGTCGGTGTGGCCGAAGTTGTTCACGAACGCAACGGTCACTCACACCACTGAGGTGGTGCCTCCTGTTCCTCCGTCCACGGCGGCAACGATGCGGTTGAACTTCGACATTGAGTTTGGTGACGACGTGAACTTCCCTGACCAGGTGGTGGGGAAGATGTTGTTCGCGGAGGTGTTGACGAAGCTGACGAAAGCCAGCAGGTTCACCCCGGACGATGAGGTGTCTTTGTGACCGTGTCTAACCAACCCCGCCAACCAGCTGGCAACCCTCAGGGCGGCCAGTTCGCTGCCAACCCTGGTGGTGGGGAGTCGGACATCCGGTTTGGGGTGGTTGATGAGCAACAAGCCATGGCCGCGTTGTTGCAGGTGCGGCAGTTGGCGGAAGGTGTTGCCAAAGCTGAAACGGTGGTGTCGTACCGGGAGAAAACGTTGGACCTGGTCGGTTCGTACATTGTTGGTGAGGACCCGGACTTGGATGTTGAGGTGCGTACCCGGTTGACTGCTGATGTTCGTGACGCACAAGCCACCTATGACGCCAAGTTCACACAGATGTGTCAGGCAGCACAGGCGTTTATGGACGTGTTTGGTGGCATGGGTGAGGACGATGAGGCGAGTTTGATGATGGCTGTCCAACTGGGTGGGTCGATGAGGGTTGCATCCCAGTTCGCCCGAAAGATGGGTTGGCGGGCCGGTTAGCTACCCACTCCAGCCCTCCAGGGGGTCATCAACAGGTTGTAGTGCTCTTCGCTGATGAGGTCACGGGTGGTTTCGGCGAGGATCGCGTCACGGGCTGCATCGGCAGCTTCATCCCCAACTGTGTCGCTGATGGTTTGTTCGGCGGCAGCAAGAACAGAGTCTCGTAGCATGGCGCTGCTGGCGTTCGTGGCCTCATCCCAAGCCTCATCCCAAGCTGGGTCGCCTTCAACACCAACCCACATGTCAAACACTGTTTTCGTTTCGTCTGGTGTGAGAGTTTTTGCCCGGTCAATGATGGTTTGCACGGCGGCCGCGTTTGGGGTGAACCAGGTGTGACCTGGTAGCAGACCAACACCTTCACCACTAGGGTTGGTGGTGTACTGGCCCCCTTGTGGGCTGCCGGCAGGGGTACGGGGTTGGTCTGTTGGTGTGCTCACACCCATCACTGGACAGGAGCTTGTGGGTTGTCAGGTCACCACATGGGGTGAACCTCCGACTGAGAGGGTGTGAGGGGTCACAGATTGGAGTTGGTGGTGGAGAAGCAGTTCGCGGTGAACGTTGAGGAACTGCGTACCGCATGGGTGCGCGGTGTGAAGCCGGAAGCAGTGAATGCCCAACTAGCGGGAGCCGACCTGCGGGGTGCCGACCTGCAGGGTGCCGATCTCCGGCGCGCCAACCTAGCGGGTGTCAATCTAGCGGGAGCCGACCTGCGGGGTGCCGACCTGCGGGGTGCCGATATGCGGTATGCCAACCTGGCGGGGGCAGACCTGCGGCATGCAGACCTGTGGCATGCAGACCTAGGGGCAGCCGATCTGCGGTATGCCGATATGCGATATGCCAATCTATGGGCTGTCAGCCTGGCTCATACCAACCTCGCTGGAATCGATTTCATTCTGCAACTACGCGGGATGCCATCCGGTGAGTTGATTCTGTGGCCCACTCCGAAAGGCTGGGCGCTTCAGGTGGGGTGCTGGAAGGGAGCGGTGGATGACCTACGGGAACTGATTGCTGGCGATGAGGGCTGGCCTGAAGCGTACGGTGATGAGGTAGCAAAGCGCCGCCCGTTCTTGGAGGCCGCATTGACCTTGTGCGACCTGCACATGGCCCGTCACGCCAACCAGGTGACGATGCTGGCTGAACAGTGGAAGGAGAAGAACTAATGGGTAAGCATCTTGACTATGTGGTGTGCGCTGGCACCACCTGGTGTGCGCTGAACAGCAGGACAGTCTGAACCAGGAGGGGCACCTGCTTGCCGCCCAAGTTCGGGCCACCCTGTCCCTGGTGGAGCAACAGCGCATCGCCAACCTGATTGCGCTGGCGAACATGGAATTGGCGACGGTCAGCACGGAAGCCCTCAAGCGCTTGGCATATGTCGATAACGACGGGCTACTCGCTAGCGAGATTCACGGTCCCCAGCCCGACATCGCCGCCGCTCTCGGTTTGGGGGTGGGTGATGAGTGACGCCAGGTTTGGTCCCAACACGGTTGCGGTGCAAACGGTCATTGACCAGGTGAGGACCGTCACTATGTCTGGGATAAGCAGAATGTACAGGACTCAGTGGTTCCTCACAAGGAGAGCGGCAAGGATAGTCGCAAGGAGAGAGGCAAGCAGAGTCGCAGGGAGCGTCCCCGCCAGGAGTATGGCTTGGAATACTGCTTGGGATGCAGCCCTGCCTGCAACCGTGGATGCCCTCTGGAGTTCCGCCTGGAGTCCCGGCACCAGGGGTGCAATATGGAACGCCATCTGGGATGCCATCCTCGCCGAAACCACCCGTGACCTCATCTCAGAAGACCACTACAACCTGCTGATGGCACCATGGCGGGCTGGGGTACGGGCTAGCGATCGGTGAGCTTTACCGTGATCGCGTCCCGGAGGCTGGAGTCCGCACGGGTTGTCAGGTCGCCACATGGGGTGAACCTCCGACAGGGTAGATGGAGGTGTTTCCTATGACCACGATTGGTGTGACAGTACGTCAACCCGCCTATGACATGACTCCCGCCTGTGTGGGTTTCGACCCTGAATGGTGGTTCCCCAGCGGCATCAGGGAAGCTGGCAAGGCTTTGGAGATTTGCGAACAGTGCCCCCTGATCGAATGGTGCTACCAAACTGCTACAGCCCACAGTGAAGGGTGGGGTGTGTGGGGTGGAGTGATTTTTGGGACGTCACATGGGCGGGTGACTGCGGCTGCTCGTGCCGCCAAGTGGGAGGAAGTGCAACGCCGCGTGCTGCATCGAACCCCACACCAGCAGGTGGCGTAAGTCTCCACAGTGAAACATTCAGGAAGGTGCGACGGACAGGTGGCAGTCCAAACATTGAAGGACGTTCTGGAACACCACCAGCAGGTCACCACAACACAGTGTGCGTGTGGGTGGACAGCTGGTTCCACAACTTGGCATGCGGAGCATGTGGTGAACAAGGTGGCACCACTGTTAGCTGACGCATGGGAGGAGGGGTTCAACTCGGGGGTGGGGTACTCCACGGTGATGCATTTGGTGGCGGTTGATGCACCCGTGAACCCCTACCAGGTGGGTGGGTAACATGACGTGGGTTCCGTGCATGTGTGAACGGGCGAACGGTTCAACCCGGTGGCCGTGCCCTACCCACCCGCACCCGTGGCGGTGGACATGGGACCAGGATGTGGTTGATCCGATGGTGGTGGCGGACTTGTGTGACGGTGACTTGCGTGCCACATCGGCTGCAGTGGGGTTCGCGGCAGCCTGTTTACAGGTGAAAGACGGGCATCTGGTGTGGGGCCCACCCACCCTTTAGTCACCGTTCCATTCCACATCGTTCAGGTATGCCTGTACTACGCGGCTGATGATGGTGGTGCCACCCTGTTCTGCCGCTAACACGGCCGCATCACGGTTGGCAGGGTTGGTAGGGTCACCTGTTGCTGCCAGATACCTTCGCGCCAACAGGCACACATCTAACTCGTGACGTTCTGCCACCCGTTGTGCAGTGGCGATCTGGCTTGTCAACCACTCTTTGGCGAACCGGGTGGCATGGTGCGGGTCACCACCATCAGAGGTGAACAGTGTCAAGTCCAACTCGTCACCTTCAGGGTCGTGGTCAATGTAGGAGTCCACCATGTCCTGCAGGATCCACATTTGTTGCAGCTGGAGGTGTGACTGTAACGCCTGATCGGCTGCCGCTTTGAGTTGGGTGTGCAGTGTGGCCGGTTCGGGGGTCAACTGTGAACCTTCCCCACCGCCAGGGTTGGTGGCGAACTGGCCGCCTTGGGGGCTGCCGGCTGGGGTGCGGGGCTGGTCTGTGTGCATGTTCATACTGATCCCTGGACAGGGGTGGACGGGTTGTCAGGTCACCACATGTGGTGAACCTCCGACACAAGAGGTGATGATGGGAGGTGGTTGTGGTGAAACGGGTTCGCGGGTTGCCTGGTATGGGCAACAGTGCGTATGCGGAAGCGATGCGGGAGCTACGGAAGTCAAACGCCGCGCAACCTCACCAGGATCGGCGGACACGTCGGGCACGGTCAAGGGACGCGAAGCTTCGTCGAGCTGTCAAAGATGACCTTGACGCCTCCCAGTAACCGGGTGACGGTGTTCAAACATCGTCACTGGTGATACCCAACTGGGTTTCAGCGATGGTGACCGCCACTTGACGGATTCGTGCGATCTGGGTGTACACCTGTGACAGCCGTAACCCTGTGTGGGCGGCTACTTCACCGGGGGTGCGGACACGCCGCAACTGTCCACCGTCCACAAACTCACCCAACCAGCTTTGAGCAACCTGGTGGCAGGTGTCTGACACTTGGGCACATGCGGTGATGATGGCGGACACGAACGGGGCGGACTCCATGGGGGTGAGTACACAGTCGTCGTTGAACGGGTCAACTTCAGGGTCTGGTGTGTAACTGATCTTGTCAGGTTCCAAGTTCACCACGTGTTGGCATTCGGTGAGCGTGTACGCAGCATCATGGTTGGGGCGAACCCCTTCAGGTCGTGCGTATGCCAACAGTTCTTGGGCGGTTGGGGGGTGCCCGAAGTCCCGTTCGAATGTGGCAGCCATCAAGTTGAGGCGGATGATTCGTCGCCGGTCACCTGAGGACCGGTTGTCGGTCTTTTCAAGGTGTTGCCGTAACCGGTCACGGCATCCTGCCGCAACCCATGCTTCCCACCGGATGGTGATGGTGGCGGCCACACCAGGGTTGATGGTTTCGTTCAAAACCTGCTGCCACATGTATTCCATGACGATTTGGGTGAGGTCGTTTAGTGCAGGGTGGTGGGGGTCGCGCACATATCGGAGGGCGACACTGCGTGCGTAGTGGCTGTAGGTGGTGAGGAACGTGGCGGTGGCGTTGTCGCGTTCCACACCGGGTTGCATTGCACCGATGCGGGTGATGGTGTCCCAGGCGTTGGGGAACAGGTCACTCATGGTTACCGCCCGTCACTGGTGGGGGTGGGGGCGCGTAGGGGAACCCCGTCCAGGGTGTGGTGTCGGCGTTCACAATGTTGGCCCAGGCGACGATGCGTCGTCCTCCAGCTCGTGGGTCGATCAGCCAGGAGATAGTGGGGGTGGTGTTGGGGTCTGTTCCTGTGATGGTGGTCAGGAGGTTGATGGCGTGCCGGGTTTTGGTGGTGGACCATCCGGCTGCGGACAACAGGTGGTGGAGTCGGATTTTGCGGAGATAGGTGCCGGCTGGTGCGGCTGCTGCCCGGATCACGTCCACGATGGTGATTTGTTCATCTCGTAACGCTTGTAGGTACATGTACCTTTGCCGGTGGGCGTGGGAGATCATTGTGCGGGCGTCCGCTACCGGATGTTTTGTGGTGTTTTGTGAGCTCATTGGTGGCCCCCTTCGTTCTCCCAAGAATCGTCGGCGGTCGGGTCAATCTTGAACCTGTAGGTTTCGACGAGTGTTTCGAGTGAGGGTTCTGCAGCGAACTCCACTCCAGCTTCACGTTGTGCTTGGAGTGCGTGTTGTACGCGGAGAGCTGAGACACGGTCTTGTGGGTGGCGTTCCCGGTAGGTGGCGACAATGTGGTCGATGTTGGTGGTGTCAAGTTCTTGGGCGATTGCCCGGATTTTGGTGCCTACTGCGGGTTCTGCGATGGTGCGTCGGGTGGCGTCGGTGGCGTCCCGGTAGATGGCTCGTTTGATGGTGTGTGCAGGGTCTGATTTGGTGAATGCGTCAGGGTGGAGGCTGCGGTTGATGAGTCGGATGATGGCGGAGGTGGTGCGTCCGTCTTGCCCGTACAACAGTTCGGTGGTGACTCGTTCTAGGGTGTGGTCGTCGAATAGGGGTGCACCGTTGAGTCCTACCTGGTAGGAGACGGCGTATCGGGCACGATCTACTGCTTCGTGGACGGACCCTGACAGGTATTCGAGCGCTAACCAGCGTGCATGGTCTCCACTGGTTTGGAGTGTGTTGAGCGCATTTTTGAGGGTGGTGGGGGTGGTTTTGGTGACGGCCACATGGTGGGGGAGTGGTTGGTTGTTGTCTTGGGATGCACCGGTGGGGCTGGTGGATGAGTCCACAGGTTGGATGGTGGTTTCTCCGTGACTGTGGTGTCCGACCCCGTGTGCTTCCCAGGTGAGGGTTTCTTTGTGGGTGAGGGTGTGGAGGTGGCGGCCGGTGTTCCAGGTGACACGGGCGGGTTGGAGTCGTTGGGACCGGTTTTGTCCCAGGTTGGTGCGGGGGATCACCCAAATCCAGGAGGGGAGTTCGATGAGTGACACCCAGGGTTGGGCGGTGAGTTCGGTGAGGGTGTCGTTGATGTTTTCGGAGACGATGATGCGGTGAAGGAGGGTGGTGAATGTGTCGTTCCACATGTCATGCCGCATGGTGTCGGTTTCGTCAACGGTGGTGATGGTGTGTACCCCGGTGGGGGTGCGGTGTTGGGTGAGTTGTTGACGTACTTCAGCTCGGCTGTGTTGGTTGGTGCGTGTCATGGTTACCGTCCGCTTCGTTTTCGGGCGAACAGTCCCCGCCGGGCGGGGGTGGGGTGTTGGAAGATGGGGTGGTTGGTGACGTGGTGGAGCACGGTGTGGAGTGCTGTGCTGACGGTGGGGTTGTCGTAGGGGAGGTTGCCGGCGTTGAGTGCTCCTTCCATGGTGGTGTTGGCGGTGGTGTGGCCAACGAATGTGCCCCATCCGGTGGTGTTGGTGGCGAACTGGGCGTCGTCGAACTCAACGTTTTCTTTGATGTTGGTGGCGAGGAGGAGGATCCGGTTGGGGGGTACGCCTTGGTTGTGGATGTCGGCGAGGATTCCTGGTTCGGTGTGGGTGCCGAGGAGGTTTTCGTACGCTTCTTTGTTGTTGTCGAACAGGGCTAGCAGCCATCCGTTGTTGTCGCGGACGTGGTGGGTGGTGAACGCGACGGCGAATGAGTGGGGGTTTCGCATGTCGGGTGCTTCGATCATTTGGGTGTCTACGATGACGAGGTCTGCGATGGTGCGTGCGTAGTTGACGATGCGCGTGTAGACGTCTGGGGTGACAATGTTGTGGTCGGCTACAGATCCGGGGGGTGCGAAGACGGTGGCGTAGCGGACGGGGTCGAGGTGGTGGGGGCGGGTGGTTGCTGTCTGTTCGGGGGTGATGATGGTGTCGCGTTCGGTGGTGGCTCCGACGGCGTAGTCGTAGATGGTGGGGGTGGTGTCGGTGACGCGCATCATTTTTCGTTGCCCGGATTGGCCGCCGTTGCCGTCGATGAGGACGGTGCGGAGTCCTTGGGTTGCTGCACATTGGGCGAGGAGGCGTGCGGTGGTGGTTTTTCCTGCTCCTCCTTTGGCGGAGGTGACGATGATGAGGTTTGCCCGGTGGGTGGGGGCGGTGGGGTGTGCTTGGGGTGCTTGGGGGATGACGGCGGGTGTGGGTTGTGGGGTGACGTCCACGGCAGGGGCCACTGGCATGGTGGGTTGAGGTTGTGGTGCAACAACAGGGGTTGGCACGGTCGGGGCAGGTGGTGTGGCGGGTGTGGGTTCGGTGACGGTGTGAGGTGCGGGTGTAGTGGTGGCAGGGGTGTCTACCCTGTCCGTCATCCATGACGGCAAGTCGTCGTCTTGATGGGTGACAAGGTCAGGGGTGGGGTCCACCACAACAAGAGTGGTGGGGGTGGGGCCCATCACGGCAGGGGCCACTGGCATGGTGGGTGGGGTGTCAGGGGTGTGGTTCCGTCCCCACGGTGATGCGCGCACAGATTCCACCGGGGTGCTGTCAAGCGTGTCGGGGGTGACCGTAGTGTCTGCCAGGTGTGGTGGCACAACCAGGTGTTGGTGTGCAGGTAACGCTTGGTTCAGGGTAGCTACCAGGTCTGGCAGTAGCGCGGGAAGTTGGGTGCGTAACGCAAGCTCGTGAACAAGAGGCCCTGGGGTGGGGTCAGTGTCAAGGAGCAGGGTGGGAAGTTGGGGTGCTGTTTTGGCGACGAGCGCAATCAACCCTGGGATGATGGTGGGCCGGTTGGCGATAAGGACGAACGGTGCCGGGTTGAGGGTTGGGGGCAGTGCACGTAACGCTGCCACGTCTTCTTTGATGGTGCCGGTACCACCGTGCACAGTGAATCCGACCTGCGTGAGTGGTTCGACAAGGCCGGGCAGATCGATGAGGACAACGGTGGGTGCACTTGTGGTCACATCGTGTTCTATGCAGCGAACGACGGTCAGGGGTCACGTTTTTCACCGGGCACTGTTTTTCGGTTGGGTTTAGGATGGGGGACCTACACCTCTTCCAGTGTGGGGTGGTGCCGTTCGGGGGTCCGTTTGATGTGTGGTTGAGGAGCGCAAGCTATGACGACACATGATCGCCGTTCCGGTGTGGATGTTGCGGTGCCGGCCCGTTGGGTGACAGCGTTTTTTGACCCGTTGACTCCGTTGTCTACCCGGTTGCGTCTTGAACATCAGATGTTGGTGTGGGTGCGTCAGAACGGGGTGTGTGCGTCGGCGTGGTTTGCGGGCATGTTGTGGCAGGTGGCGGCAACGTTGCCTCGGGATGACCCGTGGTGGGCGTTGGGTGTGCGTGGGGTTGAGGGTGTGGGCGTGGATCGGGGGGTGACTCCGGGTGGGGTGTCTGGTGTGTGGGGTGCGGATGGGGTGAAGTTCG
>Ga0222423_1001067_pt1 | contig 14003 bp, 9 predicted proteins | sample 3A0metagenome_FD_182472 | JGI IMG/M metagenome (GOLD analysis project Ga0222423, IMG submission 182472) | Enriched microbial communities from leaf-cutter ant dump, University of Wisconsin, Madison, United States - 3A0 (version 2) | ecosystem: Environmental > Terrestrial > Nest > Insects nest >...
GTTGCCGGAGCCGGTGGTGGAGGCGCTGCCCGAGCCAACCGAAGACGCACTGATCTCCCCGGAAGAGGTGGAAGCGGCAATCCTTGAAGGAGTGCTTGCTCAGCCGATCGAGGAGTGGATGTCCTTTTTGCACCCGGACCAGGCCAAACTGGTGCGCCGCAGCTTTGGCGGGCCGGCACGCATTCGCGGTGCAGCGGGCACGGGCAAGACGGTTGTGGGGCTGCATCGGGCGGCATACCTGGCGCGCACGCGCCCTGGCCGAATCTTGGTCACCACGTTTGTGCGCACCCTGCCGACCGTCCTGGAGCGCCACCTCGCACGCATGGCTCCGGAGGTCGCGGACCGTGTGGAGTTCACGGGCGTGCACCAGTTTGCTAAGGCCGTGCTCGATGCGCGAGGTGTCCGTGTAGACCTTGATGGCGAGAAGTCCGACGCTGCCTTCAGTTTCGCATGGCAGCGCGTCCCCGCGAAGAGTCCGCTGCGGCTCAAAGGGCTCACCAAACGCTACTGGGACGAGGAAGTCAGGACGGTCATCAAGGGCCGTGGCATCACGGACTTTGACGCGTATGCCGAGCTCACGCGCACCGGGCGCGGGTATCGGCTGGGCATTGAGCAACGCAGGGCGGTGTGGGAGCTGTACGTGGACTACACCAAGGAACTGCGTGCGTTGGGGGTCCACGATTTCGCGGACGTCATCTTGCTCGCGGAGCGCGAACTTGCGGCGCGCCCGCTCGAGACTCCCTACGCAGCAGTGATTGTGGACGAGGCGCAGGACCTCTCCTGCGCCATGGTGCGGCTGCTGTATGGCCTGGTAGGTGACGCACCGGACGGTTTCACACTCATCGGCGACGGTCAACAGAGCATCTATCCCGGCGGCTACACACTCGCCGAGGCTGGGATCTCCGTGGCGAACCGTGGTGTGGTCATGGACGTCAACTACCGCAACACGGCGCAGATTCTGGACTATGCGCACGGGGTGGTGGCCGGTTCCGAGTTTGCCGACATCGAGGGCGAGGTAGCGAAGGGCGAGCGGCCAGCGCAGGTGCGGCGCACGGGGCCGGAGCCGGTGATTGCCGAGTGTGTGTCGCGGGCCGACCACGATCGCCAGCTGATGGCACGTGTGCGGGAGGTGCAGCGCGACGTGGCGACGGGCTGGGGAGACATTGGGGTGCTGGCTTCGTCGTCGTGGGAGGCCCGACGCGTGGAGCGGCTCTTGCGCTCGGCCGGGCTTCCGGTGGTGTGGCTGGAGGATTACGACGGTTCCGTGGTGGACGCGGTGAAGGTGGGGACGATCAAGCGCGCGAAGGGACTGGAGTTCAAGCAGGTGTGCTTGGTATCGGTGAAGGCCGCTGCGCTGGAAGCTGGGGCCGTGCCCGAAGGTGGTGCCGAGCGTGAGCGGTGGGAACTGGAGCGGAGGGAGCTGTTCGTGGGGATGACGCGGGCGAGGGATGGGTTGTGGGTGGGGGTGACTTCATGAGGCTACATGAGATTGGCGACGCAGGCATCTCGGGCGATGAGGTTGTGCTCGACGTGCGACCGACGAGGATTTTCGACCTCACGCGCGGACGGAATGCATGGCATTCGACGTGGGTCCGGCACTACTTCCCTGGCAGCGATATCTTCTCAACCGTAGAGTCCGCGAAGGACGAGGCTGAACTCCGACGCGAGCGCGGCAACGTATTCGATGTCACTGATTATCCGGCTCTCTATGTCCGGACCACTGAGGGCGCGCTCGTCGTCGTGGACCGCCACGGCGGCGTCGAGCCCTTCCAACGTTGGAATGATGACAGAGCGCTACGATTCGGGGTCGGTATCGCGCCCGGGGTGCCCGCTCGTGCGCTCGTGCAGGGGCTCACAGAATTCGAATTTGGTTGCTGGAAGGACTGGCGCCAACGCGATGAGATGCATGTCGCAATCTGTCGAGTGCCTGGCGACTCGGATGTGCGGCCGCTGGGCTCGAGGTCGTTCTTAAGGCGCACTTCTCACAGCGATGGCCCCAACTACTATCTCTGGTACTCGACGGTAGAGGTTCCTTCTGTCAACGTCCAAGCGGTGAAGCGTGTTGCGCGGCGGTTTGTGTCCCGCGCTCAGCGCCGCGGCGACGCGTACGCAAGAGTCCTTGCGGAGATTGGTCGGCAGCGTTCCGCGCGAAGATCGTTTGCGGATCTTGCTGCGAGTTACGGCACTCTTGCGGCACTTCTCGAGCGGTCATGAGGCCCAGGGCCCGCGGTTCGTGCTCTCGGTGGCACAGCGTCGCGACCGATCCGTCCCGCCAATGCCCGCTACGGTGGTGCCTAGCGAACGAACTTGCGGAGGGGTAGTCCCAGTTGAGGATCCTTGACAACCTGAACGATCTCCTTGGCGACGATCTCAAGGCCGAGATCCGCCCAGGCTCGAAGGTGCGCATCGCCGCGAGTACCTTCTCGATCTTCGCGTTCGAGGCGCTCAAGTCGGAGTTTCAGTCGGTGGAGGAACTGGATTTCATCTTCACTGCTCCGTCGTTCACCACCTCGACAGCTACGGACAAGCCGAACCCTGAGCGTCGTCAGTTCTTCATCCCGAGTGACAAGAACCGCGACTCCACGCTCTACGGATCCGAGTTCGAGATCCGACTGCGCAACAAACTCACGCAGCGAGCTATCGCCCGCGAGTGTGCGGAGTGGGTTCGGCAGAAGGTCACCTTCCGCTCCAATCGCACGGGCGCGCCGATGCAAAGCTTCGCCGTGGTCGATGATCGAGCCGCATATGCGCCCCTTCAAGGCTTCACTACCGCAGACCTTGGCTACGAGCGCGGGCCGGCCGTGTCCAACATCGTCCACAGGTTGGACGACGCTCCGGTAACCCACCAGTACATCCAGCTCTTCGACCAGATCTGGTACAACCAAGACCAACTCGACGACGTGACAGAGACGGTTCGCGAGCACATCGCGAGCGTCTACGCGGAGAATTCGCCGCAACGCGTCTACTTCCTCGTCCTCTACAACCTGTTCAACGAGTTCCTCGAGGACATCAGCGAGGACGTGCTGCCCAACGACCTCACGGGGTACCAGGACACCGAAGTCTGGAAGGCGCTTTACAACTTCCAGAAGGACGCGGCGACCGGCGTCATCAACAAGCTGGAGACCTACAACGGCTGCATCCTCGCCGACAGCGTGGGCCTGGGGAAGACGTTCACGGCGCTTGCGGTGATCAAGTACTACGAGCTGCGCAACAAGACCGTACTCGTGCTCGCACCCAAGAAGCTCGCCGACAACTGGACCAACTACAACTCGAACTACACCACGAACATCTTCGCGAAGGACCGCTTCAACTACGACGTACTTGCCCATACGGACCTGTCGCGCGACCGTGGCGAGTCCCTGGGCACGAGGCTGGACCTGATCAACTGGGGCAACTACGACCTTGTCGTGATCGACGAGTCTCACAACTTCCGAAATGCGGACTATATCCAGGAGCGCGAAACCCGCTACCAGAGACTGATGCGCAAGGTCATCCGCGAGGGTGTGAAGACCAAGGTCCTCATGCTCTCAGCGACGCCTGTCAACAACCGCTTCAATGACCTGCGCAATCAACTCGCGCTCGCGTACGAAGGCGAGTCCGCGCAGCTCCAGGCGAAGCTCAACGTCTCAACTTCAATCGAGGAGATCTTCCGTCAGGCACAGCGAGTCTTCAACGAGTGGAGCGACCTGCCGCCCGAGGAGCGAACAGTAGACGCAATTCTTGGGCGCCTCGACTTCGACTTCTTCGAAGTGCTCGACGCGGTGACCATCGCGCGCTCCCGCAAGCACATCCAAGCGTTCTACGACACCGCGGACATCGGCGCCTTCCCCGAACGCCTCACCCCGATCTCGGTTCGGCCTCCGCTCACGGACCTTGTGGAGGCACCCACCTTCAACGAGATCTTTGAGCAGATCCAGCTCCTCACCCTTGCGGTGTATACCCCGTTGGCCTACGTGTTTCCGAGTCGCAGGGACAAGTACGAGCAGCTCTACGGTGGGTCGGAGGGGCTCAACTACATGGGCGGGCAGAACGCCAACCTCGGCGCCGCAAGCCGCGAGCAGGGCATCCGCAAACTCATGACGGTGAACCTCCTCAAGCGTCTTGAGAGCAGCGTGGAGGCTTTCAGGCGCACGCTAGATCGGCTCGAAGAAACGGTGGGCGCAGCGATCGACGCGGTTGACAGTCACGCGGCGAACATTGCCGATATCGTGTCGTCGATTTCAGACCTGGACGCCGAAGACGACGACTTCGAGTTCCTAACAAGCCAAACCGTGGGCAAGAAGGTCCAGATTGACCTCGCGGACATGGACGTTGAGTCGTGGAACTGGGACCTCGTCAACGACGGCAAGGTAATCCAGCAACTACTCGAGTCCATAAGCGGCATTACCGCGGAGCACGACTCGAAGCTCTTGAGGCTTCGAGCACTGATCGATCACAAGCTTGCGAACCCTCTGAATGCGTGCAACCGCAAGGTTTTGATCTTCTCGGCGTTCGCGGACACGGCGTCGTATCTTTATCGGGAGTTAGGCCCGACGCTGCATCAGCGCGGCTTTGAAGCGGCCTTGGTTACGGGCCAGGGGAGCCCGTCCACAACGCTCGGCAAGGGCTACGGGTTTCAGCAGGTGCTCACACTGTTCTCTCCGCGGTCCAAGCAGCGCCACCTCGTGATGCCGGCCGAGGCCTCAGAGATCGACGTGCTGATCGGCACGGACTGCATCAGTGAAGGCCAGAACCTCCAGGACTGCGACTATCTGATCAACTACGATATCCACTGGAACCCAGTCCGGATCATTCAGCGATTTGGGCGCATCGACCGCATCGGATCGACCAACGAACGCATCCAGCTCGTGAACTTCTGGCCCGACATCTCGCTGGACGAGTACATCAACCTTAAGGAACGCGTCGAGAACCGTATGGTGATTGCGGACGTTGCCGCGACGGCCGACGACAACGTGCTCAGCCCCGAGAGTAGTGACGCGGCGTTCCGCAAAGAGCAGTTGCGCAAGCTCCAAGACGAGGTCATCGAACTTGAGGACGTCCGGACTGGCGTCTCAATCACCGACCTGGGCCTCAACGACTTCCGCATGGACTTACTCGGCTACATCAAGGAGTACGGCGACCTGGCGGGCACCCCCAAGGGTTTGCACGCCGTCGTGCCAGCCCAGCCCGAGAAGGGCCTCAAGCCGGGCGCGCTGTTCGTGTTGCGAAACATCAACGCCGACGAGCACCTGAACCGCGGCAACCGGCTGCACCCGCACTACCTCGTCTACGTCGACGACGAGGGCCAGGTCGTCGCCGACCATACCGAGGTCAAGCACCTGCTCGACGTCATTCGCGCTGGATGCCGAAACCGCGACGAGCCCGCGTGGGAGGTTTGTCGCGTCTTCAACGCCGCCACCCGTGACGGCGCGGATATGGGCGTGTACAGCAGCCTGCTCACCGACGCGATCCGTTCTTTGATCGACGTCAACGAGGAACGCGACGTCGACAGTCTGTTTAGGGCCGGGCACACCACCGCACTCGTGCAGACGATCGCCGGGCTCGACGACTTCGAGCTGATCGCGTTCCTTGCCGTGGTCGAGGAGCCGGCCGATGGGTGATCCCATCCTCTACCGCTGGCCCGCAGGCGCCGCGTTCGGCCGTGCGGTGCCGAAGACCAAGCTTTATGAGCACGGCAATGTCCGCACAACCCTGCGCGAGAAGTTCGTCGACGATATTCAGCGCATCACCTGGGCCTACAAGCTCGCCGACGATACCATCCGGCTCCGCGGCAATGCCACGGTGCCCGAGATCCAGGTCTTCACGATCGAGACCAAGGGCGCGGATGCCTCGGACCAGGTGCTCGCCGCCATCGACAGGGCGGTGCACTTCCCGATCATCTTCGAGGTAATCAGCGCCGAGCGCATCCGCATGGTTGCAGCGCAGAAGACACTTGGTGGCAGGACGCCGCACATCGCGACCTACCTCACAACTGACTGGCAGCCCGCCGACGCCCCCCGTCGGCCACTGCCGACGGCACTGGACTTGCCGAGCCTTTATGAGGCGCTCCTGTCGTCTCTCCTGCCAGTGCCCGCGCGCGTTGGCGAGACGGTGTCAGAGGCGACTGACAGACTGGACCACGCGCGAAAGCTTCAACGCGAGATCACCACGCTGGAGAAGAAGCTGCGCATCGAACCACAACTCAATCGCAAGATCGAACTGCGCAGACGACTCAAGGAACGCGAGACCGCTCTCGCCGAGTTGACCGACACCGCGCCAAGCACCAGAGGATGACTGTGGAGAAGCTGAAGATGCACTCGCCGGACCTAACCGAACGAAACATAGACAAGATCGCAGAACTCTTCCCGACCGTCGTCACTGAGTCGCCCGATGCCGACGGCAATCCGGTTCGGAACATTGACTTCGACGCACTTCGCCAGGAACTCTCCGGTCACATCGTCGAGGGGCCGCAGGAGCGCTACCAGCTCGATTGGCCCGGCAAGCGAGCCGCTGCCTTGGCCGCCAACGCTCCTATCGCGAAGACGCTCCGTCCGGTGCGTGACGAGTCCGTCGACTTCGACACAACGAAAAACCTCTTCATCGAGGGCGACAACCTCGACGCGCTCAAGCTCCTCCAGGAGTCTTACCTGGGGAAGGTCAAGCTGATCTACATCGACCCTCCGTACAACACTGGCAACGACTTCGTCTACGAGGACGACTTCGCAGAATCGAGCGCAGAGTATCTGGAGCGGTCTGGCCAGACGACAGAGTCCGGTGACCGTCTCGTAGCGAACACGGAGGCTAACGGGCGCTTCCACTCGGACTGGCTGAGCATGATGTATCCGAGGCTCAGACTCGCAAGGAACCTGCTCCGGTCCGATGGCGCGATCTTCATGTCAATCAATGACGCCGAGGTGGAGAACCTCAAGCACCTCGCCAGCGAAGTGTTCGGTCCCCAGAACTTCGTCGGAACGATGGTATGGGCAGCGGGGCGAAAAAACGACTCGCGCCTTATCTCGGCTTCACACGAATACATCCTCTGCTTCGCCCGCGACCTGGCGGTACTAAGGGAGCGCGGCATCAACTGGAAGGTTCGCAAGAAGGGGCTCGACGAAATCTACAAGGTCGCAGACAAGTTCGTAGCGGAGTCAGAGGGAGACTTCGATGCGGCGTCGCGGAAGCTCCGGACCTGGTTCAGTGGGCTTCCCGACAGCGATGAGTCGAAGCGCAACAAGCACTACTCTCGGATCGACCGTCGCGGCGTCTTCTTCGCGGGCGACATCTCTTGGCCCGGCGGTGGGGGCCCAAAGTACCAGGTTCTCCATCCGACGACCGGACGTCCAGTTGCGCTCCCCTCGCGCGGTTGGCTATTCCAGCCCGAGGTGATGCAGAAGTACATCACCGACGATCGGGTGCTTTTCGGGCCGGACGAGTCCGCGGTGCCGACGTTCAAGAGGTATCTGCGTGACACCGAGACTGAAGTCGTGTACAGCGTGTTCTACCAGGACGGTCGTGCAGCGACTAAGCGCCTGCGCGACCTGATGGGCGGTGCGGTCTTCGACTTCCCAAAGGATGAAACCGTTATGCAGACCCTCGTGGAGATGACGACAGCGGAGGACGACCTCATTGTCGACTTCTTTGCAGGATCGGGCACTACAGCTCACGCCGTCCTGGCCGCTAACGCCGCCGACGGCGGATCGCGCCGGTACATCATGGTTCAGCTCGATGAGCCGGTCGAAAAGTCGTCCGAGGCGGCGAAGTCCGGATACACGGTGATCTCGCAGATCAGCCGCGAGCGAATCCGACGTGCCGCAACGCGCCTCGGCGAAGCGCTGGGAGCGTCCCAACTTGACACCGGATTTCGCACGCTGCGCATCGATACGACGAACATGGCTGACACCAGTGAGACCGCCGATGCGCTCGGCCAGACAAGCCTCCTGGGCGCGATTGACAGCGTGAAGCGTGACCGTACCGATGAGGACTTGCTCTTCCAGGTCCTGCTCGACTGGGGACTGGACATCGCAGAGCCGATCGCTGTCGAAGAGTTTGGGGGCCGCCGGATACTTTCTGTGGCCGACGCTGCGCTTATCGGCTGCTTCGCCGACGAAGTCACGGAGGAAGTTGTGCGGGCGATCGCGCAGCGCCATCCGTTGCGAGCAGTGTTCAAGGACGCCGGCTTCGCTACCGACGCTGCACGCATCAATGCCGAGCAGGTCTTCCGCGAGCTATCGCCGGAGACTGAAATTCGGGCGATCTGAGTGAACGAATGAATGGCGGGAAGGCAAGGGCAGCGCGCATGCAGCGGCGATCACGGTCGGAGCGCCAGGTGAACGTCGACAAGATGCTCGCTACGACATCAGAAGTGCTCGGGGTCGACTTCTCAGACTTGCCGACCGCCCGCACCGTTCAAGTCCCCGTGGGTTGGCTACGTGCCATGATGCAGCAATCCCGTGCGATCGTGACCTTGTCTGAGGCAGCGCTCGAAAGCGCCGCCGCGCCGAACCGTCGCTCCGCGAGCGAGATTCTCTTGCGCCTTCAGTGGTTGGCCACGCTGCCGCCAGAGACGCGCGCTGACAGGATAGACGCGATGATCGACGAGGAGAAGCGCCTGACGGAGAACCACAAGGTGCATGTGGTCGAGATGGGGCTAACTGAGCCTCCCGACCTCGGCGACGTGGATGCTGTGATCACGATGGCGACGAATGACCCGCTGATCAAGCAGCAGGCCAGGAACATCAAAGACGCCGCCGCTGCAGCAATTGGCGTGGGCCTATACCGGGCGTGGCGGGACGAGACGCAGATGGCCCATGCGACAGTGCAGCTCGCGGCGGCGCATGCCCCAGTTTGCGACAACCGTTTCGAGCGTGGGATCGCTCCTGAACGCGATCAAAACCTATCGCTGGCCCTGAACTCGGCAGCCGTCGCGGTGGTGTATACGTCGCGACTCTTGCTGGACGCTGGGGTCGACAAGGACTCGGCACTTCGCTTCTTCAACTCATTCTTCGACGGTATTCGGAAGGCTATCTGACCCGATGAAGCTGCAGTTCAAGATCCAGCAGTACCAGACCGAGGCGGTCGATGCCGTGGTTGAGGTGTTCACTGGGCAGCCGTATGCCGACGGGGTGAAGTACCGTATCGACCCCGGCAAGGACGCGGCGCCGACGCTACTCGAGGACGTGGGGCTACGGAATGCGGAGATCGCGCTGACACCGCCGCAACTTCTTGAGAATGTCCACGGGGTGCAGCGGGCGCGCGGGCTGCCGCTGTCGAAGGACCTGAAGGATCCCGTCACGAAGTCAGCGGCTCCGGTCAACCTAGACATTGAGATGGAGACCGGCACCGGCAAGACCTACGTCTACGTCAAGACGATCATGGAGCTGCACAAGCGGTATGGATGGTCAAAGTACATCGTGGTCGTGCCGTCGATCGCGATCCGCGAGGGGGTGAAGAAGTCGTTCGACATCACTGCCGAGCACTTCCAGCAGCTCTACGGCACCAAGCCCCGCACGTTCGTCTACCACTCCTCGCGACTGCACGAGCTAGAGCGGTTCTCGTCAGACGCTGGCGTCCAGGTGATGATCATCAACATCCAGGCGTTCAACGCCACGGGTGCGGATGCCCGTCGCATCTACGAGGTGCTTGACGACTTCCAGTCACGTAAGCCGATCGACGTGATTGCGGCGAACCGACCGATCCTGATTATCGACGAGCCGCAGAAGATCGAGGGTGATGCAAGGAAGCCTTCGAAGTCGTTGGAAGCACTTGGCCTGTTCAACGCCCTGTTCGCGTTGCGATACTCGGCGACACACAAGATCGAGCGCACCAAGGTGCACCGCCTCGACGCGGTCGACGCCTACAACCAGAAGCTGGTAAAGAAGATTGCGGTGCGCGGCATTACGGTCAAGCACCTGGCCGGAAGTACTGCCTATCTCTACGTCGACGGGCTAGAGGTGGGCAAGGGTGCAGAGTTCCCCAAAGCCCGCGTTGAGCTGGAGGTGCAGACAGCCCAGGGGATCAAGCGCCAGGTGAAGCGGCTGAGCCAAGGCATGAATCTGTACGACATCTCTGGCGGCATCGAGGCGTACAAGGGCCTCTTCATCCGTGATGTTGATGCAAACCGCGACATCATCGAGCTGAGCAACGGCGACATCATCGCCGCGGGCGAGGTCACCGAGGATGTTGCAGAAGATCAGAAGCGCCGCATCCAGATCCGCGAGGTCATCCGTGCCCACCTCGACAAGGAGCGCGAACTCTTCGCACGGGGCATCAAGACCCTGTCGCTGTTCTTCATCGACGAGGTCGCCAAGTACCGCGACTACGGCCGTGAGGACACTCTCGGTGAGTACGCGCGCGTGTTCGAGGAGGAGTACGACGTGGTCCTGGCTGATTACCTCGGCCAGCTCGACCTTGACGAAGCCGCTGAGCGGTACCGCACGCACGTCGAAGCGATCCCCGTTCGATCGACGCACGAGGGCTACTTCTCGATCGACAAGAAGACTGGGCGCTCGGTTGACGGCAAGCTCGCTGCCCGCGGCGACTTCGCGGGCCAATCCGACGACGTCGACGCCTACGACTTGATCCTGAAGGACAAGGAGCGGCTGCTGTCTTTCGAGGAGCCGGTGCGGTTCATCTGGTCGCACTCGGCGCTGCGCGAGGGCTGGGACAATCCGAACGTGTTCGTGATGGGCATGCTCAAGAAGAGCGACAACACCACGACGCGGCGGCAGGAGATCGGCCGCGGCCTGCGACTGTCGGTCGATCAGCACGGCGAGCGCACGGACAACCCCGTCACCGTGCACGACATCAACGAGTTGACCGTCGTAACCGACGAGTCCTACACCGAGTTTGTGGACGCGTTGCAGAAAGAGATCCTGGAGTCGTTGTCGGAACGGCCGCGCAAGGCCACTATCGATTACTTCACCGGGAAGCAGTTCAAGACCGCCGATGGGTCGACGAGCGTGCTGGAGAAGGCCGTCGCGCAGGCTCTGTACAACCACCTCATCCGCAACGACTACATCGACGACGACGGCCTGGTCACCCAGGAATACAAGGACGCCCGCGCCGACGGCACGCTCGCAGCGCCCACCGCGGAAGTGCTCAAGACCGTCATTGACTCACTGTGGCCGCTGGTGGACGCCCTCTACCTCGACCTGCCCAAGCCGACCGACGGGCGCAGGCCGAAGAAGGTCCCGTTCAACGAGGCGAACTTCAAGAAGCGCGAGTTCCAGGAACTGTGGGGCCGCATCAACCACAAGGCCGTCTACCAGGTCGAGTTCGACTCCGCAGAGCTGATCGCCAACTGCGTCAAGGTGCTCGACAAGTCCCTCAACGTCACCGTCATGCAGTACCTCGTCGAGAGCGGCAAGCAGGTCGTCGGCCTCGAGATCGAGCAGCTTGAGGCCGGTTCAGGCTTCAAGGTCTCCGAGACGAAGGTCGAGCACTCGGCCATCTCGGCTGGCTCGATCGTGAAGTACGACCTCCTCGGCGAAATCGCGGAAAAGACCCAACTGACGCGCCGCACTTCTGCGGCGATCCTCACCGGCATCCAACCGGGCACCTTCGCGAAGTTCAAACAGAACCCCGAGCAATTCATCACCGAGGCCGCCCGCCTCATCAACGAACAGAAGGCAACGGTCATCGTCGAGCACCTCGCCTACGACCCGCTCGACCACCGCTACGACTCGTCGATCTTCACCGAGAACCAGACCGCCCAGGACCTCTCGAAGGCGGGCGACAAGCTCAAGAAGAGCGTCTACGAATACGTTGTCACCGACTCGAAGGTCGAGCGGTCGTTCGTGGAGCAGCTCGACGTGAGCGACGAGGTCGTCGTCTACTCCAAGCTGCCCCGTGGGTTCTTCATCCCCACCCCGGTCGGCGACTACAACCCCGACTGGGCAATCGCCTTGCGCGACGACACTACGAAGATCAAGCACGTCTACTTCGTCGCTGAGACCAAGGGCTCGATGTCGACTCTCCAGCTCAAGGGCGTCGAGGAAGCCAAGATCGAGTGCGCGCGCAAGTTCTTCGCCTCACTCAACGACAAGGCCGAGCACGAAGGCGTGAAGTACGGCGTCGTCGACTCGTACGATTCACTGCTCAAACTCGTGGAAGGGTGAGGCGGGAGATGAGCAGTCCAGAGGACTTCTTCGAGCCTTGGGAGCACACTGCGGCCAACTGGGACGAATGCGTCTCTGAGATCAGGAACATCCAGACACGGGCCGGCGGGTCGCGAGACCTCGCGTGGCGCGGCGTAGTCGACGCTACATGGGCAATGCACAGTTCCATCTATCGGCGGTTCATGGACCGCAACGACGCGCCGCCGGATGAGTCGGATTTGGTGAGGTATGAGAACGAACTACTCGAGACCGCACGTAGGCGATGGCGCTTCGACAACCTTTCCGCGCTTGAGACGCTCGCCCACATTCAACATTATGGTGGTCCTACTCGTCTCTTGGATGTGTCGTTCAACCCGCTCGTCGCTCTCTGGTTCGCTGTCGAGCAGAAGTACGACAAAAAGGGCAACCCCGCTTCCGACGTCGACGGGCGGATATTCGTGTTCGACGCGACCGACAGGCAGATCGGCCTTGACGGCACCTGGGGAGGCCGTGACCTCCCCTGGGTAACGTCGCCAGATGAGAAGTGGCGACGAGGGCTACCGCGAGTTTGGAGGCCGCCGAGTTACAACGAGCGAATTCCTGCCCAGAACTCTGCCTTCCTGGTTGGCGGGGTGCCCCAGGTGCGGGCGGGTGACAACGCGAAGTACCGAAAGGCTCCAGGTAATGGATCTGCTGCGGGCAACTGGACTGTCGACGAAGTGCGCCGTGCGACGTCTGTCACCCTCTCGATGAATAGCTTGGATCGAAAACCTCAGGCTCGAGCCAAGCCGACGTTCACGTTGCGGATCAAGTCAGAGGGCAAGTCGGACATCAGGGCAGTGCTCGAGAAGCAGTACGGGCTGAACTCGGCATCGATCTATCCGGACCTATTCGGGCTTGCCCAACACGGTTTCCAGCGCATCGCGACTTGACCACGTGCTCGAGTCCGGGTAGTGATTTCCACTGCCAGTTCACTTTTATGGGTCACAATTTCACTCGCTTGCGATAGGTGTTCACTGCACGTCGTTGGCGCTAATGGGGACGTCGATCGCGGCGCGTGCGACGACGACGCCGTCCTTGATTATGTAGCGCTCGACGATGTGCGATCCGCGGAAGGACGTTCGCTCGTGTCGGACTCGGGGGCGGCTCGAGGAGATAATCCCGCCGCGAATGTTGTCGCGACGCTCGGCTTCCTCGCCCCTGTTGAGTACCTTCCACTTGACATTGTAGTGCTCTTGCACATCGCAATCGGTTATTATGAAGTCGAGATCCTTCCTTGGAAGGAGCACCGCCCGCTCGCGGAGCATCGCCCGGAGCGATGCTGGCCGCCATCCGTCTTGCGTGACCGTGCAGTCTATGCTGACTGAGGAGCTGATCGAAACCGGATAGAGGTGCTCGATGAACTGCTCGGAGTTAGTGAAGGCGCGAGCAGACGTGCCGATTGACAGCGGCACGGCGTTGCCGAAGACTTCACGCCAGGCCCTATTTGCGGCGGGCGTACCTTCGTTGGCGATCGCCTCGAGGCAGAGACTATGTGCCTTTGATCTTGCTGCGTGGAGGCAACAAGTCGAGCCAGCGGGCTGACATCAAGCAGGCTCTGAAACTCGCCGAGGAGTGGAGACGGCATGGCGAAGGCAACTAGCGCGTTCAGCACATTCGACGCGGCCGACTACCTGCGCGACCCTCAGACCGCCGCTGCCTACCTTGAGGCCACCATCACCGAGAGTGGCTCCGACCCTGCGCTGATTGCGGCGGCGCTGGGTGCGATCGCACGCTCGGGCAACCTCAGCGAGTTGTCGCGCCGCACGGGGATCAGCCGCGAAGGCCTCTACAAGGCGCTGTCCGAAGGCGGCAACCCGAGCTTCTCCACCATCGTGAGTGTCGCGACCGCGCTGGGGCTGCGCATCGAGTTTCACGCGGTGGTGTGAG
>Ga0222423_1001069_pt1 | contig 13992 bp, 14 predicted proteins | sample 3A0metagenome_FD_182472 | JGI IMG/M metagenome (GOLD analysis project Ga0222423, IMG submission 182472) | Enriched microbial communities from leaf-cutter ant dump, University of Wisconsin, Madison, United States - 3A0 (version 2) | ecosystem: Environmental > Terrestrial > Nest > Insects nest >...
ATTGATGTCGTTTCCGTTCAGGCGTGTGATTACAAACCCCGGACGAATAGGTGTATTGCGAGCAAGAATGCCATTGCCGGTTGCTGTTACCATAGCACCGTTAACCTTGTATTTTGCACTTTCGGATGCGCTCAGATTTCGGAAAGTAGCCCCCATCAGTTGTAGAGTGCCTTTAGTGTCAACCGCTGCAATGCCGCCCGGTGCTGCTTTAAGCTCTACTACGGCATCCCGCGTTTTACCCGATCTGGAATAGCTGATGGTTACTTTATCTCCGGGATGGAAACGTGCTAATTGTTCCATTAAAGCCGGAGTGCTGTTTACGTTCATCCCGTTGATAGCAGTTATAAAATCACCTTTGCGAATACCTGCTTTCTCGGCACCACCGTTTTCGGTAACCTCGTTGACATATACGCCTGTGGTATTATTAAAATCTTCTTCACTAATCCCTAATTTGCTTGCGGCTGCTTTATCCATTTCATTCAGATTCAGCAGTTGCACTCCGATAAAACCTCGTTTTACATCTCCGAATTTGATCAGATCATTCACTACTTTCTGCACTAAGTTGGAAGGTATTGCATACGAATATCCGGCATAAGATCCGGTTGGAGAAGCAATGGCAGCATTGATGCCGATTAGTTGCCCGTTTGTATTCACCAAAGCCCCACCGCTATTGCCGGGATTTACGGCAGCATCGGTTTGGATGAACGATTCCACAGCGCTGTTATTGTTTCGGTTGATGCCAATGGAACGGGATTTTGCACTGACAATACCCGCAGTTACCGTGGCATCAAGATTCAGCGGATAGCCCACAGCCAACACCCATTGTCCTAATTGTATTTGGTCGGAATTGCCTAAGGTCATATAAGGCAAATCGCTTCCATCAATTTTCAGTACCGCCAAATCCGTGGAAGGGTCGGTGCCGATAACCTTAGCCATTTGCTGATTGCGGGTATTAAAAGTTACCTGCACCTCGTCGGCGCCTGCTACTACGTGGTTATTCGTTACGATATAACCATCCGGAGAAATGATCACCCCGGATCCGGATCCCATTTGTCCGGGGATATTATAGCGGCGCGGGCCCAAAAACTGACTCCAAGGATCATAAGGATCATTAGCGATAACCGTTTTGCCTTGTGTGAGTGTTTTGATATGCACAACGGATTTTACCGATGATTCCGCTGCAGGGGCAAAATCAACGGGCTGCGTACCGGCCATTCCGTTATTGGCTACATAATGTACCTGTGGCTTGCCGCTTACAAAAGAAAAAACCGGCTTTTCCGTAAAGTAGTTAAAACCTAAAAGTGTAAGTACCGAAGTAACTACAGCCGTAAGCACTACGGGAAGGATGCTTTTTTTCATAGTTAATTTTAAACGTTTTTGTGTTGAGGAATAAAAAAATTAAACGTAAATTTTTAACCATAAATTTCTTCCGAAAATGAAGCTATGAGAGATTTTAAAAATGAAAAACAAATTTCCATAACATCGAAACATAATGCAGTTAAGAAATTGTTGTTTTAATATTCTTTAAAATTACAATCCAGAAAGAAACTCCATCGTATCCACACCATCCGCATAATCTTGTAAAGAAGGCTGCTGACTGCTTCCTGGTCTTACCAAGCCAGGTGCCTGGCCTACAATACATTGGTAGCGATCATCTTTTTTCAAGGCATCAACCAACTGATCCCGATTGGTATAATATTGATAATGCAGCATACTGACCGGTGCGAAGGGCTGATCCTGCTCGCTCAACAAAAACACTTCATTGCTGAGATATGTTTGTTTATTGAGTAATAACAATGCCAATTGGTAATCGTAATTGTTTTTGTATTTATGATGGGACAGATGCGAATCATATCGTTTTAACGCAAGCAGGAGATTAGTAAAATCATAGGATTCGGGAACAAAAATCTGTGTTACATTCCGGCAACCCAAACCATAAAAACTGCCGATATCATCTGCAAGTCGTTCTAATGTTTCCTGCGATTCATCTCCGTCCAAAACCGCTGCTGAAGTGCGGTTTTTACGAATAATGTGCGGATATTTTCGGAAATAGTAATCAAAATAACGGGCGGAATTATTACTTCCGGTAGCGATGTAGGCATCACAACCTTTAAGCATTTCCGCAAACTGTACCTGATCGCCTGCTGCGGGATGCCATTCCCGGAGCTTGGCAAGAATAAACTGCCAGAGTACGGTATCTTTTGAGGAAAGTTTTATTTTCATCGGGAAACCAGCCATCCATACGCATAAGAAATCATGGAAACCTACTAAGGGTATATTGCCGGCCATCACAATACCAACCACCGGTTGATGCTGCCGTTCATCCGTGTTATTGAGAAAAGGATACTGTTTTATCCAATTTTGCAGTTGGTCTTCCTGCAAAAAAGCATCGGCAATATTAGCCGCTGCCCGTTGAATATGATGCTCGTCAAACCAGGAATTATGAAGATGTGCCTGTTGACGGGCTGCTTGCCAATCGGGCTGATCGTTCGAAATATAAGCGCCTAAGCGTTGCAATAGATTTATTCTATCCTTCAATTTCAGCATAAAATGAAATGGATTATTTGACTGCGAAGTTGTAATTTTGCTTCCGTTTAAACAAATCGCTTCTGCGAAGCTTATTCACCTCAACGAAATCAATTAGTAATGGCTATTAAAATAACAGAAGAATGCATTAATTGTGGCGCCTGCGAACCGGAATGCCCTAATAATGCCATATACGAAGGCGGAGTAGAATGGAAGATAGCAGACGGAACCAATGTAAAAGGCGATTATGTGCTTATGGATGGCAGCACTACCGATTCGGCAACGCCGCATGATCCCATTGCAATTGATATCTATTATATTGTTCCGGATAAATGCACCGAATGTCAGGGCTTTCACGAAGAGCCGCAATGCGCTGCCGTATGCCCGGTGGACTGCTGCGTTCCTGATGAGTTATATCAGGAAACAGTGGAAGAACTGCTTGCGAAAAAAGATAAATTGCATTTGTAATAAAAGAATACAGCGCTGTTCATTCTTTCCTCTATAATTGGTTTTCAATCAATTGATTCGTAACTTTATCAAGCCGAGCTGATATCAGGCTCGTCATTTTAAGTGCAAATTCAATAATGTTAGCCATGCTTTGGTTTTTGCTATTCGTTTACTTGGGCTGCATCGCCTGTTATTTTATCTTCAAATTTTTGCTGGTTATCCCTAAGCTAATACCGGCATTCTTCATCTTGGCATTACTGCCGGTTGCGCCATTCATTTATGCCCCAAAAGCATGGAACAAGCAACCCAAATGGCTGATTATTTCCGTGCTTCTGATATACATTGGGTTGGTTTTGGAATTTATCTTTATATAAAAGAAGTAAATAAAAGCCGGAATTTTATCTGAGAAAAATCTATAGCTGTTTATTTGTGGTTGACTGTTCCTAAGCTTATGCGGTCAGAGACCGCTGCCGCTTGGACAATACGGCGATCGGGGGATTTGCCACCATTGTTTAGGTCATAATGTTTAAAAGAAATGAACATTCAAGTACCTCTAACCAGAATTTCGCCAGAGCTTTGTAGCATCAATTTGCAGACGGTTTTCACTAAAGACACTCAAAGGTCTGAATTTTATTGATGGCTCTCAAGTTGTTCTCTCGTTTTTTATAAGGCAGGGGCTTATTGGAGGAATTTCGCAGAGCGGTAAGGATTCGTGCGCCAGCAGGAGAGTTACTAAATTTGACAACTTTTCAAATTTTGTCAAATTTTCTCCACCAACGCCCGCTTGAACACTACGGCGAGCTAAGAAAAGGCTCACTTTTGAAGGCAATAAAAAGGTTTTGAATTGTATGATTCATAGGAGTATTAGTCCACGCTAAACAGTGATTCAAAACCTTTTTAATGAGGTTCTAATCATTTAATTGATAAGGTACGGATGATTAGTCCGCCTTACCTGATAGATTAGAACCTTCTTGAAGGACTACAAAGATACAAAATATTTTTAATTATGAACGCCAACCAACTTGCCAAAAAATTAGAACAACAACGCCGGAAGCTGCTCATCTATGAAGAGCAATGGGGCTGAACCATGGGCAAAAAGCCTTAGACTGGGTGATGGACAACTTTGAGCAGGAAGGCTATCGGGATAATGTACAAATCCCTTGGAATGAACTTAAAAGAGCCACCGACTATTCAAAGTGGACAATGCCGTTGCACACAATGAGGGATTACTCTATAAGTTATACACAAACTTATTTTTTCATTTTGGGTTTCTTTTCTTGCCGCCGCCAACCCGCATCTGAGGCATATTTAGAATAGTAGATTTTTATATCAGCATCCGAAGCATATTCCGTGAAATACACTTTCACATTGGCATCGGAAGCGTATTGGGTGAAATACCAATGCCCATCGTTGCCCTTTGCATCGGAGGCATAGGTTTCTTTGTGAACCACTAAATCGGCATCGGAAGTATATTGAACAACATACACCTTGACGTCAGCATCAGAAGCATATTTTGTTTGATAAATCTTTTGCCCAAAAAGAACAGACGGAAACGACAGCAGGATTAATAATAAATATTTCATCTGAATTGGACTGGGATTATGGATAAAGGTAAAAAAGGTTGGCACGAACGCCTGCAATTGTTGCCCAAGCTTCCACTCGAAAACCTGTGTCAAGTTACTGAGTAATTTGAGATTTGCCTGAGAGCGATGGCTAATTTCCTCCGCTTAGGGTGTTTTTACTAACAGCAACGGCGGAGAAACATTATTCACGCGCCGCCTCATTTTGATATGCCGACTTGCTTATTTTTGCATAAAATAAAATACGCCATGCTCAACTTTGGTGCCGGACCGGCCAGGCTTCCTCTTGAAATCTCCCGGCAATTATCACAGGATATCATCGAATATCAGCAAACCGGACTTTCTATATTAGAACTGCCGCACCGGGGGGAAGCCTTTGGCAAAATATTGTCCGAAGCCAATGCCTTAGTGAAGAAGCTGATGCAGCTTAATGATGATTATGAGGTGCTATGGATGCAGGGTGGGGGCAGAATGCAGTTTGCACTGTTGCCCATGAATCTTTTGCATTCCGGTCGCAGCGCAGGTTATATAGACAGCGGCCACTGGGCATCGGAGGCGATCCGTTATGCCCGCCATTACGGAACAATAATGGTGCCGGCTTCTTCACGGGAACAGCATTATCATACCATTCCACAAATCCGCGAAGCTATTCCGGAAGATTGGGCATACTTGCATATCACAAGCAATAACACGATTTACGGTACCCAATATCACCATTTCCCGGATAGCCCGGTGCCTTTAGTGGCCGATATGAGCTCCGATATCTTTAGTCGCCGGATCAACTTTTCCTCTTTTGATCTGATCTATGCCGTGGCGCAGAAAAATTTAGGTGTTGCCGGCGTTACGATGGTAGTCGTTAAAAAATCTTTGCTGCAACAGGCTGCGGATAATTTGCCGGGCATTCTTTCCTATCGGGAAATGGCGGCTAAAAATTCTTTGGTCAATACGCCGCCGGTCTTTGCTATTTATTCCTGCCTGCTTACCCTGCGCTGGATGGATAGTATGGGTTTGGATAAATTAGATCAACTTAATCGGCATAAGGCTGCACTTATGTATGCTTTTCTGGATGAAAGCGGCTTGTTTGAATGCCTGATACCAACCGAATTTCGGAGCAATATGAATATCTGTTTTCGAATGAAAGACGAACAACTTACCGGGCATTTTCTGGACTATGCCTCCTCGGCAGGAATACAAGGTATTAGCGGGCATCGCAGCACGGGTGGCTTCCGGGTTTCATTGTACAATGCCATAACCCTGTCTGATGTGGAACAACTGACAGCGGTAATGCGGCAGTTTGAAGAACGTTATGATAAGGGATAGTTTTACCGGCTGCCGGCATACATCAGTTCTATCATCCGCACTACTTCCCGGCCTTCTGCCGCAGGTGTCATTATCGGTTGTTGCTCCTGTAGTACGTCCACCACGTTTTGGATAACCTTATCATGATTGCTCATCGAACCCTTATACAAACCATAGTCATTTTCTTTGGATGCAATATTAATCACCGGTAATTCGGTGTCTTTAATGCACTGATATTCGAGTGTGTTGAGGTATTGGCCTCCGATTTTTACCGTGCCGTATTCAGCAAATACCGTGATGGAGCCTTCCATGTTTTTTTCATAAGCACAAGTGCTGAAATTAAAGTTGATGATAGCGCCGTTTGCAGCTTTTAGTACAAATGCGCCGGTATCTTCAAATTCCGTATTATGCTTATGGGAAAAATTGGCTAAAGCGCCTTCTGCCGAAATGATATTGCCATTGAGATAATAAAGAATATCTACAAAATGGCTGAACTGAGTAAATAAACATCCGCCGTCTTTTTCTTTGCTGCCCCGCCAATTGCTTTGTGCATAATAAGCATCACCGCGATTCCAGAAACAATTTACCTGAATCATAAAAATCCTTCCCAGCGTACCTTGATCTATCAATTGTTTTACCGCTTGCACCGGTGGATTATAGCGGTTTTGTTTTACGGCAAAGATCGTTTTCCCGGTTGTGGCGGCAGCAGCAATCATCGTATCGCATTCCGATACGCTTAGCGCCATTGGTTTTTCTACAATAGCATGATGCCCTGCTTGCAATGCAGCTATGGTATGGGTGCAGTGCAAATAATTCGGGGTGCAAATACTCACGACATCAACCGGAGTATGCGCCAGTAATTCATGATAGTCATGATAAAAAGCAATGCCTTCCGGAAGATGTTGCCGCACCTGTTCATCGGTATCACAAACTGCGGTTAATACAGCATTCGGGTTGTTGATGATGTGCTCGGCGTGCCGGCGGCCGATGTGGCCAAAGCCGATTATGGCAAAATGGATCATACTGAAAAAATTACTCCGGTATTTGTAATGCGACAAAGCCCTTCCTCATTGAGATTTCGAATGAGCGTTACGACAAGTTCCGCATCGTTTCCGGCGAAATGCGAAGTTAGCGCTTGGATTGAAATTTGTGATACTTCCCGGATAAAAGCCAAAATTTCTTTTTTTAAATCCTTACTCAGCGGCTTGATATTTTTCTGCAAACAAACATCACATCCTCCGCAATCCGGAATGTCTTTTTCTCCGAAATAACGGGCAAGCAGCACATTACGACAAATCGTCCGGTCGTTCAGATAACGGATCATCTGCCGGCAGCGTTCCCGGTGTGCTTCGCGCAGGGTGTCAATAGTTTTTAGCTGTAAGGGTAAATGTGCAGCCTTTACCCGGTTGTGCAGCCAGTAAATACTGCCTCCCGTTAAGGCCGGCTGATAGCTTATGATTTGCAACGCATCTAACTGACGGAGCTGCCGGGCAACCGTAGGTTGGTCAATACGAAGCGTTTTGGCTAAGTCAAATTCATCAATGGCCGTTGAAAAATGGTAAATACTGCCGTACATCCGCAACATTTGTACTGCCGTTTTGTGGAGCACCGGCTCCGTCTGTTCCAGATACCTCAATTCGGATTGATTCGTGATAAACCGGACGGTCGTTCGGGTATGACTGTCTTCGTTCCATTGCCAGATGCCTTCCCGTTCTATTAAGCGCAGCGTATTTAATGCCGGTTGCAAGGTCAGTCCGAAATTTTTAATAAAACGGAGCGCGTCAAAAGGAAACAAACTTTCCGAACCGCTGCCGATGGGCAATTGCAGATAATCGCCAACCATACCGTATATTTTCCGGATAAATTGTTCCGGTGGAAAATTCAGTTCTGTGGAATTTTGCAATCGTTGAATGTCGGTATTATTATAGTACAGCAATGCAAAAGCCTTTTGCCCGTCTCGTCCTGCCCGTCCTGCCTCTTGGTAATATTCTTCAATACTTTCCGGCACATCGTAATGTGCTACTGCACGCACATTAGGTTTGTCAATTCCCATACCGAAAGCTGTTGTAGCGCACATGATTCCGGCATTACTTTGCATCCATAGTTTTTGAGCATGAGCTCTTTGTGCCGAATCCATACCGGCGTGATATACGCCCGCTTCAAGTCCGGATTGCCGAAGCTGCATGGCCATTTCCTCGCTGCGTCTGCGGCTGCGGGCATAAAGAATGCCGCTGCCTTTATGATCCTCAAGCCAGTCAGTAATCGCTGTCGCTTTATTTTCGCTGAAATGATTATGGTAAAAAAGATTAGGCCGCGTAACGGTTTTCCGAAATATTTCCGGAGCGGAAAGTTGCAATTGATCAATGATATCCTGTTGTACAGCCGGTGTGGCCGTTGCGGTTAGCGCAATAATATTTGCCTTAGGAAAAAACTGTTTCAAAAGTACAATCTTACGATAAGCCGGACGGAAATCATGCCCCCATTGAGAAATACAATGCGCCTCGTCTATGGCAATCAAATGCACTTTCCATTGCGATAAATATTCCTGAAATTTTTTCGATTGAATGCGCTCCGGCGATACATACAGCAGTTTTAATGCGCCTTGGTCTGCATCCTGCACGATTCGGGAAATGGCTCCCGAAGGCATGCCTGTATATATTGCCGCAGCAGGAATGCCCATCTGTTGCAGCCTTTGTACCTGATCCTGCATTAAAGCGATCAGCGGACTGATGACAAGGCACAGTCCTTCCCGCGCCATTCCGGGAATCTGATAGCATAACGATTTTCCTCCGCCGGTAGGCAGGATGCCCAATACATCCTTTCCCGATAATACCGCCCGGATAATATCTTCCTGCATCGGGCGAAAAGCATCAAAATGCCAATACTCCTGAAGGATTTTTGTTATCAAGGGAAAGTTTTTATCTATAATATACGATCCAGAATAGTACATACCGCCAATACGATACTGGCTACACCATTGGTATGGGCAAATGCGACATTAACCTTACTTAAATCATCAGGTTTTACCAAAAGATGCTGATAAATGAGCAGGCCGATAAAACAAGCGGCTCCGATCCAATACAACCAGCCTAAGGGCGCTGACAAACCTGCGGCAATAACAAATCCGGCAGCAAAAAGATGTAAAATATTAGAAACCCACAAGGCCCGACGAGCACCTAATTTTGCCGGAATAGAATGTAGCTTTTGACTCTTGTCGAATGTTTCATCCTGAAGTGCGTAAATAATATCAAAACCGGAAGTCCAGAAAAATACGGCAAAAGAAAACAACAAAGGAATGATATTAAATACGCCTGTTACTGCCAGATATGCCCCGATAGGCGCCAGGCCTAAACCAACACCGAGTACTAAATGACATAAAGCGGTGAAACGCTTGGTATAACTGTAAAAAAGAATGACGAATAGAGCCACCGGCGACAGATAAAAGCATATCGGATTGATAAATCGAGTGGCCGCCATGAATAAAATGCAGTTGATTATTGTGAAAATCAGGGCATTGCGGGGGCTGATCTTTCCGGCAGGAATTTCCCGGACAGCCGTTCTGGGATTTAGGGCATCATACCGCCGGTCGAGATAACGGTTGAAAGCCATTGCCGCACTTCGGGCAAAAATCATGCAAAGCAGCATTAACAATAACAGACGCCATTGAAAAGTGTAGCCGGCATAAGTAACTCCCAGTAGAAATCCGATAAAGGCAAAAGGTAGGGCAAATACGGTATGGCTGAATTTAATCAGGGATAAATATTTGGTTATCGCAGCACTGTTTTTTTCTTCCTGATTGACTCTGATTGTGGTCATTTTTCTTGTTTATTTTTGGGATAATACCTTTGCCTGAAACTTGAGTGTGGTGGTTTCCGGTTGCGTATTAGCCGTTATGAAAATAGATTTGCGCTGTTTGCCTTCCCGGTTTCGGGAATCAAAGCGAATATCCACCTGCCCGGTCTGCCCCGGAAGTACCGGTTCTTTGGAATAAGAAGGTATTGTACATCCGCAACTGGCTCGTACATCCGCAATGATCAGCGGATGATTGCCGGTATTGGTGAAAATATAAGTATGGTGAATGGTGTCGCCTTCTTTTATGGTACCCAAATCTACATCTTGTTCCTTAAAGGAAAGGGTTGTTTTAGGTCGTTGCTTGTTTTCCGCAAGGCGGGCGGAATCTTCCTGATAAATATGCTGAAGTGATGCCCGTGCAGCATCATTCAATGCCGGATTTTCCGGTCGGTACCGATTAAACAACGCACGCTGACTGATTCCGCTGATTTCAATCAGAGCAATAACAAACAAAGACAAGGTGGCCACCGTAAGCAGCACTGTTTTTACCGCTGAATTCATGAATAAATATTGTTTTGAAAATGAATTTGTTTTAACTGATTCACAACCATATATCTTAAATAGTATTGGTGGGATTAAAGGAAAAATAAAACTGCAAAGAACCGCATAGTATTTTCATTTCTGAAAAAACTCATGGTATTTCTTGTGCTTTCCCTTTTGTTCAATATCCATGAGGGTATATTTATTAAGAAAATAAGCTTTTAGTAGGTTAAAAATTTAAAGACAAATAATGTTCGTTGTTGCTATAAAAAGCCGTCAAAGTTACAGTATATATCATATTTATGCCGAAATGCAGCATGGTTAGCAAATGTTAATTAAAATACTAAGACGCGGTTAAAAAGCATATTTATAAAGCCAATATCTTTGTTCCGATCAAAAATGGATTATCTTTGTCCATCTTCGAAAAGAAGGGTTACTTAATCTTTAAAAATAATCATGATGATTTTAAATTCAATATTATTACTGTCCATGCCAAGCGGCGGGGAGTGGTTATGGATCATCTTGGCTATCGTAATATTATTCGGCGGACGTAAAATACCTGAACTGGCTAAAGGTTTAGGAAAAGGTATCCGGGAATTTAACGATGCTAAGGATGGTATTAAAAAGGAAATAGAAAACGGCGCTAAAGAAGCTTCCGCCTCTAATACCAATCAACAAAATTCCTGAATAAGGTCATGCCGGTAATGTTCCGGCATTTATCTTTTTTTCAGCCCAACAACCAGATATTTAATTAAATGTGTCGAAGCCTACCGTATATGAGGCTCGGCATGAACAAGAACTATACGGCCGGTTATTGGATAAACTTCCAGCAATTTCCGGTTGCATATTTAACCGCAAAATCAGCACGATTAAATTATGCAATTGAAGCAAATTTTTGGAGTGGTAGCAATGAGTATTCCGCTTACTGTAGCTGCTCAGAATATTAATCTCAACAATGCACATGCGCCTGCCAGAGCTACCGAAAATATGGTACTTACTCCTGGCGTTAAAGTAGTAAACGACAGTTCCGTTGTAGATACGAAAGTTCAAGAAGCATTGTCATCCCCGGCAGCGGCAAAACTTGCCCTCGCCGAGGTTAATACGAAAATAAATACTTTATCAGCTCCGGCGAAGCCTTCTGCTTCTCCTTATAAAAAGGTGCCGCTGCTGAGTGATGTAGCTTATTTCGGGAAAAATCACAAGCAAATGCTGGATTATACCCGGCAATACATGAAAGGTCAGCAAAAGCGTCTGTATAATATGACAGCGGCCGATCGGGGCGGGCGATATTTTCCTATTATTGATAAAATCATGGATGAGCAGCAAATGCCGCGGGAGTTGAAATACCTCGCCGTCATTGAATCTGCACTCAATAATAATGCCGTTTCACCGGTTGGAGCTGTTGGCCCCTGGCAATTTATGGCAGCCACTGCAAGACACATGGGGCTTGCCGTGAACAAACGTCGTGATGATCGTAAAGATTGGTATCAATCTACAAAGGCAGCCTGCAAATATCTCAACTATCTTTATGATCAGTTTGATGATTGGTTGTTGGTCATTGCCGCTTATAACAGCGGTCCGCGCCCTGTGATCAATGCAATCAGCCGTACCGGTAAAAGCGATTATTGGGCTATAAAGAAATATTTGCCCCACGAAACACAAAATCACGTTCTCGCATTTGTGGCCACCGCTACAATTATGGAACAATTAGGCGCCTATTTAGAAACCGGTCTGCCGGATGATTTTAACTGGGCTTCTTTAAATAATAATGCTGCTCCGAGTGTAGCGGCTCCTGTTAATCCTTTATTGGTAAAATTCAGTGAGGAGGAGTTGAAAACGATGGCTATGGTGCGCATTAAAAGTCCTATTGATCTGGATTTGTTGTCGAATCTATTGTTGTTAGACCGTCGCCAGATCGGACGCTGGAACTACGATTACTACGATTTTCTTGATAATTTCAAACCCGGCAGTACTTATAATCTTCGCATTCCCAAAGATAAGTTGGATGCTTTTATTGAGAAAAAAGATTATTTAGAGCGCCAAACCGCAAAATTACACATGTGAGCAGATGTTGTTTTAGTATTTTGAAAGCGGATTTTTATTTTGAATAAAAATTTTCTTTCTAAGAAAAAAAAACATACCTTTGCCCACCGAAAAAACAGAATAGTAAAAAAATGGCAAATCATAAAGCTACCAAAAAAGATGTGCGCCAAAGCGCTAAAAGACGTGAACATAACCGTTATTACGGTAAAACCACTCGTAATGCGATTCGTGGTATTTTGAAAATAACGGAAAAAGATGCGGCTCAGGCAGAATTGCCTAAGGTAATTGCTATGATTGATAAATTAGCCAAGAGAAAAGTTATTCACAAGAATAAAGCTAGCAACCTGAAGTCCAAACTGACTAAAAAGATTAGCGCAATCGCATAATTGCCTGTAAAAAATAAAAGCAACAGATCCGGTTCGTTTTATGACCGGGTCTGTTGCTTTTTCTTTTTGATTACAAGTCAACCCCGAATGATCGGGATAAGAATGCAAAAGTAAAAATAGCAGGATCAACAGTTAAAAATAGGACCTTTGATAAGAAGGGGAAAAAGAAGTATTTTTGTGGGGTTGCACAAGCAGAAGTAAGCTATGGAAAATATCATCATCATGCCTGAAAGTGAGCGTCAGTTGTCCGTACTCAAAGCCTTCCTTGCATAAATGAAAGTAAAATTTACTACTACCAAGCAAGAAGCTGATGATGACACGCAGATGACTGAAGATGCATTCTATGCCAGAATAGACCTTGCTATAAAACAAGCAGAGGCTGGCGAAGGCACTTTAGTAAAAACATCGGAAGAATTGCATACCTATTTGGATTCCTTATGAAAAAGTATGCACTCTTGTTTTTGCCGCAGGCAGACGAGGACATTTCCAAAATAAAGCAATCAGGCGATAAAAGTTTATATAAAAAGTTAGTTTCACTTTTAGAAGAGCTTCGGGGACATCCTGCCACCGGTACCGGAAAACCGGAAATACTAAAGCATTATGAGCAACCTGTATGGAGCAGAAGAAATTCCGCTAAGCATCGCTTAATCTATCGTATAGATGATAATGTAGTAACGTATTGGTATTAGCCGTCTGGGGGCATTACACTGATAAATAAATTTACAATCCATCACTCTTCCATATTACACTTCTTATTTCGCTGCATTATATGTGGTATTATTTCCCTTGGTGTCAGTAATAAAAATGAAATGGCGAAAAGATTCAAATTCAGATCCGTTGTTGCAGGCGCGAGAATCACCGCTTAGGGATTTGTTTAATTAGTATTCCGCATGAATTGCGTGAGTACTTTGCTATTGCAAATATGCTACTGTTATACCATAACAGCAAGTAGAAATTCATTCATGTACACTTACTGGATAAGCCTTTTGATTCTCTTTATTCCCTTGTTGCCGTCAAAAATGTTCAATGATGTTATTGCTCCGACTGTCTGTAATATCTGCTGAGAGTAAGCTGTTATAATCTTGTTTGATGTGCATTTTAGTGCGTAGCTTGTTCAATATCAAATCAGGAACTTCCACATTAACCCATTTGTGGGGTATTTCACGCTCAATTTTCCACTCATTCAATTACTATGTAACAAAAGTAGCTGTACAGAAAAAAATATAGCCTGAATTTTGCAAATGTTGAAACGTCAATCTTTCAACATTCAATGGTATGACAGGCTATATCCCATCGGTTTTTATCGGCATTACGCTTGGGCTTTTTTATATAAAAAGTTCAGCATCCGCAATCGGAAGGATATTAACCGAAAGCTGTAT